>PR_CR_10_Liq_1_inCRDRAFT_1001516_pt1 | contig 12957 bp, 14 predicted proteins | sample PRCRCaboRojoPR_3_FD_10241 | JGI IMG/M metagenome (IMG submission 10241) | reverse complement strand
TGGGTCATGGTGATGAGTGTATTCGTCCTTGGCGAGCGGCTGACCCGCACGCGGGTGACGGCGGGCGTTTTCGGCTTCATCGGCATCCTGATCGTGGCCCGCCCCGGCACGGACCTGGAGTTCGGCCTGGTCACGGCGGCGCTCGCGGCCATCGGCTTTGCCGGGTCGGCCGTGTTCACGCGGCTCCTGACCCGGACCCAGACGATCACGGCGATCCTGCTTTGGTTGACCGTGATGCAGGCGGTGTTCGGATTGGTCTGCGCGGGTATCGACGGGGATATCGCGCTGCCCACGGCGGCCAACCTGCCCTGGCTCGTGCTGATCGGCTGCGCCGGGCTGATGGCGCATTTCTGTCTGACCACGGCGCTCAAGATCGCGCCCGCGACAGTTGTGATGCCCATCGACTTTGCCCGCCTTCCGGTCATCGCGGTGATCGGCATGGCCTTCTATGCCGAACCTCTCGATCCCTTTGTTTTCCTGGGCGCCGCGGTGATCTTCGGGGCCAACTACCTCAACATTTGGACCGAATCCCGTCGCCAAGCTGCTTGACGGAACGTCGCGTTACGTCAAGCGGTTGACGTACGGGCAAGCATTGACGGCGCGGCTCCGCTGACCGTACCAATTGTCGAAATACGTTTACATTGCGCGAGGGAGGAGCATATGAAACGCATTCTCGCAAGCACTGCGCTGGTCGCAGTCTCCGCAGGCATGGCCTCTGCGGGCGGGATCGAACGCACGGCCCAATCGGTCGGCGTTCTTTTCGAGGAAGGCAATCACGCGGAAATCTCGTTCGGCTTTGCGTCGCCCGAAGTGTCGGGCACCAGCCTGGCCATCCCCGGCGCAGTTCCGGCGCTCGAGATCGGGAACGTGGCCAATGACTTCACGCTGCCCAGTGCGGCGATCAAGGTCGACCTGAACGACAAGATTTCGGCGGCTCTGATCTATGACCGCCCCTTTGGCGCGGACGTGGCCTATGACCCGGCGAACCCGATCCTGGGCGGCACCGTGGCCGAGGCCAACACGAATGTGCTGACGGCCCTGCTCAAGTATCAGATCACCCCGCGTTTCAGCGCCTATGGCGGTATCCGCCGGTCCCAGGCCGAGGGCGAGATCACGCTGCAGGGCGCGGCCTACGGGCCCACCTCGGGCTACAACGTCAAGCTCGATAGTGCGACCGGCACCGGCTACGTCCTGGGCGCAGCTTACGAGGTGCCCGATATCGCCCTGCGCGTGGCGTTGACCTACAGCTCCGACATCAGCCACGACATGGGCACCACTGAAACCGGCCCGCTGATCGACCCGGACGGCCCCGGCCCCGCGCCTGCCTTGCCGCTGCTGGCCGGCACGTCGGAAACCGAGGTCAAGACGCCCGAGAGCTGGACGCTGGATTTCCAGACCGGCATCTCGGCCGATACGCTTCTCTTCGGCTCGATCCGCCATGTGAAGCATTCGCAGTTCCGCGTGGATCCCGAGCAGTTCGTGGCCGTCACCGGCGGCGGGCTGATCGACCAGGACGACACCACGACCTATCGCCTGGGCGTCGGCCGTCGCTTCACCGACAAGATGGTGGGCTCGCTCGCCATCGCCTACGAGGCACCGGGGGACGAGCTTGTCTCGCCGCTGGCTCCCTCGACGGGCTACACCCAGCTGAGCGTCGGCATGGCCTATGACGTGGCCGACAACGTGACGCTGTCGGGCGGGATCAGCTACACCTGGCTGGGCGATGCCAAGCCCGAGACCGGCACGCCCGATACCGCGCGCGCCGAGTTCGAGGACAACAACAACTTCGGCATCGGCTTCAAGATCGCCTACAAGTTCTGATCGGGCCTGCATCCCGGTCCAGACGCGCCCCGGCCCCCGTGCCGGGGTGTTTTCGTTTCACAGCCCCGCGGTTGCGCAAGAACCGGGTCGCGGCCTTTGTGTGCGCCCGCTAGGCAGGGACTATGGCTCCGCAAAAAACCCTCAGCCCGCACGCCTTTGCCGAATTGCTCCTTCTGGGGGTGATCTGGGGTGGGTCGTTCCTGTCCATCCGCATCGCGCTTGACGACGTGCCGGTGGTCACGGTTGTGGCACACCGGGTGGTCTGGGCGATGCTGGTCCTCTGGGCGGTTGTGCTGTGGCGGGGGCTGCCCGTACCGCGCGCCCCGCGCATCTGGGGCGCGTTCCTGGTCATGGGCCTGTTGAACAACGTCATTCCCTTTGGCTTGATGGCCTGGGGGCAGCTTCATATCGAGACGGGGCTGACCTCGATCCTGAACGCGACCACGGCGCTCTTCGGCGTGCTGGTCGCGGCGGCGGTCTTTGCCGACGAACGGCTGACCGCGCGCAAGGCCCTTGGCGTCGCCTTGGGCTTTGGCGGCGTGGTCATCGCCATCGGCCCCGATGCCCTTTCAGGTCTCGACCCGCGCTCGCTGGCCCAACTGGCAGTGCTGGCGGGCACGCTCAGCTATGCTCTGGCGGGCAGCTGGGCACGGGCGCGGCTGGGCGGTCTCGCGCCGCCGGTGGCTGCGGCGGGAATGCTGACAGGCTCTTCGGTCATCATGCTGCCTGCCGCGCTTTGGATCGACGGCGCGCCTTCGCTGGCACTGGCCCCCGACACCGCCCTTGCCATCGGGTTCTACGCGATCGTCGCCACTGCAGGCGCCTACCTGCTTTACTACCGGGTGCTGGCCATGGCGGGCAGCGGCAACCTGATGCTGGTCACGCTGATCATCCCGCCCGTGGCCGTGGTGCTGGGCGCGCTGGTCCGGGACGAGGCCCTGGCACCCACAGCCTATGGGGGCTTTGCCCTGCTGGCGATGGGTCTGATGATCCTGAACGGGCTGACATTCAGGGGTTTGACCGCGCGGCGGGCCGGGGATAGCTAGGTCCGGACCCCCATCCGGAGCCCGAGGACACCCGATGCTGTACCCCACCGCCCAGGCCTGGCGCGACGCCCCGAAAAAGCGTGTGCTTCTGTTCGGCATGTCGGGCCTTGGCAAGACGTACCTGTCGAACATGCTGCGCGACCATGGCGACTGGTTCCACTACTCGGTCGATTACCGCATCGGCACGCGCTACATGGGCGAACACATCGCCGACAGCTTCAAGCGCGAGGCGATGAAGGTGCCTTATTTGCGCGAACTGCTGATGAGCGACTCGATCTACATCGCGTCGAACATCACCTTCGACAATCTCGCCCCGCTTTCGACCTACCTCGGAAAACCGGGCGATCCCGATGGGGGCGGCCTGCCCTTTGCCGAATACATGCGCCGGCAAGAGCTGCACCGCGCGGCCGAGGTCGCGGCCTGCCTCGATACCCGCCATTTCATCGACCGGGCGCAGGATCTTTATGGCTACCCCAACTTCGTCTGCGACACGAGCGGGTCGATCTGCGAGGTGGTGGACCCTTGGGACCCCGCCGATCCGGTGCTGACGGAACTGGCCCAGGACGCGTTGCTTGTCTGGATCGAAGGCTCTGACGATCACACCGCCGAGCTGGTCCGCCGTTTCGACCGCGCGCCCAAGCCCATGTATTACCAGCCCGCGTTCCTGCGCGCCGCCTGGGACGAATATCTGAGTGAAAACAACATCTCTGAAGGAGATGTTGATCCGGATGCCTTTGTCCGCTGGACCTATGCCCGCGCGCTGGCCCATCGCCAGCCGCGCTATGCCCAGATGGCGACATGGGGCGTGACGGTCGCCGCCGATGAGGTCGCCCAGGTCAGAACGCCCGGGGATTTCGATACGCTCATCGCGACCGCCATCGACCGCACGGGTTGAGCCCGCCCACGGAACAGCCTATTTCCAGCGCCTCTGACAAAGACAGAACGGACGCCTTCCATGCCCATCAAGCTGCCCTCGGACCTGCCCGCCTATTCCGTGCTCACGCGCGAGGGGGTGATGGTCATGGACGAGGGGCTGGCGGCCCGGCAGGACATCCGCCCGCTGCGCATCGCGCTTTTGAACCTGATGCCCAAGAAGATCCAGACCGAGACACAGTTCGCCCGGCTGATCGGCGCCACGCCCCTGCAGATCGAACTGTCGCTGATCCGCATGACCGAGCATCAGACCAAGAACACCGCCGCCGCGCATATGGAGGCCTTCTACCGCCCCTTCGCCGATGTCGCGGCCTCGGGCGAGAAGTTCGACGGGCTCATCATCACCGGCGCCCCGATCGAGCATCTGCCCTTTGATGCGGTCACCTATTGGGACGAGCTGACCCAGGTCTTCGACTGGACCCAATCCCACGTACATTCCACCTTCGGCGTCTGCTGGGGCGGGATGGCGATGATCCATTACTTCAACGGTGTGACCAAGCACATGCTGGCCGACAAGGCGTTCGGCTGCTTCAGGCACCGCAACCTTGCCCCCGCCTCGCCCTATCTGCGGGGCTTTTCCGATGACCTGCTGATCCCCGTCAGCCGGTGGACCGAAATCCGGCAGGACGAGATCGACGCGGTGCCGGGCCTGACAACGCTTCTGGGCAGCGACGCCGTCGGCCCCTGCCTGGTCGAAGATCCGGCGCATCGCGCGCTCTATATCTTCAACCATTTCGAATATGACAGCGGCACGCTGAAGGAAGAATATGATCGCGACGTGGCCAGCGGCACCGCCGTCGGTGTGCCCGTGAACTACTACCCCGAAGACGATCCCGCGCGCACGCCCCAGAACCGCTGGCGCAGCCACGCGCATCTGCTCTACGGCAACTGGATCAGCGAAATCTACCAGACCACGCCCTATGACCTGTCGAAGATCTCGCTCGAGACGACGGACCTGCGGCAGGGCTAGCCCCTCGCCTTTCGCCCCGCCGCGCCTAGCTGTTGGCCAGCGCAACAGCCGCCGAGGATAGGATGAAAGTGTCAGCCACCATGATCACTGTGGGCCTGAGCGCCCTGGCCCTGACCGGATGCGCCGGGATCGTGGACCACCGCGCCGACCGCCGCGAAGCCGAGGCCGAAGCCCAGTATCCCCCCGAGGGCCGGATCATAACGCTCGAGGATGGCCGCCGCGTTCATGCCGTGACCAAGGGCCAGGGCCCCGATCTGATCCTGTTGCACGGGGCCAGCGGCAATACCCGAGATTTCACCTTTGCCTTCATGGACCGGCTGACCGACCGCTACCGCGTCACAGCCTTCGACCGCCCCGGGCTGGGATGGACCGACCGGGCCGCACCCAGCCTTGCCGGGCCTTTCGACAAGCGCGCGGAAAGCCCGCTGCAACAGGCCGCCATGCTGCAAGAGGCGGCAGACGCGATCGGGATCGCCGACCCGGTCGTTCTCGGCCATTCCTATGGTGGCTCGGTCGCGCTGGCCTGGGGGCTCTTGCGGCCGGGCGAGACCTCGGCGCTGGTCGTGCTGGCGGGCGCATCGAACCCTTGGCCCGGGGGCCTTGGCCCGTATTACACCTTCACCGCCTCGTCCCTGGGCGGGGCCGTGGTGGTGCCGCTGATCACTGCCTTCGCGCCCCTGAACCGAGCCGAGGACGCGGTGGAAAGCATCTTTGCGCCCCAACCCGTACCCGAGGGCTACGTGGACTACGTCGGCGCGGGCCTGACCCTGCGGCGCGAGACGCTGCGCGCCAACGCCCGCCAGGTCAATTCACTGCGCCCCCATGTGGCCGAGATGTCCGAAAACTACGACCGGCTGCCCATGCCCGTGGAAATCGTCCATGGCACCGCTGACACCATCGTGCCGCTGGCCATTCATTCCGAGCCGCTGTCGCGCCAGATCCCCGAGGCCAACCTGACCCGGCTTGACGGTGTGGGCCACATGCCCCACCACAGCGCGCCAGAGGCGGTGGTCGACGCCATCGACCGCGCCGCATCCCGCGCCGGATTGCGCTAGGGCGCAGCCCCCGCCATAGTGCCCTGCAAAAAGGAGAGGCCGATGGAGCTGCCATTCGACGGCGCGATCAGCGCGTTTTTCGAGAACGACGCGCCCAAGGAGGTCCGGGCCGCGATCCGCCGCGCGGACAAGGACGATATCCTGAACCCGGTATATCCCCATTCCGAGCGCATGAAGCGCAAGACCTACGAGGCCGAGCTGCACGCGCTCCAGATCGAACTGGTCAAGTTGCAGCACTGGGTGAAGGAGACCGGCCAGCGCATCGCAATGGTCTTCGAAGGGCGCGACGCTGCTGGCAAGGGCGGCACGATCAAGCGCTTTCGCGAGAACCTCAATCCGCGCGGCGCGCGGGTGGTGGCGCTGTCGAAACCGACCGACCGGGAAAGCACCGAATGGTATTTCCAACGCTATATCGAACATCTGCCCGCGGGCGGCGAGATCGTTTTTTTTGACCGCTCCTGGTACAATCGTGGTGTGGTCGAGCATGTCTTCGGCTTTTGCACCGACGCCGAGCGCGACCATTTCTTCACCCAGGTCACCCCGTTCGAACAGATGCTTGTCGACGAGGGGATCAAGCTTTTCAAGATCTGGCTGAACGTGGGTCAGGCGGAACAGCTGCGACGCTTTCTCAAGCGCGAAAGCGATCCCCTGAAGCAATGGAAGCTCAGCCGCATCGACGTGGAGGGGCTGGCGAAATGGGACGCCTACAGCCATGCCATCGCCGAGACACTGATGCTAAGCCATGCGCCCCATGCGCCCTGGACCGTGATCCGGTCGGACGACAAGCGCCGCGCGCGGATCAACGCGATCCGGTCGGTCCTGACCCAGATCGACTATGCCCGCCGCGACATGAAGGCCCTGGGCAAGATCGACGAAAAGGTCTGCGGAGGCCCCGAGCTCTGGGATGCCTAAGCGCGGCTACCATCACGGCAATCTGCGCCAGGCGCTGGTCGATGCCGCGCTGGAGCTGATCCGCGAAAAGGGCCCCACGGGCTTTACCCTGTCCGAGGCGGCAAAGCAGGCCGGCGTGACCCCCGCCGCCGTCTATCGCCACTTCGAGGGGCGCGAGGACCTGATCGCCGAAGGCGCGCTGCAGGGCTACGAGATCTTCGCGGATGTGATGCAGTTTGCCTATGACAGCGGCCAGCCCTCGGCGCTGGCGGCCTTCGAGGCGACGGGGCGCGCCTATCTCGCCTTCGCACGCAAATACCCCGGCCATTACATAGCGATGTTCGAAAGCGGCATCTCCGTCAACCGCACGCCCGAGCTGGCCGCCGCCGCCACACGCGCGCGGGGCGTTCTGGAAAAGGCCGCCGCCGACCTGAGCCAGCATATCCCGCCGGAAAAACGCCCACCCGCGGCGATGTTCTCGGCCCATATCTGGGCGATGAGCCACGGTGTGGTCGAACTTTTCGCACGGAACGCCCCGGGCACCCAGGCGCCCTACGCGCCCGAGGACCTGCTCGAATCCGGCATCGGGATCTACCTGCGCGGTCTGGGGCTGATCGCACCGGACAGCTGAGGCCCGGTCTTCTTCTTGGTCCAAATACCCTGACCCTGAGTGTGTCCGGCCCAAAGGGCTGGACACGCGAGACATACTGCGCGTCCCGCCCAACGGGCGGGACGCGCGATAAGAAAAGGGCCGCCCAAAAGGACGGCCCCTTGCCAAAACTCGACAGACGCGGATCAGCGCTTGGAGAACTGGAAGCTCCGGCGGGCCTTGCGGCGGCCGAATTTCTTGCGTTCCACCACGCGGCTGTCGCGGGTCAGGAAGCCTGCGGCCTTGAGCGGCGCGCGCAGGGAGGGATCGTAAAGCTGCAGCGCCTTCGAGATGCCGTGCTTGACCGCTCCGGCCTGGCCCGACAGGCCACCGCCCTTGACGGTCGCCATCACGTCGAACTGGTCGGCCACGCCGGCCACGTCGAAGGGCTGGCGCAAGATCATCTGCAGCACCGGGCGGGCGAAGTACTTGTTCAGTTCCTTGCCGTTCACGGTGACCTTGCCGGAACCCGGCTTGATCCAGACACGGGCGACCGCGTCCTTCCGCTTGCCGGTGGCGTAAGAGCGGCCCAGCTCGTCCCGGACGGGTTCGCGGGGTTCTTCGATCTCGGCGACGGCGGCTTCGGCCCCGCCTGCGACGGCTTCGAGATCTTCGAGGGATTTGAGTTCTTCAGCCATTATTTCGCAACCCGCGTGTTCTTGGAGTTCATGGACTTGACGTCGAGCACTTCGGGGTTCTGGGCCTCGTGCGGATGCTCGGTCCCGGCATAGATGCGCAGGTTGGTCATCTGCTTGCGGCTCAGGCGGTTGCCCGGCAGCATGCGCTTGACGGCCTGCATGACCACGCGCTCGGGGTGTGCCCCATCAAGGATCTGCTGCTTGGTGCGCGACTTGATCCCGCCGGGATGGCCGGTGTGCCAGTAGAAGTTCTCTTCCCGCTTGCGGCCGGTCATTTGCACCTTGTCGGCGTTGATGACGATGACGTTGTCACCGGTGTCCATATGCGGGGTAAAGGTCGCCTTGTGCTTGCCGCGCAGGCGCATCGCGATGATCGAGGCAAGACGGCCCAGAACGACACCTTCGGCGTCGATCAGGATCCATTTCTTCTCGATATCTGCAGGTTTTGCAGAAAAGGTTTTCATGGTCAGGATACCCTGTGGTTCAGTGTGCGGGCGCGGCACGGGGCCCCGCCGAATTCGGATTGCGGCGTTATATAGATGTCGCACACCCAGTCAAGCGGTGTAGGCGCTTTAAAATCTAGCTAAAACAATGGCCTGTAATTACGGTATTATTTTACCCCATGCCCGAGACCGCCTTTCCCACCCTGTTGCAGAAATTTCACCTTCGCGGGCGCAGAAAACTCTTGATCGACTCGGGCGCACCCCTTAGCTGCCCGCTCACTTGATCGGGACCGATCCCAACTTCGGATGTCTTCGGGGGGGCGCTAAGGGACCGACTGGAACGAACTACTGGCTAGAAGGGGAGCGTCATGGAAAACGCCAACCTCTTCCAACTGGGGATCGGTCTGGAGACAGGCGCCCAAGAGGAAGACACCGCCCGCGGTATGCCCGCGGCTGCAAACACCATCTTCGACGACACGCGCGAAGACCATTTCATCCGTCGCGACGGCACCGTTTTTGCGGGCACGCATCTGATAATCGAGGTCGTCAACGGCCACGGTCTGGATGACGAGGACCGCATCCAGCAGGCGTTCCGCGATTGCGTGGACACCTGCGGGGCCACGCTGCTGCACATCCACACCCACAAGTTCTCGCCCCAGGGTGTATCGGGTGTCGCGGTGTTGGCGGAAAGCCATATCAGCGTCCACACCTGGCCCGAGATCGGCTATGGTGCCTTTGACGTGTTCATGTGCGGCGATGCGCGGCCCTGGCTGGCGGTCGACGTGCTGAGCCACGCCTTCGGCACCTCCGATGTGCGCGTAAAGGAACTGAAGCGCGGCGAGGGGCTCGTGACCGAGGCGGGCGTCGCCGCCTGATCCGATACGATCTGACACATGCGCTGCCCCGGGCCCCCGGTCCGGGCGGCCATCGGCATTTTTCGAACGGAGGCCCCATGTCCGACTGGATCCGCGAAAGCCTACATCCCGACTACGCCCAATCCCTGCGCGTGGACGAGATGCTCTATGACAGCGAAACCGATCACCAGCGGCTCAAGGTGTTCCAGAACGGCACCTTCGGGCGCGTCCTGACTCTGGACGACGTGGTGCAGACCACCGAGGGCGACAACGCAATCTACCACGAGATGCTGACCCATGTGCCGATCCTGGCCCATGGCGCGGCGCGGCGCGTGCTGATCGTGGGTGGCGGCGATGGCGGCATGGCGCGCGAGGTCCTGCGCCACCGAACGGTCGAGCATGTCACCATGGTCGAGATCGACGCAGGAGTCGTCGGCTTCTCGAAGGAATATCTGCCCATGCTCAGCCAGGGGGCCTTTGACGACCCACGCCTTGATCTGGTCATCGCGGACGGCGCCGATTTCATGCGCGAGACGGCGGGCGGCTATGACGTGATCATCATCGACAGCACCGATCCCATCGGCCCGGGCGAAGTGCTGTTCACCGACACGTTCTACGGCCATGCCAAGCGGGCGCTGGCCCCCGGCGGCATCCTTGTCACGCAGAACGGCGTGCCCTTCATGCAGGGCGAGGAGCTGACGAACACCATGCGCGCGTTTCAGGCTCTGTTTTCGGATGCCACCTGCTACATAGCGACGGTCCCGACCTATGCGGGCGGACCCATGGCCTTTGGCTGGGGCACCGATGGGGACGCGCGCGCCACGTCAGAGGATGTGCTGAAGGCACGCTTTGACGCGGCCGGGATCGACTGTTTCTACTACACTCCCGCCGTGCACCGGGCGGCCTTTGCCCTGCCCGGCTACGTGGACCGGCTGATGCCGTAACGCGGCCGCGCTCAGACGGCGATCCGTTCGGGCGGGTTGTCGAGCAGCGTTCGCAGGCGGCGCATGGCGGCCTCGAAACTGGCCAGCGTGACATGGGCGTTGACCCCGATACGCACCGCGTGGGGCGCGCGCCCGTCGCGCAGGGCAAATTCATCCGCCGCCCGGATCTGGACGCCCTGCGCCTCTGCCGCACGGCAGAAGGCCCCCGCGCGCCAGCCGCGCGGCAGGCTCAGCCACAGAAACGGCATGGTTGTGCGCCAGCGTAGCTCGTAGCCGCCCAACACGTTGACCGCGACATGGATATAGCGGGTCAGCTCGTCGCAGACCTTGTCCATGATCGCGTAGGTCTCGTCCCGGGTGAGCAGATCGGCGGTGATGTCCGCCAGCGGCTGGGCCAAGCCGAAAAAGCCATGCTCGACCGTGCGCCGCAGCGCCGCGCGCTGGGGTTGCGGCGCGATGGCAAAGCCGATGCGCAGCGCAGGCGTGATCGTCTTGGAGATCGACGACACATACCAGCCCCCCTCGGGCCAGAGCGCGCGGTAACTGAGCCCCTGGGACGGGCCCATGCGATAGCAATCATCCTCGAGGATCTGGACGCCCCGGCGCCGCGCGACGGCCGCGATTTCCTTGCGGCGAGATTCGGGTGTGAAGACGCCCGTAGGGTTGTGCATCTCGGGCGAGGTGCACAGCACCTGGGCATCGTGTTTCCTGGCCAGCTCATCCAGCGCCTCGGGGATCAGGCCCTGGTCGTCCATGGGCACGCCCACCACCTCGGCCCGCAACAGCTGCGCGGCGCGGCGAAAGCCCGGATAGCTCAGCTCTTCGAGCAGCACGACGGGCCGACGCCCCCGCAAGACCGCTTGCATGACCAGAGAAATGCCGCTTTGCCCGCCATGGCTCAGCACCAGGTCCTCGTGTTCGAGCGGGCCCAAGGCCGTGTCCGAGACCCAGCGCAGGATCGCCCGGCGCGCGGGCTCGAAGGCGGGGCGCGACGGGTAGCTCAGCAGATCGACCGGCGGCCGGTCGGCCAGTTTCTGGAACGCTTCGTGGATCAGGGCCACCTGCCCCATATCCGGCAGCTTGGTGGAAAACAGGCTGACCTGGTCCGTTGTCTCGGGGGTGTTGTGCTGACGCCACTTGATGTCGCGCACCCGGTCGCGGGTCCGTTCCGGGTCGGCGACAAAGGTGCCGCGCCCCACCTCGGCGGTCAGAATGCCCTCGTCCGTGAGGATCGTGTAGGCCCGCGCCACGGTGCCCGGCGTCATTCTGAGCGTCCAGGCCAGGTCGCGCACCGGGGGCAGCTTGTCGCCCACGGCCAGCTGGCCCGCGTCAATGGCGCGACGGATGGCTGTGGCCACGCGCCGATACTTGGGGCCAGACGCGGTTTCGACGTCAGCGATCTGAATTGTATCCATCACAATGTTTTGTTGGACCCCGTACAATATGGATTGTATCAACTTATATACGGACATAATCCGCATTGTGTCAATACAATTTGAAAGGACATCCCATGGCACAGACCGATATGACGCTTGACCGGAACCTCGGCTACCTTGCCGCCCGCCCGCTGCCGATCCTGGCGCAGGTTGCCGTCCAGGTCGCGGTCACGGTGGCCAAATGGGATGAACGCCGCCGCACGCGCACAGCGCTTGGTCAATTGGATTCCCACCTCCTGCGGGATGTGGGTCTGTCACGCGACACGGCCCTTCGGGAGGCACGCCGCGCGTTCTGGCAGGGGTAATCCCTGCCCTGCCAGACCTCTTCCTGAGCCGGGGTTCGTCCCCGGCTTTTTTTGTTCCTACCGCTCGGGCGGGATGGAATAGGTCATGCTGGCCCGCGCCACCGGGTCCGCCTGCCCCTCGGAATAGATCAGCACATCGCCCACGGCGAGCACGCGGCCCAGCTTCAACAGCCGTGCCTTGGCGATCAGATCGACGCCCGAGGCCGGTTTGCGCATGAAGTCGATGGAACAATTCGTGGTCACCGCCAGCGCCTTGGGTCCGATCATGGCCAGAACAGCCAGGTAGATCGACACGTCGGCCAGCGCGAACATCGTGGGCCCCGACACCGTGCCGCCCGGGCGCAGATGCTTTTCCATCGTGTTCAGCCGCATGGTGATCTCGTTCTCGGCCACGTCGAGCACCGTGAAATCGCCCGAGACCTGCGGAAACGCCTCGACCATGAAATCCATCAGCGCCTCACGCGACATTTTCAACGGCATGCCTTCCCTCCCTAGTGCGGCCCGCCTAGAGTTGGCCCGAGGAATTTGGGAGGGCAAGATGGCAATTCTGGAACGTCACGACACCGGTGCGGTCGCGCATCTGACCATGAACACACCCGAGCGGCTGAATGCGCTCTCGGACGAGATGCTGGCCGCGCTGCAGGACAGTTTCGACGATCTGGCCGGGGACAGCAGCGTGCGGGCCGTTGTGCTCAAGGGCACGGGCAAGGCGTTCTGCGCGGGCCATGACCTCAAGGAGATGACCCAGGGCCGCCAGGCCGAGGATGGCGGCAAAGCCTATTTCAAGGACCTGTTCGACCGCTGCGCGCAGATGATGACCACCATCCAGACCCTGCCCCAGCCCGTCATTGCCGAGGTCCACGGCATCGCCACCGCTGCGGGCTGCCAGTTGGTCGCCTCTTGCGACATGGCCGTCGCGGCCGAGGGCACGCGCTTTGGCGTGAACGGGGTGAATATCGGACTTTTCTGCTC
>PR_CR_10_Liq_1_inCRDRAFT_1001515_pt1 | contig 12963 bp, 14 predicted proteins | sample PRCRCaboRojoPR_3_FD_10241 | JGI IMG/M metagenome (IMG submission 10241) | reverse complement strand
ATCAACGCGCCCGCACTCATCGCATCCAGCGTCAGGCGCACCGACTCCTCGCGCGATAGATGCGCCTGGATACTCACCAGCCCCGGGCCGAGCACATTCGCCAACTCCGCCAAGACGCCCTCTTCGAATTCGACGCCCTCGTCGAACATGCGCTGCATCTCGGCACTCGGTTCCCACTCCGCCTTGGGGATCGTGGCGTCGAAGTCGTTGTGGATCCGACGGGCGCACGTTTTGGCCGCATAGGCACCCAGGAGGGGGCTGCCATCGCTCAACTCATCGTCGATGGTCTGCCGAGTGCTCAAGAGTTCCCCGTCACCTCCTTACCGGAGATTGTCCCTCATGCACTTGGCAATCCGAGTGGTCTCATCGCCCCAGCACCGATAACCGAGTTCCAATAGACCCGGCTTCACGCGCCGGCCTCCGTGTACGCAGCAGGCGCACCCCACATCTTTCGCAGAAAAACCGAAAATGGGTTGTCAGGTAGGCCGAAGCCGTTAAGATTTGTGATTTGTGATCAAACATCACAGGTCAGGGTGATACCAGGCGCCCTCGACCAATTCCCTAAGGGAGAGATGCCATGAAATTGAGACGACTTTTACCGGTCGTGGCCTTGGCCTTGGTGGCCACGGCTTGCAGCGGGGGCGATGCGACGAACGAAGCAGACACGCCCGCACCCGAGGAGACTTCTGCAGCTGCGACCCAGGAGGAGACCGCAGAAGCTCAGGAAACGCAGGAAGAAGAGCCGAGCCCGGAGGAACTTACTCCCGTTTCTTACCTAACGTCCTTCAGCACATTTGGGCGAGATGCCTATGCTTATGTTGCCCAGGAGAAGGGCTTCTTCGCTGACCAAGGCCTCGATGTGACCATCAATCCAGGAGCCGGTTCGGTTGACGTTATCGGACTCGTTGCAGCAGGTCAGGCCGATTTCGGCGCTGCAGATGCACCGACCGTGATGGTCGTCGAAGCAGAACAGCAACTAGGGGTCAAGGCAGTTGCCGCAGTGCACCAACGGACCCTTTCCGCGGTCGCAACCGTGGCCGGAACGGGTATCGAGACTCCCGCCGACCTTGAAGGCCGAATCTTCTCGGACGCACCGGGATCGACCAATCGCATCTTGTTCCCGTTCTTTGCAGAGGCAGCTGGGTTCGATGCTGACGCTGTGGAGTTCGTACCGAGTGCGCCACCGGACCTGCCTAAGCTGCTTGCAGCGGGACAGGTTGACGCAATTGGCCAATTTGTCGTGGGCCGGGGGCTGATCGAGTCTGTGACGGGAGATGAAGCCGTCTTCTTCCCCTACGGCGAGTACCTTCCCGATGTCTACGGCATCGTTACCGTTACCAGGGATGAGTTGATTCAATCCGACCCTGAATTGGTTCAACGGTTCGTAACAGCGCTGATGCAGGGCCTCGAGTACTCAATCGCCAACCCAGAGGAAACCGGCGAGATTCTGGCTCAGTATGTGCCTGAACAGAATCCTGCTGTAGCCGCGGGCGAGGTCGGGTTGATGGCGGCCTACGTCAGTCCAGAAGGCTTCGACGCAGGTATTGGCTCTATCGATCCCGACCGAATTGCCTCGATGATCGATCTGCTGTCTGAAGCCGGTGTGCTGCAGGGAGAGATCACCGTCGACGATGTATTCGCCCCTGGGTTCGTCAACTAGTGGGGAGTAAACAGTCCGAATGATCGTTGTCAATGGAGTATCCAAGATCTTCACAACGAACTCGAACGTTGTCGAAGCGCTCCGTGACATCAATCTCGCGGTCGACGAGGGAGAGTTCGTCTCCCTCGTCGGCCGCTCGGGCTGTGGGAAGTCCACCTTGCTCCGAATAATCGCTGGACTGGTCCCTCCCAGTGAGGGGAGCGTGAGGGTCGAAGGGCAAGATGTGACCAAGCCGCGGCGTGACGTTGGATTCATGTTCCAGCGGCCAGCTTTACTGCCATGGCGAAATGTTCTAGCGAACGTCCTTCTCCCGGTCGAAGTCGCACGCGGAGATCGAAAGGCTCTTGCTTCGCGTGCCCACGACCTCCTGGCACTCGTGGGGCTGAATGGATTTGAAAAGGCGATGCCACGGGAACTCTCAGGAGGAATGCAGCAACGTGTCTCGTTGTGTCGGGCATTGATCAATGACCCAAAAGTACTATTGATGGATGAGCCATTTGGCGCGTTGGATGCGCTCACGAGAGAAGAACTTTCGATTGAAGTGCAACGCATCTGCGCAGAGACCAACAAGACAGTAGTTCTAGTCACCCACTCTATCGAGGAAGCAGTCTTCCTCGGAGACAACGTCGTCGTCATGACCCCACGTCCAGGCAGAATCCTCGATCAAGTGCGAATCTCTTCAAGCCGCCCAAGGTCGTGGGCCAGCGAAGACTTCAATGATGAATTGGCGCACTGTGGTGGCCGCCTTCGTGAATTACTGTTTCAGCCAAGTGATGTGACGTGACAATGGCCATTCAAATCGCAGCACAACCGGTCTCGCGAAATCGCTCACGGTGGTTGGCGTCGCTAGTGCTCCCGATCGTGGGTATCGGCATCCTGATCGGCGTCTGGTGGGGAATCAAGGAAGCGAGCGGCCTGTCGTCCTTCATTCTGCCTTCCCCGGTTGAGGTAGCTGAGCGGATCGTCACCGCACGGGGCCAGTTGTTCGACAACGGGCTCGTAACCCTTGTCGAGACCCTTGCTGGGTTTTTCCTTGCCATCGTGATCGGTATCCCGATCGGCGTTGCGCTCGCGTATTCATGGGTCTTTGACAAGATGATGTCGCCTATCCTTTTCGGTTTCAACGCCATTCCCAAGGTTGCGATCGCGCCGCTTTTGGTGATCTGGATGGGTTTCAGCATCCAGCCGAAGATTGTCATGGTCTTATTGCTGTGCTTCTTCCCGATAACACTTGCTACGGCGGCGGGCATCAACGCCACGCCGATGGAGTTCCGGGAACTCATCCGCTCGCTGGAGGCAGGACCGATCCAGACCTTCTTCAAGGTACGCCTACCAGCCGCATTGCCCTACATCTTCGTAGGTTTGAAGCTCGCGATCTCGTTGGCGATCATCGGGGCCGTTATCGGGGAATTCGCAGGAGCTACTTCAGGTTTGGGATACCTCATCATTGTCTCCGGAGGCAGCGCCGACACAACGCTCGCTTTTGCCGCGCTTTTCGTCTTGGGTGCGATGTCCATCGTCTTGTACTACCTGCTCGTGTGGGCCGAACGCCTACTCGTCCCGTGGGAGGAACAGCAGTGAACTTGAGGCGTGTATCGGCCGATGATTGCGTGACCGTGGGGCAAGCGCTGCTACACGCGTACGGCGCTGATGACGGTGAAGCCCTCGTAGTGGCGACAAGCCTCGTGGACGCCGACCTAGCAGGCGTGGCTTCTCATGGTATCGGTCTGCTTCCGATGTACCTCGACAGAATCCGACTCGGGTCGGTCAGGGTTGGTGCGGGGAATCCCGTGATCGCATCGAAGAGGGGTGCCACTGTCGTTATCGATGCTGAGCATCGCTTGGGCCAGCCAGTAGCTGATTTCGCCATGAACGAGGCTATCGAGAAGGCGAACGAGTTCGGTGTGGGTGTCGTTGCTGTGCGGCATGCCTTTCACTTCGGGGCAGCCACTAGGTATGTCAACCAGGCGACCGCTCATGGGTGCATTGGCATTGCGATGTGCAATACGCGTCCCCTTATGCCCGCCCCGGGAGGGGCCGAACGACTGGTGGGAAACAACCCAATTGCAGTAGCCGTACCGGCGAACGAAGAGATCCCTGTGGTCTTGGATCTGGCACTGAGCGAGGCAGCCATGGGCAAGATTCGCCGAGCACGTGAGTTGGGTGAGTCGATTCCACCGAACTGGGCTACCGACTCACTCGGTCTCGTCACGACCGATCCCTCGGCGGCGATCGAGGGAATGTTGCTACCCATCGGGAATCACAAGGGCTTTGGTTTGGCCTTCATGATCGATCTTTTGGTGGGCGGGCTCTCGGAAGGAGCCTGGGGCGACCGAGTTCGTCCGCTCTACTCAGAACTCGACACCCCGTACGACTGTTCGCAACTGTTCGTCGCAATCGATGTCGACTTCTTCACATCCCTAAGTCGGTTTGAGGCCACCGTGGACGAAGCAACTGACCGGATTCGCAGGTCACGGCCTGTCGACAGCTCAGCACGAGTGATGACCCCGGGGCAGCCCGAGTGGGAACGTCGGGAAGACAGCCCAGATTCCATCATGATCCCGAGTTCCGTCATTGGCGATCTCTCTGCTCGGGCGAAAGATCAGGGAATCGCAGTACCACCAAGCCTGCAACATTCACCATCCAACAACAACTAGAGGGAGTCTTCCGGCAATGTCACGACAGCAAGTGGTTAGCGACAAGATCCGTACCCCGAATGGCCATTTCTCGCACGCCATCAAGGCCGGGAATTTCGTCTTCATCTCGGGCATGACATCTCGGCTGCCGGATGGATCGATCGCTGGAGTCGGTGATGTCAAAGAACAGACTCGGCAAGTCTGTGAGCGCCTCAAGGATGCGGTCGAAGCTGCCGGCGGAACCATGGATGACATCTGCAGAGTGGATGTCTACGTACGAAACATGGAGGACTTCGACGATATTCACGAGGTTCGGCGTGAGTACTTTGCCGATCCAGCTCCGGCTTCCACGATGGTCGAGGTGAATAAGTTCACCTCGCCTCACTACCTCATTGAGATGAATGCGATTGCAGTCATCGAAGGATCGGGAAACTAACGGTCATGCAGGTTGGTCGCATCCTCATTAACGGCAGTCCTTGCTTGATCGTGAACGTGGACGGCACTTGGTACAAGACCCCATTCACTGATCTGCTCGAATACTTCGATGCTGGTGAGGCGGACCTGCAAAGCCTTGTGCTTGAGGAAGGGGACCGCATCGAAGCTGCACCCGAACCCCGTGAATTCCTCGCGCCGATGCACAGGTTTCGTCGTGACATCTTGTGCACGGGATGGAACTATCCGGTCCATTTCGAGGAAAGCAAAGGCCTTCGAGGTGACCAAGAAGTCGAAAAGCCGGATCATCCAACCTTCTTCACGAAAGCACCCGATACTGTGCTGGGTCCCTACCAAGATCTAGGCATCGACGTGGCCTTCGGAGAGTCCTGGGACTACGAGGCCGAACTGGCCCTTGTCATCGGCTCCGGTGGTCGCAGTATCCCCGAGGAACTGGCAGTGGAGTCGATTTGGGGATTCACGCTTGCCAATGATGTGTCACACCGCGGATTGCAGCGGGCCCATGGTGGGCAGTGGCTCAAGGGGAAGAGCCTGGATCGAACGATGCCCTTGGGTCCGGTGATCGTTTCCAAGGACTCAGTCGACCTAACCGCCGTCCAACTCCAGTGCGAATTGAATGGAGAGGTAGTTCAATCAGCGATGGTCAGCGAAATGGCGTACTCGATACCCAGGCTCATCGCCGAACTGTCGGCTGGCATGACCCTGCATGCTGGAGACATCCTTCTAACTGGAACGCCGGCAGGCGTCGGAAACGCGCGAAAACCTCAACTCTTCTTGCGTCCGGGCGATCGCCTAGTTACGAGGGGAACGGGGATCGGGGAGATGGACAATCGCATTGTCGAAGCGAGCCTGACCATGCACAAACCTGCGCCAGTCAGCGAGTGAGGGGGATACGCCATGGTGAGTGTCGGTACTGAATCGGTGACAGCCACTCGTTACAAGACGATCCCGGACGTGGTCGCGGGCAAGATTCACGATCGCATCATGTCCGGTGAGATACCACCCGGCTCTCACCTGAGGCTCAGTGAATTGGCCAAAGAGTTCGGAACCAGTCAGATGCCGATCAGGGAGGCTGTCCGACGTCTCGAATCCCTCGGTCTTGTCGATATTCATGCGCATCGGGGTGCGTTCGTGCGGCAATTGAGTGAGAAGGACTTCCAAGACACCATGGAAGTGCGGATGCTCTTGGAGCGCACGGCAATCGAGCGGGCGGCGTCACGCTTCTCCCAGGAACTGGCAATGAATGCTCGTGACCTCTTGCACCGGCACAACAGTCTCCATGCCCAAGGTGATGAGATCGCGGCGCGCGAACTCCACACCGAGTTTCATCATTTCCTGTACCGTGCCTCCGGCTCGGATTGGCTCTTAAGGGCTATCGATCCCGTGTGGCGCAATAGCGAGCGCTATCGATTCGGTTATTCGAGGGACAAGCACAGCCATGACAGCGAGGCCGAGCATGAGGAAATCATCGCGGCATGCGAATCAGGAAATACGCGTCGGGCAGGCGAGGCGCTTGTCCATCACTTATCTAGTGCCTCGGAGCGCATGACTCGCAGCATGCGATCACGTACGCAGGGAGCGGAGGAGGTCTCGTGAAGGCGTCATTCGAGGCGGATAGCGATGTCTTCGTCATCACCGGAGGAGCTAACGGTATCTGCCGGGAACTCGCCAACCAGGCGAGCGAGGCCGGTGCAGCCGTTGCCGTCTTGGATGTGGCTGCGCGACCAAGCGGTCTGCGCCAAGAGATCGATTACTTTGAAGTGGATGTGGCCGATCGCGCTGCGGTCTTCGCTGCGGTCGATCGTGTTGCTATCGAGCGCGGGCTGATTACCGGGCTGGTGTGCGGCGCGGTGATCCAGCCAAGGGAGTCGGTGCTGTCGACAAGTGAGGACCTGTGGCGGCAGATTCAAGCGGTGAACCTCGATGGGACGCTGTGGTCGATGCAGGCAGTGGTTCCCGGCATGGTCGAACGGCATCGCGGCTCTGTCATCGTTTTCACGTCAGGACTGGCTGCAAGCGGGTGGCCCGGCGCCTCTGGATACGCAACCACCAAAGCTGCTGTAACGGTCCTCGCGAAGACACTGGCCGCGGAAGTGATTGATTCTCGTGTCCGCGTAAACGTGGTGGCGCCCGGAGTCATTGAGACCGAGCAGTACCAGTTGGCCAATTCGGAGCAGGAACTCGAACATTGGAGAAAGACGATCGGTTCCGGTGACCCGGAGGACGTGGTTGGCCCGTTGCTCTTTCTGCTCTCGGATGACGCCAGCATGACTGGTTCGATCATTACGCGCGAACGCGCCTACAGGAGGCACCCATGAATGCGAATGTGAACATGAAACCCGTAGTCGTGATCGGGGGCGGGCCTATTGGACTCACCACAGCGCTCGGCCTCGTCCATTACGGGATGTCGGTCATAGTCCTCGAGGAAGACGCTGAGCTCTCGCGAGACACCAAGGCTGGAACGCTCTTATCTCGAACGTTGGAGGTATTCGAGCGGTACGGGGTAGGTGCCGAGGTTTTGTCCCAATGCCTGCGTATCGATGAGATCGGCGATATCGACCGCCAGTCGGGCAAGACCCTTCGTTCGATAAAGACATGGTTGCTTGAAGATGAGACGCGCTACCCATATGTAGTGAATATTCCCCAGCATTACCTCGAGCCTGTCTTGGCTGATGCTCTCGAGAGCCGGGCTCCCGGCGCATTGCGTATGTCTCACAAGGTCACTGGAGTCGAGCAATACGACGATGGCGTCACGGTAACTCTTGAAGGCCCTGGTGGGAATGAAGAGAAGATCGACGCTTCCTACGTGCTTGCCTGTGACGGAGGGCGTTCTGCAACGCGCAAGGCAATGAATGCCGAACTGATCGGCACCACATTCCCCGAGCGATACATGCTGGTTGACCTGAAGGTGGATCTGGATGTAGCGAACGCGCGGGACTATCCCTATCTCGCCTACTTCTCCGATCCTGACGAGTGGATGATCCTCGTCCGTCATCCAGAGTTCTGGCGTTTCCTCTTTCCCCGTACGGAGGAAGGTCCGGCCCTGAGTAGCGAGGAACTGGCCGAGAAAGCCCGCGAATACATCGGGGACGTTGATGATGTCGAGATCGTTGGATCGTACGAATACTCCGTGCACGCGCGTGCCGCCGAACGGTGGCGCGATGGCCGAGTGTTCCTGCTCGGAGATGCCGCGCATCTCATTACCCCCATGTGGGCTCTGGGCTTGAATACCGGCGTCCTAGATGCCTCGAATCTCCCGTGGCGCCTCGCGTGGGTCGAACGCGGTTGGGCCGATGAAGACCTGCTTGCCGGCTATGAAACGGAGCAACTGCCGATTGCCATGTACGGATCAGGATCGATGGCAGAGGCGGCGCGTGACTACATGTCCCGCGTTTCGCAATCGATAGACGCGATGACAGACCATGATCAAGCGAATGCCATGACGCGATCCTTGCTAGGGGTTCGTGTGGATCCCACTGGACAAGGACGTTGGCGTATGGCTGTGGGGTCCGAGGGTCGCGGGTCAATCCAAGTAGGTGACCGCTTACCTGATCTCCTCGTTAGGCGTGGAGATGGCACCCATGTATTCACGCATGATCTGACACGCGATTCGGCCATTAGTTTGCTCTTTGCAGATGTTCGCCGGCGACCGCACTTGCCAGACGATTTCGATGGGCTACGCAATTTCGTCGTGTCTCGATGGGATGCGCCTTTGGATTCCGGGCTGAGAGATCGGGCTCTTCTAGACATCGGTGGAAAGCTGCAAGAGCGCCTGGAGGTAGAGGACGGCGCAGTTGTTCTCGTGAGGCCAGATGAGTTCATCGCAGCCATCGGAGCCAGTCCGGATGATGACGGGGCCTCCCTCTATTCCCTAATGACGAGCCATGGCATGACACGGGAAGGAGTACTCCAATGACGGACGAATACGGGCTCGAGCTGGCAAGTCAGCAGGGCTTGGAACTGGCCGCGGTCGGTCAAGAGGTCCTGGTGGACAACGAACTGGTCCGAGTGTGGGCGATTCGGCTGCAACCTGGGGAAAGTCAGGCCTTCCACCTGCACCGGCATCCATACCTCGTGGTCTCGATCCGGGGAGACGCGAACCAGGTAGAGACTATTTTTGGGGATAGGCGCGACACCCTCGAGCCCTCGGGAAATGTCGTGTACCGGGGCGAGCAAGGGCCAGTACACAGGCTCACCAATAAGTCAGAGTCGGAGTACGAATGCAGATTGATCGAACTCAAGAGCAGGGAGTGGAACTTTGAGTAACGAAGAAGCCGCAGATTCGCCTTTCTCGGGCGCCGACCAGCCTGTGCCGGAAGGCGCAATGGATGCGTTCAAGGAGATATTGCTGCACACCGATGACATGGAGTGGGTAGACAAGAGCCTCGCCGGCTTGTCACACAAGATGCTGTGGAGGGACGAAGAGACCGGAGCGTCGATAGCCCTGGTGCGCTTCCAGGAAGGATCGGGCATTCCAAACGCTCATGTGCACTCGTCGAATCAATTCATGTTCTGTCTGAAGGGGACCTATCGCTACATCCCCACAGGCACCACCCTTCGCCCTGGCGATTTCTACTGGAACCCCAAGGGCAGTGCGCATGGGCCAACGGTCGCCGACGAGGAATCGATCCTGCTCGAGGTCTACGACGGCCCGCACTATCCAGAGCGGCCGCCGTGGTACGACAACGATGAGGATGCTCGCTGAGGTGGAGCGTGTCTGGGACGTCCATACCCACGTAATCCCTCCGATAGTTGGCGACTGGGCGGCGAAGGGGGAGTGGGGGCTGAGTCTCGCCGATGGGAAACTTGTCAATGGCTACTCGGCCACCCCGCTGGGCCGTCTCGGGCGTCCAGATCTCTTGATCGAATGGATCGAATCGCAGTCACTGGCAGGTGCCGTGGTCTCGGTTCCGCCTCCGGTGTTCCAGATCGATGCATCCGATATCGACCGTCAGTACGAGTGGGCCTATGCCCTAAACGACGCGCTGGCGCAGGCATGCGCGGTTGATACCAATCGACTGAGGCCGCTAGCCCTGTTACCGCTGCTGGATGCCGAGAAGTCCGCCGAGCTTGTTAACTCCCATCAATTCGGTCCCCAGGGTTTTGCGGGCATCGTCATTGGAACCGATTCCGGGCAACTCGCGTTGTCTGCCCCAGAACTCGAGCCGGTGTGGCGGGCACTAACCGATCCGCACATCCCGATCTTCATCCACCCGAGTACGTGCCCAGATCCACGGCTCTCGGACTTCTATCTTGCGAATCTGCTGGGGAACCCGGTCGAGACAGCCATTGCGGTCGCGCACCTCATTTTTGGAGGCGTCATGGAGCGCTTCAGTCCGACAGTGGTCTTGGCCCACGGAGGAGGTGTGAGTTCGGCGCTCATCGGCCGATGGCAGCAAGGATTCGACACCAAGCGCCCTGGTATCCCGGAATTGCAGGAATCTCCAGCGCAGTCGCTTCGTAAGTTCTTTGTAGACGGCCTCGTCTACGACGAAGAGACCCTGGAATTCACCATTGCCCAATTCGGGCCAGATCAACTACTCCTGGGTAGCGACTGGCCCTTCCCCATCGCTGCATCGAGCAGTGAAGCCGCGCTACCGGGAATCGGCCAAGACGAGATGACGCGAGTAGCAGCCAACACCGTGCGTGCGTTCCCGAGCCTGGTATCGGAGATTCCGGAGTAGGAAGGCAAGGCGCAACTGAAGAAACAACTACCGACTCAACGAGCCATCGATTCCAGTTGACGGGCAGTTGAACATCCTGTCGCACAAGGCGTCGACCGGTGCCGCATACGCCCACCCGACTGGAGTTCCGTTTTCCACATCCAGCAGAGTCCCCCCGATCGTTCCGATCACCTCACCTCGAGAATTGAACAGCGGCCCGCCGGAATTGCCCGGCAGTGTCGGCATCTGCACCAGGATCTCTACATCGTTCTCGTCGATCACCGGACCGATCAATGGCACGAGCACTCCGTCCACTGGTGCGCCTAAGGTCATCGTCCAGTTACCACCCGAGGCGAAGCTGTACGGCCGAAGCTCAGGAGAGTTCGCAGATATCCCGATCGTCGCCAGGTCAGCCTGCTTATCCCAGTGCATGAGCACCGCGGGCACCGTGGTGCTCCCAACCTGAACCTCGAGTTCATCATTGGAATCCCGGCAATCGGCGATCACGTGCTCCGCGGTGACAACAGTCCTCGTGTACTCATCCCCATACTCGGCCCGCTTCGCTGGACGAACCTTCGGCTTCGCCTCAGTGTCGATGAACCAGCCGGCTCCCGACCCGCCATCACACAAGACGGTCACTGTCGATTGTCGAGCCGATGCGATGAAACGTCCGAGGTCATCGGGAGCATTGAACAGCGGATCTGTTCTCACCTGACGTGCAGTGTCACGTTCCTCGGATTCCTCTACCGGAGGTTGAACACTCACGGATTCCGGGGCTGAGCGAAAACCGAGCCACCAACCTGAAGCTCCGGCAACCAGCGCAATGCCGATGGCAATTGCCCCAACGATTACCCACGTGCGTGTCCCTGATCCATCCACCGCAACCCCCGATGTCGCGCCTCAATCGTCTCGCAGTCGAATGGTTCACCCGACCTCTGACACTCCAAAGACGACGCAGCAGATCGTTGTCACACCTCCATGGCACCATGCACATGGCTCAAGAAGGTGATCCCAAGCCCCCTGGCTGATCACCTGCCAACCGCCCGCTCGCGCGTTCGGTGGCCCCAGGGGAAGAGCCGCCCGCGCACCACACCGTGCGCGGGAAGGAGCGAGCGAAGGGGCACCAGCCCATGGAATACACAGATTGGACACCGCAAGCAGTCGCAACGCTGATCATCGGCCTCATCGCCACGGTCGGCCTTGCCCTTGCCATGGTGTACGCATTCATCAAGGGGGAACGATGAGCAAGAGACTTTTCTTCTCACTCGAGGGAATAGACCTCAACGACGACGACACCCTCGAGGCTCTCGCCTACCGAATCTGGGAGCAGGCGACAGCCGAGTTCGCCCAAAGCGCGGACACACATGGGGCGCCACAAACCTCCAAAGGAAGGAACCCACAATGACGACACCACACGTTGTCCTCACTCCTCGCTACGCCGAGGCGGTGCAATACGCCAGCGAGTTGCACGCGGGTCAAACACGCAAATCAACCAATATCGCCTACATCTCCCACCTCCTCGGGGTCTCCTCGCTGGTCCTGGAAGCCGGGGGCGACGAGGACATGGCCATCGCCGCCCTCTTGCACGACGGTCCCGAAGACCAAGGCGGCCAGGCCACCCTCGATGAGATCCGAGCCCGCTTCGGTGATCGCGTTGCCCACATAGTCGAAGGCTGCTCGGACTCACTGTCGGAAGACCCCGAGGACAAGGCCCCATGGAAGGACCGCAAGGTCCTCTACCTGGGTCACCTCAAGGACGCCGACGACGACACCTTGGCGGTCTCCCTCGCAGACAAGCTCCACAACGCCCGTGCAATCGCGACCGACCTGATGATCACCGGCCCAAGCACCTGGGACCGGTTCAACGCATCTCCGCCCGAGATCCTCTGGTACTACGAGAGCATCGTGGAGATCGCGCGCAGGCGTCACGCGAATCCCTTTCTCGTCACAAACCTTGAAGAGGCTGTGAACAACATGGTCACCGTTCCAAGCCTGGATGCTGACCAGCGCGAGATCACTCGCTACGCCATGACTTTCAACGCCTATGAGCGCTGGTTCAGCGACCTCGGCATGGTTTCCGAAATGCTGGAACCGCTGGAGCAGGAGTTCCGCCAAACCGGTCGCGTCTCCGAACATGTAGGCGTAGACGCCCTTCGCGCCTGGCTATTCGTGTTGATCCGGTCAGACAGATTTAGTGGAGGCCTCGTCCCCTCGGTAGACGGAAGTTTCACCGTCACCGATCCACCCGAGAATTCGGCGATCCGCGGCATAATCACCGCTTTGCATCACAAAGCTGAAAGTGAAGTCAGGTGAGTGACTACTTCTCCAGTTGGCGCGACCGCGGATCCACCTGCGGGCGGTGCGCGTGGACAGGCACAGCTGAGGAGGCTTCACACGAGCTCTTTGCTGAGTTGTTTGAAGTGAATTGCCCCCAGTGCGACGCCCGCCTCGACCTTGTTCTCCTCCCCACGGATGCCTCCATCCGTCGGGCTGCCAAGCAGGGTCACCCCGAGGCTCAGGAGATGCTCTCCAAGTTCACGAAGGATCCCGA
>PR_CR_10_Liq_1_inCRDRAFT_1001514_pt1 | contig 12970 bp, 11 predicted proteins | sample PRCRCaboRojoPR_3_FD_10241 | JGI IMG/M metagenome (IMG submission 10241) | reverse complement strand
ATAGCCGGACCGGGGGCTGGGTTCGGAGGCTCTTGCCGAACAGCCCGCCACTGTGTTCCCAGATGCCGTCATCGGTGAAGCGGACGGTGTGGCGCCTTGCGTGGAGGCCAAAAACCATGAGCGTGACGCCATCGCCATCCCGTGCCATCTGGCGCGCGGTCTCCTGCTGCCGCCGGGCCGACCAGGGCCGTGCCGCCAGAAGCCGTGTCGCGCCGCTGAACCGCGTCGGAAAGGGGCGAAACCCCTCGGCCGCGCGGGGCAGGGGCGGCAGACTGTCGAGCGGCCGCTCGGCCCCGGCGCGGTAGCCGTCACGAAGCCCGGCCAGCAATCGGCGCATGTCGCGTGGTTCGATCTTTCCGTCGATCAGGTGGCGTGTCAGGCGCTTGCGCTGTTCGGAAAAATCGGCTGCACGGGCTGCGTCATGGGTGCTGGCAGGGGCATGGCGGCGCAGAAACACCGACAGGCTCGCGCCCTGTTCGAACAGCGTCGTGGGCACGCGATCGGCCCTGCGCCGCGGGCTTTCGGCAAAGCCGTGGTGCACCCGGGCAAGCGGCACGATGGCCGTGGCCAGCCGCTTGCGTGCCAGGCGCATGTTCAGGTCGGTCTCGTCGAGGTAGAACCGGTAAGCCGGATCGAACCCGCCCATATCGGCCAGAACCTCGCGCCGGACGGCCATGTTGGTGCCTTCGGTCTTGATGGCGCGGTCGGGCGTGGGGTGCAGCAACACTGGCCGGTCGCCCTCGATCGCGATCGGCGTGGCCACGCCCCGGGAGTCGACGCTGCGCGCTGTCCACTGAAAGGAAATTCCGTTGCGCCCGATGACGTAGCCGCCGGCGGCGGTAACATCGTCATCCGCGAAGGCCGAGGCGAGGTGGCGCAGCCACGTGGGCTCGGGCACGGCGTCGTCATCGATGAAGGCCACGATCTCACCGGCCGCGGCAGCAATCCCGAGATTGCGCGCGGCCGAGATATTGGCCTCGTCGAAACGGACGGATTTGACCTGCGTGGCAAAGGGCCCGGCGTCGACCTGGGCAAGGCCCGGTTCGTCGGCCACGACCACGATCTCGTAATTCGGGTAGTCGAGCTGCGACAGGCCCCGCAGACAGCGGCGCAGGGCTGTGGGCCGGTCGCGGCTGACCACGATGACGCTGACCGGGATCATCACTGACGTCCGTCCCGCATCACCCTTCCTTCAGGTCGACACCGGGGGCATGGGCGATGAAGAACGGGTTGGCAAAGCCGGGTTTTCCGTAGGCCAGCGGCATGTGATCGTCGAACCGCACCACGCGGCCGCCCGCACCGTTCAGGACCGCATGGCCAGCGGCGGTGTCCCATTCCATCGTTCGACCAAGTCGCGGGTACAGATCGGCCTCTCCGGTGGCGACAAGACAGAACTTGAGCGACGAGCCCGCGCTTTTCATGTCGGCGATCTCGTAGCGGCCGATATAGGAATCGGTGGCTTCGTCCCGGTGGGATTTGGACGCCACGATCAACAGCTTGGCATTGTCGGGTTCGGAGACCTTGATCGGCGTCGTGTCTCCCGGAGTGGCCGGATCGAACGGACCCTGCTCCTCGACCGACTGGCCGGTGGCCGTCGTGTAGAACAACCGCTCCTTGGCCGGGGCGTAGACCACGCCGCGCACCGGGACGCCGTCGGCGACATAGGCGATGTTCACGGTGAAATCGCCGCGCCGCTTGATGAATTCCTTGGTGCCGTCCAGCGGGTCCACGATCAGAAACGTCATCGCGGTCTCGTCATGGCTGTCGGCCTGTTCTTCGGTGACGAGCGGCGTGTCGGGGAACGCCTCGCGCAGGCCGGCCGAAATGACCGCATCCGCGGCCTCGTCGGCGGCTGTTACGGGGCTGTCGTCGGATTTCACCTGCACGTCGAAATCATCGGACCGATAGATGTCCATGATCTTTTCGCCGGCTTCGAGCGCAAGTCGCCGCATCACTGCCGTCAGATTGTCGAAATCCATACGCATAACTCCTTTGGCACCAGGCCGTGGCCGGCGCGGGATGATTGATCGTGACACCGGCTCCACTTATGCTTGGACAAAGTGGGATCGGCAAGGCAACGCACCCTGGTCGCCCACCTGAACGGAGCAGTGAGGCGATGTTTCAACAAAGACCGAACCGGCAGTCGGGGCTGACCAACGCGCTGACGCTGTTCGAGCTCACGTATCATGCGGCCGCGCGCCGGGTGCGCGCCACCCACAACAATGCGCTCATGAGCATCCTGATGAACATGCTGCAGGCGGCGATCTTCGTGCTGGCCTTCTACGTCATGTTCTCGATCCTCGGGTTGCGAAGCTCAGCCCTGCGCGGCGACTTCCTGCTCTACATCATGTCGGGCATCTTTCTTTACATGACCCACGCCAAGACCCTGGGCGCCGTCGTCGGATCGGAAGAGCCGACATCGCCCATGATGCAGCACGCGCCGATGAATACGGGCATCGCCATTCTCGCTGCCGCGTTCAGCACGCTCTACATCCAGGTGCTGTCGCTGTTCATGATCCTGTTCATCTACGACGTCGCGTTCACGCCTTTCGAGATCCACGACCCGATCGGCGCCTTCGGCATGCTGCTTCTGGCCTGGTTCACCGGGCTGGCGCTGGGTCTTGTGCTGCTGGCGCTCAAGCCCTGGTTCCCGGGCTTCGTGATGATCTTCTCGACGATCTACCAGCGGGCCAACATGATCGCATCGGGCAAGATGTTCGTCGCCAACACGCTGCCGGGCTTCATGCTCGCCATGTTCGACTGGAACCCGCTGTTTCATGCCATCGACCAGGCGCGGGGCTTTGTTTTCGTGAATTACTTTCCGCGCAACACCAGCATCGAATACCCGCTCATGGTCGGGATCATCCTGTTGATGATCGGCCTGATGGGCGAATTCTACACACGCAAGCATGCCTCGGCGAGCTGGTACGCGCGGCGATGAAGCGGGGGGCGGCTGCACTGATCGTGGCGCTGTGTGCCACGCCTGCCACGGCGCAGGACCTGCCCGCGCTTCATGACGTGACCGGGGTGGCGCAGGATGATGTCCTGAACGTGCGCGCCGGGCCGACAACCGACGCGCCGATCATCGGCACCTTGGCCCCTGGCGCCGAGGCGGTCGAGGTCACACAGGTCGATGGCGGCTGGGCGCGGGTCAACAGCGGCGAGCGGTCGGGCTGGGCCGCGTTGCGTTACCTGCAGCCCGTGCCGGGCGGTGCCTTTCCCGCCGCCAGTACCCTCGCCTGCCTCGGGACCGAGCCGTTCTGGCGTCTTGATATCGTACAGAATGGCCCTGCGCGGTTTTCGGGCATGGACGGGCCTGTGCTGGATCTTCGCGCGGGTGACGTTATGCCCGGGGCAAACGTGATGAACCGTTTCGGGATCTTTGCCGCGTGGCCTGGGGGCAGCGCGGCGGTATCGCTTCGGCGCGAGACCTGCAGCGACGGGATGTCTGACCGCCTGTTCGGCCTGTCCGCCGACGTCATCCTAGGTGGCGGCCCGTCCGCCACGCTGTCGGGTTGCTGCTCGGTCGTGCAGCCCTGATCACGTCACCACGCGAAGGGTCAGGTTGATCCGTCCACCCTGCGGCAGAAGCGTGGACGTGCCGAACCGGATCCGATCGACCCCGTGATAGGCCAGCCGCGCCGCGCCGCCCATGACCGCCACATCGCCAGATCGCAGCCAGATCGACGCGGTCTTGTCCTTGCGCCCGGTGCCACCCACGCGGAACAACGCCTCGTCGCCCAGCGACACCGATAGGACGGGCCAGGTGAAGTCGGCCTCGTCCCGGTCCTGGTGCAGGCCCATCTTCACGCCTTCGCCGTAGAAATTGACAAGGCAGCACTCCGGGTCGCGGGCCTGGCCGACGAGGTCGCGCCAGATCGACAGAACCGGGTCCGGTATCGGTGGCCAGGCCACGCCCGCGGGGTGGGTTTCGCTGTAGCGATAGCCGCCGCGGTCGGAGACCCATCCGAAGCGACCCGCCGAGGTCATGCGCACGCGCATCGGCTTGCCGTAGGGCGTCATAGGCGAAAACAGGGGCGCTGCCCGCACCACGTCGCGGGTGGCTGCGACCAGCGCGGTCTGCCCGTCCGGGTCGATGTATCCGGGATAGACCGCGACCCCGTTGAGCATGATACGGTCCGTCATTTTCGAGATCCGCTTACTGTGACATTTTTGCAAAAACGCGCCGGTCTCACCGCTTGCACGGTCTGTGACCCCTCCCTATATACCGCCGAGATGCGGAACGGGACGCACCCGGGCCGCGACAGCGGGGCATGGATGCCGAAATGGGTCAACGCCTCGTGTCATCGCCTTGAAGAAAAGAGGGATCAAATACCATGGCCAAAGTAATCGGTATCGACCTTGGGACAACGAACAGCTGCGTCGCCATCATGGACGGTGCGCAGCCCCGGGTGATCGAGAACTCGGAAGGGGCCCGGACCACCCCTTCGATTGTTGCTTTCACGGATGACGAGCGCCTTGTGGGCCAGCCGGCGAAACGCCAGGCCGTCACCAACCCCGAGAACACCATCTTCGGCGTCAAGCGCCTGATCGGTCGTCGGTTCGACGATCCGGATCTGGCCAAGGACAAGAAGAACCTGCCCTATGCCGTGATTGACGGCGGCAACGGCGACGCATGGGTCGAAGCCAAGGGCGAGAAATATTCGCCCAGCCAGATCTCGGCCTTCACCCTTCAGAAAATGAAGGAAACCGCCGAAAGCTACCTGGGCGAGGAAGTCACCCAGGCGGTCATCACCGTTCCGGCCTATTTCAACGACGCCCAGCGTCAGGCCACCAAGGACGCGGGCAAGATCGCGGGCCTCGAGGTGCTGCGCATCATCAACGAGCCCACCGCGGCCGCCCTGGCCTATGGTCTGGACAAGAAGGAATCGAAGACGATCGCCGTTTACGACCTGGGCGGCGGCACCTTCGACGTGACCATCCTGGAAATCGACGATGGCCTCTTCGAGGTGAAATCGACCAATGGCGACACCTTCCTGGGTGGCGAAGACTTTGACATGCGTATCGTCAACTACCTGGCCGACGAGTTCAAAAAGGAACACGGCGTCGACCTGACCCAGGACAAGATGGCGCTGCAGCGTCTCAAGGAAGCGGCGGAAAAGGCCAAGATCGAACTGTCGAGCTCGAGCCAGACCGAGATCAACCAGCCCTTCATCTCGATGGACGGCAAGACCGGCCAGCCGCTGCACATGGTCATGAAGCTGACCCGCGCCAAGCTGGAAAGCCTCGTGGGCGATCTGATCAAGGGCTCGATGAAGCCCTGCGCGGCCGCTCTCAAGGATGCGGGCCTGAGCAAGGATGACATCGACGAGGTCGTGCTGGTCGGTGGTATGACCCGCATGCCCAAGGTCATCGAAGAGGTGACCAAGTTCTTCGGCAAGGAGCCGCACAAGGGTGTGAACCCCGACGAGGTCGTGGCCATGGGCGCCGCCATCCAGGCCGGTGTTCTGCAGGGCGACGTGAAGGATGTGGTCCTGCTCGACGTGACGCCGCTGTCGCTGGGCATCGAGACGCTGGGCGGTGTCTTTACCCGCCTCATCGACCGCAACACCACGATCCCGACGAAGAAGAGCCAGATCTTCTCGACCGCCGAGGACAACCAGAACGCGGTGACCATCCGCGTGTTCCAGGGCGAGCGCGAGATGGCGTCGGACAACAAGATGCTGGGCCAGTTCAATCTCGAGGACATTCCGCCCGCTCCGCGCGGCATGCCGCAGATCGAGGTGACCTTCGACATCGACGCCAATGGCATCGTGTCGGTGTCCGCCAAGGACAAGGGCACGAACAAGGAACAGAAGATCACCATCCAGGCGTCGGGCGGTCTGTCGGATGACGATATCGAGCGTATGGTCCGGGAGGCCGAGGAAAATGCCGAGGCCGACAAGGCGCGCAAGGATCTGGTCGAGGCCAAGAACCAAGCGGAAAGCCTGATCCATTCGACCGAAAAGTCGCTGGAAGAGCATAGTGACAAGGTCGATCCGACCACGGTCGAGGCCATCGAACTGGCCATCGCCGCGCTCAAGGACGATCTCGAAAAGGACGATGTCGGTGCCGAGAAGATCAAGGCCGGCATCCAGAACGTCACCGAAGCCGCGATGAAGCTGGGCGAGGCGATCTACAAGGCCCAGCAGAGCGAAGGCGATGACGAGCCGAGCGCCGCCGATGCGGGCGGTTCGGATGACGATGATATCGTCGACGCCGATTTCGAAGATCTCGACGACGACAAACGGTCGTAACGGTCTTGCGGAACCTCTGGGGCCGGTCCGGGTGACGGGCCGGCCCTACCGTTCCAAAACGGGGGAGACCCATGGCAAAACGAGACTATTACGATGTATTGGGCATCGCGCGGGGCGCCGATGCCGATGAGATCAAGAAAGCCTATCGCAAGAAAGCGAAAGAGCTGCACCCGGATCGCAACGCCGACAACCCGGACGCCGAGGCCCAGTTCAAGGAAGCCAACGAAGCCTACGAGGTTCTGAAGGACGCCGACAAAAAGGCGGCCTATGACCGCTTCGGCCACGCCGCGTTCGAAGGCGGCATGGGGGGCGGCGGTGGCGGACCCCGTGGCGGCATGGGCGGCGGCCAGGCCGATTTCGCAAGCGCATTTTCGGACGTGTTCGACGATCTCTTCGGCGATTTCATGGGCGGCGGTCGCGGCGGGGCCCGTCAGCGCGCGGCCCGGGGGTCGGATTTGCGCTACAACCTGCGCGTCACTCTGGAAGAGGCCTATAACGGCCTGCAAAAGACGATCAGTGTCCCCACCTCGGTGCAATGCGGTGCCTGTGATGGCACCGGTGCCGAGGGCGGGGCGGAACCGACCACCTGCCCCACCTGTTCGGGGATGGGCAAGGTCCGTGCGCAACAGGGTTTCTTCACGGTCGAACGCACCTGCCCGACTTGCTCGGGGCTGGGTCAGATCATCAAGAACCCCTGCAACGCCTGTGGCGGGCAGGGCCGCGTCGAGAAAGACCGTGCCTTGTCGGTGAACATCCCGGCAGGCGTTGAAACCGGCACGCGTATCCGGCTTGCCGGCGAAGGTGAAGCGGGGATGCGCGGCGGCCCGACGGGCGATCTCTATATCTTCATTGAAGTGGCCCAGCACGAGCTGTTCGAGCGCGACGGCGTCAACCTGTTCTGCCGGGTGCCGGTGTCGATGACCACGGCGGCCCTTGGCGGCGATATCGAAGTGCCAACGATCGACGGCGGGCGCAGCCGCGTGAAGATCCCGCAAGGCAGCCAGACCGGCCGCCAGATGCGCCTGCGCGGCAAGGGCATGCCCGCCCTGCGCGGCGGCGGCACGGGTGACATGTTCATCGAGCTGGCGGTTGAAACACCGGTGAACCTGACCTCGAAGCAGAAGGATTTGCTGCGCGAGTTCGAAAAGCTGTCGGAAGACAACAACCCAGAATCCAAGAGCTTCTTTTCCTCGGTGAAAAGCTTTTGGGACGGGATGAAGGGCTGACCGTACAACTTGCGCCAACTCGATTGGCGCATCGGGCCGCTTTTTACACGTCGTTAACCAACGGGGTGGCATCGTTTGAAACATGCCACCTCGTGCGTTTTCCGAAGCCCCCTTGCCTCTGTTCTCCGAGGATGAGGTGCAGATCGCTCCGGCGACGGGGGCGCAGCCGTCCTATATCCGTGACCACCGCCAGCGTCTGCGCGACCGTTTCCTGGCTGGCGGTCCAGAAGCCATGCCCGATTATGAGCTGCTGGAGCTCGTGCTGTTCCGCGCGATCCCGCGGCGGGATGTGAAACCGCTGGCACGCGCCTTGCTGGATCGGTTCGGGGATTTCAACGGGGTTCTGTCCGCGGCACCCGAACGGCTGGCCGAGGTCAACGGGGTCGGCGATGCAGTTGTCTGCGAGCTGAAGATCGTCGAAGCGGCGGCCCATCGCCTGGCGCGATCCCGCGTGTTACGTCGCCAGGTGATTTCCAGCTGGGACGCGCTGATCGCCTATTGCCACACCACCATGGCGCACCGCGAGACCGAACAGTTTCGCGTGCTCTACCTGGATCGCAAGAACGTGCTGATCGCGGATGAGGAACAGGCGCGCGGCACCGTGGACCATGTGCCCGTCTACCCGCGCGAAGTGGTCAAGCGCGCGCTTGAACTGAACGCCTCGGCGCTGATCCTGGTGCACAACCATCCCTCGGGCGATCCCACGCCGTCGGACAGCGATATCGCAATGACCGCCAAGATCATTGCGGCGGCCGAGGCACTTGGGCTGACCCTTCACGATCATCTCGTGATCGGAAAATCGCGAGAGCTGAGTTTCCGTGCCGAAGGCCTTATCTGAAGATATGTCTTGCACCCCGCGCCTGCATCGCCGGTCACGGCAAAATGTGGGGCCTGAAACATCGCTTTGATTTGGCGCGAAATGTCCCATCTATTGTCCTGACGCATCCGAGCGGAGGACCCGATGACCAAGACCTATACCAAAGACCCCGACGCCATCGCCGCGCTGACCCCGGAACAGTACCGGGTCACCCAGCAGGACGCGACCGAGCGTCCGGGCACTGGGGAATACCTCGATAACAAGGAACCCGGCATCTATGTCGATGTGGTGTCGGGAGAGCCGCTTTTCGCCTCGTCGGACAAGTATGAAAGCGGTTGTGGTTGGCCCAGCTTCACCAAGCCCATTGAACCGGCTCATATCAACGAACTGACCGACCGCAGCCTGGGCATGGTCCGGACCGAGGTCCGCTCGACCCATGGCGACAGCCACCTGGGGCATGTGTTCCCCGATGGTCCCATCGACCGGGGCGGGCTGCGCTACTGCATCAACTCGGCCAGCCTGCGGTTCGTCCATCGCGACGACATGGAGGCCGAGGGCTACGGAGACTACCTTGATCAAGTGGAGGATATCGCATGAGTCAAGAACGCGCCGTTCTGGCCGGGGGCTGCTTCTGGGGCATGCAGGACCTGATCCGCAAGCTGTCCGGCGTCAAAAGCACACGCGTCGGGTACACCGGAGGCGATGTGCCCAACGCCACCTATCGCAACCACGGCACCCATGCCGAGGGGATCGAGATCATCTTTGACCCCGCGCAGATCAGCTATCGCCGGATTTTGGAGTATTTCTTCCAGATCCACGATCCGACCACGCTGAACCGGCAGGGTAACGATGTGGGCATGTCCTACCGCTCGGCCATCTACTATGTCACCGACGCGCAGCGCGAAGAGGCATTGCGCACCATCCGTGACGTGGAGGCCTCGGGGATCTGGCCCGGCAAGGTCGTGACCGAGGTCGAGCCCGTGGGCGATTTCTGGGAGGCAGAGCCCGAGCATCAGGATTACCTGGAACGCTTCCCCAATGGCTACACCTGCCATTTCCCACGCGCCGATTGGGTGCTGCCGCGGCAGGATGCGTGATCGCGCTGCTTGATTGCTGGCTGACAAGCTGGAACAGTTCCCCCATGTCCGCATGGGGGAGCCGTTCCGATGACCACACCTCTCAGTGACCGCATCGCCCAAGGATGCGGGGACGCGTCCGCCGACATCGTCCTGCGGGGTGGGCATGTTTTTGACCTCGTCACCGGCGAGATGCTGCAGGGCGACGTGGCCATCTGCGGCGACACGATCGTAGGCACCTGCGCCGAGTACGAAGGCGCACAGATCATCGACGTGTCGGGCAAGACGCTGGTGCCCGGTTTCATCGACACCCATCTGCATATCGAATCGAGCCTGGTCACGCCGTTCGAATTCGACCGCTGTGTCGGGCCTCGGGGCATCACCACCGCCATCTGCGACCCGCACGAGATCGCCAACGTCGCGGGCGTGCCCGGCATCGCCTATTTCCTGCAGGCCGCGCAACGCACGGTCATGGATATCCGGGTGAACCTGTCCTCATGCGTGCCTTCGACCCATATGGAGACCGCCGGAGCCGAGGTGACCGCCGACGACCTCATCGCGTTTCGCGACCACCCCAAGGTGATCGGGCTGGCGGAGTTCATGAACTTCCCCGGCGTGATCCATCGCGACCCGGATGCTCTTGCCAAGCTCGCCGCCTTCGAGGGGCGCCATATCGACGGGCACGCGCCGCTTCTGTCGGGCAAGGACCTGAACGCCTATGTCTCGGCCGGCATCCGGACCGAGCATGAGGCGACCAATGCCGCCGAGGCCCGCGAAAAGCTGCAGAAGGGCATGCGCATCCTGATCCGAGAGGGCTCGGTGTCGAAGGATATGCATGCGCTGGCCCCGGTGCTGACCGACACGACTGCGCCCTACATGTGTTTGTGCACCGATGACCGCAATCCGCTGGATATCGCCGAATATGGCCATCTCGATTACATGATCCGCACGCTGATCGCGCTGGGCGCATCGCCTTTGGCCGTCTACCGCGCCGCCAGCCTGTCTGCGGCCGAGGCGTTCGGGCTCAAGGATCGCGGGCTGATCGCGCCGGGCAAGCGGGCCGATATCGTCGTGCTGGATGATCTGGCCACATGTCACGCGCAGATGGTCATCGCGGGGGGGCATGTCGTGGGGGACGACGCGTTTGACACGGTTGAGCGGATCGAGCCCGTCGCGCGCCACAGCGTCACGGCGCCGGCCATCACGCCCGAAAGCTTCCGCACAGCCGGGAACCGCGCCGAGACGCCCGTGATCGGCATCCTGCCCGGCAAGATCATCACCGATCACCTGACCGAAGAGATCGCCCCGCAGAGCGGCGACAAGCGCCCCGATCCCGCCCGAGATCTGGCCAAGATCGCGGTGATCGAACGGCACGGCAAGAACGGCAACATCGCCACGGGCTTCGTGCGGGGTTTCGGGATGCAGCGCGGGGCCATCGCCTCGACCGTGTGCCACGATCATCACAACCTGGTCGTGGTGGGCATCGACTATGCCGATATGGCGCTGGCCGCGCAGCGCCTGACCGAGATCGAGGGTGGGTTCGCCGTGGCCGAGGGCGGTGCGGTGCAGGCGGAACTGGCGCTGCCGGTGGCAGGGCTCATGAGCCTGGAGCCCTTCGAGGTGGTCCATGCCGCGCTGGAAGACCTGCGCGCGGCGGCCAAGGCCCTGGGCGTCACGCTGGAAGAGCCGTTCCTGCAGCTGGCCTTCCTCGCTCTGCCGGTGATCCCGCATCTGAAGATCACCGATCACGGGCTTGTCGATGTGGACCGGTTCGAGGTGATCGGCTGAGCCCGATTGACTGTCCCGCGCAGGCCGGTCAGCATGAGGGGCAACCCCGAAAGGCCCCCCGATGCAGCCCGTCCGCGGTATCCTGTTCAAGTGCACAGCCTTGTTTTTGTTCATGGTCATGTCCGTTCTGGTCAAGGCCACGTCGGATACCGTGCCGCCCGGGCAGCAGGTGTTCTTTCGTTCGTTCTTTGCCATGCCCATCATCTTCATCTGGCTTTACGCCCGGGGCGACCTGTCGACCGGGTTTCGGGTGGAATCGCGGCTGGGCCATTTCTGGCGTGGGCTGATCGGGGCCTCGGCCATGGGAATGGGCTTTGCGTCGCTGGGTCTTTTGCCGCTGCCCGAGGTCACGGCGATCGGGTTCGCCTCGCCCATCATCACGGTGATCCTTGCCGCGCTATTGTTGGGCGAACGGTTTCGCCTGGTGCGCATGACGGCGGTTCTGGTGGGGCTGGTGGGGGTGACCATCGTGCTTTGGCCCCGCCTGTCTGTCGGCAGCGGCGCCTATGAGCAACTGGCGCTTCTTGGGGCGCTGCTGGCGCTGGGGTCGGCCGCGCTTCGGGCCCTGGCGCAGATCCATATCCGCCGGCTGGTACAAACCGAACAGACCTCGGCCATCGTGTTCTATTTTTCGCTGACGACGACCTGCCTGTCGCTGCTGACGCTGCCCTTTGGCTGGGTTATGCCAGACGCCGCCACGGCGCTGATGCTGGTCTGCGCAGGCCTGATCGGCGGGGTCGCGCAGATTTTCCTGACATCGGGCTACAAATACGCGGATGCGTCCGTGCTGGCACCGTTCGATTACACCTCGATGCTTTATGCTCTGGTCTTCGGCTATTTTCTGTTCGCCGAGGTGCCGACGGTTCCGATGCTGATCGGGTCGGGGCTCGTGATCGGGGCCGGGGGGCTGATCATCTGGCGCGAACGGCAACTGGGCCTGCAACGGGGCAAGGCGCGGCCCGGCATGACGCCCCAGGGCTAGAGATCGCGCAAAGCAAAGGCCCAAAAGGCCGGTTGCATGAGCCACAGCCGCAAACGCCCCAGCGGAAAGCGTGCGGGAGGGGTGCGCAGTGGGGCCGGGTAGGGGGTGTCGGGCGTTTTTTCCTGCACGAGATCGGCCAAAAGCGCGCCTGCATAGCTGCCCATCGCCACGCCGTTGCCGTGATAGGCAAAGCCCGCAAAGACGCCGGGCAGGTCGGGCACAGGCCCGATATAGGGCGTCAGGTCGCGCGTCAGGCAAACGAGGCCCGACCAGGTATGGGTCGCCTCCACATGGGCCCAGGCGGGAAACATCGCGTCGAAATCCCGGCGTAGCGCGGCACGGGCCCGTGCCTCTGCCCCCGGCGTGGCGCGCAGGCCGCCGCGCATGCCGAACAGGAACCGCCCGTTGGGCATCAGTCGGAAGTAGTGCAAGAGGTTGCGAGTGTCATAGGCCATCTGCGCGCTGATCCAGCCCTGGGCCGCCATCTCGTCACGGCTGAGCGGCCGGGTGACCATGGCGCTCGACTGCATGGGCATGGTGCGGGCGGCCATCCAGGGCGGCAAGTCTTCATGGCTGTAGCCGTTGGTGGCGATGATGACGGTGTCGGCGGTTACGGTCCCATTTGCTGTGCGCAATTGCTTACGGCGCCCGGTTCGGGTCATGCCGGTCACGGCGCTATGGGCGTGCAGATGCGCGCCTGCGGCTTGCGCCGCTTCGGCCAGTCCGAACAGGTATTTCCGCGGATTCAGGCCAAAGCCCACAGGCACGGTCAGCGCGCCGTGAAAGGGACCGTTCAGCCCGTGTTGGGCCAGTTCCTCTTTCCG
>PR_CR_10_Liq_1_inCRDRAFT_1001513_pt1 | contig 12973 bp, 7 predicted proteins | sample PRCRCaboRojoPR_3_FD_10241 | JGI IMG/M metagenome (IMG submission 10241) | reverse complement strand
AGCTGGGAAAAGTAGCCAGGGGGAGGCAGTTTGTCTTTAGAAGCTATTCTGCTTATGCTGCTGTGCGAGTAACTCAAATCTGACTCTAACGAAAACACAGAAGAAGCGTACTTGCACTTGCCTTTTAAAACGTCGTCTTTAAAAACCACTGCAGCAGGGTCTATTTTGCGGGGAGTTCTGTCACTCAGAGCTCTGTAAACGTAGTAAAACTGCAGTTTGGTAAAGTCTGTTTCAGCTTGTTGGAGGAACTCATTTATTGCCACACAAACTGGAATGCCTACTTGTTTGATCAAGCCGAAAACCAGTTCCAAGTTGTGTGTGGTTTCTTCTGGGTTTTGTGGAGAAGAGTAAATCTCCTGCAGGTCAAGCTTGAAGAAGCAATTCAGCACACAGGCCAAAGAAACAGAGTCCATGGCTGGAGTCAACTCGTAGTGCAGCAACACTTCACTGTACCACTTCCACATAGGGGCTTCTTTCAAAGACTTTAAAACGTACTCTCTAAAGACCAAGTCAAGTAGTTGCCACACACGGTTTCCAGAGTAAACTTGTTCAGCAGAAGGCATAGCAGTGGCACGGACGCCCTTTTTCCAAATAGCCCGAAGGCCCTCTTCGATGTTGTGGAGGCAGGCCCTGCGGGCTACAGGCTTTGAGTTGAGTCCTCTGAAGTTGAGTTTGGAGTCCAAGGCACTTAACAACGATGTCAATAACGTTCCGTTCTTGAATGCACCAGGGACTTCTGGTTCTTTGAGTTCGGAGTGGATTCCCATTGAGTTTACCCACCGAGTCAACTGGGTCTGTTTGGTCTTAGCTGCATATTACTTACATATCGCTTTGGCACTCATTTTATTTCAAAAGGTTTAAATGTTAAGTGAAGTGGCAAGCACTGAACAAAGAATAGGCTCTCCTTTTTCAGGGAGGTTTCAGTTCAAAAGTCCAGAACACGAAACTCCAGGAAATGTCCAAGCACCCCGTCCGCCTTCAGCTCCGGTTTTGGGAAGGAAGATCACCACTGAAGCCAAACTCACTTCAAACGCAGAGAATCCCGGGCGCTTTCCTTTGGCTGTTTCTTTAGCAAAGGCTAAACCTGCCAAAGCAGAGGTCCAGAACCCTCCCAAGCCCAGAGTCCACAAGAACCCCGACAAGTCCAAAACTCCTGACCCAGTGAAAGCTTCTAAGAAACCAGAAGTTCCCCAAAGAACAGTAGCCAGGACTTCCAACCCCACTCCAGTCCAAACCAAACCAACAACTCCGGAACTCCAAACTAAGAACCCCAAAAGTATCGAGCACATTGTACAGAAAAGCCTCAAAAAACAAAAACTCAAAAAAGACCAAGAACAAAAAACCAAGGTCCAAGCTTCAGCAGTCAAAGAGAAGAAAAAAGAACTCCTGGAAGAATACAACAAAGCAACTCGACTCGAAAACCAAAAGTGCAAACAAGAAAAGTTCCAGCCCAAAGCTCCTTGGGGAGTGGACCAACGCAGACTAGGGGACATGGACCCCCAACTCAAACAAGAAAACGAAAAACTCAGACAAAAACGCAGGAAAGAAAGACTCCGTGCCAAAAGTGTAGGAAAAGCCCGTATTGGATTAGATGTGATACGCATTAAAGTTCCTCACTGTCGCAACAAAAGCAACTTAGAAAACGAAGACCAAGACAACGACCCCCAAACCAAAGCCCCTCTGCGCAACAAACAAGAAATCCACGAGTTCATGAAACAACAGAAAAAAAACCGCAAAAAACAACAAAACATCCAAAGCATCAAACTCAAGGAAGAAGAAAACCGCCGACTTGCCCAACTCAAACACCTTGAAATGCAAGCACGTCTCAAAGTCTCCAAAAAGAAAAAGAAAAAGTCCAAAAAGAAACTTAAGTCCCGCAAAAAACCTACTAAAAAGACACCCTGGACTCTAGAAACCCACGAAAGCTTCCCAGAAGACAACGAAGTCAAAAAGATAATGAACGCAAACCTCTTAGAAACTCCTGAACACTACGACAGAGAAGGCCGTGAATGTGCTGTCTTCGGCCACTTCGAAGACCAACTAGAAACAGATGGCAAGAACGCAACACAACTCTGCAGTGACATTGTAGGTGGAAGAACCAAAGAAGAAGACTCCCAAGTACTTGGCAACCAAACAATGCCTAGTCTGGACATAGAACCCTCTTCCGAACTCGAACTCCGCAAAAAGAACCTGCGTTTACGAATCAAAGACCTGAAAAACCGAATTGACTCTGCAAAGAGCTACTCAAGCAAAGAAGAAAAAGCTGCTGTGAAAATCCAGGCTTGGTGGAGAGGCGAGTACACCCGAGAAGCCATAAGGCAGTTGTTCAACCGCTCAGAAGACTGGATGGAGTCCTCTGAAGAAATTAACTACGAAGAGGAAAAGTGGGACGAAGTGTTTGAAAAGATTCCTTCCAACGAACTCGAAAAAAGACTCCAGGCAGAACAACGCAACCTCGAAAAAGCCATCCAAAAGCAACAAGAAATCGAAGAAACCCTCAAACAACAAATGCAGTGGCGCATAGCTCAGAAAGAAAAACTAGAAGAACTCAGGGAAAAAGACCTCCAAGAAATGAAGACTGTGGCCAGAAGAATGGGTTCCGAACACGAATTAATGCACGTCTTCCAAGAAATAGTAGACAGACGCTACGAACACCTAAACCGACTGTTTGAAGAAAACATCGAAGCAGTGAAGTCAGTTTTGGAAGAAAGCAGTTTGATGCACACTTACGAGAAAAAAGAAGCTTTAGCTTCGCAGTTAATTGAAGAACAAGACAAAATCCAAAGCTGTCTCATGAACAGCCAAGAAATGGAAAAACTCCTGAACGAAATGATAGGCTCCCAGGAAAGCAAGCACATCGAAAACCAAGTAAGGCAGCGCTGGGACGACCTCCAGGAAGAACCTGAGAAACTCAAAAACGAAATCGGCGACTTTTCTCCTTGCGAAAAAAAANCCCAAGGCGACATTTCTAGTAGCTTTTTAGAACAAGTCAAAGAACTTAACTTTCCTGAGCCCCATGAAGAGTCTTCTGAAATGGACTTAAGTGAGTGCAGGTTCCCTAGAACTAGTGAAGCCTGCAGAGTTTTGGCAGCTAGTGAGGAACCCGAAATACCTGAAATCTCAGACTACGAGGAAGAATTACTCAAGAACTTAGAAGAGTCAGCTGGCTGGGAACCCAAGTGGGAACCTAAGTGGGAACCTAAGTGGGAACCCAAGCAAGTCTCAGAGCCACCTAGTTTGGAAGGGATCTCAGTCATCAACCACTTCAGCGAAGACAAAAACCTTCTGGAGCAAATATCGCTTTTTGACGAGCAGTTAGAAGTTAAGCAGAACTTTGAGACCTTTGAAGAGTCTAAAGACTCCGAGAAAAAAGACTACGCCAACACTTCTACCCAAGTTACAGACGAAAGCACCAAAAGAACTCGCGAAGAAATTGCAGAGAAACACGTTGTAGAGCACATCACAGAACAACCTAGCTTAGAAGATATTTCTAGTATTAAGAACAGCAACGAAGAAATGGAAAGCATCAGTCATTCCGAAATAGTTGAAGAAGCTGGAGGCACTCCTTACAAAGAAGACAGTTTCGCTCCCCAGATTTCTCTTTTCCAGGAGTCAGTTTCTTCCTTTTCGAACTCAATCATTAAAAAAGAACTGAGGTCGCCCTACTTAAAAGAGTCTTCAGACTTTGTGGAAGAAGTTTCCCAGCAAGTAGTATCTAAACTCCAAGAAGAAACACTTCTGAGCACCTTAGACGAAGCTGCTTGCAACTTACTGTCTGAGTCTGGCTTCCTCCACAAGTTAACTGAAGAGGTCCTGTTTAGCTTTTTGAGGAAAGAAATCTCCAACTTGGAGTTTTGCCAAAAAGACATAGAAAAGATCCCAACTGACCCCCTAACTGTGGAGAAGTTTGTGTCACAGGCACTTTGTAAGTGGTCAGACAAAATAGAACTAAACACACCTCTCAAAAAAGACCCCATGGAAGTTCTAGGAACCATGCAAGAAAACGAAATCGGAACTCCTCTACAGAGGAACCCCAGCCCTGTTCCTATTCTACCTAAAGAAGCTTATGAATTACCCCCAAACCACATTGAAGCTATTCACTCTAAGATGCTGCTGGACTCAATAGAAGAAGCTTTAAGCGAACACAGAATCTACGGCACAGAAGGAGAACCCCTGCCTTGGAGTTCATCCACTCGAGCTGCAAGGTCCCAACTGCCTCAGGCAGAAGTTTTGTCTGATGTTAAAGAACAAGTAGTTGAGTGGTGCTCTATGCAAGCAGGACTAATTCCTAACGGAGAGTTAGACGAAGAAGCACTTCAACAAGTCCGAGAAGAAAAACTCGCCACTATGCTTGCAACTGAAGTCCTAGGAGGAGAGGGTGAGTGGACCAACTACGAACTTGAAGAGAACCAAGTGAAACTCGACCTTGCAGATATGGTTTTAGAAAGCCTTGTTGGAGAGGCCATTGATATTTTAAATATGTAATAATGGGACTAGAAAATGCCATCAAGGTACTTGCAAAAGTTAACCAAGAAGCACAGAGTGACTTAAACCTAGAAACACTTGAGGAACTCTGCACAACTACAAAGGCATTGAACTATAGGATTAATGTCCACTTAAATGTTAAAAAGTGTTGCTACTGTTCTGGAGTTGGAGTAGACTGCATTCACTTGGACTGCGGACACTTAATTTGCTCTAAGGAGTGCTTCCAAGAACTAGGAAACAGCTTCACAGCAGGAGATTTAAAAGAAATATTTAACTTGATCTGTCCTAGATGTGGCCAGAAAGTTCCACTATCTACAATCCAAGAAGCTTATGGAGGCCCTGAAAACTTGCAACACCAGATACAACTGGGGGACAAAGCAGTTGAGCCTAGGTTCACTTGCAAGATTTGCTTTGAGGAATTTCCTGTAAGTGAAGGAGTTACTTTGGAGTGCGACCACCGGTTCTGCCAGGTCTGCACAGAAGCTTACTTGAGAGACAAAATACAAAGTGCCCAGGTAGCTGAAAATAACTTAGTTTGTCCAGACTGTGGGAAGCAAATTAACCCACAAATAATCAAAGCACAGGTGGACGAAAGCACCTTTTTGAAGTTCGAAAGGTTCAGTATTGAAGGCTGGACTCCTCAAGAACCAGACTGCCTCCACTTTAAGTGCAAAGGAACTGACTGCGACTTCCAAGCACTTCTAAGCATCAGAGCAAGTAAGTTCAGTTGTCCGAAGTGCAGTAAAGAGTCCTGTGCAAGGTGTGGAATGCTTCCTCACCCAGGAGTTAGTTGTGACAAGTTGGCCAAGAAGATGTTTAACCTGCAAAACGACCGAGACTTCAAAGACTTAAGGTCCAAAATGCTGCAGTGTCCTGTTTGTTTTGAACTGATAGAAAAAGAAGGAGGTTGTAAGTACATGACCTGCACTTCCAAGGACTGCAAAGGGAAAACCTACTTTTGTTCGGACTGTCTGAAGCACCTCAAAAAGAACCACCAAAAGCACGAGTGCCACACGCCGGACATTCTGAGGAACAGGTGTCTGGTGTTTTAAGATAATTAAAAATTACTGAATGGGGAAAATAAGCGGCTTGACCTTGACGTCTTCCTGAGACATGACAGAAGAACTTTCAAAGTGGTTGATGAGGGCTTGTCTACCCTGGATGCGAGCATACGAGAGAGCACAAACCTTGTCGCTTTTGAACCTCTCCCATCGCTTGCCGTTGAAAACTTTGTAGAATCGGGGAATCACCCTGTAATCTAAAAAATTGATGAAGGCGTAGCCCACGTTGCATTTGTTCTGATTATAAGTTACCTTGAAATCAATTGGCAGGTAGAAGAAGTCGAAAGTATGCGCGAATTGCCTGTTGATGGTTTCTAGTAGCATTGACTGAGTATACTTGTTAGGTATATTTTTGACCATGACAGTAGTGCGCAGGTCTTGGCCTCTGCCAAGTCTTTCCAGGCTTATAACGAAGTTGTGCTTTTCGTCCTCGTCCAGAGGCTTCTTGCGAGGTTTGCGTCTTTCATCAAAAGGCGACTCGCGCGAGTCCGACTCTGAACTGTAAGCAAAAAAGTAAGGACTAGCTACTGTAGAGTCTGAGCTGATGCTTATGTTCATGGCATCTTTGGAGCGGGACTTCTCGTGGAAAGGGTTTTCCTCGCCTTCTTCAAACAAGTCGATGTAGGCGTTGCGGGCGTTTCTGGTGTCGTAGAAACGAACTAGGACGCAGTTGTTGTACTCTTCATAAGCCATGACGTCACCGTATCTCTGGAAAAATTGCAGACTCAGGCCTTCGAAGTGGGGTACAGTGATTTGGTCTGCGAGTGTATCGTTGGCTGGGAGGAACTTTATGCTGAAGTACTGTCCAAGTTCCTTTTTTAATTCTTCCGAACGGCGGATATCGAAAAATGCGACACGGAGAACTCCCTGTGAAGCATGTCGGGTGTCGACCAGTTGCACATCGTTAGTCCCCAATTCGGCGGCCAAGGCTTCGCAGTCTTCTACCTCGCTAACTTCGAGTACTCTTGAAATACATTCTCCTACGGAGCTGTGCGGTGCTATTTTTTCGAAGACTTTGAGTCTCCTCTGCCCCGTCCTCCTACACAAGTCCATATTTATATAACTAGACTAAGTTGCAATTGTTTAAAATTGACTCAGGTATGGTAATTTCTGCTAAGTACAAGAACTTTATTAAATGTTGTTATATTTCTTTAGTATCATTGCAGTCTCATACTCAGGGGTGTTGGGGGCGTAAGGAATGAATCCGTTTTCTAAGTTCCTCCACATCTCAACAACAGGGCTCATGTAGGGGTGCTTCATGGCTTCCCGGGGAAGCATGCGTTCGCCGTGGTCGTACTTGAGGCACTGAGACAAGAAGTCTAGAGCTTCTTCGTTCGCAAGCTCTTTAGATTCTTCGCTGGTTATAAAGTGTGTCCAGGGCTTCTTGTTGGCGTGCTCAACTAAAGGTGCTAGTGAACTAGACAACTTGAGGTTGTACTTGTGGAGGTACTGGTACAACTCAAGTGTCCCAAGTACCTTTGTGATCTTCACCAGCTGGTCTAAGTTGTCTCTTCCGTGGAAGAAAGGCTCTTTTTTGAATATGATTGCTGCCAGCACACATCCCAAACTCCACATGTCCAAGGAGTAATCGTAAGCCTGGTCGTCCACTAGAAGTTCAGGGCCTTTGAAGTACCGGGAAGCCACTCTTACGTTGTACTCAGTGCCTGGGTGGTAGAACTCTGCAAGTCCCCAGTCAATCACGCGGAGCAGGCGTCGGTCGTGGTCAATCATGATGTTGTGGGGCTTCACGTCGCGGTGCATGACACCCATGGAGTGGCAGTAGTCAAGTGCCCTGAGGACTTCGAAGACGTAGTAACGCACTTCGAAGTCCCTAAGTCTTGGGTAGAGTTGTCTGAAGTTGTGGTTGTTCACGTGCTCAAAGACTAAAGAAGGAGTGCTTGTTCCGGGGTCGTAGAGTGTATCCAGGAGTTTGATGATGTTGGGTCCTCCTGAGAGGTTTTGGAGTATCTTAATTTCTCGCTTAATTTTAGACTTGCGCACTGGCTTCAGAATCTTGATGACTACTTTTTGGTCATTTGTGATGTTGATGCCTTCGAAGACTTCTGAGTATTTGCCGTGTCCGATTTTGCGAATTAGTTCGTAGTTGTCTATGTTCCCCCAAGAAAGTTTAAGGTTTTCGTAGTCGTAGTACTCTGGACCCCTTTTGGAGTTGGCATCTGCATAAAGCCTTGCAACCGAAGACATTTATTTGGTCACTACTAGATTGGAATTAACACTGAGTCCATTTTGCGAACTTAACAAGTTTTTTGGGTAATAAATATGATTAACTTGCTTGCGAGATCCTTCTCGAAAAAGTCAGTGATCAAAGTGACTCCTAAAGCAGTTGAAAGGATCAAACACCTGCTTGCTAAGAAAGAACCAACCCAGGCAGTCAAGATAGGCGTCAGGCGGAGGGGCTGCAACGGAATGAGCTACACAATGGAGTACTCCGAGAAACCCAACAGGCTAGACGAAGTCGTTGAAGTGGACGGAGTCAGGATAATTATAGACTCGAAGGCCGTGATGTTTTTAATAGGCACTGAAATGGACTACATAAACACTCCTACTCGGGAAGAATTCGTTTTTGAGAACCCCAACGCAAAAGGCTCTTGTGGGTGCGGAGAAAGCTTTAATGTATAAGTTACTAAATTATACAATCCTGGTGCTCTTTCTGGAAGCCTGGCTGCCAGACTGGTTGCGTTTGCCTTTGGGGTCTTTTTTCTTTTGGAGGGGGTCAAGTACTCCTACTACTGGGGAAGCTCCAAAGACTTTGTTGTAGTTCTCTTCTCGGTTGATCAGTTCTAGTTTAAAGAACTTCATGTCTTCAAAAGCTTTTTTAAGGGCTTCTTCTTTGGTGTTGAGTTCTTCTTGGAGGTGCTTGATGAGTTCTAAGTCTTCTTCGCGAGAGGGTCGGTTGTAGTAGAGTTCTTGGAGTTCTTCGTGTTTTTTTTCAAGTTGCAAGTACCTTTCTTCCATCATTTCAGTGGTGTTTTGGAAGTCTTGTTGGAGTTGACTGGTGGCTTCTAGGTGTTCGTTGATGAGGTTGTCTCTTTCTGCCTTGAACTTGTTTCTGAGTTCAGTTTCTCTGTTTTGGAATTCTTCTGTCAAAGCACTTACCTTGGCTTCGGACTCCTGAGTCAGGGTAGTTATGTGGGTTCGGAGTTTTTGGATTTCTTGGTCTTTGGTTGAGGAGTTGGACTGTTCTTTTTGGAGTTCTTGTTTGAGTTTGGAGACTTGGGAACTGAGGTTTTCTTGTTCCTGTTTTAAGTTAGAAATTTGGTTTAGGTAGTCTTTGCTGAGGTTTTCTTTTTCTTTTTGGAGTTTTTCTAGGCTTAGTTTGAGTTCTTTGATTTGTTGTTGGAACTCAGCAGACTTCTCAGCTAGGTGTTGGTCGAATTCGCTCGAGAACTTTTGCAGTTTTTCTTCGTTTTCCTTTGCAAGGGCGTTTAGGTCTTTAGTGCGTTTGTCTTCAGCTTGTTTGAGGGCGTTTTCTTTTTCTTGGTTGAGGGTGGCTTTGAGCTCTTCGAGTTCTTTGAGGTGTTTTTCTTTGAGTGCTGTTATGTTGTGTTGTTGTTGGGTGTTCAGGTCTTCGAGTTTCTTGGAGTGAGAGGCTTCTAGGTCCTTGATTTTTTGTGCTGTGTAGGCTTCGTAGTCTTTGTGCTTCTGAGTCCAGTCTTGGTCGAGTTTGAGTTTTTCTTGTTTGAGTTTGTTGAGTTCTTCTTCGAACTGGGCTTTGATGCTTTGGGAGTCTTGGTGGAGTTTGTCTTCCATTTGCTTGAGTTGGAGTTTGAGTTCTTCAAGTTCTTTTTTGTGGAGTTTTTTGAGTTCTGAAGTTTCTGAGTTATGTTTGTCTTTGGCTTTTTTAAGTTCGTCTTCAAGGGTTTGTTTCCACTCTTTGATGGTGCGTGAAAGTTCTTCTTTGAGACTTTCAATTTCGTTTTGGAGTTGCAAAGACTGGGTGTTTCCTGACTGCTTGATGTTTTCTATTTGTTCTTGGAGACTCTTGATGTGGGACTCGTAGGACTGGCACTGGGTTTCGAGGGTTGTAACTTGGGACTGGGATTCTTTGAGTTGGTTTTCTAAGGAGGTGTTGGTTTCTTTGGAGTGTTTGAGTTGGTTTTCTAGGTTGTTGATGGTTTCTTGGAGGGTTTGTACTTGGTGGGCAGACTCTCCGTTTAAGGTTTGGAGTTTGTTTTGGAGTTCTGACAACTTCTCTTCGTAAGAAGTTTTTTGTTCGTTGAGTTTAGTTAAGTACTCGTCTTTAAGGCACTTTTTAAGGTACTCTTGGTCTTTTTCTAGTTTGTTGAGTTCTTTTTCTTTTTGGTTGAGTAGTTCAGTGCGGAGGTTTTCTAGTTCTTGTTGGTGGGTTTGAGCTAGGCACTGCTTTTCTTGCTCGAACTTAGTTTTTAAGTTCTGGATTTCTTGGTGTAAGTTTTTAACTTGGTCTCCAGCTGACGCTCGTTGGGACTCGATTTCTGCTTTCAAAGAGTTTATTTGGGAGTTAAGGGTTTGTATTTGGTTGTGGAGGTTTTGGATGAGGGTGTCTTTTTCTTGGTTTTGTTGGTAAAAAATAGTTTGGTCTTCTTCGTGGGACTTTTGTTCGAAGGCCAGTAGTTCTTGGACTTCGCTTAGTTGTCGCTTGGTGCTTTCTAGGTCGTTTAGGGTTGCTTGGAGTTGTTTGTTGGCTTCACTTAGGTTTTGTTCCAAGTAAGTGTTTTCGTGCTTCAAAGACTGTATTTTCTGTTCTTTGTTTTCAAGTTCAGTGTGCAGGTAGTTTTCTTTCTCGCCAGCGTTGCTTTTGAGGCCTTCTAGTTCGCTTTTGAAACTATTTGCCATGTCCTGGTATTCTTTTTTCATGTTTTCGATAGTTTGGTCTTTTTCTTGGATCATTTTAACTAAGTTTTGGATCTTTTGGTGTGCTTGTGACAGTTCTGAGCCTAGCTGTTCAGCCTGTGCCCCTGTGCTTGACTTGGCATTTTCAAGCACTAAGTAGTCGTCGTAGAGTTTTTTGTACTTAGTTTCCCAGTCAGCTGCTAAGTTGTTTAGGATCTTGACTTCTTTTTGGAGTTCACTTACGTACTGTTCGAGTTTGGTTTTGGCTTCTTCGGAGTGTTTGAACTTAGCGTCTGAGTCTTCGAGTCTTTTTAAGAAGTCAGCTGTGGTCTGGTCGAAGAGTTTCTGTGCCTTAGTTTTTTCTTCGATGACTGTTTCTTTGAGTTTCTTTTCCCAGTCTGAGTTGCACTTAGCCAAAGCTCTTTGCATTTCTTCTCGGAGTTTGTCTTCCATGTCTAGTTTTTCTTGGAGCAACTGGGAGTACTTGGCGTTTTGCTCCTTGACGTAAGCGTCCATCTCTGCCTGGTGGGCTTTCTTGAGTTCGTCTAAAGAACTTGCAGAAGTGAGTTGTTTTCCTTCGAGTTGAGAAAGTTGTTTTTGGAAGGCAGCTTTAACTTCTTGGAGTTCTTGTTTGTAGTTGTCGAGTTGAGTTTTGGCTTGTTTCTGAATCTGGGCTTCCCGCTCCTGCATTTGCGACTTAATCATGGCTAAGTCAGTTTGTGCTTTGCTTTTGGCTTCTTCGTACTGTTGTTGCACTTGGGAGATTTTGGCAGAGGAGTCACTTGTTTTTTTGTGCTTTTCAAGCAGTTCGCGTTGCTTAGTGATTATGGAGTTGGCTTCTTTGACTATTTTTTCGATTTCTTTTTCGTAAGCTTCGGCTTGGGCTTGGTGGTACACAGAAGCTTCGTCATTTTTAGTGTTCAAATGGAAGATTACTTTGGTGAGCTGGGCTATTTTCTTGCTCATCTTGTGATGAACGTCTGGGATATCAGCCATTTTTGAATATAAATCAAGAAATGTAACTCTGCTGATAACTGTTCGTGTGTAAAGCTTATTTTGGGTTTTGAGAAGTTTAGCTTTACTCAGAAGCAATTTGGGTACCGACTAACACCCCAGAAGCAGTTCCTGGGGAGAACTCGTTGCAAACCTACTTAGCACTATTAGTTAAGAACTTACACTTAAAGACTGGGTCTAGCAGAGACTTCATATTTAATTCAAATCTTGTAAATATGCAAGGCTTATAAAAAATGTTTTGCGGGGCCAAATTCTTCTTACAAAATGGGGTGATCTCTTCCAACTTAATTTCAGAACTTGCAAACTCAGCAAAAATAGTCGTCTTCATGAGAGGCACAGCTGAGAATCCCCTTTGCTTCGAAAGCAAATACATAACAGCAGCACTTAAACACCACAACAGGGAGTTCACTTGTATAGACATAATGGAGAGTCCCCAAATCAAACACGAACTTGAGAAACAGTACCCTTGGATTCCTCAAGTTTACTGCGGCGGATACTTACTAGGAGGCGCTAATACTATAATGGAGCTGCAGAAACTAGGAAGTCTAGAACGAAGGCTTTCTAGTGCTTAACTTAACTTACAGGTGTTTACCGTAGACTAAGTCTTCTAGTTTCTTAAGTTCTTCTTGTAAGGTTTCGTTTTCTCTAGCAGTTCTTTCAAGTTCGTTTTCGAGCAAAGCAGCTTCTTTGCTTAGCAAGCTTGACTTAGTGGTGTTTTGGGTGTGTTCTGAGTAGAGTTTTTTTAGTTCTTGTTTCTGGCACTCAAGGACCTTTTCAGTGGACTTAAGCGTTTCTGCCATAGTTTGGATATCTTGTTCAGTAGTTTCGGTGTAATTCGAGATCTTTTCTCGTAAGTCGAAGATTTCGCACTCTAGGTTGTAGATGAGTGTGTCTTTGCAACTCATTTTTTGAGCAGCTTCGTCCATCCAAGTGGAGTGGTCACGTTTCAACTGGAGCGTTTGTTGGTTTTGGTTTTCTTTGAGTTGGTTGATTTCTGCCTTTAGGTCCTTGATCTTGGACTGCGCTGTTTCTTCTAGAAAGTAAGTGTGGTAGTCAATTTCGTTTTGGGTTTGTTTGATTTGGGCTTTTAAGTCGTTAACTGAGTTCAGGTACTTTTCATAGGTTGCTTGGTGCTCTTCTGAGAGCTGAGTAGTCTTGGTTTGGACTTTACTGAGTTTTTTGGTTAGTTTGGAGTGTTCTTCTTTAAGGTGTTGAACTGCTTCTTTTTCGTCTTCTTGGATGTTGTGGAGTTTGTTTTGGTACTCGTCTTCAGTCTCTTTGAGGCTTTTGGAGTTCAGGTGCTGGGTGAGTTCTAGTTGTTTTTTGAGGGATTCAAGTTGGTTTTGGAGTGCGTTTCTGATCTTTTCGTTGCTTTTGGCTTGGAGTTTGAGTCGGGTTTCTGAGTTCCTCACGGACTTGTCTAGGTGGTTCTCTAGAGAAGCCACATACTCCTGCGAGAACCCTGAGTCTTTCAAGAGGTTGGGTGACGAAGTAACTGAGTGGTCTTGCTTGATGTGGTTGTAGAGGGAGTCTTCTGAGTTGTTTCCAAACGAGATGTTGTGTGAAAAGCTCATTGTTAT
>PR_CR_10_Liq_1_inCRDRAFT_1001512_pt1 | contig 12993 bp, 22 predicted proteins | sample PRCRCaboRojoPR_3_FD_10241 | JGI IMG/M metagenome (IMG submission 10241) | reverse complement strand
TATTTGAATTTCGTTTATCAGAATCTCATGGTTACTCTATAGATATCTTGCAGGGCAGTTTTGTTAAATATGGATATGAAACTGGTATTGGTACTAATAATATTAGGGTTGATCAAAGCCGCTAGTGCTGATGAATTGAGTATTACTCAACAAGGAAATGATTTTGAAATTTCAGTGTTGCAGTCAACTGGTGATAATCTTTTACAGGGTTCCGTATTAGGTGATTCTCACAAAATAAATTCAACTCAATCAGGTGGTGCATCCGCATCATTTTCGATTGAAAATTCTGGTGGATCAGTCGACTTAACAATACAACAAAATGATTCTACTGACAACATATCAGTAACTAAAATTTGTACTGATCCTTCTGGATGTGAAATTATTATAAATCAATAATTTTTTCTCGGTAATAAGTAAGTTAATGAAATGGTTAACACATTGGACTACTGCCTTTATCACACTAGCACTAGTTTTATTTTTTCATTATTCTGATGGCTTTATTGTAGAAACTGCAAGATTAAAGCAGTTTGATTTACTTCAACAGACAGATTCCATTCAAAAATCTCAAGACATAGGCATAGTAGCAATAGACGAAAAGGCCATAGAACGATATGGACAATGGCCTTGGAATAGAGAAACTATTGCTGACATTATATGGCAATTACGCCGTGATGGTGCGGGTGTAATTGTAATACCCGTATTATTTTCAGAAAAAGACAGGCTTGGTGGAGACGATTACTTAGCACAAACTCTCGAAAATAATGGTGTGATAATAGCACAAACAGGAATTGCTGGTGATTCTCAAAACGCAGTACCACGAGGTATTGCTAAAATAGGCAACCCTGTACCATATCTTTATCAGTGGCAGGGTATGCTAGGACCTATACCTGAATTGGGTCAAGCAGCAGATGGTGTAGGTGTTATTAATACTGTACCTGAGCGAGACGGTGTAGTAAGAAGAGTACCTCTCCTAATGCGAGTAGGTGATGAAGTATTCCCTTCACTTGGTATAGAAGTTATTCGTGTAGCAACTCAACAGCCCTCTTATCAAGTAAAAGAACAGGGTGCGGGTGTAGAAGCCGTCAGAGTACCGGGGTTTCCAATTATAAACACAGATCCTAACGGAAGAATATGGTTACGTTGGAATAAACAGTTTCCCGTTATATCTGCAGCTGAAGAGGATTTTTCACAATTTCAAGGAAAAACTGTAATTGTAGGTGCACAGGCTGCTGGCATAGGTGGTATCATAGCATCTCCTACAGGTCCTAGGTACAACTATGAACCTGCTGCTGTAACGTTACAAACCCTCATAGATGGAGAACAAGTAGAACGACCATACTGGGCATTTCAAGCAGAATTGGCAGGAACCCTAGCATTAGGATTAGCAGTTATAGCACTTGGTAGGTTTACACCTTATTGGGCGGTAGGATTGGGAATGGTTGTGTTAGGTTCTGCTGTTGTGTATGGAGTGCATTACGCTTGGTCAAACTATCTTTATCTTTTAGACGGAACTATGGCCATTCTTTCTCTAGTATTAGTTGGATTACATTCAGTGTTTCTCCGATTTGTCAAAGAATTTAGAGAAAAACAAGCAATTAAAAAACAATTTTCNGGTTACGCTTCACCACAGGTTGTTAAGTTATTACAAACNAATCCAGATTTGATCAAATATGGCNTTAAGAAAAAAATTACAACCGTTATGTCAGATTTAAGGGGATTTACACCGCTAAGTGAAAGTTTTGGTGATGATGTACAGGGACTGACACAAATGATGAATTCTTATATGGATGCTATATCTACACCAATATTAGAAAGTGATGCGATGATTATAAAATATATTGGTGATGCGACTATGCATATTCATAATGCACCAATTGATGATGATATGCACGCTACAAATGCAGTCAAAACTGCATTGAATATGCTAGATGCAGCTGATAAGTTCAATGCATACTTGGTTGAACAAAATCGTCCAGAAATAGGAATGGGTATAGGAATTAATACTGGTTATGCATATGCTGGAGAGATTGGTAGTAAAAAACGACATAGTTACGATGTTCTAGGTGATAGTGTAAACACTGCTGCTAGACTAGAAGGACAGTCAAAACCATATGGTGTTCGCGTTGTAATAGGCGGCGAAACAGCACATTTAACAGAACATGATTTTTTTCATGTACAACTAGATAAGTTGGCAGTCAAAGGTAAGTCAAAACCATTAAAAATTTACACGGTGATAAATTATAACTCAGAAATACCCGAAGGTTTTTATGATCACAGAGACAAGCATAATCGTATGTTAGAAATGTATCGTATAAAAAATTTCGATGAAGCAATTGCACTTTGTAAAAATCTCTATGGAAGTTTTGGTGGCAAACTAGATTCTTACTATGATATATGGATAGAACGTTGTAAATTTATGCAGTTGCAAAATCTTCCTGAGGATTGGGACGGAACGTTTTCTGCAACTAGCAAATAAATACCTCTATGGATTTTTTAACACTTGTTGCTGAAGTAGGTTTTCCCATTGCAGGTGCTTTGGCTGCAGGTGTTTTTGCTTTTATTACTCTCAAGTTTATTCTTGCTGGTGTCACAAACAGTGTTACCACATTAAAAAACATCATTGCACAATTAGATAATCGTGTTCAAACAATGAACAACGATTTAGTTAAAATTGATGCTCTGGTAAGTTATGCACTAAACGTAAAACCAAATATAGATAGAATTGCGGCAAACGAGGGTAAAGACGATGCCCGGCGAGATTAAATGACTGAAAGTATTACACAAGCCATTCAAGAATTTGGGTTTCCAATCGTTGCAGCAGTAGGACTTGGATATTTTGTATTTTTTATATGGAAATGGGTAACAGAAACTATTGATCCTGTTATAGGAGAAACAATGGGCACATTAATCAAATTAGTTGACCGTGTTCGTATGTTAGATAATGACATGATTCGTCTCAACACAAAAATAGCAATGGTACTAGAACATAAATCTCTTATTGACAGTAATCTTTCTAATCAACAGCGTGATGAACTTGATGAAATAGTGTCAAAATATAGAACGCAATCAACAGAATTTAACTCTACTGGCAAAAAATAGCAAAATATATTAATATTATATTGTGCTGTGCAACATAAATAATACCAGCATACCAAGGAGAAATAAAAAATACCATGCTGGTTTTACAAAAAGCATATAACATGTCAATTGACGATCTTAATGAAGAAATCAACAATCTTCAAAAAAACATTGAAAAACATTTAAACCTGCCATTAAAAGAACAAAAGCAAATTGACATGGAACCATTGCGGCAATGGTCCAATGAACTATACGCACTAAACTCCATCAGATTACAAAAAGTATCAAACTTAAACTCTTCACTACAGAAAAGTTAAATAAAAGCAAATGATACCTGTTGCTGACATACACGCAAATTATAATGCTAAGATAATATTTTCTGCTTTAGGCGTTGTCGGACAACACATTTATTACAGAAATTCTGATATTAATAGAATTTATTTTTTAAATATCCCAAAAAATGCATCTGAATTCATCAGAAATTGCATGCATTTTATTGACAATCCTTCATCACAACCAAAAAGTTTTTGTATTATTCGCGATCCGTTAGAAAGACTCATTAGCATATACAAATATATGATAAATGTAGAAGAAAGATTTGACGATTTTTTCGATGCATTTTTCAAAAATAAAAACTTATCGAATGAAAATTATATAAAAGTCGGGATCGAGCACTTAATGCCTCAGAAATTCTTTATTGATAATGCACCAACAGAGTGGAAAAAAGAGTGCCAATTGATAACAATGGAATCATTTTTTGAAGATGGTGCAACGGCAGGATTTAAAAAATTTGGATTAAATCCTAGAATAGAAATTCCTAGTAAAAAAATAAATTTTTCAGAGTATGATTCAGGATATAAAGAGTGGTTTTTACAAGAAATTTATGCTAAGTATCCAAAATATCTTGATGAATATTTAAAACAAGATTATGAATTATACGAACAGGCAAAAAATAACTCCGGGCTAGCTTAACTGGAAAAGCTGCGATCTCCAAAATCGTCAGATGGCGGTTCGAATCCGTCGCCCGGGGCCATTTTTTATACATCTTGACAAATTTTAGTTAACTGGTGTAATATAAATCAAAACCGTACAATAAATACTGTAGAAACAGGAATTATCTATTATTATGAATACCATAAAAAATGACACTGATCTGATGCGTACTTTGCTAGAAAATTTTGATAAAGAGCCAAACTATGCTGCAATGAAAGGTCCCGGCGATTTTGAGCCACCAGAATATGGACCCGTTCCAATGCCAAAAGTTGAACAAGCACTTGGCGAAGTAGAAATGTTGAGAAGTCAGTTGCGTAGAGTTGTGTTGCTGTTCAAGAAAGATCCAGAAGAATCTATTGAATATTTTAACAAGGTCTTATCTAGAGTCGAGCGTTTTCTTGATGACGCTTATTCGGCGTTTGAAGAAGGTGAAGATACTAAACAACTAATGGATATCAGCGATGCATTTAATGAGATTGCTGTTGATGAAGATGGCGAACTAATTCAAGTTAATACGACTGACCAATTAAAAAAGTTTATGACACACACAGAAAAAACCCTAAACACTGTAGAAAGAAGTTTAGAAGATTTTCTTGATCAATAAAAATTTTTTAGGGTCTGATAATATATTTAAATACCAGTGCCATTAGACAATCATCGTAAAAATGATGAATATTTTATACGGGTGGTCCCATACCACCCATTTTTTTAAGCCGGATTAGCTCAGTTGGTAGAGCAACCGCCTTGTAAGCGGTAGGCCCGCGGTTCAAGTCCGTGATCCGGCACCATTTTAAACTCTAAATTAAAATATCACACATATCTTATCTTATGCTTAAACCTTGCACACAATGTGGTAAAGAATGGAATTCTAACTGGGAGTTGATAGACACAGTTTATCCCAATAAAAGAAATTCATATACCGGTGAATTTACAGAATGGAATGTCATATGCCAGATCCATAATGGGGGATGTGGTAGAACTGTATATGGCAATTCTAAGAATGAAGTTCTCAAACGCTGGAATGAAGGCGAAACAGACGAGGTAATGTCTTCAAATACATAAATATCTATTGTAATAAGCATAGGATTATACAGTGATAGTTACTGATCTTTTTGAAGGTATTTCTGATATTCTTTTTCACAGAACTGGGTTTAAAAACCTAATTCAGATTTTAGAAAAAGACCAATTTGAATTACGCCCAACATTTGCAAAACCCTCCGAGCAAGAACAAACCAGAAGAAAAACCGATTTATATTTTATGTCTACTGCTAGAACAAAAAATAGCAAGTACATATCAGATAGTAGGTCTCCGGTATTAACACTCGATGGTAAAAAACTCAAGCAAAATTATTCTGGCTATGGAATGGATTATTATGGTCCTGCATGGAGAGAAATTCAGAGTGGTGAATATGAACAAGAAGACCGCGTATTTTCTCAAAAACCTAATATAGAGAATGCTAAAAAATATATTTTGTTAATAGAAATCGTCATGGAGTATAATAGTGACCAAGCAAATAATATTTTCAAGATCTATAGCATGGCGAAAAAAAGCGGAATACCAATAAAGTTTTACGACAGTATCCAAGACCGAAACACAGGAAAGAACCCACTATCTGAAAAACAAGTTAGAGAAGAATTAAAACGTAATTTAAAAAAACCAGATAACAGGCCGTATACACCACCGAAAAGACCCATGTATGTTGGTGATGCAGTTCCGGCGATATTTTTAGGTTTGAAATTTGATCCAGAAGATAATATACCGGCAGATGTTAAAACACGAATTGACAAGTTTTTAAGAAAATGGCCGGGCATAGATAAAGAAACAGTTAAGGCTGATTTTCACAACGCAAATTCATCAGAGAGACACAGAAATTTAATGACACAAATTGTTGCGTTTATGAAAAAAAATAATTTGAGAACTGTTGATGATTTAGGTGAATTTGTTTACCAAAAATGGATTGATGCTTAGCAATCATGAAAATACTTGAAGTAACATCATCTGCTCAAATTTATTATCATGGTAGTAGCAATGATATCAAAGTTGGCACTATTCTTACTCCAAGGAATGATTACGAAAATGATTGGAAGAACACAGACTTTTATTGGCCATTAGAAAAACATAGACCTAATAATATGTTGTCACATAAAGATAGTGTTTTTATGGTCGATGATCCAGATGATGTTGATTTAGCTGGCGGAGCGACGGATTATTTACTTACTGTTAAGCCATTAGGGATTATTCAAAAACATGATTTAAATTGGAGCAGCGAAATTAGTATGTTAGTTAGTAATGGTTATGATGTTGACAGTATAGAAATCAAGAAAGCTGCAGAAAATTATTGGCAAGGGATGCCACATCCAAATGAAAGTGTGTGGGAATATCTTACCACAAGGGCAGAAGTACTAGCATCTGAAGAATACTAATGAAAATCCTCGAAGTAGAAAACAAATCCGACGACATCAATTGGTTCAGCATAGAAGATGATTGGACCGATTCTTATCCCGTTATAAAACATATTGGACAATCTATTGGTGCAACACACTGGGCTAACTGGAGTAAAATAGGTGCTCCATGGTCAAGTGAAATGATTGGTGGTTCTGGGTCTTATATATTAAAAACACCTGATGGTCATGTAATACTAGATGCTTCAACCGAATATTCAAAAGGCAAACTAACGCACATTGGACTAACTCAAATCTCTGTGGAAAATCGTGGTAGTGGTGTTGGTGCAAAAATCATGAATGCCATAAGGGAATATGCAGACTCGAAAAATATAGGTGTAATTGTTTATAAAGTCACAAATAAGTCATTCTTTGATAAATTTGATTGGTTGAAACCAGACAGCAATAAAGATAACTACTATTATAACGTGTCTAAATAATTCCACATTTATGGAGGCGTGCCAGAGAGGTCGAATGGGGCTCACTGCTAATGAGTTGGCTACAGAAATGTGGCCCGTAGGTTCGAATCCTACCGCCTCCGCCAAAATTAGAAATAGCAAATATAATATGCACCACAAAAAAATAATTGTTAGATTGAGCAAAGAAACAGATTATAATGATACATTTGATTTATCATTTACGCTTGAGAACCATCACTTTGTTCAAAAATGGATTGACAGATATAAGGAAGTGCAACAAAGGCAAGACCCAATAAGTGAGCCTTGGGCTTTTTATAATCTTAACAATAAATTTTCTGATGAATATATCATCACAGAAATGAATAGACTGGTTGAAGAGTGTAATTTTATATCTCCGGGACTATTTGATAGAAAATTAACCGAAATTAACGACCAAGATACATTAAATTATCTTCATAGTATTTTTGAATTACATCATGGTAAGTTAGACGAGTGGAAGACAAATCCTTTATTTGATGTACCAGATGGAAATAAACTTAGAGAAAATTTAAGTCTTATTAATCAAATGGTACATCGAGCCGAGGGTCAGGGCAACAACAAACAGATAAGAGTTGTTTGGTTTGATATCCCAAAAACAAAAACATATACACTTGAAGATTACCAACTTTTTACTAATAAAAAAGAATTTGGTGGACTTTATACATGTTATGCAGATGTGGGGAAAAATTTAGAAGCATTATCGTTTAATGAAGATGATCATGTGCATGATTTTGTTCCCAATACATATTACAGTGCTGATTTTGTGATAAGGTTTAATCCAGACAGTACTCATAATGATGTAAAAGAAAAAGAAACTGCGTACAAAAAATTTTTTGATGAAAACAAAGAATATTTTGAAACGAAAGGCTACTATTGGGGCGACCCAAGATTAACAACTGGAAGTATCAAAATCGCACAATTAGATACAGAGATGAGCAATGATGAGTTGTTAGAAAAAATATCAATGTATGATAATATTCAATCAGTATATTTGATATAATTTTTTGATTTATTTTTAAAAATTTTTATAGTTTTTGCATGTTATAAATAATGTATCAAATCCGGCGTGGCTGAGATGGTAAAAGCGGCTGACTGTTAATCAGCGTCATTTATGTAGGTTCGACTCCTACCGCCGGAGCCAAGATCTCAATTTTTATTAGAATTACTTGACATAACAACCTAAAACTTGTTAGTATACATGAATATATTAAACATTCAGTATATAAACATGGGTCGTTAGCTCAGTTGGTAGAGCAGGAGACTTTAAAATAGGAGTGCTTGTCTGGAAACAGACAAAGTAGAACCGGTCAAATTCGGGGAAGGCTGTAAAATGCTAATCCCGAGCCAAGCCTAGAAATAGGAAGGTGTAGAGACTTGACGGCTGGCACCTAAAGCAAATGCCAAGGTGAAGAGAAAGTCCAGCTCACAAACGTCTACAGGACGGCAGTGAAAACTGTAGTGAGAAGTTAATCTCTTGGTCGCAGGTTCGAGCCCTGCACGACCCACCATTTTTGCCCTAACTGCTACTCTCAACAGAATGACTATAAATCTCGTGACATAGGAAAGGCAGAGTAAACCGAGATATGAAACAGTATAATGTTTTGTAGTAGTTTTTTAGAACAAACTAATTATAGTATACTCATTATTTAAATTTAAGAATTAATAAAATAACTTTATTAACAAATTATCACCAAATAAAGGAAAAAATATGACATGCGGATGCGGAAGGTCTCCAGACGGCTGTAGAGGTTGGCATAATATCTCAGAAGAAGAGTATCAAATTGAATATCAGAAGTTCTTAAAAGAAGAACAGGGGCTACTTCCTGTAATTGAAGTAGAACATTATACTGACACACTATTTCGGTTTAGAGTAGAAAAACCAGAAAATTTTGAATTCGTTGCTGGTGATTTTACTATGATCAGCGTTGATGACGCACCCAAACGTGCTTACAGCATTACGTCAGGACCCAATGATGATTTTCTAGAATTTTATAGTATTAAGGTTCCTCATGGTCCATTGACCAGTAAGTTGCAAAATATTGACATTGGTGACACAGTATATGTTGGAAATCAACCAACGGGAAGCCTAATCCTTGATAATTTGACAGACGGTAGTGATATTTGGATGTTGGCAACAGGAACAGGTATTGCTCCATTCATCAGTCTATTACGTGATCCTGCTACAAGAGAAAAATACAAGAATATTCATATTGTGTGGAGTGTTCGAGACGAAAGTGAACTCGCAGCATACAATGAATTTCTAGAACTATCTGATATTGATTATATTCCTGTTGTTACTCGTGATGAAAATTGGAGTGGTTATAATCAACGTATTACAACCATGATTGAAGATGGCACAATTATGTCAGATGCAACGCCAGACACCGATAAGGTAATGCTTTGTGGAAATATGGATTTTAATGTTGAAATTCGTGATATGTTAAAAAGCAGAGATTGGGTGCAGGGTAGTAGAAAAACACCGGGATCATTTGTACTAGAACGTGCATTTGTAGGATAAAAGGTTTTATTCGGGGATCGTCTAACGGCAGGACAACAGACTCTGACTCTGTGAATCTTGGTTCGAATCCAAGTCCCCGAACCATTCGATAAATATTAAAATATGCGACAATGGATAAACCTTACAGAATCAGCGTCTATGATATTGTATCATGGTACTCCTGAAACTTTTGACAAGTTTGATATCGAAAAAATAGTTGATGGTGGTCCGTTTGGTCGTGGCATACACTTTACAAATAGTTATAAAACGGCTAAAATATATTCAGGTGAACAAGAACCATTAAAAGCCAATATCACATTGAAAAATCCTTATGTAATTAGTAGAAGTGGGGATTCTGAATCCTCCCAGCAAATGAATTATTTTCAACAAACAAGAATTTTTCGACCGGTATCTACAGCAAGAGAAAGACTAATGAAAATGGGATATGATGGGGTGGTATTGAAAGAAGATGACTACATCGAGGTTGTCGTATATGATACTTCTACCATTGATATATTAGGTCGTGGAAAATAATGATTAATTCTAAACAATATATAACAGACAATACTGTAAAACTTCGTGGATTTGGTTCACAGGGTAAAGAAAACAGTCGGCGTGGTGATGAGTTTATGAGAGAACTTATTGCCAACACTACACAGCATCCATTTAATAATCGTGCCAGAATTATTGGTAATGCTCATGTAGAACTGTTTCATGATGGTGATGGTGTCACTATTAAAGACATTCAATCTCATGAACAAGGATCAGGTGCTGGTACCCGAGCCCTTCAATATCTTGTTAAATTATCTGACAAACATAAAGTACCACTTAACCTATATGCCAAAGGTTATGCATCAACCAAAACCAGTCAATTAAAAAACTGGTATAAGAAACATGGTTTCGAACCAGATGATGATGGTGCACAAGAAATGACTCGCAAACCTCGACAACAATGAAAGATGACGAAAATTATAATCCTATTTTTATATTAGGCACTGGGAGATCTGGCACAAATCATTTATGTAGAAGTCTGTTAGATTTTAATAATATTACTGACTATTTTGGTGGAAAAGAAAATTCAAAAATACTCAAAAAAGTCGCAATATCTGCAATTGAAAATAGGCAGTTAGATAATTCTGTTATAGATTATTATAAAACCCAAATTGACACCGCTAAAAATGATAACAAAATATTTTTAGATCAGTGTCATCCAAATATTCATCATTATCAACAATTATCAACTCTGTTTAAAAATGCTTTGTTTCTTGCTATAGAAAGACCCATAGAACAAATTGTTGCATCTATGTTAAATCATCGTGGTGTACTAAACTGGTATAATAGGTTTAACAATAACGAATTCAAAAATATACAATTTCCAAATAATTTTTTTGGTGTTGAATCTACAGATCAGTTAAGTAATCTTCCATTACATATTCTTTGTGCTAAAAGAGCATTATCTCACAAAAGAATGAGTAATACACTTGCAAAAAATAAAAATGTTAGGTTGGTTAATTTTGAAAATTTTGTCAAAGATAAATCCACTGAAATTGCTCGCGTATTTACAAAATCTGAATTAGAATATTTTGGTGATTATAATGAGAGTGAATTTTCAAATATAAAGACATTACACAAATATAAAACAGTTTTATCAGATAAACAAATTGATGAAATTAGAAATTTGGAAAAATAAAATGAACAGTCTAGAAACATTTAACCATCTTGTCGGTCCAGTTGAACGGTTTGATGATCTAATTGGACACTGTATTACTCACATCGAAAAAAGACACGATGAGTTAAAACTTTACTTGAGTGATAATGTATACGTTCACATGTATCATCAACAAGATTGTTGTGAGTCGGTTTATATTGAAGATATTTGTGGTGATTTAGACGATCTGATCGGCTCTCCCCTACTTGAGGCTGAAGAAATTACTAATCGTGATGATGGACCATTGGACTCATCTGATGAATCCTATACATGGACATTTTATAAATTCGGCACAAACAACGGTTCTGTTACTATTCGTTGGTACGGTTGTTCAAATGGATATTATTCAGAATATGTTGATGTTAAAGTAGTTGATGAATCTAAAGACAAATTCGTACAATATGAATGAACTACCGATCACACTTCCAATCCACAATAATAAAATTGCAAAGAATGTTAGACGATGCTCAATATCATGGTGATTGGGGAGCGTACCTACGTCTACGACACAGAATAATTCAACTCAAAGATCATATTGTAGATCATGAAGAGCGATGTGGTTACTATTGCTCGTGCCAACCAGAAGAAAAATATAAACACTTTGTCTTAAAAAACAAATAAATCATTTGACATTGATGTCAACTGCTCATATACTGTAAACATATTCTGAAAACAATGAGTAAAAAAACATGAAAGAAGAAATTCAGTCTTATATTGATGCATGTAATAGCAATATTGAAAAGTATATGCATATTGAAGACGAAAAAGAGCGTGAACGAGTGCTCAATGCAATTTATGTGATGAAGGCTGAACTTGAGAAAACTTTAGATGCCACGCATAGTGCGGGAAAAGAAAACCATGACTAAAAAAGAAGCAATTGAAGTTGCATTGACAGCGATAGGTAATGAACTGGAACGATTTGGGACAGTAACTGGTCAATATGAAGAATACAAAGAAGCAGAAAAAGTACTTCTCGAATGTTTAGAAGAAGAAAACTAAAAGGGGCAGCATATGTTTACTGGTATTAAAAAGTTTATTATGCTTCGAAAAATTAAACGAACGATTAATCAACACACACAAGCAGCATCCGATGCCTTGATGTCAGCGGCAGAATATAATTTTTCAGATCCACGCAGATTTGAGCATGAAGAAAAGTTTATGTTTGAAATGGATAAAAGAAGTCACATGGAAAAAGTATATACTAGAATTAATGGCCAGCCACTAACACACTTTTGATAAAGGAAAAGTAAAATGGAATTTGGAATAGGTTTTGTATTAGGTGTTGCAGTGGTTGTTTTATACAATGTCATTGTCAACTATTATTTAAATTAGTACTCGACAACGGTGTTGTCTGGTTATGCATTAAGAGTGAAAAACAATGAAAGAAAAACTTAAAAAAGGTTGGATGATTTTGCTTGCACCTATCACGCTAGTTCTTGCTGGACTTGTGTTTTTACAGATTGCTCTTGTGAATTTTTCTTTTCAACCTGCTATTCGATTTTGGGAAGAATATGTATTTTGATATAGAGTTGACATACTCTATCTAAAGTAATATACTACACACAACACTTAAGCAAAGAGGGCATCACAATGAATCCCAAGTTTATTGACTACAAAGCACTGGCTAAAGATATTGAAAAAAAGATTGTTAGCGAATTCCGTATTGACTTTGCTGAGTCTTGCATGGAAGAAGATGAAGTTTTGATGTCGGTCAATATCACTGATGCCGCAGATATGATTAATGTCTGTAAACTTATTTCTCGTGGTGAATTGGATCGTGCTCGTAATGAAATGTTTAGCATGGACACACTGCCACG
>PR_CR_10_Liq_1_inCRDRAFT_1001510_pt1 | contig 13002 bp, 10 predicted proteins | sample PRCRCaboRojoPR_3_FD_10241 | JGI IMG/M metagenome (IMG submission 10241) | reverse complement strand
ACTCTAAAGGTGGTACTTCTTCAATGCTTGCTTGGTTTAAATTAGCCCTTAAAGACTTGAGGTAAGCCTTCAAGGGATAGACTTCCCTTACCTCACTAAGTGACTTAGACTTAAGGTGGTTTCTGAGAGGCTCGCCTGAGTTGACCTGTTCAAGTATCTCTTTGAGTTTATTGACCATGTCTATTTGCTTTTTAAGAATCCTTTTCAAACTGCTTCTGTATATAAGTGCGTACCTAAGTTTTCCCCTAGCGCCCTTGTCCAAACGGCTTAGGTCTTCTTCAATACTAGTGGTGAAAGTTCTTTCGAACCCGTAGTAAAGTTCCAGAACCTTGTCTGAAATCCTTAGTTCTAATTCGATGTCAGAAGGAGAAGCCTTTAAAACAACGTCAGTGTCTTCAAGCTGTCTGAAGTAAGTAAAAACTTCGCAGTTCAAACGAGTGTACTTCAAACCAAACAAGTCTGTGAAGTCGTCAAGAGTGGCGGAATGCAGTTCGTTTTTGTAGTCTGAAGCTTCTAAGTCTTCTAAAGTCACTAAACCTTGCCTCCCAGTGCTCTTGTTCCACATTCGGAAGTAAAAGGAGTCGTAATTGTTGTTCATCATAGCAAACCCGTAGTCCAGAAGCAAGTCTCTGTTGCTGAGCTTTCCATAAGAGCTGAAAATCTGGGACCCTTTTTTGAAACTGCACTTTTCTCCTGTGTACAAAGTGAAGTAGCATTCTTCTTGACCCAAGTAAGTTTCTTCTTCTTCTTCACTGCTTTCAGGTGGGTCGCTTTGGACCTCCCATAAGTTCTTGACGGTTTCTTCGTCAGAGCTGCTCGAAAACTCCCCCAGGAGTCTGTCTACTTCCCATATTGCGTTGAGACTCTTGATGGGTTTTTTGTCTGAGGTAGCTTTGATGTACTTTTCGAGCCTCGAAAGGTTAGTTTTGAACCTCAGAGGTTTGTTTGTAGGAGAAGCCTTGCCTGTGAAGTCACTGAAGTCCACTTCAACGGGCGAGTCAGGGTCGTCTTTGAAGAAGGTGTGGTATACTACATCTACGTTGGAGTGGTTAATGTTGTCAGCTAAAGGAATTAACATGCGGCCCTCCCACCCAAAGGCCCTGGTGTTGAAGACTCTCAAAGCCCAAGTGAAGAGTTCTTTCAAGTCCCTTAAAGGCGGGAAAATGTAGGGGTACTCACTAAGAATCTCGCTGATTTGAGAGAACTTCTTCTGGTACCTCTGTGTCCAAAGGTTGGACTCGTAAACTATGAAAGGGTCCTGGAGTTGTGTTTTTTCTTCTTCAGTCCAGTCAAGGATGGTTTCTGTTTCGCCAATCACTTCGAAGTAAGGAAACCAAAAACTTTCAGTTCCTTTCATGCGTTCGTACATCAGAATCAAGTACATCCTGTGCGAAGAAGACTCAGAGTGCACTGAAAAAAAGTACTCGTTTTCTTCGTAAATCTGATTTAGCACGTCAGAATCGGTGTTGAGGTTAATAGTGATGTTGTAAGGGATGAAAACAAAGGCTTTGTTGGGAGGGATGTCTTGTTTGGCAAGGACTCCTACTACACCTTCTTTCCAAAAAGCCACTGGGTAATCCAAACTTGGAAACAAACACCCGTTGTCCAAAAGCCAAGACTGGTACCTCCTGAACCTAGACTCGTTTTTGACTTCGTTGGTTTTCAGTTCGTTCAACAAAGGGTCTTTTTTAGGCCGGGTTAAGTCTTTTCTGGAGAGCGCGCCACCTCCTCCCTTTACTTTAGATTTAGTTTCCATATTCTTAGTGTATCTTATAAATGAAAGAGATCGTTAACTACTTGATACAGGCACAGTCTCCAGATAACTTCAAAAGGCAAGAAGCCTCTAACTACTTAGAAAACTTAGAAGTCACACAGCCTGCTAGCTTCATCTACTCCATGGCACTAGTTTTATCACTCGAAGAAAACCCCCTCCAAGCCAGACTGCTTGCTGCACTCAACATCAAAAACACTCTGAGTTTCCCCCACCTAGCTTCAGCTTACGCCTCTTGCCCAGAGAAACAACAGATCCGCGAACTGTGTTTAGGGAGCTTAGCAAGCAGTGCCAAAGAAGTAAGGAACATAGGGGCCCAGGCAGTATCTGCTTTGGCACAAGTCGACCTTCCCAAAGGCGAGTGGTCTTCTTTGATTCCTGTTCTCATTAAAAATGCCCAGGGCCTTAACTTAACTTACAAAAGCACTGCCCTTTTATGCCTAGGTTACATTTGTGAGGGCATCCAACTAGAAGCTTTAAGCGACTGCAAAAACGAAATCCTCACAGCCATTGTAAGTTGCTTTGAAGAAGATGACCCCAGCATAAGGGTCATTGCTATACAGGCTTTGACTAACTCACTTAACTTTTACTCCGAAAACTTTAACAACAACTTAGAAAGGGACTTTTTGTTCAGGGTGCTGTGTAACAATGCTGAGCACCCTGACTCCGAGGTCAAGGTACACGCTTTGCGTGCTTTGTGCGAAATAGCAACTCTATACCCCTACTCTTTGGTTTACAACTTAAACCAAGTAGGCGCGGTTACCTACGAAGCAATTGGCTCTTCTTACAAAACCACCTGCATCCTTGCCATAGATTTCTGGAACATCATTGCAGACCTAGAAGCAAGCAAAGCTGAAAACCAAGAGCCTTTGCTAGGCTGCATAGAAACGGCAGCTGAGTCTTTAACTAGGATACTTGTGCCTCACTTGTACGAAGTAGAGATTGAAGATGAGTGGACTCCAGGGAAAGGAGCCTTTACTACCTTGTGCTCTGTTTGTTCTGTGCAACCAGAAAAGGTTTCTTCCACAATGCTGTGCTTCATCAAGCAAAGTTTGTTTTCAGAAGCCCAAAACCAACTTAAAGGAGGTCTTTATGCAGTGGCAAGTGCCTCCAAAGGTGTGTGTGTTAAAGAGTTTGTGGACAGAGTACTGGAGATAGTTGAAAGAGGCTTTTCTAAAGAAGGAGCTTGGTGCTTAGGGAAGGTGTGTGAGTGGCAGCCTCAGGCTTTCGAGGGCAAAGAACAAAGACTCATGCACTGCTTGTTGAGGTACTTAAACTCCACCCAAGACTTAGTAGACTACGTGTGCTCTTCACTTGTGTTGGCTTTAGAAGACTTGGCCTTCGAAGAAATCTTACTTGAAAAACTAATGCTTGAAGTCCTTGATAAACTCAAAACCAAGCCAAACACCCAAACTAAGTTAAGTCTGTTTTCAGTGCTGACCACTTTACTGGAGAAAATTCCTGACTCCAGTTTAAAGATAGTTGACAGCTTTTTGCCCAGCATTGTAGACTTGTTTCAAGAAAGTATAAGAAACATTTGTGACAACTCTTACGTGTTTACTTCCACAGCAGTTCAGCTGGCCTGTGCAAGGCTGCCTGTTTCCAGAGTAAGCCATCTCCACGCTTCCCAAATAGTAGAGTGTGCAGTTTTCCTCTTCAACACCAAGTCTTCACTAGTCGAAGAAACCCTACAGGCACTAGGTGCTCTTGCAATTAACCTGCAGGAGTCTTTTATAGAGTACTTCCAGCAAATAGCTCCTTACTTAGTTTACTCAATAACCAACGAACAGCCTCAGTCAGTGATAAAGGCAGGAATCATTTGCTTAGGAGACCTCTACCGAACCATAGGCCCTTACATTGTAGAGTACATTTCGCAGTTTTTGAAGAATGTACTCCTTTTGCTCGACGACCCCAACAAAGAAATAGAACTTAAGATCCAAGTAATCAACTGCTTAGGAGACATTGCAGGGTCAATAAAAGCAGACTACCTTTCTTTCACGAACAAAGTGCTTCCTTACATTGACAAAGCTGCAGGAGTAGCTCTTCAGCAGTCAGGGGACCCCGACGTGCAACTTGTTTTAGAAGAACTTCGGGAATCGGTTCTGCAGTTTTACGTAGGGCTGATTCATGGCCTCAGAGAAGACAACATGCAGTCCATCCTTGAAGAAAGGTACCCTAAAATTCTAGCTTACGTCCAAATAGTTCTGAGTCCTGAGTACACTCCTGGGCACAACATTACCACTGTAGCAATTGGACTTATAGGGGACATTTTTTCGGTTTTCCCTATGAAGAAGTTCTTTTTAGAAGTTGAAAAGTACATAAACCAAGCTATGGGGTCCCAAAACCACGAAGTTTCAGCTATAGCTCGGTGGGCAGGGTCTATAATTAAGTACAACAGAGTTTGTTAATAAATGGTGCGCACTAAACAAGCTTTGAAGAAACCCAAAAAGTTCAAGCCTGGAACCAAAACTCTCAAGGAAATCAAGAAGTACCAAAACTCCACAGAACTACTTATGCAAAAGCAGCCCTTCAAAAACCTAGTTAAAGAAATCCTAGAAAACTACTCAGAAGGTCTTAGAGTCCAGAGAACTGCTTTGTTGGCTTTGCAAGAAGCAGCTGAAGCTTACTTAGTTGGAGTGTTCGAAGACAGTAACTGCTGCGCTCTCCACGCTAAAAGAGTAACTTTGATGGTAAAAGATATGGCTTTGGCCAAAAGGATACGTGGTTAATTAACCTTACCTAGGAGTATTGCACATTTGGCAGCTTGAGTGGGTGCTATCGTTGGCAAAGGTACATGCAGAACAAATCCAAATATTGTCTTGTTCCATGAGCTGCTTAAAAAGTTCCTCTTCCATTTCGTTGCACTCTTCCACGTTAGGGAAGTCTGCTTCAAGTTCTTCTAAAAAGCTTTTAAGTCCCCTGTTTACTATCTTTACTAAGTTGTTGAGGTTCATTTTGAAGTCTAAGTACTCAGGACTAAGCATGAACTTGCCGTAATCAGAACCCTCGAAAAAACTCAAAGGGTCTTTGTCTGTTTTTTCGTCCAGCAAGTCCACAGTCTTTTCCATGTCTCCTTGCACGAACTCAAAGAACCTCAACTTGCTTACTTTGTCAATGTAAAACCCTAACGGGTACGAGTAGGTCAAGGATCTTCTGGACTCAACTAAGAGGTCAAGTGACTCAGTTAAAAAACTCAACTCTCCACTTCTTTGAATCATTTGTTCCAATTCCACAATTTGCTGGTTCATTTTGGTTCTTTTGTCTTTAGCAAGTTTAAGGCTTCTGTTGTGGTCTACGTACCTGTCAAAGTAGTGCTCGTACCTCCGGGTTCTTTCAGCTGCAAGGGCTCTGTTTTTTTCCTCTTCTTCGTACTCCCCTGCTTCCTTTTTAGCTTTGAACTTGTTACACTTATAAAACCCTCCTGTTTGAGAGCCATGCTCCGACCAGTCTCCTTTACAAAGCCAACAAAACTCGTGTCCGCATCTGCAGGTCATGTGCATGCACCCATGGTTCTTCTGTATTGCAGAACCACACTTAGGGCAAGGCTTTGTGTTGGCAGTTATCCAGTCTGAGTCTATGTCTTCTTGGGAGTTCTTCATCTTCCACTTTGCAAGGTTTTCACACGAAAGCGGTCTATGGGCCTCTTGACCACATGAAAAGCACCAAGTGTAACCGCACTTGCAAATAATGTTCCTTGCTTTGAGTTTAGGGTACTCTACAGCGTACTGGCATTCTGGAGCAGGGCACCACTTTACATTTGTGTTGAAGTCCACAAAAGTCTTCAACAAAAACATGTTGAACCTCTTCCACAAGTGTAAAGGCAGAAGTTCCTTGAACATTTCTTCAGGCACAACTAAGTTGCAGCCCCCCATAGGACAAGTAGTAAACACACTAGTAATTCCTTTACTAACTGCCTCTTTAAGGTACTCTGTGTAGCATCCTTTGCAGAAACTATGGGAACACTCCAAACCTACCATTTCCTTGCCTAACTTGTTTTCAAAGCAAGTGAAGCACAGGGTTTCTTGGTCAGGTTCAGTTTCTGTCTGCTGTACAACTGTCGGAATTATTCCATCGCACTTCCCGTCAATAACTTTTTGGATAACTATTTGGGGATTCCAATAAAACCTCATTAGCAAAGCAGCAGCTTGGCTTTTGTTGAAGCCTAAAGAATCCGAAACCTTGTTAATGGCAACCACTTGTCTTTTGGCTATTTCTTGTTCACTCATTAAGTTGTAAGAAACTCCTCTCGTTAACTCAGGGGCAATTTCCTCAAGTATTTCTTCTTGGTAGTCTTCTTCGTCTTCTTCCCAGTCCCAGTCGTCTTCAGAACTAGACATCTTTATTAATTACCACTCCTAGAAGCTATTAAGTCATCTACTCGAATGAGCCAGCTCAAAGGAGTTTTGCCAATACTGTAGTCTTGCGCCAGCAAAATGTCCAATGCATGCTGGAAGGACTTTTTGACCATTTTGATGTTTTTAGAGGTCCTGCCCAAGTCAAAGTCAGTTTTTTGGGGGCATTCAACACAAAGACTTTCTGGGTTGTTGTCGTCGTACCAGTCCTTAGTTCGTTTGTTGAAGTAGAACCCTCCTTCCCTTATGGAAATCCCTACCTCTTCGTACCTGAAGTTCCTTGCATACAGCTGCAAAAAGTGCACTAGGTACTGACTGAGCANGTACTTAGAGTAGTTTTTCGAGTCTTCTCTCCTTGAGGGGTGGTGCTGCAAACTGCTGATTATCATACAAAACAACAAAAAACTGCCTACTCCTCCACTGTAGGTTTCGTTGAGTTCCCTTTGCTTCAAGTAGTACTTTAGAACCAGCACTAAGTACTTAGCTTCGGGGTAGTTCACTAAGTACTCTTTGATCAGTTTGGAACCCTCCACTCCGTTTTCTAAGTTAAAAGAAATGTCCAGAAGCATTCCAGTTTCCCTGTCCTTCATCTTCATAATGGGGACTCTGGCAGAGGTGATCCTTTCTAGCTGACTAGCCATTTTGGCTTCCAGCACTTTGTGACTTAGTTCCAAAATGCAGTCTACAGGGTCTTCTTGGGTGTTGGTCATCACCACCAAGTCAATGTCTGAGTTCGGCAGCCAAAGTCCTGTAGCTGCAGAACCAAACACCACTACTTGGGCTTCAGGCCACAATTCACTGGCTAGGTCTTTGATTTTCTGAACTATTTTGTTTTTGTTGTTTGTTTCTTCTTGGGTTGGTTTGATGAAGTGGTAAAAGTCAATAATTTCGTTGTGAAGAAGCAAAAGGGGGTCGTTGATCCGGGTGGTGCTGGAAGTCGCCCAGGGCGGAGCAACTAAGTGGCTTCTTTTAGGGCTTTCTTGGCGCTTTGCTAGAGGAATGAATGTGTCTGAGTCGCTGGAAGAACTAGAACGGGACCTGGACCTTTTTCTTTTGAAGTTTTTTCCCTTCATTTATTATTTTAGCATTAAAAGTCCCTGAAAAGATCGTTGAGGTCTTTTGGGGGTGGTTGGGTGGGCTCAACTGAGTCGGGATACTTATCGAAAAGGTGAGTGTCGTCGTAAGAAGAAACTTCAGGGCACCAAGGCGAGGGAATTTCTTTGTTTAGAACTTTGCTCCACTCCACTCCTTGGAACCACTTGTGCTTCTTAACTTCTTCAGCACCCTTCCCCCAACACCCTAGTCGTTTGCTGACGTCTGCTTGAAGTAACTTCTTCACTAGGTTCTTGACTCTGCGCCCAAACACCCTCGAAAACTCTATTCTTCCTGAAAGGATCTTTTGGTAGATGGCCATTGGGTTTTCGTCGTAAAAAGGAGGAAACCCGGCTATCATTTCGTAAATAAGGATTCCTAGAGCCCACCAGTCAACTGACTTTTCGTGGCCTGAACCCTGGATTATTTCTGGGGCTAAGTACTCCGGAGTCCCGCAAAGTGTGTAGGTGTACTCAGTAATCACTTTTGCAAATCCAAAGTCAGTTATCTTCACGTGGCCTTTTTGGTCTATAAGGATGTTTTCAGGCTTGAGGTCTCGGTAAGCAATGTTGAAGCCATGCAAGTACTCAAACACTAGCAGGATTTCGCATGTGTAAAACAAAGCCACGTCGTTAGCAAACCTTCCTTCTCTGCGGAGCCTTGAGAAAAGTTCGCCTCCGCAGACGTACTCCAAAAGCATGTACACGTAACTTTGATCCTGGAAAGTATTGATCAAGTTAATAATGAAGGGGTGTCTTACTCGTTCTAGAATAGCTTTTTCAGACCTGATGTGCTCCAACTGCTTGAGTTTGATGATTACAGATTTTTTAAGCATTTTAAGAGCAAAGGGCTGGGAGTTGTGGATTCCTCTGAGTTTGACCAAGCGCACCCTTCCAAAAGTCCCTGTTCCCAAAGTCGAAAAGATTTCAAAGTCGTCAATTCCCAACTTAGTTCTGTTTTTTCCCCTCATACTTTCAACTAATTACTATTGTTATTCAAAGAATTAAATTAGTTTCCGAACTGGAGAGTTTCGTAAGGCCTGACTTTCTTTTCTTTGGCAAAGACTTCTGGAGCGTACATTTCTCTGTACTCTTTAGTGAAACGTGTAACAAAGTAGGCTATGCCGATAGAGTGGTTGTTGTGCAACTTGCCGTGCTCGTAAAGCCCAGTCAACATCAGCACTGCAAAGGGAGCACAAATAGCAAAGTATAGTCCCCTAGAAGCGCGGTACATGAGTTGCGACTTGTACTTGAAAACGTGATCTTGGACCAAAGCTTTGTCTGCCAAAGACTGCATAGATATTTTGGCCTCGTTCCTAAGTGAAGTTAAGTCTTGCGACATAATTATTGGCAATTAAATTCATTAGTTAAATTTCAGAGTCAGGAGAGCATCCTTCGAAAGAGAACCCAGAGAACTTGTCAGAGTCGCAGCCAGGAGAGGGCGAGTAGTTCGGAAAAGAGGATTCGTCTTCTTGNTCTAACTGGGAACTGCTTCCCAGGTTGTCAGGCACAATGGGGGGTTTGAGTTTCTTTTTTTCTACATCTTCCCAACTGATTCCCTCGAAGAAAGGGTGTTGCTTCACTTGAATTAAAGAGTACCTTTCAGTTTGGTCTTTCCTCAAAAGTCCTTCCAAAAGGTCTTTCAGTTCGCTTGAGAAGTGTTCTGGAAAATTAGGACTTTCGTGAATGATCTTTTTGCACATAAAAACCCGGTTTTTGTGGTAAAAAGGAGTTGTGCCAGTCGCTAATTCGTACAACAAAATCCCGAAAGCCCATAAGTCCACTTCCAAGCCGTAAATCTTGCCTTTAAGCATTTCAGGTGCTGAGTAAGCTGGAGTCCCGCACAAAGTCTCCGTGCCCTCGCCTAGTTCTTTGGCCAGTCCGAAGTCAGTGAGCTTTATATGGCCAGAACCTTCCATTATCACGTTTTCAGGCTTTAAGTCTCTGTAAGCTATTCCCTTTGAATGGAGGTACGAAAACGCACTTATGATCTCTGCCCCGTAAAACCGAAGCCACTCTTCAGGCAGAGACCTGTACTTGCGCAAATGAGTGAAGAGCTCCCCTCCGTCGAGGTACTCCATGATCAGGTAAAGTTTGTTTTTGCTTTGGAAAGCATACCTCAGAGCTATCAGGAAAGGGTGGGTGCTCCTGGCCAAAATGTCCCTTTCGGCCTTCGTGTGCTCTACTTGGCCTGAATCAACTACTTGGGACTTCTTCAGGACTTTCATTGCAAAGAGTTTGTCAGAAGCTTTTTCCCGCACAAGGTAAACCTTTCCAAAGGTTCCTTTTCCAATGAACTTGATAAGATCAAAATCCTCTACAGAAACCTTTTCACGGACTTCAAGACCCTCGAAGTTTTTGCCTCCAGAACTTTCAGTTGATGATATTCCACCCATATTTTTGTTAGTTTAAAATAGATTTAAATCCTTTTTGATATATCTACCTGGGTTTCTTATTTTGGAACTCAGTAACAAGGGCATCCAACACCATATTTTCATTGCAGAGTTCCATTGGAAGCTCTTTTTTAGCCTTCCTGAGTAAACTGTTGTACCTGTTTTTAACCGCGTTTTCTGTTCTGCCTTTCAGCAACTTTGAAATTTGGCTCCATTTATTGCCTAGCTTTTGTCGTTGAGTCAGTATAATTAGATCTTCTTTTTGAGTCCATTCACTCTCTAAGTAACCAATACTGTTTAAATCGGGGTTTAGGTGATTGTGCCACCTTTCTCTACAGTCCTTGCCTTTTCTAACTTCTTTGCAGCCATAAAACTCTGCATTCATCCGTTTAGCTATTTTGGACCACTTTTTGGTGCCCAACTGGTGTACAAGACTTACCAGTTTTTCTTCTTCGAGTGCATTCCAGGCAGTCTGTTTAACTCTGCTTCTAGGAATTTTCGATTTTTCACAACTGAAGCTTGCTTTAGCTAAGAAGCTCGACACTGAGTAAACAGGGAGGAAAACATCAAGCAAGTAGTTAGGAACACATGGAACGTACACCACATTCGAAACTCCGCAGCAGTCTACATAATCCGCTTTACTCCCTTCCATTGTTTAATCTGTTTATGATTAAGATAGTAGTTATAAAAATGGCCCTGCATTTCCTTCCAGTCGACTACACCCTTTCCGGAGAAGTAACCTTTAATTAGCTTTTGTCTGAACTAAGGTCCCACAACACCCTTGAAGAACCAGAACTCCTGAAAGTGGCAACGGTGTGTTTTGAGTACCTCAACAACACTTCTTTAGAACCCTCAGACTTCCACTCCTCCTTGAATCAAGTGCAGCTTTCCCCCAAACTAAAGCAAAAAGTTGCTAGGAACTTCCTTTTGTTTTTCAAGTTCGCAGGCAAAAAGGTCCTTCCAAAAGAACGTCTTGAAGAAGACCTTAAGAACCTAGGCTTTACAGAGGACTTAGCTGGAAAAATAGGAGCAATGTGGGAAAGCAAAAGGACGGAAGTAGTCAAAGCAATACTTTCAGAAGTAGGGGCTTCACATGAACTCATAGATGTGGAGTGGAAGTTCGGAGTGACTGTAGGTAACAAGCTAGTTGAAGACAAGGGGGAGTCTTTCATTCAGATCAAACTAATAGTGGTGGAGCCCAATGGAAAGCACAAAGAAATTTACTTCGAAGTGACTCCTAGACAGTTCTACGAACTTTACGGCGAAATTGAAAAAGTCAAAACGATCATGGAAATCCATAGTTAATTTAAATGGAGTATGAACTTAACGGAGTTCCTCTTTTGAAGACTCGCAAAACGCTAAGGAAGGGGTTTCTGGACTTCAGAGTTAAACTTAGCAAAAGACCCTGGCTCCAGTACCTGTTGAAAGTGATGTTTGGGTTTTTGATTCTGCTTCACGGTTTTCTTTCGTTTGCGATTTTAACAAGTTCAAAGTCGCCTGACAGGTTCGAAATAGCTCTGATTCCCTTGATTTGTTTGTGCATAGAGTTAATTCTGCTGAACTGCTTTGTGCTCAGTGTTTTGGTTTCAGACGTTTTGAAAAAGAAAGTCGGCTTTACTGTAGCAGAAAGGAACTCTTTGGGTAGGTTGCTGAGAAACACTTTTTCGGCTTTGATGTGGTTGGCTTCTTTTGTTTTAGCAATTATTTACATTGAAACTGACCAAAAAAGAGTCCTTTTCCACTCTTTAGGAATAATGACTTTGCCTTTGGACGTACTGTACGTATTAGGCCTAATTCGCTATTTAATTCTGAAATCCAACAATGCTTTTTGGTGGTTAAGTCACATCGGACTGTGCCTTGCTGAAATCACTTTGCTCAACTTAAAAGCAGACGCACAGTTCCGCCTCAATTGGTTACTTGTAGTAACTCCTTTGGTGCTGGGTTGTTTGCAGTTGGGCTGCTATTTCGTTTTCCGTCCAGAAAAAGGCCTTAAGGTGCTAGTGAAATTACTAGGCTTTTTGGGGTGTTTATTGGGGGCTTTGAGTTTGGTATGTCTAGGTTTGCACCTAGAAAACGTAGCAAACTCTTTTGAGTTATTCAAGGTGCTGGGGTGGGTGTTTCTGGTGCTGGGAGGGCTGGGCTACTGCGAAGAGTTAGGTGTGTTTGTTTTGGACATCTTAGTTGGACACGTCGAAAAGACCCAATCCAGTCCAGTTCAACCAAACCCAGTGTTACGGACAAGAAGCTTCCCTGACTTTAAGTCTAAAATTTAATACTTAATACATGCAAAATTAAGAACCAGGAGTTGTGGACTCGTAGTCAAAAGAAGGAGTTCTGTGAGGAGTAGACAGTTCATCCTCTTGAATTGCTTTGTCCGTGAGGTTTTTAATTCCCAACTCGTCCACTATTGAAGACACTTTTAGAAGGTCGTCAATTTTAACATCCTGACAAGAATTCTCGAACTTGGGTCTAGATGGTCTGTAACCTGGAGAAAGCAAAGTGCGATTGAAGTCTGGGTTGTCAAATTCTAGACTTTTTTTAGGTGTGGACTCGAATTGTCTGCTTGAGTTTGGTTTAGAGGACTTTTTAGCACTTCTGTTCATTTGGATGTTTAGTAGTTGCAGCATTAATTCTAAGTTTTCTTCGTCTTGACAGTTAGCGATTTCGCCCAGTTTTTGAAGGACTTGGTTTCCTTGCAACAGTTTGGCCTGGTCAAGGACTTTAACAGCGTCTTTGATTTGATCCACTCCAGGCTCTTGTGAGTCTTCTTCAGTTTCAAAGCAGGACTCCCAACCTCCTTCGTTTTTTTCCATGGAGATTCTGTCTATGCTTTGGTCTTCCATTCCAAGCAGGTCTTCAAAAGAGTCAACTTTAGAGATTTCTAGCTTAGGCACAGGGTTAGTGACTTGGCAAGGCATTAAGTAAAGGTCTTTCCTGGCAAGTTTTTTGTTATGGGGGTGCACAGGGGTAGTTATGACTTCTTGCATTTCTTGGTCGACTTGTTCGAGCTCTGAGATGCAGTTTGACTCTACTTGGCTCAGTTTGGCCTTCTGACCTTTGAGACTTTTTTCCATGTCGTTTAGGTTCTGCTTAAACATTTGCTGGATTTTTGAAAGTGAAGAGTGGAATTCTTTCTCCTTGGATTTCAGTTTGGTTTTCTTTTGAGTGAGTAACTTCTGGACTTCCGAAAGTTTCTTTTTGCTTTTTTGGTTGTTTAGGAAAAGCTGTTTTTTGAGACCAAAAACCTGGGTTTGTTCTTGCTCGTACTTCAAGTTGAGGTCTTGGAAAAAGTGCTCCCAGGAATCCACCAGTCGGCCCAAGTTTTTTTGGAAGCTTTCTAGTTCTTCTTTGCAGTGTTCAGGAACTCTTTTAACTATTGTCGACAACTTGTCGCT
>PR_CR_10_Liq_1_inCRDRAFT_1001509_pt1 | contig 13014 bp, 7 predicted proteins | sample PRCRCaboRojoPR_3_FD_10241 | JGI IMG/M metagenome (IMG submission 10241) | reverse complement strand
GTTGTAGGCTTGTTTTTCCTTATTTCAGCAGGTTTCTTCTTACCCCTTTTTAGCAGATATCAAAAAGAACATCAAACGCTACTAAAGACCATTGACAGCCTGGAGACTGAAAAAGCCAGCCGCTTTGATATGGAACGCCAGCTGCAAGATGTGATTAACTACAGTGGCCTTGAAATTTGGTCTATCAATCAGAAAGGGCAAATGATTTTTGGCAATAAACGCTTTTTTAAAGCTCTGCATGCGGTAATAGACCTTGAAGGCCAGCCTGAAGATTTAAACCTTTTTGAGGTTTTTGAGCAGCAACAAAAAGTAGACAATTGGAAAGTCCTTTATGAGCGGGCCTTCAAGGGGAATTCAACAAACTTTCAGCATGAACGGGGCGATTCTATTTACGATGTAACCATCTCCCCACTTTACAATCACGAAAACAAAATTACCGGGGCAGTAGGTGTAGCTTCTGACGTGACCACTTCGGCCCCAGCCAAAAAAGAACTGAGCAGCACTTTTGAAAGATTACCCCAGGCAATGGAGTGCTCAAAACAAGGTTTATGGCATTGGTATTTTCGCGATGATACCCTTGAGTTACATGAAAATTTTGCTCGCCTGCATGGGTATCAACTGTTGGAAAGGAAACTTGAAAACCGCCCTGTAATTATTGCCATGAAAACTAATGCCAAGGAAGGTGATCGAGAAAAGTTCATTGAGAGCGGTATGGACGACTATATCAGCATACCTATAAACATCAAAGCCATTGAATCTTTGCTCATTAAAGTGGCCTAAAAAATACACCCTGTAAATGCCCCGGCATCAATTCACAATCAACCAGGTAAATCCTGAAATTTTACAAAAGAGGCTGCTGGCCCAAAGTGCCTCTGAAAGTCACTTCTCACTTTTGGTAAGCAACGGCCATACCGGGCCCTACAGCCAATATGCATGGCTTTGTGGTTGGGGTTTAACCCGATTTTTAAGCACCCGTAAAAATTCACTCTCGGCCCTAAAAGCCTTTCATGAAAAAGAAAAAGACTGGTTGCTGGGCCACCTGAATTTTAATCTCAAAAATGAGTTGGAAAACCTGGAGAGCCAACACGCTGACCCTTTTGAATACGCAAACCTGGCTTTTTTTGTCCCCACCACCGTGGTGTATGAAAAAGGAGGCACTTTGCATTGCGAGAGCTACCAGTACCAGAAGGAAGAAGATCTAATAGCGGCCTTACCTGAAAACTGGGAGCCTACTGCACAAGCCTTACCCCAGTTCCAGCAAACGCTTTCACAAGAAGAATACCTCCAAAAAATAGCCACCCTTAAAGCTGAACTCCAATACGGCTCCATTTACGAAATCAATTTTTGCATGGAGCTAGCAGCCCAGGGAGCACTTGAGGCCCCGGGTCTTTTCTGGAAGTTAAATCAAAGGCACCAGGCGCCCTTTACCGGCTTTTACCAGTGCCAGGAAAACCAGCTGCTCTGTTTTTCGCCTGAGCGCTACCTGCAAAAAAAAGGCACGCTGCTCACTTCACAACCCATCAAGGGCACCGCTAAAAGAGGAAAAAGTGAAGCAGAAGATGCGGCCCTGCAGAAAAGTCTGCTAGACTCTGAAAAAGAGCGAGCCGAGAATGTGATGATTGTAGACCTGGTGCGCAATGACCTCAGCCGCACTGCCCAGCCAGCCAGTGTACGTGTACCCGAACTGTTTGGACTCTACAGCTATCAGGCGGTGCACCAAATGGTAAGCACCGTGCAGAGCGATTTAGCACCCCAATTTCATTTCACCGATGCCTTGGCTACCAGCTTCCCCATGGGCAGCATGACCGGGGCGCCCAAAATATCGGCCCTGCGCTTAATTGACCAACATGAAAACTTTAACCGAAGCCTCTATTCCGGTTCCATCGGGTACATTACCCCCCAGGGCGATTTTGACTTCAACGTGGTTATTCGCAGCATTTTGCACCACCGCCAAAAGCAGCTAAGCAGCGTACGGGTAGGCAGCGCCATTACCATACATTGTGAGGCCCAGCAAGAATATGAAGAGTGTTTGCTCAAGGCCGAACGCCTAATCAGTTTAACTTAAAATAGGAGCCAGGCGCTTACCACCGTACTTCAATTATATTTGTTGGATGTTGGAAAAAGCTCGTCAATTCATCCGTGAAAACATTGCCCCCAAAACCAAACTCTTGTTGGCTTGCAGCGGGGGAGTAGACAGTATGGTATTGCTGCACCTTTTGCTGCAAGAGGTACACAAACCGGCTATTGCTCATTGCAATTTTCAATTACGGGATACGGCCACAGCCGATGCCAACTTTGTGGAAAACGTGGCTAAAGCCGAAGGTCTGCCCCACCACGCACAGTCTTTTGCCACCCAGGAATATGCGGCTAAAAATGGCCTGAGCCTACAAATGGCCGCCCGAGATTTACGCTACACTTTTTTTGCCAACCTACGCAAAACCCATAACTACCAAGTGCTGCTGACCGCCCACCACCGCGATGATTCACTGGAAACTTTTTTTCTCAATCTCGCACGGGGCACGGGCATAAGCGGACTTGCGGGCATAAAAGCCTTCAAGCAGGGTGTTCTACGTCCTTTAAGCGCCCATTCTAAAGAAGAGATTTTGAGCTTTGCTCAGGAGCAGAGCATTCCCTGGCGAGAAGATGCCTCCAACGCCAGCCTAAAGTACCACCGTAATTTTTTAAGGCATAAAGTTATTCCGCCTCTACGCCAGCAGTTTGAAGGCTTTGACAAAGGTTTTAGTCACTCTTTGGAATATCTGCAAGAGCAAGAGCAAGCATTAAATTTTATGCTAAAAGAAAAGCTGCAAGAACACCTGCAGCAAGACGGCGCTTATGAAAAGTTGCCATTTTCAAGCGCACCGTACTTTCAGGCCTTGCTGCATTTTTGGCTTAAAGATTTGGAGCCGGTAGACTACCCTGCGCTCAAGCGGGTGCAGCAGGGCGATAGCGACCTCAATTTTTCAACGCAGAACTTCGAACTGCTTTACAGCCGTGGCTTTTTCTGGTTAAACCGTAACCCACAACAGCAAAAACCGCAGCCGGTAAAAATTAAGGTAGACCAGAAAAGGCTGCAAAGCCCTTTCGCCTTAAAAATGGAGCGGGTATCGGCTCAAAGCCTAACTATGGAATTTAGCCCGCGCCACGCCTACCTTGATTTTGAAAAACTCACTTTTCCCCTGCTATTGAGACCCTGGCAAAAAGGCGATCGCTTTATTCCCCTGGGTATGCAAGGACACAAGAAAATCAGCGACTTTCTTATAGACCAAAAGCTCAATAGCATTGCTAAAAAAAATCAGTGGGTACTTTGCAGTGGCCAGAAAATTGTGTGGGTGGTAGGCCAGCAAATCCATGAAGAATTCAAAATAACAGATTGGACTAAAACCATTTACTTTGTTCAACTTTTAAATTAACAGAAAATTAATGCGGTATTTAAAATTACTGATGCTGGCCATTTGGGCCAGTTTTAGCGCTCAAGCGCAAATTTTAGACCCGGTTGATCTGGAGTTTAGTGTAAAGGAGTTAGGGGATAATAAAGCCCAACTCATTGCTACCGTTACCTTAGATGAAGGCTGGCACGTCTATTCTATTGCTACGCCAGACACCTCTATGATTATTGGTACCCAATTTGAATTGGAGCCCAGCGCTAAGTATAGCCTGGCAGGCAAACTGCAAGAGCCCAAGCCGCACACCGAATACGACCCCAACTTTAAAGAAACGCTGAGTTACCACAGCGGAACGGTTCAGTTCACACAAACCATCACCAAAAAAAGCACCCAGGACTTTGAGGTAAAGGCACTGTTTGTATACCAGACTTGTAATGATGCTACCTGCCTGCCCCCCGAATACATTGACACCAGCTTTACGGTAAGCGGGGCTAAAAAAACGGGAACCCTAACCAACCCTGTCGATGCCCAAAACAACACCCCCACAACAGAGGCCTCTCAAACGGCCGCGGTAGACAGTGCTGTAGAAATTGGGGATGAGGTTCCTGCAGAAAAATTAGAAATTGACTACGCCTCCTCCGGGGCGGATACTGAAAAAGACAGCGCTCAAGAAAGTACCGCAAGTACTGCTAACCTAGCAGACCAGGATGAAGACGATGGCCGTGGTCTAATCACTATTTTCATCCTAAGTTTTCTGGGAGGTTTTGCCGCCTTGCTCACCCCCTGCGTGTTCCCCATGATTCCTCTTACGGTGAGCTTTTTTACCAAGCAAAGTAAAAACCGGGCAAAAGGCATTGCCAACGCCATTATTTATGGGGTGTCCATAATTGTGCTGTATACCCTCATTGGCTTTGCCATCACTTGGGCCTTTGGTTCTGATGCGCTGAACGCCCTTTCTACCAACCCTTGGATGAACCTGGCCTTTTTTGTGCTGCTGGTGGTTTTTGCCATTAGCTTTTTTGGTGCCTTTGAAATTACCCTGCCCAGTAGTTGGGTGAATAAAACCGACCAAGCCTCAGACAAAGGAGGTATCATAGGCATTTTCTTCATGGCCTTCACCCTGGCCTTGGTAAGCTTTTCCTGTACCGGCCCTATAATTGGAACGCTCTTGGTAGAGGCCGCCAGTGGCGGTGTGCAGGGTCCGTTAACCGGAATGTTTGGTTTCTCCCTGGCACTGGCACTACCCTTTACGCTTTTTGCCATTTTCCCCGGCTGGCTCAACAGTCTACCAAAAAGTGGGGGCTGGCTCAACAGTGTGAAAGTAGTACTGGGTTTTATTGAACTGGCCTTTGCTTTTAAGTTTTTAAGCACTGCCGATTTGGTTTGGCAAGCCGGCATCTTAAAACGCGAGTGGTTCATTGCCATTTGGATTGGNATTTTCATTTTACTNACCCTCTACCTNTTGGGGAAATTTCGCATGCCGCATGANAGCCCNACNGAAAAGCTTTCNGTACCACGCTTAATCCTGGCGGTGCTTACGCTCAGNTTCACCATTTACCTCATACCCGGTATGTGGGGNGCGCCTTTGAAACTGATCAGCGGTTTTCCACCGCCCATGTTTTACAGTGANTCNCCACAAGGCTTAGGCGGNAGCAGTACCACGGTACTGGCTAATGCCGAGGGCGCTGCCGACATCCCGGAAGGAGCAGATCCCGAACATTGTCCGCACCAGCTTAACTGNTTNCANGACTTTGAAACCGGCCGGGCCTATGCCNAAAAGGTGAACAAACCCATTCTTCTGGACTTTACGGGTTGGGGCTGCGTAAACTGTCGTAAAATGGAAGAACAAGTGTGGAGCGACCCCCGCGTTCTGAGCATTCTGCGCAATGAAGTAGTGCTTATTTCACTGTACGTAGATGAGCGTGAGAAACTACCCGCAGTCGAGCAATACAAAAGCCCTGTAACCGGTAAAAAAATCCGCACAGTAGGCAACAAGTGGAGCGAGTTTCAGATTAAACATTTTAAAAGCAACAGCCAGCCACAATACATTTTGTTAGGGCATGACAGCATGCAGCCTTTAAACGGCAGCACGGCTTATGACCCCGATATTCAGCTTTATGTAGACTGGTTGAAAGAAGGCATTGGCCGATTTGAAGAGGGAGCCTAGCAATGCGTAAAGCCGAAAAGGTTGACTTTGTAATCACGGAATTGGAGCGGCTTTACCCTGAAACTCCGGTGCCTCTAGATCATAGCGACCCGTACACCCTGCTCATTGCGGTGCTACTTTCTGCGCAATGCACCGATGAACGCGTTAACAAAATCACCCCTCTGCTTTTTGAACGAGCCCGCACGCCTGAGCAAATGGTACTGCTTTCGCAGGAAGAAATACGGGAAATTATTAAGCCCTGCGGTTTAAGCCCCATGAAGAGCAAGGGCATTTACGAGCTCAGCCACATTCTTTTAGACCAATACGCAGGTGAAGTTCCTCAAAGTTTTGAAGCCTTAGAAGCCTTGCCCGCGGTGGGCCATAAAACCGCATCGGTAGTAATGAGCCAGGGTTTTGGCGTGCCGGCCTTTCCGGTGGATACCCACATTCACCGCCTACTGTACCGCTGGTGCCTCACCAATGGTAAATCGGTAAAGCAAACCGAGTTGGATGCCAAGCGCCTTTTTCCTAAAGCGAAATGGAATAAGCTGCATCTGCAAATCATCTTTTACGGCAGAGAATATTCGCCCGCCAGAGGTTGGGATTTAAAGCGTGATTTTATTAGTGCCCGCATCGGCCGCAGAGCCTTACTGAAAAAGACTTTTGGCCCCAATTACCATGAGCTATTCGCAAGGGCTTAAGATTTTACCTTTTTTACCAATTTGGTGATAAACACATTGTTGGGTAAAACAATTTCTTCGTCATCTGGCGATCTTAGGGTCATGAAAAACAAACCAATTTCTTCTATCACCCCGTCTATCAAGTGATCTTTGCCTTCCAGCAATTGAATGCGATCACCAACCTTAACGTTGCTGTTAAAAAAAAAGAATGATGCCTGAGGTGGCGTTGGAGAGTAAAGACCACTGAGCAAAAAAGGCCACACCCAAAAAAGTAAGTACTGAGCCTATGAATAAGGCCAAATCCTGCTGCTTTACCCCCCCAATAAGGAGCAGTAAAATTAGCGTGAACAAGTTCAACACAACCAATAGGCCACTGCGTACCTTGCCGCCCCGGTCATGCCTGAATAGCTTCTGGGCAATGCGCCTTTACACCAAGGCTTTGAATAAAAAGCGCAAGGCGAAATAGCTAATCAGCACTACGCCACTTTGCAAGAGTTTAATAAAATCTGGCTCTGAAAAACTCATAAGGATTTAACTTTTAAGCTCCAATTAAGAGATCAAAAGTACGAGCAAAAAGAGACCCTAAAACTTACTGGTCCATTAAAAATCAGTGCCCAGGGAAAAATAAAAAAGATTAGGCAACACAATGCCATCTTCCACGCCCCAAGCCCAATCCGCTCTCAAGTAGTAACCAAAAAGGCGGCTACGCAGGCCAAAACCAGTACCAAATATAATGGGCTCCTTTTGGCTGTCTAAAATTATGCGGCCTTGGTTGCCTAAAGGCACCTCACGGGTGTTAATGGCATTTTCTGATGAATAAGGTGAGGGGCCATTCCAGGCCGTGCCCACATCGGCAAAACCAATCACCATTAAATTATTGAGAAAGTCGTTACGTATGGGGCGGTTGGCAAAGTAACTTACAATGGGCCAGCGCAATTCGCTATTCACAACGGTAAAGTGGTTTCCGTTTCGGGCGTTCTGAAAAAACCCGCGCATATTGGTGATAAGGGTTTGAAAAACGTAATTATTCTCGCGGGCAATGGGCGTACTGGGGTCGTTTTGTATGTTAAAAGCATTGTCTACTCCCCCCATAATGTGAATGAGTTTTTCCGGTCCAAAGCTGGTACCCGCAGCCAAACGGTTGGCCCAAATCATGTTACGATGAATGATTAGATACTGACGAGCATCCAGACCCAGGGTATGCAAGCCGGTGTTGCTTTTGGTCAGATTTCGGTAGTACTCGGTGAACACCTTATAACGCAGCCCCGCATAAAGGTTGAGACCAATTTTTCGCGTGTTATCATAAACGTATGAGGCCCGCGCCACCGCATAATCTGTGTATTCGGTAGGCACCGTAACCGAAGTTAAATCTCGCGAAAGCGTTATGTCTTCATCTAAACGGTAGGCTATGCTTCCGCGGATGGAAGCCACCGGATTAAAAGGCCAAATGTTTTTCATTTCCACCACGTGCGAGATTAAACGCTGGTAGTCAATCACACTAAGAAACTGCACCTGGCTTCTGCGCCTGTAGGAGTAAATTTTATCCCAGCGATCTTTGTAATCGCCAAAGGCAAAAATAAATTCTGCGTTGGGTGAAAGCGAGGTACCAGGCAATGGCTGAAACGCAGAACGCACCCCGGCCACAATGCGGTAGTCATGCATTAAATCCATAACCCCTACCTGAAAATTGGCGTTAAAACCTTGGTTTAACAAATTACCGCTTACCACACCAGTAAATGGCTGGTATTGCTCATTGGTAAACATGTTGTCAAAGGTCACGTCAAACTCATCTTGGTAAAAAGAAAGAAAGTAGTTGCGCTTAGGCGGAATTTCAAAAGGTGGTTCATCTGGTTGTACGGTAGGCACTTGGCTCACGGTTTGAGGCTGCGGCAGGAGCTGTTCTAAACTGGGGTTAATTTGGGTACCCTCTTCAGGAGGAGAAGGCCTGGACTGCGGCTGCGCAGTACTATCGCGCGAGGAGCCAAATTGGTAATTGGAAATTTGCACTTCAAAGTTTTCAGGGTTTACCCCAGGATAGTACAGCGGGGTACTCTCTTCCGTTACCGCTTGCTCTTGCTTTTGGGGTTTGGCATCAGGCTCAGGCCCGGGAGCCGAAGACCGCTGATTAATGCGTTCTAAATTCAAATCCTGCGTGCTCACGTAGGGCTGCTCGTACACGCGGTAGCGGTTATCATAAAGCACTAGGTCATAGCGGGCATTGCGCTTGGGAGCATAAGCCTGGTCTAAAATATTGAGCGGTTGAACTTCGGTTCTGTACTGTTTAAAATTGTAGCTAAAGTGGGTGGTTGTATCTACGTAGGCTATGGAGCTGTCTATTTGTATAAGATGCTGATTTTGCGTGCCTTCATAATTGGTCAAATAGCTTAAAAAACCTGTTCCGTATTCCTGCGCCTGTATTTCTTTAACTCCAGGGCTTTCGGTCATTTGCCAAATAGCTAAGGTGTCTTCTCCCAACTCCCGCGCCTCGGTAGCAAACAAATTGTAATCAGTGGGTGGTATGCGATATATCTTCTGATTGGGAAAAAGGCTATCTACCGGCCTATTAGAACTCCAGGCAATGCGCTGGTCTCCGTTAAAGAAGGTTGGCGAAATATCATCATAGTCGTCATTGGTAACCTGCTCAATTTTGGTGTTGAGAATGGTATAAATGAAAATATCAGATTGCCCGTTTTTGGTGGCAGACAGCAAAAACTTTTTCCCATCACTGGAGTATTCAAACGAGCGAATTTTATTGAAGCGAAAAAAGTCTTTCTGCTGTAATTCTTCATCTTCTAAATTGTAAAAGCCCAATTGAATAAGCCCCTTTTCTTCCGTGAAAAAGGCCAGGATTTCATTGTTAGGATGCCAGGCTAAAAGTGGGTAGGAATAATCTGTGTTTTGGGCTATGCGGTAGCCGCGGGTTAAAATGCGCTGGCGCTTATCTTCCTTAAAATCATAGAGGTAAATTTTATAACGTGAGAAGCGCTGATCTACGTAGGCCAGGTAGCGGCCATTGGGGCTTAAGGCCATGCGCACAAATTTGTGGTTTTTGCGGGCTTTTAGCACCTCATCCAGCTCTTCATACTTGGCCTCAATAGCCTCCAGGTTGTACTTTTCGCGGTAAAAGCTTTTCCAGGCCTTGGTAATTTGTGAAAGATCCCGGCCCAAAATGTATTGAAAGCCACTTTCAATATCACGGTTCACCACCGCCATATACACAATGTTTTTTATCACCTTATCGCCATAGGTCTCTGCAATAAAATTCCAAAAAGAGTGCCCTGCGTAGCGGGCATCATGCTGGGTTAGGGAATTAATTCGCTTGTACTTACCGCTAAAAAAACCATTACGCACCTCGTTGTCCACTTCCGGGTTCCAGCGCTCGCCAATGTAACTAACCAAGCCTTGGGTATACCAAGCCGGCAAGTTTAGTAAGGCAGAATTGGTGATGCTTTGGGTAAAATTGCCGTACATTAAATTGGCCAAAACTACCTCTCCCAATGCCGTCCGCAAATGAGACCGTAAATCCTGGTAGCTGCCATCAAAGTACAGAAACAACCTTCGCCCACTGAGGCGGGTTACCCCCGATTGATTGTAATCTTCTTCTGAACTGGAATTTACATTACTTTGCTTTAGATCAGTGAGGTTATTAAAAACCAGAATTTGCAAGCGCTCGTCTAAAGGGGCATCCAAAAAGCGTTCAATTTGAGGCAACTCGTAATGGACCATGCGCGAAACTTGTCCGGCCAACTCTTCATTACCGCGGTAGAAATAGACATCAAAAGCCTCGTAGCGGTAATAGACCCAGTCAAAGTCTGTAAACTGCACCCGGTTTTTTCCATACTCTTGCTGCAAGCCATAGTAAAATTGCGCCTGCCCTCTTTGAGGCAGACCCAAAACCCCCAGTGCGACAAAGGCAATTAATTGAACGTAAAGTCTTTTCAAGCTATCTTTGTTAATTCCTACCTTTAGGAAACCCGCTTTAAAACAGATTATTTTAACAGTAGAAGGATATGACGAATATAATTGATCTAAGATTATTTTTAGGGGCCTGCACCCTGCTTCTTTTCTCATTTTTTACGCAAGCTCAGTTCAGTTATCAATACCATAAAACTGAAAATATTCCACCTGCCGGTGCCTACATTCCCTCTGCCACGGCCTTAAAATATGCACCGGTTTTGGTTCCAGAGGAAATGCCCTATCCCGGAACAGAGCTGGATCGCGAAGAAAGCAAACGCATAAAACAGATGGGAAGTTTAAGACCCCTAACTCTAAAAAAGGTTGCCCAGATGGGTAACACCCCACGTCCTGAAATCTTAGATACTGTGCGGGGTAATGATTACAGCGGCTCCGTACCCAATGATGATAGTTTTGCCATTAATGGTAAAGGCCAGTTAGTTTCTGTACGTAATAGCACCATAGGCGTTTATGACGTGCTCAATGACACGGTTTTGTACGAAGAAACCCTCTTTCGGTTTTACCGCCCGGGCTCTTTTGGTTTACCCGGAAGTAAGTACGACCCNCGCGCCATCTATGACCCGGTTGCCGATAGGTTTATTGTGCTTTACCTGAGCGGTAATACCTGGCAAAACAGCTTTATTATTGCCGCCTTTAGCAAAACCAATGACCCCATGGATGGCTTCAATATTTACCAGATTGATGGCGATCCCTTGAACGATAGCACCTGGAGTGACTATCCGCACATTAGCCAAAGCAAAGACGACCTGTTCATTACCATGAACACCTTTTACAACGGTAGCACCAACAACAGCGGTTACGTGCAGTCTACCATTCGGCAAATTAGCAAGCAAGATGGTTACGACAGTTTACCCTTAACGGAGCATTACTACTACAACCTTAAAAGCGGCAACCGTAATCTGTTCAACTTTACCGGTATGAGCGGGGGGCGGCAGCTGAGTGATGGCCCTTTTTACGTGTTGAGCAACCGCAACTTAGACACCATTAATGACACCATTTTTGTGGTAAAAATTGATGGAAAAGCCGCTGGCAGCCCGCAACTGAGCATGGAACCCTATACCATGGAAAACCCCTACGGACTACCACCCAGTGCCCGGCAAGCCAATAACCACACCTTTGATTGCAACGATAGCCGCATACAAGGTGGGTTCTACCAAAATGACCGTTTGCAATTTGTAGGAAACACCATTACCGCTGATGGCAACAGCGGTATTTACCACGGCATAATAAATGTGAAAGAGCCGCAACGCAACAACATCTATTTTAAAGTAATTGGCTTTGACCCCATAGACATTGGTTATCCGCAAATCACCTACACGGGTAAATCCTTCAGTGAAAACGAAGCCATCATTACTTTTAATCATACAGGCGATAGTTTAAATGCCGGTTTCTCTTCTATGTTTTTTGATAATGACAGTACCTACAGTGATTTTACCATGCTGGTAGAGGGCGGTGATTACGTAGACATCATCTCATCGGGCGGCAGCCGACTTTACGAGCGATGGGGAGATTACACCGGGGCCCAACCCGTGTATGGCGATACCGGAGTAATATGGGCCAGCGGCTACGAGGCTAGTGCCAATGGACGACCGCTAACCGCCATAGTAAAATTAAGGAGCCCCAATTACAACAAAGGGCCCATTGTGAGTGTAGCCGAGCCACTACCCACCCGCGCGGTGAGTGTGGCCCCAAACCCGGTTGATGACTGGTTTGAAGTAAGTTTTACGCGAGAAAGCCCGGCCATACTGCGCTTTAGTTTGGTAGCCACTGATGGCCGCGCCAGCATTTTCAATACCGAGGAATATGCCTACACTGGCAAGAACTTTTTTAGGTTTAATACTAAAAATCTACCGGCTGGCGTATATGTTCTGCTAATGCAAAATCAGCAGGGAGAATTACTACAGCAGTTTAAAGTGCTGGTGCAGCACTAAGCTTTAAAGAGAAAACAAAAAGGCCGCCCCAAAGCATTTGGGAGCGGCCTTTCTAATTTAAAACGGTATTGGTTTGGCTTAAGCCGAAAAACCCTGCTCAGGAATTAACTCCAGCATTTTAGTTTCTACCTCAGCACTATCCCATTTTTCATGGATGTTGGGCATGGCCATAATTTGCGCCATTACCTCATCTTGCTTTTGGCCCAAGGCCTGTGCCTCAGAATAACGCGTTTGTGCCGAAAAAGTAACCAAGGAATATAGGGGTGTCCAGCGCTCTGGGTATTTCTCCGCAAAGCGTGCTTCAATTTTCTTTTGCAACAGAAAATCAGCGTCTCCGGTTAGGTCACGCATCTCCACAAAATTGCGCATGGCCAAATCTGCAATGGCGTCCCCATCGGGTTTGCGCAGTTGTTGGTACTCTTCAAAAAGAGGTTCCCAGTTAGTGCCGTGTTTCTCCAACAGCTGGTCAAACACCAGACAATCTTCAAAACCACTATTCATGCCCTGGCCGTAAAAAGGCACAATGGCATGGCTGGCGTCCCCAATCAGGGCCACCTTTCCATTTTTGGTCCAAGGGTAGCAGCGTATAATCACCAAACTACTGTTGGGATTTTCTTCCCACTCCTGATCAAAATCGGACATGAGCGCTAAAGCATCTGCAAACTGTTCTTTAAAAAAGCTACGGGCTTTTTCCGTGCTATCCAAACTGCTGAAAGAGGGATCTCCCTCATAGGGGAAAAACAGGGTGCAGGTAAAACTACCATCGGGGTTGGGCAGGGCAATGAGCATGTAATTACCGCGCGGCCAAATATGCAGGGCGTTTTTCTCCATTAAAAATCCACCGTCTTTGGCCGGGGGAATGGTTAACTCTTTATACCCATGCTCAATGTAGTGCT
>PR_CR_10_Liq_1_inCRDRAFT_1001508_pt1 | contig 13026 bp, 14 predicted proteins | sample PRCRCaboRojoPR_3_FD_10241 | JGI IMG/M metagenome (IMG submission 10241) | reverse complement strand
AGAAACGGTCTGAAGTAGTAAGAAGTGCCCACAAACACTCCTAGCAACAGAACTATGCTTAAAACAAGTAAAAAAGCAAACCAACCTGCCCTAGACTTAAGGTACTCAACTTCACCGCCTTCTAGTGTTAAGTAGTAGCAATAACAACCTACACAGGTAAAGACTTGAGTGAACAAACTAAGTAAGAGGTCTTGGGGAGTGAGTGGTTTGCAGTAACGCAGAATGTTGAACGACTTCTTAGAACCCATCTTTATTAGAGTTTCTTAATTTCTTGTTCAACTTCTTGGAGGTGTCTTTTTTTGCGTTCGTCTTGTGGTTTCTTTTTAAGGTACTTTTTGAGTTTATCTTTTTGTTTCAGAAGAACAGCTTTGTGGGTTTTGAAGTATTCTTTGTTCTGTTCTTGTTCCTTTTTAAGTTCTTTTTGAAGTTGTCTTTCTTTTTCTTCAGAAACCACTTTTTGGTAGGTTTCTTCCAAGGCTTCTGAAGTTCTGAGTTCTGGCTCACAGAGTGCTTCGAGTTTGTCAAGGAATTCTTGGCCGACTCCGCAAACTTCAAGTATCTGCAGAAACTGTCCTAGAGTAAAAGCTTCAGGAAACTTTACCGTCTTGCCTGCTTGAGCACACTTTTCTTCCCAAAACTGAGCGTCTGACCCCTGAGGTCTTCCCCAGTCCACTTTATCGAACAAGCTAGTTAGTTGTGTGCGGGTTTGAGGTGGAAGTTGTACCTAAATGAACTTTACTTTGAAGCGAGTTGACCTTGCACACTCGCTTGGCAGCAATTCAGGTGCAAAGTAGCCTTTGAGTTGCAGTTCGGCTCTTTCTATGGAGTCCAGAACTCTTGCAGCTGGCTCTGTTCCAAAGAACATCTTCATAGTAGCCAGTGACCCCAAAACAATTCCAATGTTTTTTTTGTGCTTCTTAAACATGTGTTTAATCCAACTCGGCTTCTTGAGGACCCTCTCTAGTTCAGGTTCATTGCGTTGAAGTGACTTTCCTAGTGCTTTTTGCCTCAGTGGCTAAGTTTAACTTACTATGTCTTGAGAAAGCCTCATGAATGAGAAAGATCGCATTTATATCCATTTACTTACTCCGAAGACTGGTTTTTCATTTTCCACACTGATTTGGGAGTTGACCTTTGCATTTGTTTGTTTAGGTACAGGTCCAGGTAGCTTTCCTCATCAATTTCACTGCTTACTGCGTCCAAAAAGTAGTTCCTTTCAAGCTTAAAGCAGTACAGAGCAAACTTCTTGATGCTTTCGCACTTGCTTTTCATGCTAACTGCGTTTCTTTGTTTTACGCTTTCTACACAATCGTAGTACTTCTCCACAAGTTCCATGCACTTAATGGTTTTTTCGGGGTTCCAAGGGTCAGCATTCACCTTCTCAGGGTTGTTTTTGATGAAGAAGGAGAGTTCTCGGGTTTGGAACATCTTTATTAATCCCTAATTTTAAGAATGATTTTTCCTAAGTTCTTGTTGGACTCCATTTGCTCGTGGGCTTCTCTGACGTTTTCCATGGGAAACACTTGGTCAACCATGGGTTTGATTTCTCCTGTTTCAAAAGCTTGGACGATCCCGTCTTTTTTCATCTCAGCAATTACTTTTGCTTTGTACTCGTCTGATCGAGACCTCAGTGTAGTGAAGTGCATTGTTGCTCTTTTAGAAAACACTTTGCGGTAGTCCATTTCAAACTTGCTTCCGCCCATCAGTCCGTAAACAACTATCCTTCCGTCCAAGTTCAAACTCTCTGCATTCTTGTTGAAGTAGTCTGCACCTACACAGTCGCAGATAACGTCGGCTCCACCAACTTCGGTCATCTGGGTTTGGAACTCTTCAGAGCTAAGAGGAATGCCCCCTAGTTCCCTGATGAAGTTGAGTTTTTCAGGAGTCCTGGACGTTGCGTAAGGAACTACTCCTTTAAGTCTGGCTAATTGGATCAAAGCACTGCCTACGCCACTAGCTCCAGCGTGTATAAGGGCTTTCTCGCCTTCCTTGGCTCCTCCTAGGTAAAACAGCACCATGTAGGCTGTTATCCAGGCTTCAGGAATTCCTGCTGCTTCAGTAAGTGGCATGTTGGGAGGCACAGGCAAAACGTGGTCTTTATGAACGGCTACATACTCAGCGTAACCCCCACCTGACAGCAAAGCCATAACTCTTTGTCCTGCTTGGAACCCCTCTGCGGTTTCTGCGACTTCCCCTGCACACTCCAAACCAAGTATTTCTGATGCTCCTTTTGGAGGAGGGTGCATTCCTCTTCTCTGCAGCAAGTCAGCTCTGTTCAGAGCTGTAGCGTAGTTTTTGATCAAAATTTGGTTAGGTTTCAGGTTTGGAATGGGAACTTCAGCTATGTTCAAGAGTTCAGGTCCTCCTAGCCCAGTAAAGGTCACAGCTCTCATTTTTATAGTTATATGGACCCTTTGAACTTCAGAAGGTTTGGAGAGAAGAACTACAGAATACTTATGATCCTTGCTGGAGCAGCAGCTATGCTGATATTCGTTAGTTTGGCTGCCTTTTTGTTTGGAGTTTTTTCGGGCGGCGGAAACTCTGGAGCAGTCAAGCAGTCAGTGAAGTCTTGGAACAGAGAAAACTACAGCCAGCAAATCCAAAACGTGACCTTGAAAATGAAAGTCATGCCTAGTCAAGGCCACGGAGTTATTGAGTACATGAACTGGACAAACACAGAAAACCCAGAATTCCAGCACGAACTGAAAAAAAGCGGACTTGCCAAGTACAACTCTTCCTACCACTTGTACTCAAAAGACACTTCCCTGAAGTTCGCTACTCTGGCTTTTAACGAAGACATGGTTCCCGTGGGGGATGCCCAACCCAAGTGCGTGTACGTAGAGTGGGCTCCTTCTTCCAAATGGAACAAACCCTCAGCTTACAAACCCCTGAGCAACTTAGGAGAATGCACCCAGGCCAAAGTGGGTTGGTGGAACGAAAACGACCCTAAAGTAGGAGTGGAGGTTTCTAACTGGTGGCAAAATGAAATTCAAATCTCGTGCTCTGGAAAGTCTTGTGTGGACAAGTGCCGCAAACAAAAAGGCTGGTGGGTTTGGAAGAACGACGAAAGTGGAGGAACTTGCTACGGGTACGACATACTCAAAAGCATATGCTTAACTATGAGCAGGAAAGAAGACAAGTTTGGACAAGAAGACTGGGAGTTCAAAGGAGGGTGTTTCCAAGAAGGACAACCAGGCTACTACGAAAGAGGAGTTCCGGGGACTGTTTACCACTTCGAGGGCGTAAGGATCGAAGTAAGAGGCCACAACGATCCGTACGTTAGCACACTTTCAGTTACTGGAGACTCGGCCAAGATTGGAGGAAGTGGGTTTAACATTTTTGCATGGCTGTGCTTAACACTAGGTCTTTTAAGTGCAGGGGGGGCTGTTTACTACTACAGAAAACTTTCTGCCAGTTCTCAAGAGTACGGAGAGTTTAGCTAAGCATTGCAAAGTTAGTATTAATTAAACTTTTCCCAGAACTAAAGTGCACCTGAGACAACTATGGACTTTCATTCTGTTGAGCCACCTAGGAGAGTTGCAGCATATTTTTTCAGCAAAGGCCAGCACAGGCTGGGGAATGCGCGGATTGTACAAGTGGACCTTGGTGTGGACAATTTCTTTGCAAAAGCTGCAAAAAGTAGTTTGAGGGCCCTCTCCCAGAGTAGGGAGTTCAGTGGTTTTGTGGGAAAAGCCACTTGGGTCTTCTAAGTCATGCGAAAAAGTAAAAGAGGGAAAAGGAGGAACTTTGGATTTTGTAGGAGTTACTGGAGACAGCGAAAAGTGGGGAGTGGGGTTCTTACTCACTATGGCACTTTCTCCTTCGGAGGATTCTTGATACCGCAAGTCCATTTAAATAATGTTTTTTCCAGGCCAAGAAGTTCCCTTAGAGTGGGCGGGGGAAACCTACACAGAAAAAGGGGTGACCAGAGCAGCTGTACATGGAGGAGCAACTGAAGACCCAACTAGAATAAAGACCGTTGTCATTCCAAGAGTTGGCCAAGTAGTGCTGGGGAGAGTGACTAAGATTTCCTTTAACAAAGTGCAGGTAGACATTCTGTGTGTGGAAGAAATTCCTCTTGAAGAGCGTTTCCTTGCTGTTGTGAGGCTCTCTGAAATCAGACGTCACGAAATCGAAAAACTAAAAGTGGAGGAGTGCTTCCAGCCAGGAGACATAGTCAAGGCCAGAGTGATTTCACTAGGAGACTCAAAGTTCTTTTACCTGAGCACAGCAGAAGCAGACTTAGGAGTAGTTATAGGTTGGGACCAACAAGGAAACAAACTATTGCCTTGTTCTTGGGAAGAGTTGATCGAACCTAATTCAGGAACCACTTACAAACGGAAGGTCGCAAAGCCCATTGTAATGCACGAGTCTTAATCCATTTAATATTAAATGCAAAGCATAGACTACGAAATTGTTTCAGTTATCCCGGGGTACTTTGGAAACTGTGAAAACATCCAAAACAAAACCTTAATTACTTTTTTGGAGTTTTCGGAACCAAAGACCATCACTCTGAAATTTCAACCAACTACAATTGCTGAGGTTAACATGGCTGTGAACTCAAAGATCAGCCTTATGATTGAAGTGTGGAATGCAGATGACGAATCTGATTTAGTAAAGTTAGTTGAGATTGATGAAAGCTGCAATGAAAAAGTAAAAAGGATCACCTACAACGAAGACTACTTTACAAAGAAGAACTACACAGCTACACACGCCAGGGTTTCTTTAACACCTGATTCAAAAGTTAGGTTGTACTTTTTGATACTGAAAACACACGAAAGGACCTCAATTGAAAGTTCTTCTAAAAAGCAAAAACCAATAAGAAGTACCAACTTCTACCATGAACAAAAACCTGAGAAAAGTCCCTTCAAAAGCACAAACCCCCTGACACCTATGAAGAAGACCCAAGAGATGGGAAGTTCATTGCTAGACAGGTCTAAGTTCCAAAGGTCTTGCAACTCTCACTACAAGAACCTTAAAAAACCCAAAGAGCCCTCTAACTCCTACAAAAACCTTCTTTCAGGTTACTTTGTTTCGTGTGACATTGTCAGTGACGAAACCAGGGCTTTGGTTTTTAGATGCTGCGAAGTGCTTGGAGTGTGTTGCCTCACTGACTACGACGAGTCTTCAGAATTCACTTTGGTAGACCCCTTAGAAGACCAAAAAGACCTTCCCAGAAAGGTTTCTTACAAGTGGCTTCTTGACTGCATGGAGGAAGGGGAAAAACTCAGCATTGAAAACTATTACATTTAATCCACTTGGCTTTCTCTAATATCAATGAAGGTTTGGTAGTACTCTTGTTTGGTAATTCTGTGACGACTGTGCATGATTTTTTCTAAGTTCTCGTAGAGTCTGTACTTGGCGTTGAGGGAGTGCCTTATAGCTTCTTCGTCAAACATAGGTCTTCTCCTTCCTGACATGTAGGGACTGCAAGTTATGTCGCTGAAGGAATGGAACAGCATGCTCCCTACACCCAAACCCAAACCTGTAAGGACTTCGCACCAAAGTATCCTCCACCTGTTAACTGTGAACCCGAACTTTGCCTGGGCCAACAAAGGTCCGAAGAAAAACCAACCTCCTAAGAAACCAGTCAGTCCGCTCAAAGCTACACGTTCCCTGCATGTTTGGTATTCAAAAAAGTTAACTGGGTACGGAGGAGTTTTGTAGGCGTTGTTGGTGACTTCAGGAATCTCGGAGGAGTAAGGGAGTGACTTCAACTTCTGGTCAGGGTCTTCAAATATGTGTTCTTCCGAGTAGGTATTCAATGGGAATAAAGACTTTACCATTAAAAATGAATTCAATATTTAAGAGCATCGATGCATCCTGCAATTCTGGACAAACTAACTTTTGGATCAGTGCTGATATTGCTTCTTTAGAAGATATCGAAGCCAACCAAATACTGTCTACTGAACTGTCAATTAAAAGTAATGATATTGTTAAAACCAAAAAATTCGTGCTCACGAAATCTAGAATCTACTACTTAAAGAATGAATCACCTAAGTTCATGAGTGTGGTTTGCTGGAAACAAGTGGAGCCCTTTGTAGAAACTGACTCAGGCTGTGAAAAATACGGCTTCAGGTTGATATGCGGAAAAACCATGCAAGACTTTTACACAACTTGTTCTGAAACACTTGAAAGGTGGCTTTCTGCCCTGGCCAAAGTATGCATTATGTGCGACTTGGAAGACGACTACGCAATCATAAAGGAAGTTGGAAAGGGAAGTTACGCTACTGTTTACTTGGCCCAGGACCTTGAGAACTTCAAAGACTACGCTGTCAAAACCATTGCAAAGAGTTCTATAGAAAGGAGTTCCAGGGGCGTGGAGTCAATTATTACTGAAATAAGTATAATGCGGGAACTAGACCACTCCTCCCTAGGAAAACTTTACAAAGTCTATGAAAACGAAGAGAGTGTGCACCTTGTGATGGACTATGTTCCAGGAGGAGAACTTTTCAGAAGAGTTCTCAAAAGAGCAAAGTTCACGGAAGAGTCAGCAGCTAAACTCATAAAGAACTTACTTGAAGGACTGAAGTACATGCACTCTAAAGGAATTACCCACAGAGACGTTAAGCCCGAAAACGTTCTGATGGCTTCGACTGAAAACGACTTTGAAATAAAAATAATCGACTTTGGAATGGCTTGTTACAACACAGACGAAGGGCAAGTCCAGAAGTGCGGGTCTCCAGGGTACGTTGCCCCTGAAATCCTTAAAAACCAAGTTTATGGAGAAAAAGTTGACTTGTTTAGTGCAGGCATAATACTGTACGTGTTGTTGTCGGGAAAGTCTCCATTTACTGGAAGCAACCACGGAGAAATACTTGCAAAAAACAGAGAGTGTCGCTTTTTTTTCCCTGAAAAGTACTGGGGGAGCATTAGTGAAGAGGGACTGGAGTTAGTTTTGAGGTTGACAGACTCTGACCCACAAATCAGGCCTTCTGCCGAAGAAGCTTTGAGGCACAGGTGGTTTTTGGTGCATCACATTCCCAGATCCCCTGCGTCACTTAAAGTGTCTCCTAACGCCAAAATTCAACCTGCTTCTCCTCTGAAAGGGCCTTCTAGTGAACTGATGCAACGTGTTCTGAAGAAAAACAAAAGCCCTTCTAGGGTGTCTCTAGTTCCAAATAAACTTTCAGTGCCTTCGAACACTACTAAGCCTGGAAGTGCTACTAATGTGATGAAGAAACTTAGGGAACTGGATGCTTAAATAGATCTAATAGACTATAAATAAGAAAGAATATTTTAATGTCATCAAGTAGGATAAAGGAACCCGCGTTGGAAATAGAAAGAGCAGTGATAGAGGCTATAGAGAAGCATAAGTCCAGCACTATTGGCAAGTACAAAAAGAAAAACATTGCCTTAGCCATAAGTGGAGTTTGCACCCTGGGATTTGTAAGGCCTAAGTAGGTAGTTGCTATAATAGCAGTGCTGAGTTCGTCAGAGGACTCTTGTTCAAATCCCATCAGGGAGTGGCTCATAGTTTATTCTTGCTTTGCTTCAGTGGGGTTTGCCTCTTTGGTGTTATTTGAAACTTGTATTTCACCGAACACACTTGAAAGGAACAGGTTACTTTACTGGAGCTGTTACTTAGCTTACTGCTTGCTGGCTGTTTTTATATTTGTGTGGATAGTAGTGGGTTCTGTGTGGCTTTTTGACGACAAAAGTTGTAGAGAAGGTAAGTTCTAAACAGACTTTTACAGTGGCTGGGTGTTGACTTTGATTACTCTGATACTAGGCTATGTAATGATGGGTTTGGTGGTTATAGCTGTAGTTGGACTCTTGATAGCAGTGTTTTGCATTCCAAGAAACTCAACTAAAAGAAACAACGGACCTCCAAATACTTTGTGAAAAAGTAGGAATAATCTAATTGACTATTTACATAATTAACCTATTTATATCCAGTGAACAGTCGAAACCCGAAAGCAACTGGTGTTTGTGTGAGTACATGACTTTGTAGCAGTTCCGAATAGTTACGTCCTTTTTGCTAGCCACTTCGCTAATCTCGGTAAATGCTTTGACACAGCCAGCAGTTACCCCCACCATGTAAACTGCTGCTGCTGCTACACTCATAGGGTTCTTGCCCGTCACCAAGCCTGAGTCGTGGGCTCTGCGTGCGACTGTTTTAGAAGCAACTTGGAGGAGCGGTGGGAACTTAAGAACTACTGCAAGTTGTTCTGCGTACTCTGAAGCAGGAGTTAACTTCCAGCGACTGGGCATGTGTTTTTGGATCAAACTTATACTGCGATGAATGTCGCCTCTTTCTACACACATAGTTCTGCTTAGTTCTTTGATGCTTCTTGACTGACTGGACTTGCGAGCTCCCATGAAAATGCAAGCAGCAAGCACAGCTATGTGTTGCCTTCCCTTCAAGGCTTTTTTTTCGCAAATGAGTTTAAAGGTTTTTTTGGCTTCTTCCGCTACTTGGTCTGACAAGTGCAAAAAATGGCAGTACTCATCGATGTTTTTAAAGCCTTTGTTGAGTGTTTTGTCAATTCCGGTTTGCGTGAGGCGTTGATTCCATTTCTCTAAGGGACTTTCTTTGTTGGAGATGTAAGTGCAAAGACCTTTATCTGACAACAAGTTTATGTTAGCGCTGCAAATCCGCTTTGAGTCGTCACTTCCAAGAAATGAACTTTCTTTGGAAAAACTCCTTGACTCTGCTGACTCGTCAATTATTCTGGTTTCGTTAACACACCCACAGTCTTGACAAACAACGTTTCCTTCTCTGTAATCTACAAGAAAAGAGTCAACTCCAAAGCACTCAGGACACGATTTGAGGGACATTTTTATAAAACCCCAAAAATCATTATAATACTTATGATTTTGAGACTTCATTTTGAATTTGAGTTAAGTTAAGTTTTAGGAACAGTTCTCCTAAAAGTAAACATAACTAGTTAACCCTTTTTAGCACTAGAATTTATTACTAAAACTGGCGTCGATAATTTTTCCCGCGAAAAGAAAAATGAACATTGGAACTCCAGTTGTCAACCAAAAAGAACAACGCTTCGACATAAACATTCTCACTCCTGTAAAAGACCCTGAGTCCCAACCCAGTTACCGCAGAAATCTAGTCATCTCAGGACGAGTGCTTAGATGGGACGAAAACGAGATTTCGTTGGGAAGCCGTTTGTCAGAGATGGCGGTACCCCCTGCGTCCCCTTACTTACTGCCGACTCCAGTGACTTTGGGCCAAGAAGTCCAGCAGTGGTTAGCGAGAACCATAGACGAAGAAGAACCAAGAACTCCCCAGTACCTTATGGAACCTTTGCTTAGTTTGTTCCAATCCAAACAAATAGGCGAAGTCACTGGACAAGACTCCAACTTCCTAGCTGCCCACTTCCAAGGCGAAGAATTTTCTAAGGAGGCCCAAAAACCAAACAAAGTCGTTTCAGAAGTGGGGAGCCTTTACGGAAAACTTGTGGAGGTAGTTGTTGCCAAAGAACAAGCAGTTCGCGGGCAAGCTAAAGCTGAACACCTTGCACAGAGTGAAGGGTTCCAAAGAGTTATGCTGGCTTGTTGTGCCGAAGCAGTACTTTTTGTGTACGACTACACCAGTGTGTCTTTTGAAGAGATCCTGAAAGCATGCCAGGTGTCTCCGTTTGAGTTTTGGAAGGTAATAAACAGCTTCTTGGGGTCTGACGAAAACATGCCGCAGGCCATAAAAAGACACTTTAGAGAAATCGAAGTAAAGATCCTGAGTTTCTTGGGGTGGAAGAAAGAAAGCCCTGTGTATATAGTCGTTACTCAAGTAATTCAAGATGCCCTCAAAGGAGAAAGCGAAGACTTCCAAAAAGACCCTAAAATCTCAAAGCATTACCAAACCTTTTTCAAAAAGGTACTTGGCCAAGCAGCTCATGTCATACAAAACATCAGTACTTCTATTGGTTGTTCTGACTTAGTCAAAGAAGAGATTTGGACTGCCCTTAAGTATCTTCTTAGCGAACAAACGGAACTTTTGGTAAACAGACACCTGGACCAAATAATTCTGTCAACTATTTATGCAATTGCCAAAATCAACAGTGATAAAATCGAGTCCAAAATCAACTTCAGCACACTGATTTCTAAGTACTCAGAACTGTACAAAGACCAAGGACTGTTCAAAAAGGTTTTGATTGAAGAAACCAACTACGCAGACATAATTCAGTTCTACAACAAAGTTTACATTCCTTGCATGAAAGACTACCTGACTCACAAAGCACAAGTAGGCACTCCCAGGATATCGGCTTTGAGCCCCTCGAGTCCTTTGAGAGAAGCCTTGCCTGCGTTTGCCAAAGTACCTTCTCCAATTTTAAGGTCGCCTAGCCAGTTCTTGACCCCAAGAACTCAGAAACTTTGGGCGTTCGGCGAAACACTTAAATCCGAACTAAAAGTTCCCATGCGTCCTTCTTTTGACATCAGCGAAGGTGGCTCAGTTCCTCCTAGACACGTGCTTTCTTTGATCAACTCGTCGTCTGAAACATCTGCTGCCCCCCAATTAAAAAATAACTAACATAAATGGGAAGCCTCAAAGGACCGATGGAAAGAGAGATTTGTGTAGGCTGGAAAGCTGCTGTAAAGTTAGAGGCAGAGGAAGAGGAACTCAGGGGACTTGTCTGCGAAGAAGAACTGGACACTTCAATTCAACCTGAATGGAGGGAAAACGAAGAAGTCAGAGATGTGGAGGGAATCTGGAAACCCAAGCACAAGGAGTACCTGTGCCAACTCCAAAGCAACGAATTAAACTACAACCAAGATTTCTACCCTCTATATTCTAACCAGCATTTCATCAGTCCAAACATGCGCGCCATTCTCTTCGACTGGATGAAAGAGGTGCTTTCTGAATTCACTATGAAACGGGAAACCTTCCACATGGCAGTTTCGCATGTGGACCGGTTCCTTGCAATTAATCCCCAAGTTCCTCGGGACAAGTTCCAACTCGTGGGTTTGGCTTCTATGTACATCTCTTGTAAGGCCGAAGAAATTTTTGTGCCTAAAATCCAAGACTTCGTGAAGTCTGCAGACAACGCCTACACTTGTGAAGAAATCAAGTTCATGGAAAAAAAGATGCTCCAGAGTTTGTTGTGGAAGATCTACCCTCCTACTAAGTACAACTTCTTGTCCTGCTTAATGAGTGAATGGGACAGTTACTTAGTTTCCCAGTACTCCCAATTCAGCATGAATTCACCTGACCACTTTGCCCACCTTCCACAAGAACAGAAACGCCAGTGCCAAATAGAGCTAGACAAGCGTTTGATAACTTTCAAACAGCCCAACCAGTACTCGTACAAGCGTTACAGAGACGCAATGGAACTACTAGACATTGCCTTACTCAACTGGGAAGTCAACTCAATCTCTCACTCGCGCTTTGCAGCAGCTGTACTGTATGCGTCAGTGACAAGGGGGTTTTACTTGTCCAACTACGAACTGCTTAGATGGGGTGGCGAAGCAGACCCCCAGGAGCTCCAGATGTACTTAGGAGAAGTGGTGCACTCACTCCTTCACTCTTGTCTGTGTGCTACACTAGGACTTACTTCCCTAGACCTACTGACTCCTGCACTGAACATCCTGCACCCTTTCTTGGAGATTCCTTGCGACTATGCTTTGCCCCCGGCGGCCAGGTACTTAAGGAGAGAAGACCTTGAGGTAACTTTTACTTAGAAACACTACGAAGATTTCCTGGCATTCCAAACTCACACCCAAGGCAGCATTGAATTAGTATTAAGTGTTAATCAACTTTAGTTTGTGTTTAAGAATTGCATAGTGGAGTCCAGCCAATAGAGGTACAAGTTTTGTTCTTGAATCAAAGACTGGATTTCTATGAACTTTGCAAGATCTGCATGAATTCCTATTTCTTGGAGCCACTCCACAAACTGTTTTTGGATAGTGGGGTTCAGCATGTTGAAGTTGACCCCTGGGAACTTGGGTTGGAACAGTTTGCGCAGGTCTTGGGGTTTTTCTTGTGTGAAAAGTAAGTCGTGGAGAATGATTTGTGAGTTCTCAGTGTGGCACTCTATGTTAAGGTAATTGTGAGGTTTGTGCACCGTGATGTAGAAGTTGCAGAGGTCAGAGGCCTCTTGTTCTTCTTTAGAGTCTTCTTCATCAGACTCAGGTTCTTGTTTGGGGTCGGGTTCTCTTGAGTAGAACTCAACTTCTATTGTGTAGGGGTTTCCCCTTTTGACAAGGTTTTGTTTGACTGAGTTGTTAATTACTAGGTCAAACCCTGTCTGGTTGAGGAAGTTGTCTAGGAACTTCATTTCCCGGACCATGCTTTTTTCGTACAAAAGTTCTTTTTCTAGGGTTTTTTGTAACACAAGTCTTTTGAAGGGGTTAATTCTCATCTTCAATAATTATAACAAGTTAGGCTTTATAAAAAATGAGCAGTCATCTCTGGTAATTCCTACACAGCATCGGAATAAAAACAGCAACTTGGTCCAAAGAAACTCACGGCTTGTTTGACTACGAGTCCAAACAAGTTGTTAAAAACTCCTTTAAGCCCTCAGACTCAACTGCAATTATTAGGGTCAACGACGGGTGTATTTCAAAGCCTTACTCTTACCAAAACATACACGAGAATGGAGTGCCTTTGCTTGGAGTCAATCCTAAAGAAAACGAGTGTTCAGTCCACCTAATCCACCCTGGTTTCAATGAAAGGATGTGGTTAGCGGTTCGCTACATGAAGAAGTCCCACCCGAAAGGGTTCAAACTTTCAGAGGGGGAGTGGATTAAGCTAGGCAGAGTCCGTTTGAGAGTTAAAAAGATCAACTTGAACCCAACTAACTCAGTGCCTGAAGAAGTTCCGGCCTTCTTGGGAGAAGAAAGTGTGTGCAACTCAGCTGAAGTAAAGGAGTCCATGCCTTGCAGAATATGTTTGTACGACACCCAAACAAAAGACAACCCACTGATTTCTCCATGCAAATGTTCTGGAACTATGAAACTGGTTCATATTTCTTGTCTCCAAGAGTGGCTCAGAAACAAAGTTGCAACTCGTCAGTCCGGAAAGGCTACCTCTTACTACTGGAAAGACATGGCTTGTGAGCTCTGTAAAGTAAA
>PR_CR_10_Liq_1_inCRDRAFT_1001506_pt1 | contig 13032 bp, 13 predicted proteins | sample PRCRCaboRojoPR_3_FD_10241 | JGI IMG/M metagenome (IMG submission 10241) | reverse complement strand
TGCCTGCTTTGGCCTTCTCTAGTTTAGTGTTAAACTTAGACAGCTTTTCTTCTGACTTGCTTAGGTGCTTTTCGAGTTCGTATTGCTTTTCTATAGCTTCAATTATAGCTAAGAGGTCCAAGATCTCTGAACGGGTCCAGTCAAGCAGCACAGAGTAAGGGTTGCTGAAGTTCTCTTTGGGGGTTATAGAGACTTCTTTGATGCCAAAAGCAGAAAAGTACTCACTTAAGTTATTGACTAAGTGGACAATAGCAGTTGACTCTTTTCTGAAGCTGTCGAAGTAGTCAAAGTTCTTTTTTACAACAACTTCGAACTTCTGCATTAGGTCCCTTCCGGACCTAAAAAAGGTCAAACACTCTTCAAACTCAATCTTCCAGTAGTCGTTATTTGGGTACATAGCAAACTCTGCAAAGTGGTTTTGGAAACGCCTTGAAGCTTCCACAATGTTGTCTTTTTCAAGGGACTCTGACGCTTTCCTGAAGTCCGAAGGACCTCTTATGAACAGTTGGAACTCTTCAGAGTTGTATAAGTGAGGAATACCTGCTACTTTCGTAAGGAACAAGTCAAGCAACTTCATTCTTTGCTGGACAAAGTTGTTAATCATGTTTCCCTAAGTGGAGCTTACTATCATTTGTTTAGGCGGAATCTGAGGAACGTAGCAGCCACCCCAGTTCTGCACCAGTATGCTTCTAAGTACCTTAAAGTCTTTGTAGCGCCGGTACACTTCAAAGTTGCCCTTTTGGTCTTGTCCAGAAACCCTATACTCTACGTGCTTTCTCAAGCCGTCTTCTTTAACTAAGGGGTCACTTGCTGAAACAACTGCGTAGGAGTTCTGACCCTCAGGTTCCCCGAAAGTGCTGAACAGTTCTTCTGGTCTAGACTCCATTACACTTAATTATAGTGAATTATACTCGGATGTACATACTTTAAAAGTTGAACTTTGAAGAAAAGAAGCTGCTGAAGTCTTTAGGGGACTGTAGCATATTTGTAGGGGACCACAGGGTTTCTTGAAGGTTTCCGTCCCAGTCCACAGAAAACTCCTCAGGGAACCTAAAGGCTTTTCCTAAGATTGGAGAAGCCTTTAGCAAAGTAGAAGGCGTAACAGGGGCTAGGAACTCAGTAGAGTCCATATTTACACTCTTTTGAGTAGGCGAAGGCAGGGAGATAGCAAGTGGCTCAGGTTGCTTTTTAAGTTGAATTCTTACAGAACGTCTTAAGTTGGATTGTGCAGTTTCTTGTCTAGAAGGAACTAATAAAGTTTCGCGCATGGTTTGGTCTTTAAGTAAGCCTTTTATTGTGCCTGTGAGTTGCTGTTCTTTGGGATTATTTTTGTTAAAGCGCCGAATGTTGCGTCTTATAGTTGAGTAAAAGTGGTTTTTGACTGAGTTGTCCGTTCTGCCTGGAAGGTACTTGGCAATTTCTGACCAGCGATTTCCAAGTACTTGTTGGTATTCAAAAAGCTTAAGTTCTTCTGTTTCAGTCCAGATTTTTTTGTTGATTTGTGGGTCTAGGTGGTTGTGCCAACGTTCTCTGCACTGTTTGGCTGACCTGAGTAGTTTTTACCTTCCTTTTAACTGGAAGCGTTCTTTCATTAACTTGCAAACCAAAGTCCACTTTTTGCAGCCAAGTTCTTCAACTAGGTGCTTTATTGCGTTGTCTTCCTGAGGAAATATTACTTCTGGAGTCCAGAGTTTCCTTGCAGACATTAAACTATAAATCATTTTGTGAGTAATTTAAATCTGAACCAATGACGGCTGTTTAATTAAGTTACTCTAAGGAAACTTAGCCCTGGCGTTTCCGTAGTAGATATGCGAAGACTTAATGTCTTTGAGACGCTTAGGGTCCAAACTGTTAGGTCTGCCTTGTTGCTTGCCGTAAACTTTATTGACGGTTTCGAAGTCTTTGAACCCACTGATGCCTATTTGGAAGTGAGACTTCCTCAGGTTCTTTTCTGTTTGGGCGTCAAGTGAAGCTTTAACTCCAACTGTGGGGGAGTAACTAGTTCTAGCTACACTCTCAAGTGGTTCCTGACAAGTTCCAAGTTTGAAAGAGGACAAGTATTCTTTTTTTTCAGGCGAGTAAGGCACTTGGTACCCCTGGGGTTTCATTTTTTCAGCGTAAACTGAGGTGTAGTTGTTCCTTGAGGTTCCAAATGGTATGCTGCTTCTTTTGAACTTTGAAAAACTAGACTTCTTCACTAAGGGGGATTGCTTAGGTTCGTAGGCAATGTGTGAAGAAGGCTTGAAGTCTTGCTTGTGGTTTCCTAGCTCAAAGTGGGCTTTAGACATGCTTTGAGTGACTTCTGAAGTTTTAAACTTGTTTTCAAAGGGCTTAGAGTTAAAGGCTTCTTTTGATGTAGAAGATATTTGGGGCTTGTCTGTGCCTAGGAGAATTTGGTTCTTAGTAGGGGCCTTTACCTTTTCGATGATTCCGAAGTTTGCGTTGGTGAAATCTCTTTTTTGGGTTGACTGGTAACTCGCAGGTGAAAACCCTACAGAAAAGTTAGTTGCCCGTTGAACTATATTGAGTTGCTTTGACAAGTTTTCTGTCTGAGCAGCCTTAGGTTGGTAAACTGCTTTAGAAACTGAGCTAATCTGTGGTTTGTCCTTCCCCAGAAACAAGTTGTCTTTCCTAGATTGGTTGGTGACTTTCTGAGGTGATTGAGTAGGCTTGAAGTCTTGGAAAATAGACTGAGCTGTTGTTTCGTAGGCTGTAGGAGAAGTACCTAGCTTAAAATGGTGCTTGGTAAGCTCAGCTTTATTTTTGGTTTCTATATTTTGAATCTCAAGTGCATAGGGCACAAACCTTTTCCTAGCTTCAGTTTCCTTGGCGTAACTTTTGCTTCCCAAAGAAAAGTTAGAACTCTTCGAAACTTGCTTGAACTGGGAGTCATTGCTAACCGGAACGTTCACAAAGCTTGCGTTATAAGAAGAACTGTAGTCACTGCCTCTTTTCCCCAGCACAAAGTGGGTCTTTTTAAGTTCTTTACTTAACTGCTTGTGTGTTTCCATTATATTGATGAGAAGACAAAAAAATTATGATTCCGAAATAAGGTGCTCTAGTTGCAAAGACAAAGGGCACACCTCCCACAGCTGTCCTAAAGACCCTAACGCCAGAACTTATGCTGACCCCGTTATGGAACTCCAGCGGGTTTCTGCTATCAGAAGTAAAAAGCAAAGCAGTCCTAAACTAACAGCTTCTAGAACCTACCAAAAAAGATTTGAACCTTTAAGTTTGTTTTACGACGAACCTGAGTCTCCTTTTGAAGACATTGCTATGCTCAGAAGTAACGCTGCGCATCCTTTTGCCGGAAGAGTTCCTGTAAGTCAAATCAACGAAGAAGAAGCTATAAACTCAGTCAGAAGCACCAGACCTAACACTGCTAATCGAAGTTAGTTATTTTGGAAGTTTGGTTTGCGCTTGTTAAGTAAAGCTCGAATTCCTTCTTCTTTGTCGCTCAAAGAAAAAACTTGGTTGAACAAAGTAAGCTCGTGGGCTAGTCCTTGACTTAGTGGCGTTTCTTGGCTGGTGTTAACTGCTTTTTTAGCTAGTATAAGTGCTGGCAAGGAGTAACTTGCTATTGTTTTAGCTACTTGGTAAACTTGGTCCCAATTTTGAGTAACTTCACTGACCATTCCTATTTCAGCAGCTTCTTGGGCCGAAAGAGTCTTGCCTGTAAGTATTATGTCCATGGCTCTGTACTTGCCTACAGCTTTAGTGAGTCTTTGAGTGCCACCTCCTCCTGGAATCATTCCTAGTTTTATTTCAGGTAAACTGAACTTAGCTTTGGAGTCAGCTAGCACTATGTCACACATCAGTGCAAGTTCGCAGCCTCCTCCTAAGGCTATTCCTTCTACTGCTGCTATAAGTACTTTCTTCATCTTGGGTAAAACTTCAAACCAAGTCTCCAAAGGGTTCTTTTGAATGACTTGGAATGCTTTTAGGTTTTGGAACTCAGTGATGTCAGCACCTGCAGCAAAGGCACTTTCAATGCCTTTTAAAATTACAACGTGGACTCTAGAGTCTTTTTCTAGGTCTCTTAAAATTCTATTGAGTTGCACCCAAACCTGCTGGTTCAAAGCATTGAGTTTTTCAGGTCTGTAAATCTGCACCACAGCAACTTTGTCAGGTGTAATGGTGCAGTGAATAAGTTCCTTAAGTTGGCTGTTAATCATAGAAAGTCTTTTGCTAGACATACTAATATGTCAGAGCTGTCCAACCTACTCAGAGAACTAAAGATCGACTCTTCTTTAATATCTCCAGAAGACTTAAAAGTACTAGAACAAGGCATACCAGTAAGTGAAAGTGACGACGACCTTAGTGAAAGTCATAGTGTAGGCAACTGGACACCCGAACCCCGCCAGATCGACCAAACTTACATGGAAAAGATTCAAAGGGCACAAGAACTAAAGTACATCAAAGAAGACTACGAACGCCAAATACGAGAACTGAACAACAAGTGCAGAGAACTCAAAAAAGAAAAATCTTTGTTAGAAGACTCCTTAGAAAACCAAAGAGCTAATTTCAAAAATGAACTAAGGTCCCAAAAAGAAGCCAGTGAGTACGAAATCGACAACCTCAAAAGCACCTTGAAGAAACTCCAACACGAAGCTCCCATAGTCCAAGAAAGAGTAGAAGGCCTCAAAGAACAACTCAGAGACCTCCACATCTCAGAAGAACACTACTACGAACTTAAAAAACTTCCTGAAAAAGACCGCAACTTGCGTGACTGGATTCTTTGCAGAGTTTACGAAATCGTCCAAAACTACAGAGGGAACTATGACTCCAACCGGAAAGAAATAGAAAACCTCAAAAGCGAAAACACACTCCTTGAAGAAAAACTCCAAAGAGCCACTAGGAACCTGTCGCACCAAGAAACTCACCTAGGTAGTTACGTTAAAGACCTTGAACGCAAGCACCAAGAACTGCTTAACGAAAACACACGGATCCACAAGAACGTAGAACACCTTGAAAAACTACTTGAAGAAAACAGAGACAAAGCCCTCAGGTACGACGAACTTAACTCTGAGTTCAAAAAAGAACTTGAACAGAAATACAAACTCCAACAACAAGTAGAAGCCCAAGTAGCCCAAATCAAACAAATCACCAAAGACCGAGAAGAAACTCGGGCTCTGCTTGAAACACGCTCAAAAGAATACGACTTCTTAGGTAAAGACAAAAGTTACTTGTCCAACCAGAACTCCCAACTCCAAGAAAAGATCCAAAGGCTAGAAGACAGAAACGACCGACTCGAAATCGAAATAGTTGACGCTAAGAACTCTGCTCAGAACTACCTAAACAAACTGCTAGAAGCCAAACAAGACAAAACTGGAAGTTTCGAAGAAAAACTCCAAAAAGAAGTAGAAGAACTCAGAGAAAGGCACTCCAAACAACTCGAAGAACTCAAAGCTAACCTAAATGAAGTCCACGAAAGAAGAATTGAGTACTTGAAAGAAGCCAAAGAAGAAGCTGAAAGCAAGATGCTCAGAACTGAACAAGACCTCAGAGACAAAACTGAAGCTTACGACTCACTCTTGCTAGAGTTCCGCTCTATGCAAAACCGCCTTGAAGAGCAACTTCAGGAAGCCAGAAGCGAACTCCGCATTAAATCAGAAAACCTCGAAAGAGTCCACAACGTTTACGAAGACACCATCAAAGCCCTGCGTCACTCTAAAAGCGAAAACGAAATGCTTAGGGACAAAGTTGACGTCCTCAAACAAGAGTTTTACAAAAACGAAAGCAAGTGCACTCAAGAAAACGCAGACCTCAAAGCACAGTTAGCCGTTGCCAGGGAAAACTTACAACAGTACGCTTTGATAGAACAAGAACTAGACGATGCTATCAAGAACCAAAACGTACAAGGCTTCCAAGCCCCCACTACTTCTAAAAGACGCATTCAGCAAAGCTTAGAACTTGCGAAGCAACTCCAAGACAAAACCAAACAACTAGACGCACTTAAGTCCCAAAACGCAAACTTAACTTCTGAAGTTGAGACGCTTTCAAACGAAGTAACTCTCTGCAAAAAAATGCTTTCTCACCAAGAACAGCCCTACGCCTACTTAGTTAAACAAATCGAAGACAAGGAAAAAGAACTAGGCTCTCTCAAGCGAGAAATCAAAAAGTGGGAACAAAAACACGCAAACTTAAACGCAGAACTTGAAGTTTCAGTGCGCAAAAACTCAGAACTCGAACAAGACATAAAAGACCTACTCAAAAAAAGAGACGCTATTGAAGGGCTCAAAGAAATGCTTGGAGGCCTAGTTGAACAACCCCCAGAAAAAAGAACCACCGTGAAACCCCAAACCCAAGGCCCACAAGCACCCCAGTGGTTCCAGACTCTCAAACGGAAACTTAAAAAGTAATGTAATAAATGCCTCGAAAACCCAAAACAGTAGAGAATAAAACGTCCGTCCCTGAGTCTAGGCGCTATGGAGTGCACTTTGACTACAAAGACCTGGTTAAAAGGCTACTTAAGCTCAAAGCCGAAAAAGAAAAGTCCTACATTAACCGTTCGTTTAGCAAGCTAAACAAAACTTATAAAGTTTACTTGGAGGAAAACTTCTCCAGGACCAAAAGTGTCCAGAGGAAACGAGACGATACTCCTAAGAAAGTCTTTGTGAGGAACACTTCTGGTGGCAAAAAAAGAACTGCCTTCAGGTCCAAGCTAAAAGAGTCTAAATCTCCATTAGAGTCCACATACAACTACATGGACTCAAGTCTCAACTTGAGGAAAAACTTTTCTCCTAAGAAAAGACTTAAAAAACTACAACAAAGCCTTCAAAAAACTAACCTCAATAAGCATATTAACTTACCTAAAGTATAATGTTCACTAGCAAAGTTAAGGTGTAGTAGTTCAAATAGCCAAGTGTCTATTATCAACAGTTATTGAGTTATTAATTAGTAGCAAACAATTCTAGTTCTGGGAAATCACTGCAAAAACGTCCAAGGCTAGTTGCTTAGCCTTTTCATCAGAAGAAGACACAAAAGAATTCAAAACACACATTGCCCCAGTAAGAACCAATTGCTGCCTTCTAGCTTTGCTATGCCTAACTAGGTGGTAAAGACTCTTCAGGCAAAAGGCTACTACCTCAGCTTTAGGAAAAGTCCCCAACACCTTGACTAGGTCCACCAGTACTCCTGCATTTTCGAGTTTCTAAGTAACACTTACGTTTTGCAAGGACTCCTCAGTGGACAGGTAGTAAATCGCTTTAGTAACTTTGGAAACCCCAGTTTCTTTCATGTTTTTCAAGCTGTTTAAAAGCACTGACAAATTCTCTAACTCGCAGACCTTAGCTTGAACGTGTTTAGGCCCTTTCACAAAAGCCAGAAGTATGTCACAGGCTTTGTATAAGTACTCGTGGTTAGCTAAGTTCATAATACTCACTGCAACCCTGTAAAGTATTTCGCTTTTGCCCCAAACAAGCACTAGTTCTTCGTCATGCTCCATCAGAGTAAGCATGCAGTCGATGCCTAGCACCAGCAAGTCTTTGTTTTCGGGAAAATTAGAGTCCAGAAGTTTAGGAACTGCCTCTAAGCCTCCTGAGCACATAAAGAGCTTGGAAACAAACTCAGTGGAGTGGCAGAGCTGACCTGCTAAGTAAGCTGCCTCTACTCTGAGTTCTCTAGGGTACTCTTCACCTACGAAGCTCAAAGCTTTTTGGGCCAAGCCTATGGAACAAATCTTTTCTTGGGCTTCTGAGTTGTTTTCGCAGAGCAAATTTAGGATTTGAAGGGACAAATGAAGCACTGAAGCATCACAACACCCTTCGAGTATTTCTTTGGTGTCTGCAAACAGTGAAGGAGTTTCGGTAAGTTCATAGTTACTTTTGAGCTTTTCGAGTAGTTTGACTTGAGTCACTATTAAGTTTTCAGTGGAGTGTACATTGTAGTTTTTAAGTATTGACTCAAAGTTTCTGTAGTCTTCTGAGTGAAAACCAACTACGGAATCTGCACTTACCTGCCTGCTTTTCCTGAACTTTTTTAAGCTTGCGTTGGAAAGCAGTTCGTCACTTGTGAACCCGGTAGACTTACTTAAGTTGTCCGAGCCCCTTTTTTCCTTAGCTAAATCATTAGAAATCTTTGCCTCACTTCTTCTGTGCTGAACTAAGTTTTCAGGCATTTCGCTGATGCTTTCCATGTGGTACCTGATGGAGTTGGATATTTCTTCAGGCATACTTTCTTCAATCTGGGGCGTGGGGATCTTGTTGATCCAGCTGTGCTCCAGTAGCTCTTTAGCAGTAACTCTGATCAGTGGTTCTTTCTGAAAGCACTTCAGCAAAAAACTATTGAGGCTTCCAGAGACACTATCTGGAATCGGAGGACAATCGTCTTGCACAATCCGGAACAAGGCTTGCATAGGTTCGAGTTCGTAGTAAGGAGGCGAACCGGTAAAGAGTTCCAAAACAGTGCAGCCTAGACTCCAAACATCGCATGCAGGAGTTACTGACCCCGAAGGATAAGCTATTTCAGGGGCCATCCAGTAAGGAGTGCCTACTATACTCATTCTTTTGGTGCTTTCGGTAAGTTTGGTGGCAACTCCAAAGTCAGTGAGTTTAACAATGCCTTCTTTGGTTGTGAGTATGTTAGCTCCTTTGATGTCGCGGTGGACAATTCCTTGTTCATGGAGGTAAACTAATCCCTGGAGCACTTGTTTAATGTAAATCGAAATCAAGCTTTCAGAAAACCCCTTGAAGCGCTTAGCAATTGCAGAAAGGGAACCTGATTCCACGTATTCAAGGACTATGTTGAGATGCTTGTTTGAATTGATACAGTCTAGATAAACCTTACCTATGTACTTCACGATGTTGGGGTGTGAAAGTTTTTTAAGAAGGTCTATTTCCATGTGAATAGGTTTTAGTTGCTCTTCTGGTATTTCGTAAATAGAGATCCGCTTGATTGCAACGATTATGCCATTTTGTGTGTGAAAAGCCCTGTACACTTTCCCACTAGCGCCTCTTCCTATGCAGTCTCCAAGTTGCTAAGTAGCCATTACATATGGGCCTACGCTTTTAATTTTAGTTTCGGACATTTAGAAAATATTTGATATTAGAAGTTATCATAATTTATTAAATGGCGCAACAAGGAGCCTCCCTTCAGAACTATAACAACCAGTTAGTGTCTTGTCTTGAAGAACTTAAGGAGTCCAAAGCTACTTTAGACTCACAGATTTCTGAAATGGAACAAGAAAAATACTCTATTGAAAAGCAACTTGGAGTACTCACTGAAAAACTATCTAAAGTCAACGAAAGACTCAACAAAAAAGTTGAAGCAAGAAGCGAGTACGACCGAGCAATCCAAGAAACTGAAAGTGCGTACTTGAAAATACTCGAAAGTTCCCAAACTCTGCTGCACGTACTTAAGAGGGAAAGTACCACGCTTAGTAAAAAGACTTCTGAAAATAAGTAATAAATATGTTTAGTGGGCTCAAAGACGACGACTCATCAGACAGCTCTGGAAGTTCAGAAGAAGAACAGAGGAACGTCAACTTCAGACGCCAACTCGTAGAAGAAAGCAGTGATGAAGAAGAGGAAAAACGCGTAGTGCGCACTCAAAAAGACAAAAAATGGGAAGCCATAGCCACACAATCAAACAACATCAAAAACAAACTTAAAATTCAGGATTTCGTGTCTGTATTGGACCACTTCGAAGAAATGAACAAACAACTCTCCAAGGTCCAAAACATAGTAGCTGCTGAAGGAGTACCTACTGCCTATGTCAGAACTCTAGTCAGACTTGAAGAGGAGGTTGCAAGCATCACTAGGGAACAGCAAAAACGCATGAACACAAACAACTCTAAAAGCCTCAACAAGCTCAAAAGCCAACTTAAAAAGAACAACGTCAACTACGAAGAAGATATCAAAAAGTTCAGAGAAAACCCAGTTGAGTCCGAAGAGAGCCAACAAGAAGAAAGCGACTTTTCTGAGTCAGAAGAAAGCGAACCTTCTGAGTCAGAAGAAAGCGAAAGTGGGTCTGAAAGTGAAAGCGAAGAAGAAGAAAGAGGCGAAGATCCCATGACTAGAAGGAGGTTCTGGATGATCAAGCCTGGAAAAGAACAAAAAGAAACCCAAAAAACCGAAGAAGAAAAACCCAAAGCTCCCAAAGCCAAACCTAAAGAAAAAGGGAAAGAAACTACAACTGGTGAACCTGTCAAAGCTGAATTCACTCCTGGAGTTATTTCTACCAAAGTCCAAGAACTCACTGAACTAAGGGGCAAAAAACCCGCTAGTAAAGAACTCGTGGACACTTTGCGTGAACTGCTTAGCTACAGCGTAGAGCCCCAAGTTACTCTTCAAATTCTTTACTTGCTGATCTTTTCTCAATTTGAAATGGTCAAGAACAAAGTAACCGTAGTTATGACTCAAGAAGTCTGGGTGGACCAAGTGAGTTACATAAACCAAGTGCTTGACTTATACGAAAAGTCGCCTCAAGTTTTTCTGACACAAGAAGAAGACAAGGTTAAAACTTTAGTAGGGTTCTTAGCAAGCAGTCTTGAAAGACTCAACGAAGAACTTAAGAAAGCTTTTAACACCACTGAACCCCAAAACCCAGAGTACTTAACTCGGCTTAAGGACCAAATCCAACTAACCAAACTTTCAGAAAGGGCTTTTAAGGTTTACGAGTCTAAAGAGGACAAAGAAAACCTTGGAAGAGTTTGCTTAATTAAAATAGACCACCTTTACTACGTACACGAAGACCTTCTTAAACAAATGCGTGAAACTGAAAACAGCTTTACTCAAGAACCCAGAGAAGAAATAGAAAGACTAGTTAAAATCATCAACGAAGGCCAAGAAAAGCAACGCAAAGTAACCGCAGCTCTTAAACAGTCCTACCACCACTCCATACACCAGCGCTTTGCCGAAGCCAAACAAGTTCTTCTCAAAGCGGAAATTGACCAAGAAGCCTTAAAGGAACCCTACCTTCAGGTACTTTACAACCGAACACTTGTACAACTGGGCTTAGCTGCTTTTTGTAATGGGTTTATCACAGCTGCATTTGGGTGCTTGAACGAGATAGTGTCCACCCATAAACTCAGAGAACTCCTAGGACAAACAGTCATCCAGCCCAGCAAAGAAAAGTCCACAACAACTGAAAAGGAGCAAAGGAAGCGCCTAACTCCGTACCACATGCACATTAAAAACGAGGTAGTTGAAAGTGTGTTTTTCATTTCAGCAATGCTCATAGACATTCCAAGGATGGCACAGAACCCACAAGACCCCTACAAAAACTTAGTTTCTGCGTACTTCCAAAAAATGATGGAGTACCATGAAAACGTAGCTAGACTAGGTCCTCCTGAAAACTACAGGGACCTGATTGTTGAAGCTGCTGACAAACTCAGAAAAGGGAACTGGGAAGAAACCTACACAATCATTTACAACCTGGACTTTTGGAAACACATTCACAAAGCTCAAGAAGTCAAGGAAAAGCTCTCTGTGCACTTTAAAAAGTCAGCTTTGGCTACTTTTATACTGAAGTACTCCAGGAACTACGTGTTTACTAAGCAACAGTTGAGTGAAAAGTTTAAGATCGAAAAAGAACCTTTAGAAAACTGCATTGAAGAGCTTAGAAAAGAAGGGTTAGTAACTGGCGAGTGGAAAGACGGAGTTTTCGAGATCAGTGTGGAAGATGACTCTAGAGTAGAGTTCCTTACAAGTATTATAAAAACTAGAACTGGTGACTTAGACAAGTTTATAGAGCACTTACGCAGCAACCAAGGATTTTTGACTAGGTTTAACGAAGAAATGAACTTGAGGAAACCCCCTGCAGCTAAAAGAAAGAACCTTATTGAGTTCCGTAAAGCTTAATAATCTAGGTAAATGGAAAATACCAAGTGCAAACGGGTCTTGGGAGTGAACATCTTTCTTTTTTTTATAGGGTTTCCTATCTGGGCTGGGATTTACTTCGGAATATACTACCCTTTTTTGACAAGGGAATGGACAGATGACCAGTGTCAACTCGGAAGTATCTTATATACGAATGATTACTTGCAGGACCACCAGTACTCTATGTATGAAGTTTCGATTTTGGGTCTTGGCTTGAAGGGCTACGCTTGCTTTTCAAATAGGTACAGTGACTCTGTCGGAAGTTACGCTTCTTATAACTATATTTACTGGTACCCTTATGACTATCCTATTTGGGATTATATTGAGTACAAGTATTGCTTGCCTAGATGGATCTGCAATGCTGATTCTGAAACAAACGACTTTANCCGAGGTAGGGCTTTTAACTGCAAATGGTGGCTAAACACTCCTTTAGATGAGCCCGATCCCTCGAAAGTTGAACCAACCATACCTTCTGAAAGTAGTAGCTTCATAGAAGTAATGCTTAAGGAAGAAGTGTACATCCCTCCAGGAGACTACTGGTGCTTGATGGTGTTTCCTTTAGGACTTATGAGTTGCTTGACTTGTTTTTTGAACTTTTTTGTGGTTTTACCTAGAATTTTACGGATCTACACCAAAGTAAACTTCACTCGGTTGAAGGACTTTTGCTGTTTGAAAGTAATTAAGAAAAGAAACTATGTTCCTGGAATAAGTAGAATTAGACCAAAACCCCAAGAAGGAAGGATGGCTGGAAGTATAGCCTTTTTGTACGTTTATGATCAACTTAAAGACTCTTTGCTTAAACTAAAGCCTAGACTTCTGAGAAATATAGTTAACAAACTTAATACGGATTAGTGAAGTGGTACTTAAGTTATTTAAATTAGACTTCAGGTTCTGCGGCTTGCTGTTCTAAAACTTGATTTTCAACAACAGGCTCTTCTTGTAAAGGAGCTTCGCTTTGGTCCTGAACTTCGGGAGTTGGTTCTCTCTGTTTTTGGTTTTCAGTTTCTTGCATAGGAGTTTCCTCAGAAGTTGGGTCCTGATTTTCAGCAATTGGCCCAGAAGGCTCTTCTGGCACAGGAGTTTCGTTTGGTTTTTCTATGCTTTGTTGGATTTCCTGGACTTCGGGAGTAGGGTCTTTAGGTTCGGGAGTAGGGTCCTTAGGTTCGGGAGTAGGATCCTTAGGTTCGGGAGTAGGATCTTTAGGTTGAGGAGT
>PR_CR_10_Liq_1_inCRDRAFT_1001505_pt1 | contig 13032 bp, 9 predicted proteins | sample PRCRCaboRojoPR_3_FD_10241 | JGI IMG/M metagenome (IMG submission 10241) | reverse complement strand
ACCGCCCGCCAAACCCGGATCGACGGCAAGACCGCCAGCCAAACGGCGCTTGGCCGCATCGCCCGGGTGCTCTGGCTCATCCCCTCGATGGACCGCCTTTGGATCGAAGGCACCGAAGGACGCCGCCGCTTCCTTGACCGCATGACGCTTAGCTTCCGGCCTGATCATGCCGATGTGACGCTGGCGTATGAAAAGGCCATGCGCGAGCGGAATCGCCTGCTCAAGGATCAGGTGCGCGATGGCCATTGGTACATCGCCCTTGAACGGCAAATGGCCGAGGCGGGCGCGGCGATCCATGCCAACCGCCTCTTTGCCCTTGAGCAGTTGCAAGCGGCCCAAGCGCAGGCCGAAACCGCCTTCCCGGCGGCGGAACTGGAACTGACCTCCACAGAAGGCGAGATGCCCGACACGGTTTCAGACCTGCGCGATGCGCTGTCGGAAAGCCGGTTTCGCGATCTGGCCGCCGGGCGGACGCTTGTTGGGCCGCACCGCTCGGACCTTTACGGCGTCTATGCCGCCAAGGGCGTGCCCGCGCGCGATTGTTCCACCGGTGAGCAAAAGGCCCTTCTTGTCTCGCTCATCCTCGCCAATGCCCGGGCGCTGACACAGGATTTCGGCGCGCCGCCCCTGCTGTTGCTGGATGAGGTCGCCGCCCACCTCGATGCCACCCGTCGCGCCGCCCTTTATGATGAGATCTGCGCGCTGGGCGCACAGGCCTGGATGACAGGCACGGGCCCTGAACTATTCGCCGAATTGGGTGAAAGCGCCCAATACCTCGAAGTGACTGAGGTCGATGGCATCAGCACCACCCACGAAAGGCCCGCCCCATGACCCCACAGCGCGTTACCCTCATCACCCTGGGCGTCGCCGACCTGACCCGCGCCAAGGCCTTCTACGCCGCCCTTGGCTGGACCCCAGCCGAGGAAACCGACAGCATCGCCTTTTACCAGCTTAACGGTCTGGTTCTTGGCCTCTTCGGGCGCGCGGCCCTTGCCGCCGACCAAGGCCGCTCTGACGCTACGCTTGGCACGGGTGCCATCACCCTTGCCCAGAATTTCGCAACCGAGGCTGAGGTTGACGACGCCTATGCCAAGGCCCTTGCTGCCGGGGCAACAAAACTCAAGGCCCCGGAAAAGGTCTTCTGGGGTGGCTACTCGGGCTACTATGCCGACCCGGATGGGCATGTCTGGGAAGTTTCCATGAATCCTTTTTGGCCTTTGGCCGAAGATGGCAGCCTTATCTTGCCCGAGAGCCCGCAATGAGCCTTACCCCATTCGACCTCTGGCTCTATGCCGGGGCGATGCTGGTGCTGTTCTTTACGCCCGGTCCGGTCTGGCTTGCCCTAATGGCGCGGGGGATGAGCGGCGGATTTGCCGCTGCCTGGCCCTTGGCCCTTGGCGTGGCCGTGGGGGATGTCCTTTGGCCGCTTCTGGCGGTGCTTGGGGTGACTTGGGTCGCCTCCACCTTCGATGGCCTCATGGTGGCGTTGAAATATGTGGCCGTGGTGATGTTCGCCGTGATGGGGTTTTTGCTTATCCGTCACGCCGACCGCACCATCGCCGCCGATAGCCGCCTGACCCGCCCCGGCGCTTGGGCGGGCTTCATGGCAGGGCTGGCGGTGATCCTTGGCAACCCCAAGGCGATCCTGTTTTACATGGGGATGCTCCCGGGGTTCTTCGATTTGACCGTGGTCACCCCGCTCGACATCGCGGCCATCGTCACGATTTCCTTCTTGGTGCCTCTCGGCGGCAATCTGACCATGGCGCTCTTCATTGATCGCGTGCGCCGCCTTCTGGCGTCGCCCGCCGCATTGCGCCGGACAAACATCGTGTCGGGCGTTTTGCTGATCTTTGTGGCGGGTCTTATCGCGCTCAGTTAGCGAAGTTTCGTACGACTTGTACGAAACCTTTTCCAGCCCCCCGGAATTTCGTACGAAAACGGCAGGTGTTGCGTACGACTCGTACGTTCGAACCCCCTGTTAACCCCTTGATTTGCGGGGACGAGTCACTTCGGCATAAAACCACAATCTATTGTGGTGATTGCGTGACATTGCCACAAGAAAAGCGTATAAAATCGCAAACGTGATAGGGATAAAAAAGCATGGCCGAAGCAGTACCATCACCCGAAGAGTATGGCGCCGATTCTATCAAGGTTCTCAAGGGGTTAGAGGCTGTTCGCAAGCGGCCCGGCATGTACATCGGCGACACCGATGACGGCTCTGGTCTGCACCACATGGTCTATGAGGTTGTCGACAACGGCATCGACGAAGCGCTTGCCGGACACGCCGACGCCGTAACTGTCTCAATCCACAAGGATTCTTCCGTTTCGGTCAGTGATAACGGCCGCGGTATTCCCGTCGATATGCACGAGGAAGAAGGCGTTTCCGCGGCCGAGGTCATCATGACCCAACTGCACGCCGGCGGAAAGTTTGACCAGAATTCTTATAAGGTTTCCGGGGGCTTACACGGTGTTGGCGTTTCGGTTGTGAACGCCCTTTCCGATTGGCTGGAACTGCGTATCTGGCGAAATGGCAAAGAACACTATGCCAAGTTCGAACGGGGTGAGACCGCCGAGCACCTCAAAGTCGTGGGCGATGCCAATGGCAAAAAGGGTACCGAGGTGCGGTTTCTTGCCTCGACAGACACTTTTTCCAATCTCGACTATAGTTTCGAAATTCTCGAAAAACGCCTGCGCGAACTGGCCTTTCTGAATTCCGGCGTGCGCATCATTCTGCGCGACGAACGCCCCGAAGAACCGCTTGAAACCGAGTTGCATTACGAGGGCGGTGTTAAGGAATTCGTCAAGTACCTCGATCGCCATAAAGCCCCGATGATCGAAGAGCCGATTTTCGTGACTGGCGAGCGTGACGACATCGGTATCGAAGTCGCGATGTGGTGGAATGACAGCTATCACGAGACGGTTCTGCCCTTCACCAACAACATTCCCCAGCGAGATGGCGGCACGCATATGGCGGGCTTCCGTGGGGCGCTGACACGGACGATTCAGAAGTACGCGCAGGAAAGCGGGATCGCGAAGAAGGAAAAGGTTAATTTCACTGGTGATGACGCGCGTGAAGGTCTGACCTGCGTGCTGTCCGTAAAGGTGCCCGACCCCAAATTCTCCAGCCAAACCAAGGACAAACTGGTCAGTTCCGAGGTGCGCCCAGCTGTTGAGAGTTTGGTAAACGAAAAGCTGTCCGAATGGTTCGAAGAGAACCCCAATGAGGCCAAGCAAATCGTTGGTAAAATTATCGAAGCGGCCTTGGCCCGTGAGGCCGCCCGCAAGGCGCGGGAATTGACCCGCCGCAAAACGGCGATGGACGTGAATTACCTCGCTGGCAAGCTCAAGGATTGTTCGGAAAAAGACCCTGCAAAAACCGAACTTTTCATCGTTGAGGGTGACAGCGCCGGGGGCTCGGCTCAGACCGGTCGCGACCGTGGAACACAGGCGATTCTACCGCTCAAGGGTAAAATTCTTAACGTTGAGCGCGCACGCTTTGACCGGATGCTATCCAGCCAAGAGATCGGCAATCTTGTCATGGCGCTTGGCACTGGGATTGGACGTGATGAGTTCGATATTTCCAAACTGCGCTATCACAAGATCGTTCTGATGACCGACGCTGACGTTGACGGCGCGCATATTCGGACGCTCTTGTTAACCTTTTTCTATCGCCAGATGCCTGAGTTGATCGAGGGTGGTTACCTTTATATCGCCCAACCGCCACTATACAAAGTTATGCGAGGAAAATCAGAGGTTTATCTCAAGGATGAACCGGCGCTTGAGGATTATCTGATCCAACAGGGGACTGTTGACGCGGTTCTACGCCTTGGCTCGGGCGAGGAAATCGTGGGTCAAGATCTGGTGCGCGTGGTCGAAGAAGCGCGGCAAGCCAAGAAAATTTTGGAAGCCTTTCCAACACATTACCCGCGTCACATCCTTGAACAGGCCGCGATTGCCGAGGCCTTCGTGCCGGGTCGAGCTGATGCCGATTTGCAGGGTGTCGCCAATGCGGTGGCCTCCCGCCTTGACCTGATCGCGCTTGAATACGAACGTGGCTGGCAAGGCCGCCCCACCCAAGACCAAGGCATGCGTTTGACCCGCATGCTTCGCGGTGTGGAAGAGGTCCGTACCCTTGATGGCCCTGTCCTGCGCGGTGGCGAAGCGCGGAAACTAGGGCAGATGACAGAAGGGCTACGAAGCATCTACAAAGAGCCTGCGACGCTTGTCCGCAAGGAGCGGGCACAGCAAATCTACGGCCCGCTTGACCTTTTGGATGCGATCTTGAAGGAGGGTGAAAAAGGCCTGACACTTCAACGCTATAAGGGGCTCGGCGAAATGAACCCGAACCAACTTTGGGAAACCACCCTCGACCCCGAAGCGCGCACTCTTTTGCAGGTGAAGGTGGATGACGTGGCCGAGGCCGATGACCTTTTCACCAAGCTCATGGGTGACGTGGTGGAGCCGCGTCGCGAATTTATTCAGCAAAACGCCCTAAGCGTCGAAAATCTTGACTTTTGAACGCTTGCGCCGCCGTCATGGGCGGCGCAGGTATCTAGTTGATCGTGCTTTGAAGCCCTTCAGGCTGTCCAGTGATAACAAAGGTCAGGCTTGAAGGGGCAAGCAGCTTTTGGGCCACGCGATTAACGTCTTCCAATGTCACGGCTTCAACCATTGCATTCCGATTCAAGATGTAATCCGTGGGCAGGTTTTCCATCTGCATGGCGACCGTGATATCCGCGATCGGTCCATTGCCATCAAACCTAAGGGGATAAGCCCCCGTGAGATAGGTCTTTGCATCCTGAAGTTCCTGTTCGCTTACGCCGTTTTCCCGGATGCGCGCCCACTCGTCACGGATCACTTGTACGGCCTCAGCGATCCGATCATTGGCTGACGAAACAGACCCCATCCAAAGTTGTGCACCATCTCGATCGGCAAGGTAGGAATACACGCCATAGGTAAGCCCGCGTTTCTCACGGACTTCTTGCATTAGGCGGCTTTCAAAAGACCCGCCGCCAAGGATGTGGTTTAGTATGTAGGCGGCGAAGAAATCGGGATCATCGCGATCAATGCCGGGCTGCGCGAACACGGCGACAGATTGCGGTGTTTCAAAATCGACAACCTTAACTCCCCCGGGAAGGTTAACCTCCGCGGGCCCGGGCAGGGGGGCACCGGTTTGGGGCAAATCCCCGAGCAGGTCATCCAAAAGGCGCTTCAATTCGTCTTCTGTTATGTCGCCAACGGCGCTGATGAATACACGATCTCGTGCAAGGGCCGCCTTATGTGCGTCCAAAAGGTCTTGCCGTTCAAGGCCGGAAACGCTTTCAACCGTGCCATTGAGTGGCGTGGAATAGGGGTGCTCACCATAGACCAGCTTATCGAACGCCATACCGGACAGATCCCGCGGATCCTTGAGGCTGGAGCGGATATTTGAGATGATCTGCGCACGAACTCTCTGGATGGCCTGTTCATCAAACCGCGGATTCACAAGGCTTTCACGGAGCAACGATACGGCGTCTTCCTTGTTCTCTGTCAGGAACCGGGCCGATATGCTGATGGCGTCGTCGCTGGTATCATATCTGAAAGACGCCGCGAGGCTTTCTGTCGCTCTGGCAAAAGCACGCGCGTCCATGTCGCCAGCCCCTTCTTCCAAGAGACCGACCATTAGGTTCGTTGCCCCGCGTTTGCCTCGAGCATCAAGCGATGCCCCACCACGGAAGCGTAATTCAAGCGATACGAAAGGAATATTGTGTTCTTCTACAAGCCACGCCTCCAGCCCATCCGGTGTCGTGATTTCCTTTACGTCGACATCGGCCTTGGCAGGTAGCGCGGCCAAGGTGAGGCATATGGCAAGAATGTAGCGGATCATTGTGTAACCTCCGGAGCGGTTAGCCACCCGGTAACAGATTTCTTTCGATCAAGGACCTCGGCGGCGGCCGCCATGATGTCTTCGGGCATTATAGATTGAAGGATCCCGGGCCATGCTTGCACGTCCTCCACCGTTAGGCCCTGTGTCAAAGCTCGCCCATACCGATTGGCAAGCGCGCTTACATCGTCGCGTGCATAGATTTGCGACGCGCGGATTTGCATTTTAATGCGCTCCAGATGCTCGGTATCAACGCCGGTTTCCATGAATTCAAGCAGGACATTGTCCAAAGCGTCTTCGGCTTGTTGAAGCGTTACGCCAGGTGCCGGAACTACGAAGAAATTCAAAGTCGTGTCATCCAGCGATGTCGCGCGATAGTAGGCAGAGGTGTGAACCGCGGTCTGGCTCTCGAATTGCAGTTTCTCAGCCATTATTGAGGTGCTACCTCCGCCCAAGAGGTCGGCCAGAAGCGTCAGAGCTGCGGCCTTTTTCTGCGCTCCGCTGTCGCGTTCGGGCGCCAAGTAGCTACGGCTTACATAAGGTTGGGCGACGCGCGGGTCCTCAAAGGTCAAGCGGCGTTCGGCCATCTGAATCGGCTCTTTCGCGCGAACGCGTTCGGGTAATTCAGGGTTGGCGGGAAGGACTCCATAATAGGTTTCCGCCAATTCGCGCACCTCGTCCGGCTCCACATCTCCCGCAACGACGAGCACGGCGTTGTTGGGGGCGTAATATGTGTCGTAATAATCTAGGGCCGCTTCTAGGTCCAACTCCAGCATTTCGTGACGCCAACCGATAATCGGAATGCCATAGCTGTGGTTGAGATACTGAACGGCGGCCTTTTGCTCGCGGAACAGCGCGCTTGGGTTGTTCTCTACCCTTTGATTTCGTTCCTCAATAATGACGTCGCGCTCGGTGGCGATATCGCCCTCGTCCAGCTGCAAATTTACCATGCGATCACTTTCCATCCGCATCATCAATTCCAGCCGGTCTGCTGCGACGCGCTGAAAATACGCGGTGTAGTCATAGCTGGTAAAGGCATTGTCGCGACCACCATTTCTTGCGACCGTTGCCGACAACTCACCGGGTTCAAGGTTCTTTGTACCCTTGAAAAGAAGGTGTTCAAGAAAGTGCGCGACTCCCGAGACACCGGGTTTTTCGTCCGCCGACCCAGCCTTGTACCAGACCATGTGAACAACAACCGGCGCGCGGTGATCTTCGATGACAACGACTTCCATACCGTTGTCGAGAGTGAAGTTTGATACCTGTTCCTCGGCACGAAGCGGAAGAGCCGCAGTACCGATAACCGCCAAGCAGGCTAAAAGCAGACGCATGTACCTTCTCCGTAAATCCGACTACCTACGAAGATACGATGAGCGTGCTTCGTTTCAAGCGCGTTGACAAAGCCGTGAGGCCAAGTCCCTATTCCGGTTCCGGTGGAGCTGCGGGCGTTTCGATGCCAAGGCGACGCAAGCGGCGTTGCTCGGCATAGCTGTTCAACCACTGACGCTTGTAAGAATTGGTGTAATCATCGGTTGGCCCAATGCGCAGGATGTTCCGCCGACCATGGCGGCGGCGAACTTCAGCGTCTTCCACGGCTAGTGTTTGGCGGATTCCACTTTGGACACCGTAACGCGACGTGTGACGCACCAATCCCGCATCCCTTTGAGACGCGGCCCCGGTATTGAGCGCAGCTGGATTACCTCCCAAGGCGGCGACGCCGTCGGCCTTTGGATTTTGATCCGTAAGGTTTGCGGCGCCCGGTGTGGGGGCTGGAAGTGCTTGGTAGCTTTCTGGTGCCTGAAGCTCTTTACCGGGAAGAATCGAGAATTCGTCCGGGCCTTCACTTGGCTTTTCGATCCGCCTGAGTTGCACGTCCTCGCCACGGTTGGAGCAACCTGCGACAGTTGCAAGAAGAACGACCAAAAGTGTTACACGCGATAAGATCATCGCCCCTCTCCGAAAGGTTTCGACACAGGCTTATCGCATCCAGCCGCCAAGGTCACGAGGCGTTTTTCTTATCATTGCTGAAGATCACCATTCCGAAGGCTCCAACAAACACTGCGATATCCGCAACGTTGAAGGCGTAAGGGTTGTTGATCCCGCAGCACGACATGTTGATGAAATCGGCGACAGCGCCGTAGATGAGCCGGTCGATAACATTGCCAATCGCGCCGCCCACCAAAAGACCGGCGGCGATTTTTTGCCACCGGCCTGCAGGGTCGACGTGGACCCACCAGACAACGGCCGCAGAAATAACCAAGGCAACACCGATCAGTGTCCAACGTGTCAGGGGGCTGTCTTGCGCCATCAATCCGAAATTGATGCCGTAATTCCATGCCATGCGAAGGTTGAAATAGGGTGGCCAGACATCAATCGCCCCGACCCTAGGCAGACCAAGCAAGTGCACGACAATGTATTTCACAAACTGATCGACCAGGAATGTGCCGATCGCCACCCAGATGACGGTGCGCATTATGCTCTCCTGCCTCATGGCAAGGCTCAGATTTGGCCTTGCCTAGTCTACATTGCTCTAGTGACGGAAATGCCGCATTCCGGTCAAGACCATGGCAAGCCCTGCCTCGTCTGCTGCAGCAATAACTTCATCATCACGCATGGAACCGCCGGGGTGAATGACCGCAGTTGCGCCTGCTTCTGCTGCGGTCAGAAGGCCATCGGCAAAGGGGAAAAATGCATCCGACGCGACCACGCTGCCTTGGGTCAACGGCGCGGGCAGATCAAGCGTATCGGCCATGTCCTGTGATTTGCGTGCGGCGATGCGGCAACTGTCTACGCGGCTCATCTGGCCGGCCCCTACNCCCACTGTCGCACCGTCTTTGACATAGACAATGGCGTTTGACTTCACATGCTTGGCAACCTTCCATGCGAACAGCATGTCGTTCATTTCGGTCTCTGTCGGCGCGCGTTTCGTGACGACTTTCAAATCATCCTTGGTCAGGCGACCGTTGTCCTTGTCTTGCACCAGAAAACCACCCGAGACCTGTTTGAGCACAAGCGCCGCCTCGGAGGGGTCGGCGAGGCCTTCGGTGGTCAAAAGGCGCAGATTTTTCTTGGCAGCAAAAATCGCTTTGGCATCCGCATCTGCTCCTGGGGCGATGACAACCTCTGTAAAGATCTTCGAGATTTCTTCTGCGGTTGGCCCGTCCAGTGGCTGGTTCAGAGCGATGATCCCACCAAAGGCAGAGGTGCGATCACAGTCGAAGGCTTTGGTATAGGCCTCTTGCAGAGACTCGCCGCGTGCCACGCCGCAAGGGTTTGCGTGTTTGATGATCGCGCAAGCCGGACCATCCGCAGGGTCGAATTCGCTGATCAGCTCGAAAGCGGCGTCGGTATCATTGATGTTGTTGTAGCTGAGTGCTTTGCCCTGAAGCTGTTGGGCCGTGGCAACGCCGGGACGGTCTGAACCATCGGTATAGAATGTCGCGTTCTGATGTGGGTTTTCACCATACCGCAAGGTTTGTGCCAACTGGCCTGCCAAAGCCCGGCGGCGAGGCGCGGATTGATCCAAAGCGTCAGCCATCCATGTCGAAACAGCTGCGTCATAAGCACCGGTCCGGGCATAGGCTGTCAGGGCCAGACGTTGCCGGAACGCATAGGTGGTCTGCCCTTCGTTGGCGGCCAGTTCTTCAAGCAATACGGGGTAGTCTTCGACATCCACGACCACATTGACGAACGCGTGGTTCTTCGCAGCTGCCCGGATCATCGCAGGGCCGCCAATGTCGATGTTTTCAATGCAGGTGTCATAATCCGCGCCATTGGCAACGGTTTCCTCGAAGGGGTAAAGGTTGACTACCAACAGGTCGATACCGCCGATTCCGTGGTCTTGCATGGCCTTGACGTGATCATCGTTGTCACGCAGTGCCAGGAGACCTCCGTGTACCATCGGGTGAAGGGTCTTTACGCGGCCGTCCATCATCTCGGGAAAGCCCGTGACCTCCGCGACATCCCGCACCTCAAGTCCAGCATCACGAAGCGTTTTCGCGCTGCCGCCGGTGGACAGGAGTTCAACACCACGCTCGGCCAAGGCGCGGCCAAGGTCGACCAGTCCAGTCTTGTCGGAAACGGAAAGCAGGGCACGGCGCACGGGGGCGAGATCGGTCATTGGCAGCAGATCCTTGGGTCTTGTGTTTGGCTCATTCGTCTTCGGTTACTGGAGCAAACTCGGGCTCTTCCTGTGCGAGGTCGCGGATGCTGATCGGCGTGTCCTGAGCTTTGGCCAGTGACCATCTTATTCGGGTCGCATACTCCATTGTGCGACCGGATAGAACGATCTGTTTGGTCGCACGCGGTTTCAGACGTGTTCTTTCGAGGTAAACACTTGATTGCAAGGACATATTGGTGCGGCCGTCGCATCGAAAAACCCAAATCTCGCCGCTCTTCAGGGCCATTGATACGGCGCTGCCCGCCATGTCGAGGGATGCGTCGACTTCGGGGTGAAGGTGAAAGCGGATTTCAAACGGAATGCCTGCCAACCGCTTGAGGTCCATTGCCTTGTCAAATTGCTTCTGATCCTTCGGAGCAAGTGCGGCAAGCATGTCTTCTCCGGCGACGGCGCGGCCATCGAAAGTGAGGTCGAGAATGCGGGCGTGGGTCACGCCGTAGGCCGGGACATAGCCATTGTGACCGCCTTCGAAGCGCAGTCCATCAGGTGCCTTGAGCATTTGAACGGGAACGTCCGTTGGTGTTTTTGTCAATAAATCCAAATCTTTGCGCCTATTTCCCAATTGCGCGCTAGAGCGCCCATCGAGCATCAGCGTGGAATGCGAGGGCGTCGCACGACCCGCGCGGCGCCAGTCTTGCCCGAAACTGGCCCCGGAACCGCAGTTAACGATGAGCGGGCGGCGGCCGGAGGTTAGTTCAAATGCGAGGGTCGAGGCATGTGCATCTGAGGATGCTGTGCCCTTCGGTGGCGGCGCGGCATCAATGATCAGGCTGGTGCGCCCCGCGCTGATGCGTGCATAACCCATTGATAGCCCGTTAGATTTTCGACCTTTAACACCGCTTGTGGCAAGGGCGGTGTCCAGACGTCCTTCGAGCCCACGCCCGCCGCCATGGAACCGGGCGAGACCGCCATCGGAGTGCCGGAGGGTACGCAAGGTGGGCGCGATGCGTTCGATCGCAGCCCAATGCGAATCGCTGGCAGGCTTTCCGGCTTCGCTAAGGGCCATGGCCGACCATGTCAGCAGGGTAAAAACTTCCAGCAATTCCTCGGGGTTGCGGGTCGGAATGCCGCCTTCCTCGTCGATCTGTGTTTTACATTCATGCGAGAGCGCGCGCAGCGCTGGCTCGACATGGGTTTCCATTCCGTCAAGAGAGAGACCGGCGTAGATAAGGCCGGTCAATGCTTCGAATCTGGGCAGGCCAGGATGCGCGCCCTTCCATCGGCGAGAAAGGAAAATTGTTTGTTGTGCCAAGGACTTATAGAAAGCGTCCGACGCATCGCGGTCACGGGTTTGCAACAAGAAAAGCGCATGTGAAATCCAGCGGATCAAGCGGCGGCCTGTGAGGTTGGGGGTCCAGCCTGGGCCGCGGCCGGGGCCGAAACGGGTGATCCAAGTCCAAAGCCAATCCTGTGCCCGGGTGCGGGCCGGAAGATCGCCCACGGCGGCCAGATCATCAAGCCAGCCAAAGCCGTGCAGGGCTTGGGCATAGTCGATATCGGGCGCGTTCAAATCCCAGATATTGGTCTCCGGCTCTTGCAGAAGATGACCGGAAAACAAGAAGTTACCGGCGCAAAGCTGTCTGCCTCGGGCAAAGCTGCCGATGGTGCGAGGATCGGGATTATAGGTAAACCCCGTGGCCGGGCGCGAGAGCGTGGCGCGCTTGGCTTCGATACGATCAAGGATGCGCGAGACCCGCGCAGACAGGTTTTCCGGGTGTGACATATGCCTTGCCTCTGAACGCTCTTTCCGGCGCCGTTTTGCCGGGACTATACCGCGAGGCAGGCGGCAAGTCACCGCTGGAATCTGTCCCTTTGCCTAGGGAGGCAGGATTTTCGTACGACTCGTACGCTTACCTGCCCATTTTCGTACGAAAATCAGGGGGTCGCCAAAACCCTTCGTACGAGTCGTACGAAACCCGGGCCGGTCAGCGCCGCAGACAGGCGATATAGAATCCGTCCATCCCGCCCAGATCGGGCCAGAGATCAGGGCGAAGGCGAAGGCCGCCTTCATCGGTGATCCAGTCGGGGTCGATGCCCGGACGGTCGAGCGCGGAACGATCGACGGTCAGGCCGGGGTGACCTGCGCACGCATCGTCAACCTGACATTCACCTTCGTCCGGCAAAAGCGAACAGGTGCAAAACACCAAACGCCCGCCGGGCTTGAGGAGGGTCAGGGCATGGGAGAGCATGGACGATTGCAGCGCGATAAGCTCGCCGAACTCAGAGCCGTCCTTGGCGAAGGGCAAGTCAGGGTGGCGGCGGATGGTGCCGGTGGCCGAACAGGGCGCATCGAGGAGGATGGCGTCATAGGGGCCGCCGGTATGTTCGAGCGCGTCGCCGGTAAGGCAGTTGGCCGTGAGGCCACAGCGGGCGAGGTTTTCGGTGACACGCTCCATCCGGCGCGGCGAAAGATCAAGCGCGGTGACATCGGCGCCGGCGGCGGCGAGTTGCAGGGTCTTGCCGCCCGGTGCGGCGCAAAGATCGAGGATTTTCTCGCCCGATTGGGGGGCGAGGATTTTCACCGGCAGGGCGGCGGCGGCATCCTGCACCCACCAATCGCCGGTATCGAAGCCGGGAAGGGTGGAGACTTGGGCTGCGTCGGTGAGGCGGATCGAGCCGGTGGGTAGCAATTGGCCGCCCAGTCTTTCGGCCCATAGGGCGGCGTCGGCCTTGGGCGTGATATCAAGCGGTGCGCCTTGGAAGTGCGCGAGTTCCATGGCATTGACCCGCCCCGCGCCCCATGCGGCCACAAGCGGATCGCGAAGCCATTTGCGCAGGCGGGGGATGCGCAGGTCATTCCATGAGCGCGCGCCATCCTCGGCGGCCTTGCGCAGCACGGCGTTTACCAGCCCCTTGAGGTTGCCATAACGTTTGTGGCGCCCGACAAGGCCCACCAGATCGTTGACCACGCCATGGGCATCGCCGCCCATGCACAGTTCGACCGTACCAAGCCGCAGTATGTTGAAGACATGCAGCGGCGGGGGTTTGC
>PR_CR_10_Liq_1_inCRDRAFT_1001504_pt1 | contig 13035 bp, 11 predicted proteins | sample PRCRCaboRojoPR_3_FD_10241 | JGI IMG/M metagenome (IMG submission 10241) | reverse complement strand
GTTCTTCGCGCAGTTCTGGGCGCGGGAGCTGTCGGATGCCCAGAGCACGCAGTGGCTCGGGTACACGTCCAGCGCGGCGAGTCTGATCCTGGTGCTGACGGCGCCGGTGCTGGGGGCCCTGGCGGACCAGCTCGGGGCCAAGAAGCGTTTTCTCCTCGGCTTTACGCTGCTCGGGGTGCTGGCCACGGCGGCGCTGTTCTGGCTCGGGGCCGGGCACTGGCAGGGGGCGCTGCTGTTGTACCTCGCGGGGCTGCTGGGCTTCTTCGGCGGCAATATCTTCAACGATGCACTGATTACCGACGTTGCGGCGCCGGCGGACTATGAGCGGGCGTCGTCGCTCGCCTATGCGCTGGGCTACCTGGGCGGTGGGCTGCTGTTTGCCGTCAACGTGGTCATGGTGCTCTCGCCGGGGACCTTCGGCTTTGCGGACGAGGGCGCGGCGGTGCGGGCGGCCTTCCTCGGCGTGGCGCTGTGGTGGGCGGTGTTCGCCGTGCCGCTGGCGCTGTTCGTGCCGGAGAGCCGGGGTCTCGGGCGGCGCTCGCTGCGCGGCGCGGCGGTGGGTGCGTTCCAGGAGCTCGGCCGGACCTTCCGGCAGATCCGCCAGCTGCCGAACACCTTTCTGTTCCTGCTCGCCTATTGGTTCTACATCGACGGCGTGGACACCATCATGTTCATGGCCGTCAAGTACGGGCTGGATCTGGGCTTCGAGTCCTCGAGCCTGATGGTGGCGCTGCTGATCACCCAGTTCGTGGGCTTTCCGGCGGCGCTGGTGTTCGGGCGGCTGGGGGCGCGCTTCGGGCCCAAGCCGGCCATCCTGGTGGCCATCGGCGTCTATGTGCTGGTGGTGCTGGCGGCCACGCAGATGACCCGGGTGGAGCATTTCTACGCGCTCGCCGCCACCATCGGGCTGGTGCAGGGCGGTATCCAGGCGCTGAGCCGGGCGCTCTTCGCCGGGCTGATTCCGGCCGGGCAGACAGCCGAGCTGTTCGGCTTCTACAACATGGTGGGCAAGTTCGCTGCGGTGCTGGGGCCTTTTCTGGTGGGCACCACGGCGGCCCTCGCCGGTGATCCGCGCTTCTCGCTGCTGCCCATCCTGCTCCTGTTCCTGATCGGCGCGGCGCTGCTGTGGCGGGTGGACGTGGCCGGTGGCCGGCAGGCTGCCGCCGCCGTGCCGCCGCCGCCGCGGGGTCCGCTGGTGGCGGGCTGAGCGCGCGGGTCGGCGCTGCGGCAGGCGGTTCGGTATGGGGGGCTACGTCGTCAGGCGGCTGTTGCTGCTGCTGCCCGTGCTGCTCGGCGTCTCGCTGGTGGTGTTCGCGGTGATGGCGCTGGTGCCGGGTGATCCGGCGCTCGCCATCCTCGGCCCCTATGCGACGCCGGAGCGCCTCGCCGAGCTGCGCGCGGAGCTGGCCCTGGACCAGCCCTGGTGGCGGCGCTGGCTCGACTGGCTCGCCGGCGTCCTAAAGGGGGACATGGGTCGCTCGGTGTCGCTGGAGCGGCCGGTGGCGGATGCGGTGCTGGAGCGCCTGGGGCCGACGCTGCTGCTGGCGGCGGCGGCGCTGGTGCTGGGTGCGGTGCTCGGGCTCGCGGCGGGGCTGCTTGCGGCGCTGCGGCACAACCGGACGACGGACCGGCTGGTGACCCTCAGCGTGCTGCTCGGCATCTCGCTGCCGCCGTTCTGGCTCGGGCTGCTGCTGATCCTGCTGTTTGCGGTCTGGCTCGGCTGGCTGCCCGCGAGCGGCATGATCACCCCCTGGCTCAGGGACCCGGGAGCGGCGTTGCTCACCGCCGACGTGCTGCGCCATTTGCTGCTGCCGAGCCTGAGCCTGGCGTTGGTGGCCGCCAGCGTCATCGGGCGCATCGGCCGCGGTGCCGCGCTGGAGGTGCTGGCGGCGGATCACATCCGGCTGTGCCGGGCGCGCGGGCTGACGGAGCGCCGCATCCTGCTGGTGCATGCGCTGAAGGGGGTGCTGGCGCGGGTCATGCCGGTCATCGGGCTGCAAGCCGGCTTCGTGCTGGGGGGCGCCGTCTACATCGAGACCATCTTCCAGTGGCCCGGGCTGGGCCGGCTCCTGGTGGATGCCATCGCCGCCCGGGACCTGCTGCTGGTGCAGGGCGGTGTGCTGGTGCTGGCGACGGCCTATGTGCTGGTGAACCTGGCGACGGACCTGGCCCAGCACGCGCTGGACCGGCGCACCGCCGCCGCATGAGCATGGCTGTGACAGGATCGCCCGCCAGCGCCGCCGGGCTGCTGCGCCTGCGCCGACACCCGGGTGCCCTGGCGGGCCTCGGGCTGCTGGCCCTGGTGCTGCTGCCGGCGCTCGCCGCGCCGCTGCTGCCGCTGCCGGACCCGACGCTGACGGCGCCGGCCGGGCGCATGCAGCCGGCGCTGTCGGCCGGGCACCTGCTGGGCACCGACCACCTGGGCCGGGACCTGTTGTCGCGGCTCCTGTGGGGCGCGCGGGCCAGCATCGCCGTGGGTGCGCTGGCGACGCTGATTGCGGCGCTGGTGGGCGGGCTGCTCGGGCTCGCGGCGGCCTGGCTCGGCCGGCTGCTGGACGGGGTGGTGATGCGCGGTGTGGACGTGCTCATGGCCTTCCCCTACCTGCTGCTGGCGCTGGCCATCGTCGCCGCCTTGGGGCCCGGGCTCGGCAACGCCATGCTGGCCATTGCGGTGGCCAATGTGCCCTTCTTCGCCCGCGCCATGCGGGGCGCGGCGCTGGACATTCGCCACCAGGACTACATCGCCGCGGCAAGGCTGGCGGGCCATGGCGAGCCGGCCATTCTGGCCCGGGAGGTGCTGCCGAACCTGGCGCCGACCCTGCTGCTGCTCATGACCACCACCCTCGGCTGGATGGTGCTGGAGACAGCGGGGCTGAGCTTTCTGGGGCTCGGTGCCCAGCCGCCGGCGGCGGACCTGGGCAGCATGCTCGGCGAGGGTCGGGAATTCCTCACCACCTATCCACGGGTGGCGGTGCTGCCGGGGTTGCTGATCCTGCTGCTGGTGGTGGGCATCAACCTGCTGGGGGACGGGCTGCGGGATCTGCTGGACCCGCGCTGGTCGCCGCCGCGGCCGGCGGCACCCGCCCAGGTGTCCCCGTCCCGGGCAGCGGACTCCCGGGCGCCGCAGACCCATGAGCACGATCCCACCCCGCCGCTGCTCACCGTGCGGGACCTTGGCGTCGACGTGAGCGGCCCGGAAGGACCGCTGCCGGCGGTGGCGGGCGTGGATTTCCACCTGCGGCCGGGCGAGCGGGTGGCCCTGGTGGGGGAGTCCGGCTGCGGCAAGACGCTGACGGCACTTGCCCTGCTGCGCCTGCTGCCGGCGGGGGTGAGCCAGCGGGGGGATGTCCGCCTGCGGGGGAGGACACTGATGGGGCTGAGTGCGGCGGTGTTGCGGGACCTGCGCGGGCGGCGCATCGCCTATGTGCCGCAGGAGCCGCTGACGGCCCTGGACCCGCTGTTTCGGGTCGGCGCCCAGCTGCGGGAGGCGCGCCGCGCGCATGGCGAGGAGGCCGCGTACACCACGCAGGCGCTGGTGCGCATGGTGGGGCTCGAGCAGGTGCCGGGGCTGCTGCGGCGCTTTCCGCACGAGCTCTCCGGCGGCCAGCGCCAGCGCGTGGCCATTGCGCTGGCGCTCGCCCACGGGCCGGACCTGCTCATTGCCGACGAAGCCACCACGGCGCTCGATGTCACGGTGCAGCGGGAGATCCTGCAACTGCTGCGCCGGCTCTGTGACGAGCAGGGCCGGGCGCTCCTGTTCGTGAGCCACGACCTGGCGCTGGTGGCGGCGCTCTGCGAGCGGGTGCTGGTGATGTACGCCGGACGCATCGTCGAGGATGCGCCCCTCAGCGCGCTGCTGCGCCGGCCCGCGCATCCGTACACCGCCGCACTGCTCGGCGCCACCCCGGAGCTGGGTCGGCCGGACAAGGCGCTGGCGGTGCTGACCGGGGAGCCGCCCGCGCCGGGTGCGCAGCTGACGGGCTGCCGCTTCGCGCACCGGTGTCCGCGGGTGCAGCGGGTGTGCCGGGGCGATGAGCCGGCGCTCACCGATCACGGCGATGGTCGGCGCGTGCGCTGTCTGTTCCCGTTGGAGGACCCGGCGTGAGCGGGCCGCTGCTGGCGCTGGCGGGCATCGGCAAGGCCTACGGCGGCGGGCGCCGCTGGTGGCCGCCGGGACAGCGCGCGGCGGCCACCCGGGTGGTGGCGGACGTGGACCTCGACATCCGCGCCGGTGATGCCGTCGGGCTGGTGGGGGAGTCCGGCAGCGGCAAGACCACGCTTGCGCGCATCGCCGCCGGTCTGCTGCCCCCCACCGAGGGCAGGCTGCACTGGTGCGGGCAGGCGCTGCACAGGCTGAGCCCCGCCGAGCGGGCGGCCTACCGGCGCGGTGTCCAATACGTCTTTCAGAACCCGCAGACGGCCCTCAACCCCCGCCGGCGCCTGGCGGCCATCCTGGACGACACGCTGCGGGGGCTGACCACGCTGGACCGGGACGGACGGCGGGCGCGTCTGCGCGAGATGGCTGCGCAGTGCGGCGTGGACAGGGCGCTGCTCGGGCGCTTTGCGCACCAGCTCTCGGGCGGTCAGGCGCAGCGGGTGGCCATTGTGCGGGCGCTCCTGGGGGCGCCGCGGCTGGTGATCCTGGACGAGCCCGTCTCGGCGCTGGACGTGTCGCTGCAGGCGCAGATCCTGGCGCTGCTCGCGGACCTGCGCCGCCGCCACGGGCTCGCCTACCTCTTCATCTCCCATGACCTGGCGGTGGTGGAGCGGCTCTGCGAGACCATCGCCGTCATGCGCGAGGGGCGCATCATCGAGCAGGGCGCCCGCGGCGACGTGCTCGGGCAGCCGCAGCACGACTACACGCGGCGGCTGCTCGCCGCGGTGCCGCGCATGGCACCGGTGGGCTGATGTGCGGTGCAGCTACATGAGGGGCCGAGACACAGCACGCGACTCACGGAAAACCATAACGCAGTCTCATGCTTCCACCGATGCACATGACAAATCGCATGGCTCGGTACTTCAGCGTATTCTAAAATACTTGCCGTGCTGGCGGTTTCGAGGCTGCGCCTGCGCAGCACCGCCAGTGGTCCCCGTGCCGATGGGTGTGCATGCGATCTCGGCGCGGTGGACGCCGCACAGCAGTGCCCTGCGGGGCCCAACGAGACAGGAGGCTTGCAATGAAGTACCTGACCGCCCTGAAGCATCTGAACGCCGGTGAGCTCATCTCCCTTGCCGTGCTCGCCACCGTGGCGGCCGCCACCGTCTATGGCGTGCTGAGCTGACACCGCCTGCGGTGCCGGCGGCGGCTCGCTGCTGCCGGCACAGCAACGGCACCGTCAACGCATCGGGGCGTCCGCCCCGATAAGGCGCCGCCGCCGGTCACCCGGCGGCGGCGCTTTTGCGTTGTAGACATTCCATTCTCCGCCTCGTCTCCGCCGGCATTCTGCTGCGTATTGCCTCCCATCATTCCCGAGGCGTACCCCTGTATCGACCCCGGCGCCCGCTTGCGTGCGCAAGACCTTTACCATGATTCTCATCCCCGTCCCGATACACGCGGGGAGCCGTCTGGCATAGGTCATTCCGGGTTGTTGCAGCAGGGAAAGTACTCGCCCAATTTCTTAAATGCCCAAATGGTCTTTTTATTAAATGGTGGTAATAGAGGCTAGTGAAAAACCACCATTGATAATTGTCAATCCTCTGTGAATATGCGGCGTGGACTGGTTGAAAACCCCGGCGTGCCATGCGAAAAGCGCGATCCTCGAACGCGGCATTTCATTCGCTCAGTTGACGTGCATCAAAATTGCGTCCGAGTGGCCCCAATGAATCGCGTGTTTGCAATTACAGTTATGTCCACGACGGGCGCCGGCAGCATTGGTCCATCGTTGGGTCCTGTTTTTACAGGTAAAATTCTTATATAGGTCTGCGCTCGCTGCAGGCCGCCGCAGGCGTCCGGTGTGCCGCCATGCCGCCGCACCTATTGCGGTAGGCCGCAGCCGCGGATGTACACAAGCAATAACGGAGGACCTCTGATGGCCTATGAACCGACCTTGGGCGATGTCATGCGCAGCCAAGGTGTGAGCCGGCGGGCATTCCTGCAATTCTGCTCCGCGACGGCATCGCTGATGGCGCTGCCGGCGGGCACCGCCACGGCCATGGCAGAGGCCCTGTCGGAGGCGCGCAGGCCGTCGGTGATCTGGCTGTCATTCCAGGAATGCACCGGCTGTACCGAGGCATTGACACGCTCCCACGCGCCCACCATCGAGAACCTGCTGTTCAACTTCATCTCGCTGGACTATCACCACACGCTGCAGGCGGCCGCCGGTGATGCGGCGGAGCGCGCCTTGGAAGAAGCCCAGCACGCGAACAAGGGCAAGTACCTGGTGCTGGTGGACGGCTCCATTCCGCTGCTGGAGTACTGCTCCACGGTGGCGGGCCACAGCAACAAGGCATCGCTGGAGCACGTCTGCGCGGATGCCGTCGCCGTCATCAACATCGGCACCTGCTCGGCGTATGGCGGCATCCCCATGGCCAAGCCGAATCCCACCCGGGCCGTGGCGACGGGCGACATCATCAAGGACAAGCCCATCATCAATGTGCCGGGCTGCCCGCCCATGCCGCTCGCCATCACCGGCGTCATCGCCCAATACCTGACCCTCGGCCGGCTGCCGGAGCTGGATCATCTCGGCCGCCCCGTGGCGTTCTTCGGCGAGAACATCCACGACCGCTGCTACCGCCGGCCCTTCTACGACCGCGGCCAGTTCGCCGAGACCTTCGACGACGAGGGCGCGCGCAAAGGCTGGTGCCTGTACAAGCTCGGCTGCAAGGCGCCGGTGGCCTACAACGCCTGTGCGCACGTCAAGTGGAACAACGGGGTGAGCTTCCCGATCCAGTCCGGACACGGCTGCATCGGCTGCTCCGAGCCCGGCTTCTGGGACATGGGCGGCGTCTACGAGTCCGTGGCCACGGGCAAGTTCGGCGACGGCGCCAAGCTCGGCACGGCGGCCGTGGCCGGGGCCGCGCTCGGCGCCGGCGCTGCGGTGCTGGCGCGGCGCAGGAAACGCGAGGTTCACGAGGAGGAGGCGACGGAGGGCTGAGGGACCACCGCCCGGCGGCACCGACGGGGCCGGCCGCCAGCCCAGGCTGGAGTCGAGCACCTGTCGGTGACCGTCGCGGCGCATGCCGCGCGCATCACAAGACAAGGGTCAGACGAGCCCAAGCGACACGACAAGCCAACATCGAGCCCATGCATCACAGCAACACAACCCACTTGGGCCATCCACCGGAGGAAACTGACCAATGACGCTCCTCGACTTCGCCCGCGGACCGGCGATACATGCCTCGCTGATCATCCTGGTCGCCGGCATCCTGCTGCGCCTGGTGGGCGTGCTGATGCTGACCCGCGGCGCCGATCTGTCCCGGCCACGGGACGCCTTCGGCAACTTCAAGGGCTATCGCACGGTGCTGAGCCGCGCCTGGCCTGCCAGCGAGTTCAACGCCGCCACCGTGTACCAGACGGTGATGGCCTACATCTTCCACATCGCCACGCTCCTGGTGGTGGTGGGCATCGTGCCGCACATCGAGTTCATCACCAGCCTCACCGGTGTGTCCTGGCCCGGGCTGCCGAACTTCATCGGTGTGGCGCTCGGCACCATCGCCCTGGTGTCGCTGCTTGCGCTCATCGCGCGGCGGTTGATGCACCCCGCCATCTACAACTCCACGGTCGGCGACTATGTCACCTGGATCATCGTCGCGCTGCCGTTGGTGACGGGCCTGATGGCCTTCGCCCACGTCGGGCTGCGCTACGAGACCATGCTGGCGCTGCACATCCTGAGCTCGGCGCTGCTGTTCGCCTATCTGCCGTTCAGCAAGCTGATGCACGCCTTCTGGTTCGTCTTCTCCCGCGCCCAGAGCGGGCTGGCCTACGCCCACAAGGGGGTCCGGATATGAGCGCCACCGCCACGACACAGGTCTTTCCGAGCTTCGCCGAGGTCTACCAGGGCCTGGCGGGGCAGATCGGCATGCTGCGCCAGATGGCGCCGCAGCCCACCAAAACGGAACAGAAGCGGCTTCAGGGCGCCGTCGATACCCTGATCGCCGACACCAACGCCGACGAGGCGGTGTGGCTGGAGAGCTGCATCCACTGCGGGCAGTGCACCACGGCGTGTCACTACTTCCAGTCCATGCAGGACGCCAAGTACGCCCCCATGCGCAAGATGGACCTGTACCGCCGTGTCTATCAGCGCGAGATCAGCCCCATGCGCTGGTGGCACCGGCTGGTGACCAAGCCGGTGAAGCTCTCCGACTTCGAAGAGGCCAAGGAGCTCATCTACGACTCCTGCACCGAGTGCGGGCGCTGCACCATGGTCTGCCCCATGGGCATCGACACGGCCTCGCTGGTGCATCACATGCGCAGCGCCATGGTGGCCGCGGAGCTGGTGCCGCCGGAGCTGGCCGCCCTGCGCATGGAGCAGAAGCACCAGGGCACGGTGTTCGGCTCCTCGCCGGACAAGCTGAAAGAGATGATCGACACCATCCGCGCGCAGGCAGGTGTGGAGATTCCGCTGGACAAGGAATCCGCCGAGGTCATGGTGCTCAGCTCTGCCGTGGACCTGGTGGCCAACGGCAACGGGCTGCTGGCGACGGCGAAGATCATGAACCACCTGGGCGTGGACTGGACCATCTGCTCCGACGGCTTCGAGAGCGCCAATTTCGGGCTGCTCTCCGGCGACATGACCCTGTGGAAGCAGCAGGCGGACCCGATCGTCGCCGCCGCCCAGCGGGTCAAGGCCAAGACGGTGGTCATTGCCGAATGCGGCCATGCCTACCCGGCGCTGCGCTGGAACCCGATGCTCAGGAGCGGCGAGCTGCCGTTCCAGATGATGTACATGTCGGAGTTCCTCGGCAAACAGGCCAAGGCCGGCAAGCTGCGCCTCAAGCCGCTGGAACAGAAGGTCACCTTCCACGACCCCTGCAAGACCGGGCGGCGCGGCGGCGCCTTCGAGGAGCCGCGGGCGGTGCTCAAGGCCATGGGCGCGGACCTGGTGGAGATGCCCAACAACAAGGAATACAACTGGTGCTGCGGCGGCGGCGCGGGGATCTTCCTGCTGCAGGACGCCACCGAGCTGCGCGACCAGTCCTTCAAGATCAAGATCCGGGAGGTCAACGAAACGGGCGCCGAGTCCGTGGTGGTGAGCTGCGCCAGCTGCCGGCTCAATTTCGAGTCCGGCCGCCAGAAGAACAACTGGGACAAGCGCGTCGAGAGCCTGGTGGAGCTGACCGCCGCTCACCTCATCGATGACGACGCATCCGCCGCCGCCGCCAGCAAGACAGGAGCTGCCCAATGACCGCGAGAGTCGTAGTCGACCCCGTCACCCGCATCGAGGGGCACCTTCGCATCGAGGCGAAGATGAACGGCGGCAGCATCGAGCAGGCCTATTCCTCCGGCACCAGCGTGCGCGGCCTGGAGACCATCGTGCTGGGCCGCGACCCGCGCGATGTCTGGGCCTTCGTGCAGCGCATCTGCGGCGTCTGCACCCTGGTGCACGGCATTGCCGGCGTGCGCGCGGTGGAGGACGCGCTGGACTATGAGATCCCGCGCAATGCCGAGCTCATCCGCAACCTGATGATCGGCACCCAGTACGTGCACGACCACGTGATGCACTTCTATCACCTGCATGCACTGGACTGGGTGGACGTGGTCTCGGCGCTGAAGGCGGACCCGAAGGCGACCTCCGAGCTGGCGCAGTCCATCAGCGGCTATGCCAAGTCCTCGCCCGGCTATTTCGCCGATGTGCAGAAGAAGCTCAAGGCCTTCGTGGAGACGGGTCAGCTCGGCATCTTCGCCAACGGTTACTGGGGCCATCCAGCCTATCGGCTGCCGCCGGAGGCCAATCTGATGGCCACCGCGCACTACCTGGACGCGCTCGCCTGGCAGCGCGACGTGGCGGAGCTGCACGCGGTGTTCGGCGGCAAGAACCCGCATCCCAACCTCTGCGTCGGCGGCATGCCCTGCGCCATCAGCCTGGAGTCCGGCAAGCAGGCGGGCACCGCCCTGGACGTGGTGGGCCTGGAGCGGGTGCGCAACATCCTTCAGAAGATGCACAGCTTCGTGCACCAGGTGTACCTGCCGGACACCATCGCCATCGCCGGCTTTTACAAGGACTGGTTCAAACAGGGGGAGGGGCTCGGCAACTTCATGACCTATGGCGACTTCCCCGCCAAGGGCTATGGCGACCGGGCCTCCTACATGGTCCCCGCCGGTGTCATCCTGAACCGGGACCTTTCGCGCATCGAGCCCGTGGACCTGGACGCCGAGTCCGAGATCCAGGAGTTCGTCGCCCACGCCTGGTACGACTATCGCGACGGCAAGGACAAGGGGCTGCATCCCTACCAGGGCGAGACCAAGCTCGCCTACACGGGCCCGGAGCCGCCGTACCAGCAGCTCGACGTGGACAACCAGTACTCCTGGCTCAAGACGCCGCGCTGGAAGGGCAAGCCCATGGAGGTCGGCCCGCTGGCCCGGGTGCTGATGCTCTACGCCACCGGCGACGCCCGCACCAAGGAACTCGTGGACGACACGCTGAAGCNGCTCGACCTGCCGCTGGAGGCCCTCTACTCCACCATGGGCCGCACCGCCGCCCGCACGCTGGAGACGGCCATCATGGTGGACGCCGTGCAGGGCTGGTACGACACCCTGCTCGCCAACATCAAGGGCGGCGACCTCAAGACCTTCAACGAGACGCTCTGGGACCCGAAGACCTGGCCGCAGAAGGCCCAGGGCGTGGGCCGCATGGAGGCCCCGCGCGGTGCGCTGGGGCATTGGATCGTCATCGAGGACGGCAAGGTCGCCAACTATCAGGCGGTGGTGCCCACCACCTGGAACGCCGGTCCCAGGGATGCGCAGGAGCAGCAGGGCGCCTACGAGGCGGCGCTCGCCGGCCACGCCCTGCAGGACCCGGCGCAGCCGCTGGAGATTCTGCGCACCGTGCACAGCTTCGATCCGTGCATCGCCTGTGCCGTGCATCTGACCGACCCGAGCGGCGAGGAGGTGCTCGAGCTGAAAGTCCAGTAGCGGGCGCTGTCACGCGCCCATGACAGTCGGGTCGGGAGCCTGCCGGCATAGAGAAGTACCAAAACGGCGGCACTCCCGGCCGGTTACGACCGCCCAGAGGAGGACTGAACGCCATGACATCCCTTTCCCAATTGGCCGAGCTGCACGTGCGCGAGTTCGTGTCGCGGCTGAAGCGCCAGGACGAGATCAACGCCGAGGACCGGACCCGTCGCCCCAAGCAGCTCATCGAGCGGGTGCGCAGGCCCATCTCCGACTGGCGCCAATCCGCCATCAATTGCGCCGGGCCGCTCTGCCTGCTCGACGCCGTCGGCCAGGCCGAAGAGAGCTGGGTCGAGGTCTTCGAGCACGCGCCGCGCTGCGAGCTTCCGGTTACCAAGCCCAAGCCGCGTCTGCACCGCTCCTTCGACGGCGAGCTGCACCGCGACGACACCCTGACCTTCGCCTGACGAGGACGACCGACCATGTATGGTGTTTCCACCAAAGTGAGCACGGGCTTCGATGACACCATCGACCGCGTTACCGAAGCCCTTAAGACCGAGGGCTTCGGTGTGCTGAGCGACATCGATGTGGCGGCGACGCTCAAGGGCAAGCTCGGCATCGAGCAGCCGCCCTACCGCATCCTCGGGGCCTGCAACCCCGACTTTGCCCACAAGGCCATCAGCGCCGAGCCCGACATCGGCGTGCTCCTGCCCTGCAACTTCGTGGTGCGCGAGGACGACGACGGCGATGTGCATGTGCTCTTCATGAATCCACTGGCGGTGCTGGACCTCGTAGAGAACCCGAAGGTGCCGGGGCTCGCCGAGTATGTGCGCGAGAAGCTGGACCGGGTGATGGCGGCCGTGAGCGACTGACGGCCAGCGCCGGGCGCAAGCCCCCCCCGCTGCTTCAGGCAGCGCCCAAACCCGCGCCGCAACCCGCGCCGCAAGCGGCGGGCGCATCAGCGCCGCCCGCAACCACCGGCCCAAACCCGGCCCCGACTCCTCCAGCAGCCCCGCTGAAGCCGCGGCCCTCCGCCCCCACGTTGACAGCGGAGGCGCCGCGGCGCACAGCAATTCGGCCACACCGCAGCAGGAGGGTCAGGCCATGTCCACACCCAAGAACGTCCTCGGCGAGCCGCTGGAGCTCTGCTCCGAATCCCCCAAGACCGGCTTCACCCGCAGCGGCAGCTGCGAGACCGGCCCGCAGGACCTGGGCTCCCACACCGTCTGCGCGCGGGTGACCCAGGACTTCCTCGAATACTCCAAGTCCAGGGGCAACGACCTGATGACGCCGGTGCCCGAATTCGACTTCCCGGGCCTCAAGCCCGGCGACCGCTGGTGCCTCTGCGCCGCGCGCTGGCAGGAGGCGCTGGAGGCCGGCTGCGCACCGCGTGTCGCATTGCGCGCCACCCACCAGCGTGCGCTCGAGGTCTGCGCCATCGACGACCTGAAGCGCCACGCGGTGGATCTTTCCTGAGCGGGCAGCAATGGCGCCTGGGCCGATGTCGGGCTCGCTGCTGTCGGCGAAATCGCCAGCCGGCACATGACCACAACCCGCCGAACGCCGGCATCAGGCCCACCTGTAGTAGGCTGATGGCAGCGCCACCACCCCCGGGTTCCATCATGTCACCAAGCCTCCCCATGCCGCCGCAGACGTACCGCGCCGACGGCGGCCTGCGTCGCGTGGGCGTCGAGGTCGAATTCAGCGGCTTGCACCTGGACGAGGCCGCGGCGTTGGTGGCGCAGGCGGTCTCGGGCAGCGTCACCTCGCCCGGGCGCTATGAGCGCAGCATCGACGGCGATCCCGCCGGCGCCTGGCAGGTGGAGCTGGACTTCACGCTGCTGAAGACGCTCGGCCGCCGCGAGCGCGACGGCGCCGAGCTGATGGACGCCGCCGGCGACCTCGCCGAGGACGTGCTGCGCCTGGTGGCCGAGCGCATCGTGCCGGTGGAGGTGGTGAGCCCGCCGCTGCCGCTGGATCGGCTC
>PR_CR_10_Liq_1_inCRDRAFT_1001503_pt1 | contig 13041 bp, 11 predicted proteins | sample PRCRCaboRojoPR_3_FD_10241 | JGI IMG/M metagenome (IMG submission 10241) | reverse complement strand
AGGGCTTTCGCGGTCATCAGTGTGTCCCCTTGTGGTCACGCCACGTGCGCTTGAGCAACGGCACGAGCAGGATGGCGATGCCGATCATGGTCAGCATTGCCGAGGCAGAGGCACGACTGATCGAACGGATCCCCGCCTCGTTCGGTGTCAGGAAGTCATAGGTCAGCCATTGCAGCGAAATGACATAGCCCTGGCTGCGGAAGCCCACGACCTCCTCGAAGACGCGATAGGTATCCATCAGGTGGATCATCGCCACGAAGATGATCAGCGGCATCAAGTGCGGCACGATGATCAGGCGCAGCCGTTGCCAACGGTTGGCCCCGTCGATCACCGCGCTTTCCAGGCTGTCCTGGTTCACGGTCTGAAGCCCGGCATAGAAGATGATCGCGGCAAAGGGCGCCACGTGCCAGACCCGGTAGAACATCATCATCAGTTCGATCGTCCAGGCCTGGGCGAACAGCGCAAGATCGCGCGCCAGCCACCATTCCAACAGCGCGGTCAGGATGCCGTCGCCGCGGAACAGCCAGTTGATCGACAGCGCGCCGATCACCGGGGTGATGATGAAGGGCAGCAGCGACAGGAAGATCACCGGACCCCGGATCATCTTGGCCGCGTTGTTGATGACAAGTGCGATGGCCAGCCCGAACCCCACCACAAGCGGCAAGGTCACAAGCGTGAACATCAGCGTGAAGCGCAATGCCTTCCAGAAGTCGATGGACTGGATACCGGACCAGGACCAGTCCTTCACGGCGGTCCAGAACCGTTCCATTTCCAGGACGTTGCGGTAGCTTTGCAGGCCGACGAAATCCGTCCGGGTGATGATGTCACCGTTTTCATCCAGAATCGGTCGGGTCTGTATTTCCGTCTCGCAGGTCTGGGTCAGGAAGCCGGGCGTGCAGTTCTCGACCTCAATCTGTTCGTAGAGCGGCTGGGTGACGTTGAAGCTTTGCCAGAAGACCGAGATCAACGGAAAGGCGATGAACAGCAGCATCAGGAAGATGGACGGGCCGACGAATGCGGCGAAGGTCTTGAATTTCATGCGGCCTCCTTTGCGGCACGGGCGCGGTCGGCGACAAAGCCCCCGGCGCGCCAGCCGATCATCATGGACGGGGCGTTGGTGTTGGCGGACGTGACCTTTGGCATGACCGAGGCATCGGCGACGGTCAGACCGGTGACACCCTTGAGCGACAGGTCGGCCGCAAGCGGCCCGTTCTCGCCCATCGCCACGGTTCCGACCGGGTGGTAGGCGGTGCCGCAGCCCTTGCGAATGAAGGTTTCCAGCGCATCGCCGGTCACCAACTCACCCGGGTGGCCCTCGGGGGCGCGATGCGGGTCAAGCGGCGCGTCTTTCAGGATCTGGCGCAGGCGCGGGATGCCGTTCATCAACACCTGTAGATCGTAGGGATCGCTCAGCAGGTTGAGGTCGATGGCCGGTGTGAACCGGTCCGCGCCCAGTGTCAGGCTGCCACGGGACCGAGGTCGGCTGACCACCACGTCGGCGAAATAGCCCGCGCCCCAGGTAATCGCCTTGCCCTTCCAGCCCAGCATGAAGGGAATGAAGTGGCATTGCGCATCCGGGCGTCCCTCGCCGGGCATGGCCCGGAAAAACGCGCAGGCTTCGACCGTGGGCGATGCGAAGACGCCACGCCGGGCAAAGGCCCAGGCAAAGGGCGCCAGCGCCCAGCGCGGCATTTGCGAAAGCGTCAGTCCATAGCCCGAACCGGACCCTGCAAAATGCAGGCCGACGCCGGGATGGTCGTGCAGGTTGGCCCCGATGCCGGGGATATCGCGCACCGGGTCGATGCCGCGCTCGGACAGATGCGCTGCCGGGCCCAGACCCGAGCGCATCAGGATCATCGGCGTTTCGATCGAACCCGCGGACAGGATCACACCCGCGTTGGCCGCGATCTTGCGCCCGTCGCGCAACAGAACACCCGCCGCACGGTCATCTTCCATCAGCACCTTGTCGACCTCGGCCCCGGTTATGATCTCGACCCGTCCCGTTTTCTGCGCTGGGCGCAAAAAGGCATCGGCGGCCGACCAGCGGCGACCCTCGTGCAGGTTCGCGTGGCAAACCCCGGCGCTTTGGCGTTCAGGGGTCGGCGCGGACTGTGGATCATTGCCACCAAAGGCGCGCCCGAATCCCTCGGCCAGAGGATGAGGATTGGCTAGCCGCCGGGGCTGCAAGGCGCCCTCGACCGCCTCGAAAGCCGGCGCGACATCGGACCAACCCCAGCCGGGGGTTTCCCAGCCGTCGAAATCGTCCGACCGGCCCCGGAACCAGGCCATGGAATTGATCGACCCGGACCCGCCCAGCATCTTGCCACGCGGCACCGAGACCTGCCGTCCCCCCAGGTTTTCCTGCGGCACGGTCTTGCGCGCCCAGTCTCGTGGCCCGCCCAGAAGGTTCACAAGGCCAAAGGGCATCTTCACGCGGAGGTCCGCATCCGATGGACCGGCTTCGATCACGCAGATCCGATCCGTGGTCAGCTCGGCAAGACGCGCCGCAACGGCGCATCCGGCGGAACCGGCCCCAACGATGATATGATCGAATTCTTGTGTCATGGTTGCTCCGAAAGGTTTGGGTCGGGGGCCACGGCGCGCGCAGCCCCCGAGAGGGAGGATTATTCGATCAGGCCGGCTTCTTCGGCGGCGTCATGTAGGCGGCTTCGATATCGGCCAGCGTGGTCTCGGCGTCCTTGTTGCCGTTCAGGTAGTCGGCAATGCCGTTGCCCAGCGCGGTGTGCATGATGCCCATGGCCCCCGAGGCCGGGTAGGGACGCGCGCCATTGGCGGCGGTGGCGGCCGCACCGGCAGCCAGATCACCGGGCTCATAGCCGTCGATAAGCCACACGGCGGCTTCCTGGTTGGCCTGAACCATTTCGCTGTCGATGCCTTCCATGGCCACGCGGAAGGCGGCCTCGGCCTCTTCGTCGGTGATGTTGGAGGCGATCACGATACCATCCCACCAGATCGAGGAGGCGGGCGCCTCGGAGCCCATGGGCGCCGAAGCCATCTTGACCAGGCCCACGACCTGGCTTTCGGCTTCGTCATTCATGGCACCGGCGCGCGACGCCCACAGGTTCGCCATGGCGATCTTGCCCTGCTGGAACTGCTGCTGCACGTAGGTGGAATCGGACACGAGGTATTCCGGGTCCATGTATTCGGTGAGGGCCTTCATCATTTCGAGGCTGGCAATGCCCTTCTCGTTGTTGATGGTGGGCATGTTGTTGTCGTCAACGAACTGGCCACCTTCGCCCAGATACATGTTCACGAATTCCTCGCCCAGGTTCCAGCCGGTCATGAAGGTGCCGCCCAGCGGGTAGTCGACCACACCGGCCTCTTCGATGACGGCAGCGGCGGCGAGCACCTCGTCATAGGTGGTCGGCACGTCGAGCCCCAGATCGTCGAGGATATCTTCGCGGTACATCAGGTGCTGGTTGTTCACCATCATGGCGATGGCCATGATATCACCGCCGACGGTGATCAGCTGGTTCGGCTTCAGGTTCTGGCCATACTGTTCAACAAGGTCGTTGAGCGGACGGATCGTGCCCGCATTGAGCAGCGGGATCATGGTCGAGTTGGCAACGCCGCCGATATGGTAGAGCGACGGATCAGCGGCAAAGGCCTCGGGCTGCTTCTCGCGGAATTCCTGGTCCAGGTTGGCTTCGAAATTGCCGCATTCGGCCATGGCGTCGGTGACGGCCTTCCAGGCTTCGAACCCGGCGGTCAGCGAGCGTAGCTCGGTGGTGTTTTCAAAGGCGCATTCTGCCGTGGCCACGCTGCCCGCGACGCTCATCGCCCCTGCCATCAGGATGGTCTTGAGTTTCATGAGATATCTCTCCCTGTGCTTGGTTGCGGGCTGCCCTGCAGTCGCAGCCCGGTTGGTAAGAGGGCATCAGCCCCCGATACGCTCACCCGATTCAGCGTCGAACAGGTGGCAATGCTCTTTCGGGACATGGATCGAGACCATGTCGCCGATTTCAGCACGGAACGACTTGTCGGCCTTGGCCGAAACCAGCGCCCCACCGATGCGCACGCTGACCATGGTGGCATCACCCAGCAATTCCAGCGTGTAGATCGGCGCGGTGATCTGGCCGCCCTCGCCGCGCACTTCGGCATCTTCGGCGCGGAAGCCCAGCGTCACAGGTCCATCGGCCACATCCAGCCCGGCGATCTCGGTGTTCTGGGTGCTGAAGGTTCCACCCGCGCAGCTGCCCTCGATCAGGTTCATGGCAGGCGAACCGATGAAGCTTGCGACAAATGTATTGGCCGGCCGGTCGTAAATCTCGGTCGGGCTGCCGACCTGCTGAACGATGCCCTTTTCCATCACGACGACGCGGTCGGCCAAGGTCATCGCCTCGATCTGATCATGGGTGACGTAAATCGTTGTGACGGACAGTTCATGGCTGAGGTTCTTGATCTGCGCACGGGTGCTGACCCTCAGTTTCGCGTCGAGGTTCGAGAGCGGCTCGTCCATCAGGAACACGTTGGGTTCGCGCACGATGGCGCGCGCGAGCGCCACGCGTTGGCGCTGGCCGCCAGACAATTCCGCCGGCTTGCGGTGCAGGAATTCGTCCAGTTCCACCATCGCGCTGGCCCGGCGCACCTTTTCATCGTGGGTAGAAGGATCCGTGCCTCGAACCCGCAGCGGGAAGCGGATGTTCTCGTATACGTTCAGGTTCGGATAAAGCGCGTAGCTCTGGAACACCATCGCCACATCGCGGTCCTTGGGTTCAAGATCGTTGATCACCCTGCCGTCGATGGTGATCTCACCATCAGTGGGATCCTCCAGTCCGGCGATCATCCGCATGGTCGTGGTCTTGCCGCAACCCGAGGGCCCAAGCAGCACCAGGAATTCGCGATCCGCGATAGTCAGGTCGAAATTGTCGACACCAACGAAAGAGCCCCAGCGCTTTGACACGCCGCGCAACTGGATTTCGGCCATCTGGCCACCTCCCCTGTTGAGTTCACGCATTTTGCATACGTTTGCAATAAGGCTAGACTCCACCGGCGCGATTGGGCAAGCTGTTTTTTGCAAACGCATGCAAAATTGAGGGTAAGGCACGGGAAAATGACGAATTTTCAAGCACAGAAAGAGGTCGTTCAGGCGTATTATGCAGCGTTGGACGGGGCCGTGGGTGACTCTGTCGAGCAGGCCATGACGGGATTCGTCAGCCCCGACTATCGGTGGCGCGGCTATTATCCCTTCGGCGAACTGCACGGTGCAGCAGACGTGGCAGAGCAGTTCTGGGCACCGCTCAAATCAGCGCTGACCCGGTTGCAGCGGCGCCAGGACGTTTTCATGGCCGGAACCAACGAGGTCGACAACCACGAAAGCACTTGGGTGGTCTCTATGGGTCACCTGATGGGGCTGTTCGATGCACCGTGGCTGGGCATCCGCCCCACCGGGAAGATCGCCATGCTGCGTTATTGCGAGTTCAACCGGGTCGAGGATGGCAAGATCACCGAGGCGGCGATGTATTTCGACATTCCGCACCTGATGGTGCAGGCCGGGCAGAATCCTTTCCCGCCGCAGACCGGGGCAGAGATGATCCAGCCCGGCCCCCTGCCCCATGATGCACTTTTGTTCGACGCCCAGCCCCCCGAGGAAGGGGAAAAGACGCTGGCCGCCATCGACGCCATGATCTCGGATCTCGGGCAATGGCAGTCCGGCCTGCCGCTGGAAGAGGAACTGGCCCGGAACTGGCACGATGACATGATCTGGTGGGGGCCGACCGGGATCGGTGCGACCTACACGATCGAGCGCTATGCCAAGCAGCATTCCGGCGTCTTCCGCGCGGCCTTCACCGACCGCTCCAAGACCAGCCATGTCTGCCGCATGGCCGAGGGGCATTACGGCGGTTTCTTCGGCTGGCCCAATTTCACCGCGCGCCCCACAGGTGGTTTCATGGGCATGCCCGCCACCGGACAAGCCGGCGATTTCCGGGTCATCGACATCTATCGCCGCGAAGGCGATAAACTGGCCGAGAACTGGATCTTCATCGACCTGCTGCATTTCTGGAAGACGCAGGGCGTGGATATCCTGGAACGGACGACGGGAATCGGTGGATGAAGATCGACGCGCATCATCACCTTTGGGATCTGTCCAAGGTTCATTACCCATGGCTGATGGCGCAAGGGGTCGAACGGTTCTTTGGCGACCCCGCCCCGATCCAGCGCGACTACCTGATCGACGAATTCCGCCGCGATGCCGATGGCTTTGCCGCCTCGGTCCATATCCAGGTCGGGGCCGAGGACGGCTGGGCCGAGGCGCAATGGATACAGGCGGTCGCCGATGCAAACCCGGACTGGCCGCTGGCACAGGTGGCCTTCTGCGACCTGACCGCCCCGGACCGGGATGCGCAGCTGGACCGTCTGCAGACACTGCCCTCAGTGCGCGGGGTGCGCCAGATCGTCGGCCGTGCGCCGGGCGAAGATGCCGTTACCGGCACCAATGACCTGCTGGATGATCCGCGTTTCGCCGAGGGGCTGCGTGCGGTCGGCGCCCGCGGCCTGTCCTTCGACCTGCAATTGATCCCCGAGCTTTACGAGGGCATGGCCCGGGTTCTGGACTTGGCGCCCGATACCCCCGTGGCACTGTGCCATGCCGGCAGCCCCCATGACCGCAGCGCCGCCGGCCTGCGGGACTGGTCGGATCGGTTGCGCCTGCTTTCCGAGCGCCCGGGCATGACCTGCAAACTCTCCGGGCTGGGCATGTTCGACCATGACTGGACGATGGACAGCATCCGGCCAATCGTCGAAACCGTGCTGGAGCAGTTCGGCGCGGCGCGCACGATGTTCGGCTCGAACTTCCCGGTCGACAGCCTCTATTCCGATTATGCCCGGCTGATCGCGGCTNATGACGGCCTCATTCCGGCCGCGGATCACAAGGCCATCTTCCACGACACGGCCGCCCGCTTCTACGCCCTGCCATGAGCCGCGTCTTCCGATACCAAACCACCGTCCGGCCGGAATGGATCGACTATAACGGCCACATGCAGGACGCCTATTACGGGCTGATCTTCAGCTATGCGGTGGATGCAGTACAGGACGCGATAGGCNTCGACGCCTCCTATCGNGACCGNACCGGCTGCACGATCTACCTGCTTGAAGACCACAAGAGCTACCTGCACGAGGTCAAGGAAGGTGCCGCGTTGCGGGTCGAGATGCGTGTGCTGGACCACGATGCCAAGCGTTTTCTACTGCATGGACAGATGTTCGAGGGCGAAGAACTGGTCGCGGTTGGCGAGTTCGTCGAATTGCACGTGGCCAGGCACCCCAGCCCGCATGCCGCGCCTATGCCCGAAGATGTGCAAGCGGCACTGGCCACCGCCCGGCTGTCTTCCGACGCGGCCGCACAACTGCCGAACCGGGCACGAGCACTTGCCCTGCGGCGACCTGCCTGATCCTTAGCATTCCGTTAACAGGTTTCGGGCATATACGCGGCCGGGTAGCGAGTGCTTTGACGATCGTTTGGGAAATGGTGGGGGCCCTGCGCCGGTTTTGCAGGGCCCTTTTCCCCATGTCATTCCGAGTATCGGATTTTTCGTTTTCCTCTGTTCGCCGATTGGGGAATAGTTCCGCAAGGGGCACCCGACGCGGGGCACGAACAGGGAGAGGACAGACCATGAAAATCGGCTTCATCGGGCTCGGAAATGTCGGGTCCAAACTTGCCGGCAGCCTGCTGCGCAACGGCCATGACGTTTCCGTGCATGACCTGAACGGCGATTTCGTCGACGGGTTCGTGGCGCGGGGGGCCACGCGCGGCGAAAGCCCCGCCCAACTGATGCGCGACTGCGAAGCGGTCATCACCTGCCTGCCCAGTCCCGCCGCCAGCGACGCGGTGATGCAACAGATGCTGCCCGAAGTCACCGCCGGCAAGATCTGGATGGAGATGTCGACCACAGACGCCGCCGAGGTCAAACGCCTCGGCGCGCTTGTGACCGAACGTGGCGGGGCGGCGGTGGATTGTCCGGTTTCGGGCGGCTGCCACCGCGCGGATACCGGCAATATCGCCATCTTTGCGGGCTGCGACCGGGCGACCTTTGAACGCATTCCTGCCCTTGCTGACNCGGATGGGTCGTCGCATCCTGCATACGGGCGAGATCGGCAGTGCCTCGGTTCTCAAGGTCGTGACCAACTACCTGGCCACCGCAAACTTGCTGTCCTGCGCCGAGGCACTGGTGACCTGCAAGGCCGCTGGCATGGACATGAACACCGCCTACGAGGCGATCAAGATCAGCTCGGGCACATCATTCGTGCACGAAACCGAAAGCCAGGTGATCCTGAACGGCAGCCGCGACATTTCCTTCACGATGGATCTGGTGAAAAAGGATATCGGCCTGTTCCAGGAGGTCGCCGACCGCGCCGGGGTGCCTCTGGAAATCAACCCGCTGATGATGCAGATCCTCGACGACGGCATCGCCCGCTATGGTGAGCGGGAACTGTCGCCCAACATCATCCGGCGGCTGGAGGACGCGACGGGGCTCCAGGTTCTGGCCCCGGGTTTCCCAGCGGAAATGGTCGATGACGAGCCCGAGGAAGAGGGCTACGAAGTCATTCCCACCGGCAAGCCCGCCACGGCGGCGGAGTAAGGGGGCGATATGGCCGACTTGAATATGGACAACTTCGCGCGGTTCTACATCGGCGGCGTCTGGGTGACACCGGACAGCGACCAAGCCATGCCGGTGATGAACCCCGCGACGGAGGATCGCATCGGGGATGCGATCCTTGCCAATGAAACGGACGTGGACCGCGCCGTGACCGCTGCCGTGCAGGCCTTCGAGGCCTTTTCGCGCAGCAGCAAGCAGGACCGGCTGGACCTGCTCGGGCGGGTCCTCGACGAAAGCCGCAAGCGCCACGAGGACCTTGCCCAGGCCATGCGCATGGAGATGGGCGCGCCGATCACCATGGCCCGCGCCGAACAGGCCGAATCCGGCATCGGCCATCTTGAGGCCTTCATCGCCGCCCTGCGCGACCACCCCGAACGCGAAGAGCTTCCCAACGGCGACACCCTGCTGCGCGAACCGATCGGGGTCTGCGGGCTGATCACCCCGTGGAACTGGCCGATCAACCAGATCGCGCTAAAGGTCATTCCGGCGCTGGCCACCGGCTGCACCTGCATCCTCAAACCGTCCGAGCACACGCCGATCTCGGCCATGATCTATGCCGAGATCCTGGATGCGGCCGGCGTGCCGCCCGGTGTGTTCAACCTGATCCAGGGCGATGGGTCCGGCGCAGGCAATGCCATGTCCGGACACCCGGAATACAGATGATCTCGTTCACCGGGTCCACGCGCGCGGGTCGGGCCATCACCCGCAACGCCGCCGAGACGATCAAGCGCGTCACGCTGGAACTGGGCGGCAAATCCCCCAATCTCGTCTTTGCCGATTGCGACCTGCAAGAGCGCGTGACCGGATCGGTCGCGGAATGCATGTATAATTCAGGCCAGTCCTGCGATGCACCCACCCGCCTTCTGGTCGAGCGCAGCATCTATGACGAGGCGGTCGAGATCGCCCGCAAGGCCGCCGACGCCACCGCCGTTGGCGACCCGGCTGAGGAGGGCGACCATATCGGCCCGCTCTTCGACAAGCTGCAATATGACCGGGTGCAGGCGCTGATCGAGACCGGCATTTCCGAAGGCGCGCGGCTGGTCACCGGCGGGCCGGGCAAGCCCGAGGGGATGGAAACCGGATGGTATGCGCGGCCCACGATCTTCGCGGATGTCCGCAACGACATGACCATCGCGCAGGAAGAAATCTTTGGCCCGGTGCTGGTGATCATCCCCTTCGAGGACGAGGAGGACGCCATCCGGATCGCCAATGACACGCCCTACGGACTGGCCGCCTATATCCAGTGCGGCGACATGGACCGCGCCGAACGGGTGGCGACGCGGTTGCGGGCAGGCGCCGTGCATATCAATGGCGGCGCCTTCAACTACGGATCGCCCTTCGGGGGCTACAAGCAATCGGGCAATGGCCGCGAAGGCGGCCGGTTCGGCCTCGAAGATTACCAGGAGGTGAAGACGCTGCACCGTCCCTAGGGGGCAGCTGTCGGCAACCGCCAAATGCGGTCCGTTGCCCTAGCCTTCATTGGCGAACACCTTCAGAAGCTCCGACGGCGGGGTTCGGGCCAACCGGCGCGCCGGCCACAGCGCGGCCAGCAGGGCCGCCAACACCGACAAGCCGCCCAGCACCGCGTAGTCGCCGGGAAACAGGTACATCGGCAGGCGCCAGCCAAAGGCCTCGACATTGATGACGGCCAGCAGCATCCAGGCCAGTGCCAGCCCCAGCGGCAGCGCCACGAGCAGCGTCAATGCGGCCAGGACAACGGCGCGCAGCACTTCCAGCCGCCCCAGGCTGCGCCGGGTCATGCCCAGCGCCCAGGCCGGGGCCAGTTGCGGGACCCGCATGGCCGCAAGGGTCAGCAAGCTCATGAGGATAGCGAACCCGGCCACCGACAGCGTCAGCACGTTGAGCGCGGCCGTCACGGTGAAGGTGCGTTCGAACACACCAAGCGAAAACGCCTTGAGCGCCGCCTGATCGGTGATCTGGCCCTGAGACAGGCCCAGCTCGGTTTCCAGAATCGCGCGCAGGCCGTCGGGATCGTCGGTGACCAGCCCGAACCGTTCGGGGGCCACGTCAGGAAACAGGCGCTGGAACAGCGGCTCGCCGATCACGACCTGCCCGATCGGGTTTCCGTAATCGCCGACCACCCCGGCAATGGGCAGGGTCCGGCCCGGGGACAGCGTCACGCCATCCCCCGGCCACAGGTCTGCCCGCCGGGCCAATTGTTCGTTGATGATCGCCGCCTCGCCCGCTGCAACGCGGTCCCAGACGGACCCGTCCCGAGCTATGAATTGCCAGTTCTCGGCATAGGCGGGCGCGACGCGGGCGCCGTAGATTTCTGCCTGTTGGCCCGCCACCTGCGTATCGACCCATTGGATCGGCAAGACCGCGCGGGTCCGGTCGGCCACGATCCGTTGCAGCGCGGCGCCCTGTGCCGCGTCATCTGTCTCGACGTAGAGGTCCGCGAAAAGACGCTGATCGAGGAAACCCGTAAAGGTCAGGCGAAAGCTGGATACCATGGTCGAGACCCCGATATTGGCTGCCATCGCCAACAAAAGCGCCATCAGGGCCAGGCGCAATCCCGGTAATTGCTGGCGCGTATCGGCCAGGAACCACTGCGTGCGCACACCCTGTGCCCGCCGCTCGCCCAGCGCCAGCAGACCGTCCAGCACCAGCGGAAGCGCCAGTGCAGCACCCAGAAGCAGGCACGCCAGGCTCGCGAAACCCGCCAGCAATCCGCCCCCCAGAACCGGGCCAAACCCGGCGAGACCCACGAGACCGACCGCCAGGATCCCCTGCCAGCCTCGTCCCTGTCCGCTGGCAACGGCCCAGGCCCGCGAACCGGTCGCCAGGATCGGCATGCGGGCGATGGTCCAGAACGCGCCCGCGCCGGCCAGAACCGCCCCCGCAAGCGCGATGCCCAGACCCGACAGCCACCACGCCGGGTCAAGCTGCAAGACGCCCGCGACCTGTGCGCCGTACAACCCTTCGAGGGTCGCCGCCACGTCCGGCAGCAGTGTGGCCGCCAGCGCGTAGCCCATCGCAACGCCAAGCGNACCGGCAATCACCGCCAGCGCCAGAAGCTCCAGCGCCATCAGCAGCATGATCCGCCGCAACGACAGGCCCAGCGTGCGCAATGTGCGGATCATGGCGCGGCGCTGCTCGAAGGCGAGCCCGATCGCACCATGCACGATGAAGATGCCCACCGCGAAGCTGAGCAGTCCGAAGGCAGTCAGGTTCAGGTGGAAACTGTCGGTCAACTGGTCAATGTCGGAACTCTGCCGCGCCGCACGCCTGACAAGATCGGGGGCGACGGTCGCGATATCGGGAAGGCCAAGGGGCTGCACCCTGGCAACGACAAGGCGGGTCAGCGCATCCGGGCGGTCCAGAAGCGTCTCGGCGACGGAAATGTCCGTCATGGCGGTATCGGGCGCCATGTCCGGATTGGCGATCACCGGATACTCGGTGATCCCAACCAAGGCGTCCACGATACCGGGATGCGCGAAAATCGCGTCCCGGTCTTGCCGCGGGCTGTCGGCCCTTTGATCCTGCGCATCCGACCCCGCCCAGCGTGGCGCGGAAGGGATATCGACCCCCACAATCCGAATCCGGGCGTCATCGGACCGCAGCACCCCCTCCAGAACGGGCGAGACCAGCCAGCCGGACTCGCGCAGGGCAAGGTAGGTGTCACGCGGGATCGTATCGCCCACGCGGGGCACCAGTTGATCGAATTGCCCTTCGCCCAGAACCGCCGCCGCCGCGTCATAGCTGGACCGGGCCTGCGCGTTCAGCGCCTGCACCCCCGACCACAGCGCCGTGGCCAGCGCCAGCCCCGCCACCAGCGTGAACAATTGCAGCGGATTGCGCCGCCAATGCGACCACAGCGCCGCAAGGCCCGCCGCAGTCATGCCAGCCGCCCCTGCCTGAGGTGCAATTGCCGCCCCAGCCGCCCGGCGAGGTCCGGCGAATGCGTCACCATCATCAGCGCCGCGCCGGTCTCGGTGACAAGCGACAACATCTGGTCCATGACCACTGCGGCGGTGTCTTCGTCCAGGTTGCCGGTGGGTTCATCGGCCAGAACCAGCGCGGGCCGTGCTGCCAACGCCCGGGCGATGGCGACCCGCTGCTGCTGCCCGCCCGAAAGCTGTTCCGGGTATTTGTCCAGCTGCTCCGTCAGTCCAAGCGCCTCGGCCAGCTCTGCGGCACGGGTCGCATCGTGCCGCCCGGCAAGCCGCGCCTGAAAGGCGATATTCGCGGCGACCGTCAGCGACGGGATCAGGTTGAACTGCTGGAATATGATGCCGATCGTTTCGCGCCGCAGCGCCGCGCGGCCCGCGTCATCCAGCGCCGTCACCTCTTGCCCGTCAATGACGATCCGCCCGCCATCGGCCCGGTCCAGCCCGCCGACAAGATGCAAGAGCGTGCTTTTCCCCGACCCGGATTCGCCGCGCAGCGCCAAGGTTTCGCCCGC
>PR_CR_10_Liq_1_inCRDRAFT_1001502_pt1 | contig 13053 bp, 13 predicted proteins | sample PRCRCaboRojoPR_3_FD_10241 | JGI IMG/M metagenome (IMG submission 10241) | reverse complement strand
CCCGCCCCAAAACCATCCCCCGGCCCGCCTCGATGACCAAACCGGCCAACCCGGCGGCGGCCACAGCCTCCATCGTGTCAGGGCCAATCGCAGGCATATCCACCCGCAAATCCTGCCCGCGCTTGGCGGCTTTGACGTAAACGCCCTTTTGCCCCCGGCGCAGGGCCTCGGATGTCTCACCCACAAAGCGCAAAATCGCATCGGTGCCTTGCAGGGTCTCAATGCCCAAACAAAGCCCCCCCGCCACGGCACAGCCCTGCCCCACATCCACCGGCGACAGGGCCGACAGGATGTCAAACGCCCGCTCGGTATCGCGCATCTCCTGCGCGGATGGCTCCGGCCCGGTCAAATGCCCGGCCTCCGCCACCAGTTCGGGCAGCACCTCATGCGCGCCCACCACCTCGAACCCCTGATCCTCGAACACCTCGATCACCGCCCGCAAAAGTGCATCATCACCGCGCTGCAATGCACCCATCAGGCGCGGCGCGGCCTGCATCATCGCGCTGTCAAACTGGCTAGGGTCCAAGGGCGGGCGCGCCAAGCCCCCGGCAAACACCACTTGCGTCACACCGCCCGCGCGCATCGCCTCGAACAGCCCTCCAAGCCGCTCAATCCGGTGCGCCTCAACGCCCTCAACCTGCGTCGGAACCCCCTCCAGCGCCAGCCGCATCGCCTCTGGCTGCGCCTCGGCAATCCGCACCGGCAACAGCCCGCCACAGGCCAGAATGCCAAGCCGTCCCGCCAAGGCCTACATCGCCCCCGGCGTCAGGAACGACCGGTCGCTCGCCCCGGTCACAAAATCCACGATTTGCCGGACATAGGCGCTTTCGGTTTCCTCGCCCAAGCGGCGGGCGCGNTCCTGAAAGGCNCCCTCGCCCTGCGCCAACATCTGNAANGCNGCNCGAAGNGCNGTNATATCCGNNCGCGCCACGCCCCGGCGCTTCAACCCCACAAGGTTCAAGCCATCCAACTCGCCGCGCGGGGCCTGCACAAGACCATAGGGAATCACGTCATTGGTCACCATGGTCACTGCCCCGATAATGGCGCCCTGCCCGATGCGCACCCACTGATGCACGCCTGACAAACCGCCGATGATCACGTCATCCTCGACCACGCAATGCCCCGCAAGGGCGGCATTGTTCACCACGATCACCCGGTTGCCCAGTTGCACGTCATGCGCCACGTGACAGCCCGCCATGAACAACCCGTCGTCGCCCACGCGCGTGACACCGCCACCACCCTCGGTGCCCGCATTCATCGTCACATGCTCGCGGATACGGTTGCGCGCGCCGATTTCAAGCCGGGTCTTCTCGCCCTTGAATTTCAGGTCTTGGGGAATCTCACCGATGCAGGCGAAAGGAAACACCATGCAATCCTCGCCCACCACCGTGTCGCCACTCACCACGACATGGCTTTTCAACTCGACCCCATCGCCAAGCCGCACCTCCGGCCCGACATGGCAAAACGGCCCGATCCGGCATCCCTGCCCAATCTGCGCCCCCACCTCGACAATCGCCGAAGGGTGAATCTCTGTCTCGCCACGCTCGGCCATGCGGGTCACTCCTTGGGCAAATCCATCATCGCGGTGAACTCGGCCTCACAGGCCATCTCGCCCTCAACCTCGGCCACCCCGGCAAAGCGCCAGACCTTGCCGCCGGGCTTGCCGCGCGTGGTGGTGATCTTCATCTCCAGCACGTCACCCGGCACCACCATCCGGCGGAATTTGCACTTCTCGATGGCCATGAAATAGACCAGCAATTCGCGGTCCTCCATGCCAAGGGCCGCGCCCACCATCACCGCCGCCGTCTGCGCCATGGCCTCAACGATGGTGACACCGGGCATGATCGGCTTCGACGGGAAATGCCCCTGAAAATGCGGCTCGTTCATGGTGACGTTCTTGATGCCACGCGCCGATTGTGTGCCATCCATGTCGACCACCTTGTCGATCAACAGGAAAGGATAGCGATGCGGGATAAGCCGCTGGATTCTGTGAATATCCGCGGAATTCGAGGGCTCGCTCATGGGGTATCCTTTCGAAACTGTCCCGTTGCCGACACTGAGCACCTTGGTCTCGCGGTTTGCTCCTTGGTCAGTAAACCCGCTTTAGCAACTGCCCCGGGCTTGGGCAAGACGCTGGGGCCAGCAGGCGATTACTCCGCCGGGGCCTCTTGCACACTGCCGCGATCGCCCTGATCACCCTCGGCCTCTTCGGGGGCGGCATCTTGCGGGGTAACGTCCTCCGCCACAGGCGGTTGAGCGCCTGTCGCAGCCTGACCTTCGCCGATCTCCTCGTTGATCCGCGAGGCCGCCAAACCGGTGATATCTACCACGTCTGCCCGCAACAGCACACTGCGCGCATCCAGCACCACGACACCACCGGCCTCCTGCATCACCTGCACCAATACTGGCTCCACGCGTCGCATAAAGCTTACAGGGGCAAGTTCCCAACGCCGTTCAAGATTTCGCACCGCGGCATCGCTTTCGCGGCGAATGCGTTGAACCTTGGTATCGAATTCATCGGCCAATTGCCGGAATGCCTCGGGAGACAGGGTCTCGCGCTGCTCGGTCAGGGCCTGCTCTTCGGCTTCAAGCTCGGCCTCAAGCCCCCGGTTGCGTTTGCTGAGCGCCTCGCGTGCCGCCTGATACTCAGACGTCATGCGCTGGCCCAACTCGGTTTCCGAGAACAAACGCTCCGGGTCCAGCACCAGAATGTCGCTCTGGACGACGCCCACGTCTTGCGCCTGAACGGCAGGTCCCGGGGCACCAATCAGTGCCCCGGCCATAACCCCCGCGACAATAACGCGCCGCAGCAGGGTCACCTCAAAAATCCGTTCTGACCGTCAGATCGAAGAACTGGTCACGGTCACCGGGCTCTTTCTGGATGGCCTCCGCAAAGTTCATCCGAAGCGGGCCAAAGGGCGATTCCCAGAAAATCGAGAAGCCAATGGCGTGGCGATCATTGAACCCGGTGGAGGAATAGGCTGCAGCGCCATTGGATGTATCTACGCCCCAGATCGAACCAACATCATAAAAAGCACCACCGCTGATCCCGTATTCCTCGGGCAGCCCCAGCGGGAACTCCGCCTCGAACTTGGCCACGGCGTAGTAATTGCCCCCTAGGAAATCAGCGCCTTGCTTTGGCCCGATGCCACCCGGTTCAAAACCACGCATGATCTTGGTGTTGTAGCGGTCGATGGCACGGCTGTTATCATTGCCGCCATATTCCAGCGCACCGCCCTCCAACGAGGCCCGCAAGGTAACCTCTTCGTTGAGAACCTTGGTTTCCCCCAGGATACGTCCAGAGGTGCGAATGAACTCCACATCGCCCCCCAATCCTGCAAACTCCTGCCCGAAGGACAAAAGCACACCGGCATTGGGGTTCAAACCCGTGCGGCGGGTGTCATAGCTGTATTCATAGCCCAAAGCGCTGGAAAACCGGCCACCGATTGCAGCCTCATTGGCCAAGACACCACCCGCGATAGTTCCCGAATAATCATCCATCTCGCTATAGACGAGGTTGTAATACAGCGAAAGCCGCCCGTTTTCACTCACCGGGAAGGTCAGGCTGGGGCGCAGGTCGGCGTAGACCGTGTCATAGAGATTGGTATTGTTCGTATCGGTTTCCTGATACGAGGTGCGGAACCCGAACTCGACATCACGCCCCAGGAATGCCGGTTCGGAAAAGTCGATCACGTAATTCGCGGTATCACCACCCAGGGAAACCTGGGCCGTCAGTGCCTGACCTCTGCCGAGGAAATTGCGCTCGCTAAAGCCAAGTTGCACGCCAAAGCCCGAGTCGGTCGAGTAGCTGCCACCGAAAGACAGCGTCCCGGTGGTGGTTTCCTCCACGTCGACATCCACAACCACCTGATCGGGGCGCGAGCCCTCGCGCGCGTTCACATCGGCCGTTTCAAAGAACCGAAGCGCGCGAATACGCTCAGCGGCTTCGCGAATCTGGCGAGGGTTGAACGGGTCGCCCTCGACCACGTCGAACTGCCGCCGGATCACCCGGTCCAACGTCGTGGTGTTGCCTTCAATGTCGATCCGTTCGACAAAAACACGCGGCCCGCGCACAAGCGCGAATTCCACATCAAGCGTCAGGTCACGGTCATTGCGCGTGATCCGTGGTTCGACCCGCAGGAAATCAACCCCCTGCTTGATACCAAGGCGCTCCATCCGCGCGACCGAGTTTTCCACCAAGGTCGGCGAATAGACCACGCCGGGGCGAATCTTCAGCACATCTTGGTATTCCGCGGCATCCACATTCGGCAAATCACTGATCGTCGTGATCTCGCCGAACTTGAATTGCTGGCCTTCCTGCACGTTGAATGTCACGAAATAGGCGTCGCGTTCTTGGGCCAATTCCGCGTTCACACTGGTCACGCGGAAATCCACATAGCCGCGCGATTGGTAAAAATCGGTCAGAACTTGGCGGTCGAACTGCAACCGGTCCTCGACAAAGGCATCGCGTTCGATGATCGCCCGCAGCAGCCCTGCCTGTTTCGATTCAATCACCCGGCGCAATCTCCGATCCGAGAAGTTGCGGTTACCGACAAAGCCGATCCGCTGCACCTCGATCTTGCCGCCTTCGAAAATCTCGAACACCAAATCGACACGGTTGTCGCTGCGGCGGATGACCTTGGGCGTAATCCGTGCCGAGACGCGGCCATTCTGTTCATAGGCTTCGGTCAGAACAGCCGCATCGCGCTCGGCCTTCGACGGGCTGAACACCTGCCGCGAGCGGCTTTCGATAAACCCCTCAAGGTCCTCGTCCTTAAGACGGCGGTTCCCCTCAAAGGAAATCCTGTTGATCGTGGGGTATTCTTCCACGCGAATGACAAGGCGGCTGCCCTGCGGCTCGATGGTGACGGTCTCGAAAAGACCACTGCCCAGGATGCGCTGATAGGCATCGTTCAGTTCCGCCGCCGAAACCGCTTCCCCACGCGCGATTCCCGCATAGCTGAGGATGGTGGCCCCATCGACCCGCTGGTTGCCTTCGATGGTGACGGAATTAAAGCGATAGTTCTGCGCTTCCGCCGGCCCGGGTAGCCCCAGCATGACGATAGCCACCAAAGCGACAAGGCCCATACGCAAAACGCCCGCAACCTCTTTCAGGATTGCAGGGTGCCGCGCTCGATCCACTCCGAAATCTCGCATCGAAAAATTCCAATTAGACATCCCAATTGAAATTGTGACTAACCGGGAATGACGGGGTTGTCAAAACGCCATTCAGCGCAGGCAGGGTTTGGCATCATGCCGCCAAGGCACGTTTTTCAACAACCTCAGAAAGATCCGATGAACGCCCCTGCCATCAAAGCCACCAGAATCGTGGTCAAATACAGCAGACGATCCCAATTCAGGTCCACCAGCAGGCTCAATCCGCGATATCCGCTCATGATATGTTGCACGATGTCTCTCCAATACAGTTCGTCCAACGACAAACTGCCGGTCGAGTATGGCGAGAATGCGAACCGAAAGATGGCCCTTTTATGACGCGGGCCGCGCTTCTAGGGCCTGTGGGGATTTCCGACAGGCTTTAGCACAGGATATCCGTGATCAAGGCCAATGACATCAAACCCAGAATCAACGCCAAGCCAATGGTCATGAAGATTCGCAGGGCGTTATCGCTCGGCGGTTTTCCCGTCACCGCCTCAAAAGCGTAAAACACCAGATGCCCCCCATCCAGAACCGGGATCGGCAACAGGTTCAAGAACCCGATGGCCGCCGAAAGAACGGCAATGAACCAGATAAAGCTGTCCGCGCCTTGGCTCGCCATGGCCCCCGAAACCTCGGCAATGCCGATGGGGCCGGACATGTTGCAGGCGCTGATCGACCCGATGATCATGTGATAAAGGCCGGACACCGAGCTGGCCATGATGCGCCACGTCTGCGCAGCGCCACCGACAAGCGCTTCGCCCGCGCCCATGGTCTCGGTCGCGAAATCGAAGGCCATACCGCCCGCGATGCCAATCCGCCACTGTGTCTTGAAGCCTCCCTCCGGCTGCGGTTCATCCACCCTGCGCGGAGCCAGTTCGAAGTCCATCACCTCGCCCGCACGCCAAACCTTCAGGTCCAAAACGCGGCCATTCGAGGATTCGACCACCTCCTTCAACTGGTCGAAGGCGATGATCTCGCGGCCTTCGACGCCAACAATCACGTCACCCGATTTCAGGCCGCTTTCAAAGGCCGCCGATTGTGGCGCCAATTGCATGATGCGCGTGGGCTGCGGATAAGGGCCGTCGACGGTGATCTCGCGGCCATCCCGGCGCACCCGGTAGTCGAGGATCTCCTGCTTGGGCAGCACATCGACGAAATCCCCAAACGCACCCTCCTCGGCATAATCGGGGATGTCACGCCCCGCGATTCCCAATAGTTCATCCCCGGCTTGCAGCGTGAATCCCGATTGCGGCAGCGGGTGAATCTCGCCAACGGTCAAGGGCTCGGCCACCTTGCCCTGGGTCATCATCACCCCGCCGAACACCGCGATCGACAGGATGAAATTGAACAGGGGGCCGGCGATCACCGTCGCCGCCCGCGCCCAAAGCGGCGCGCCCACCATGGTCTGGCGGCGCTCTTCGGGGGTCATTTCCTTTGTCTCGTCGCTTTCCGTGGCGCTGGCCGCGTCGCCATCCCCCTTGAACTTGACGTAGCCACCAAGCGGCAAGGCGGCCACCTGCCACTTCGTGCCGCGTTTGTCATACCGCGAAAACAGAACCGGCCCGAAGCCAAGCGAAAAGACATCCGCCTTGATCCCGCACCACCGGCCGACGATGTAATGACCGTATTCATGGACCGCGACGATCACCGACAAGGCCACGACAAAAGCCAGAATGGCCATGGCGACATTGCCGAACTGCGGCAGCATGAGTGCGAATTCCAAGGCTCCACGCCTCCCTGTTTAACTATATTTGTCCTGCACGACCTGATCGGCAGCTATCCGTGCCAAATGGTCCACATGCCCGACGGTTTCAAGCGTGATCCCGGCATCAATAAGGCCATTCTCGGCCTCTAAGCGGGCAAGAACCTCCTCGACGACCTCGGCCATGCCCATGAACGGCAGGCGTTTGGCGATGAAATGATCCAGCGCGCGCTCCTTGGCGGCATTGAACACCGCGCCGGCCAATCCGCGCCGCTCCATCACCTCGCGCGCCAGCCGCAAGGCCGGGTACCGCGTCATATCCGGCGCGCGGAAGGTCAATTGCCCCAGCGCCGTCAAATCCAAGGTCTCAACCGGCAAATCCATCCGCTGCGGCCAGTTCAACGAATAACCGATGGCGTGCCGCATATCCGGCGGGCCAACATGGGCCATCAGTCCCCCGTCGCAAAACCCGACAAGCGCATGCACCATGGACTCGGGATGAATCACCACCTCGATCTGCTCTGGCTCAAACCCGAAAAACTCCCGCGCTTCAATGATTTCCAAGGCCTTGTTGAACATAGACGCGGAATCGATGGTGATCCTTTGCCCCATGTCCCAATTGGGATGCGTCGCCGCCTGCTCGGGCGTGGCCCCGGCCAAATCCTCCAAAGGCCAATCGCGAAACGCCCCGCCGCTGGCGGTGATGACACAGCGCCTGACCGCTGCCATATCCTCGCCCACCAAAGCCTGGAAAATCGCCGAATGCTCGCTGTCCACGGGCAGGATGCGCGCTTGGTTCAACCGCGCTGTCTCGATCATCAAAGGCCCGGCCGTGACCAGCGATTCCTTGTTCGCCAAGGCCAGCGTCGCCCCCTGCTCCAAGGCCGCCAAACCCGGGCGCAACCCGGCCGCACCCACGATCGCCGACATCACCCAATGCGCCGGCCGCGCGCCCGCCTCAATGAGGGCCGCCTCGCCTGCCGCCGCTTCAACCTCGCTGCCCGCCAAGGCCTCGCGCAAGGACACAAGCAAATCATCATGCGCCGTCACCGCCACCTCGGCGCCCAACTCAATCGCGTCCCTGGACAGCCGGTCGATATTGCGCCCCCCGGTCAGGGCCACCACGTCAAAGCGCTCAGGGCTGCGGCGGATCAAATCAATGGTACTTTGCCCGATTGAACCGGTGGCCCCCAGAATACTGACCCGCTTCATGCCACCCCCGGCATCAAGCCCAGTTGCATCAGCACAAAGACCAGAACCCCAGCCCCCAGCATGCCATCAAACCGGTCGAGCACACCACCATGCCCCGGAATCAGGTCGGAACTGTCCTTGACGCCCACCCGACGCTTCACCGCACTTTCGGCAATATCGCCCATCTGCCCGGCAAAGCTGACCAGCACCGAGATCACGACCAGTCCCGCGCCCGCGCCCAACGGCCCGGCCATCACCGCGCCCACCACGGCAGCCCCGATCCAACCCGCAACCGTGCCCGACCAGGTCTTTTTCGGGCTCACCTTGGGCCAGAACTTCGGCCCGCCCAAGGTTCGCCCGGCGAAATACCCCGCCACGTCCGAGGCCACGACCACCAGCACCAGCCAGACAATCCAGCCCAAACCGGCCTCAGCACGCAGCATCGCCACCGCATAACAGCCAATCAGCGCCCAAGCCGCCAAGAGCACATAGATGCCCTTCTCGCGGGCGATATCCCCCGCCGTGGCAATCGCCGCGGCCAGCAAGATCGGCAAAACCAACATGCCGGGCACCACCAAGGCCCCCAGAACAGCCGCCGCCCCCATGCACCCCATGCCAGCGGCGCGCGGCGCACCAAACATGCGCGCGGCCTCCCAGATCATCAAACCACCCAAGGCGCTGACCGCAATGGCAAAGGGCCATCCACCGCCCCAAACCAAAAGNCCCCCGGCCACGGCCATCACCACGCCCGAGATGACCCGGGGGGCCAAATCCCCCCATTGCCCCGCGCCGCTCATGCCGTCACCCCGCCAAANCGNCGNTCCCGCGCGCCATAGCCTTTCAGCAAATCGGCAAAAATCTCCGGCGTGAAATCCGGCCANAGCGTGTCGATGAATTCGTANTCCGCATAGGCCGACTGCCACAGCAGGAAATTGGAAATCCGCGCCTCGCCACTGGTGCGAATAACCAGATCGGGGTCCGGCACCACACAGGTATCCAGATACTTCGGCAGGGTTTCCTCATCCACGTCCCCGGGGTTCAAACGCCCCGCCGCCACGTCCTCGGCCAACCGTTTGGTGGCGCGCGCCACCTCGTCCCGGCCGCCGTAATTCAACGCAATGGTCAGGTTCGTGCCGTCGCAATGCGCGGTCATCGCCTCGGCCTCATCCATCAAGCCGCGCAGCTTGGCATCCAGACGCGGCCGGTCGCCGATAAAACGCACCCGCACGTTTTCGCGCACGAACTCCTGCATTTCCTTCATGATATAGCGGCGAAACAGGCTCATCAGGCCCGCCACCTCGGTCTGGGTCCGCTTCCAGTTCTCCGTCGAAAAGGCGAAGATCGTCAGGTACTTCACCCCCAGATCGGGGCAGGCGCTGACAATCTCGCGCACCCTCCGCGCGCCCGCATGGTGGCCAAAAAGACGTGGCCGCCCGCGCGACTGCGCCCAGCGGCCATTGCCATCCATGATGATCGCCACATGGCGCGGGCCGTCGCGTTCGGCCTTTTTCTTTGCCATGTCGGCAACCCTCGCGTTACTCAGACCTGCATGATCTCGGCTTGCTTGGCCTCAAGCGCCTCGTCGACGAGTGCAATATGCTTGTCGGTAATCTCCTGCACCGCCGATTCCCAGAATTTCTGGTCATCCTCCGACATGCCATCGGCTTTGGCCTTCTTGATCTGGTCCATCCCGTCACGGCGGATGTTACGAATCGAAACCCGCGCGCTCTCGGCGTATTGGCCCGCCACCTTGCCAAGCTCGCGGCGGCGCTCTTCGTTCAATTCGGGGATCGGCAGCATGATGATGGTGCCGTTCATTTGCGGGTTGATGCCCAAACCGCTTTCGCGAATGGCCTTTTCCACCTTGTTCACAAGGCCTTTGTCCCAGACATTCACCGTCACCATGCGCGGCTCGGGCACATTCACGGTGCCCACCTGATTGATTGGCGTCATCTGGCCATAGGCCTCCACCTGCACCGGCTCCAGCATCGAGGCACTGGCCCGCCCGGTCCGCAATGACGCGAATTCCGTCCGAAGCGAGGCCATGGCCCCCTCCATCCGACGTTCAAGATCGTCTGTATCAAGGATGAATTCGTCCGACATATCACTCTGTCCTTCTTGCGGGAATTGCGTCTTTGGTCCTGTTTAGCCTTAGCCATGCACCTTTGTATAGGTGCCCTCGCCCGCCAGAATACCCTTGAATCCGCCCGGCTCGTCCAAGCTGAAGACGATAATCGGCAGGCTGTTGTCGCGGGCAAGCGCAATGGCGCTGGCGTCCATGACGTTCAAGTGTTGGGCCAGAACCTCGTCATAGGTCACGGTATCAAACCGCTTGGCATCGTCATGTTTCACCGGGTCCTTGTCGTAAACCCCGTCCACCTTGGTGCCCTTGAAGATCGCCTCACAGGCCATCTCGTTGGCCCGCAGGGTGGCCGCCGTATCGGTGGTGAAATAGGGGTTGCCGGTGCCAGCGGCNAAAATGCACACGCGCTTTTTCTCCAAATGGCGCACGGCGCGGCGGCGAATGTAAGGCTCGGCCACCTCGTCCATGCGAATGGCGCTGATCACGCGGGTGAAAACGCCCAGGCCTTCAAGTGCGCTTTGCATGGCCAGCGCGTTCATCACCGTCGCCAGCATGCCCATGTAATCGGCGGTGGTCCGCTCCATCCCCTGCGCGCTACCCGCCAGCCCGCGAAAGATGTTGCCGCCGCCGATGACCATGCAAATCTCGACGCCCATGTCATGGACCGTCTTCACTTCGCGGGCGATTCGTTCAACCGTCGGCGGATGCAGCCCGTACCCTTGGTCCCCCATCAAGGCTTCGCCCGAGATTTTCAGCAGAACTCGTTTGAAGGTGGTTTGCGGGGTGTGGGATTCGGACATGGGGCGCGCTCCGTTAAGGCCATCTGGCAATCTCGCGCAAAATGTCGGAAAAGCCGGTCAGGTTCAATCACCTAATGCGTTCCGCCTTTAACCTGAAACATCAGCGAAAGGCGGAACGCGTACAACGATTGAACAGAGCGCTGCATTTCGCGAAAATCTGTGACTCAGGGTTTTCGCGAAACGCTTTAAAGGGGTTTGAGATGCGCAAATCGTACGACTCGTACGAAACAGATTGGGACCAGTCCGATTTTCGTACGAAAATCGGGGGTCAAGCGTACGACTCGTACGAAAATTTGCGCACCACCACATGATTGACCCTGCGACCATTCCCGCCGACCGCCCGGTTCTGATCGCCGGGCCGACGGCATCGGGAAAATCCGCCCTCGCGCTGCGTATCGCGCAGGATAAGGGCGGCGTGATCATCAACGCCGATGCCATCCAAGTCTTTGAAAACTGGCGCGTTTTAACCGCCCGCCCCTCGTCTGAGGATGAGGCGGCGGCCCCCCACGCCCTCTACGGCCACGTCCCTTATGATGCCGATTATTCCGTCGGCCACTGGCTGCGCGAGGTCGCACCGCGCCTCAAAACCGGCTCCCGCCCCATCATTACCGGCGGCACCGGATTGTACTTTTCTGCCCTTACAGAAGGCTTGGCCGAGATCCCTGCAACCCCGTCCGAGGTGCGCGAGGCGGCCAATGAAATTGTTTCAAAACAAGGGTTTAAAACCCTCCTTCCAAGCCTCGATGCGCAAACCCTTTCCCGTATCGACCAGCAAAACCCGATGCGCGTGCAACGCGCATGGGAGGTCCAGCAAGCCACCGGAAAGGGCCTTGCCCACTGGCAAGACACCACCCCTCCCCCGCTTTTGCCGCTCGACCAATGCACCGCCATCGTGGTCGAAGCCGACAAGGAATGGCTAACCCCCCGGATTGAAAGCCGTTTTGACCAGATGCTCGATATGGGCGCATTGAACGAGGCGCGCGCCAATCTCCCCAATTGGGACCCGCAACTCCTGTCGTCCAAAGCCATCGGCGCACCGGAATTAATCGCACATCTTCAAGGGCTTATGACATTGGACGAGGCCCGTGAGGCGGCCACCATTGCCACCCGCCAATTCGCCAAGCGGCAGCGCACATGGTTCCGCGCGCGGATGAAAAACTGGCACCGGCTGAATGCCGCTGAGTTTTAGAAAAACCGATTTTTCGGCCTGACATCGCCGCAATTCTCTGCCAAAACTTTTGAAAAGCAGTCAAATCAGGCAGGCAGACAGATCACATGACAGCACATGCGCGCATCCTTACCCTCGCGCAATGGACCGAAGGCGGCGCTTGGCGCGGGGAGCTTCCACACAGTTGCCCGGACCATGCCCTGATCTGGATCACGCGCGGCCAAGGACTCGCCATGGTCGAAGGCATCCGCCGGGGCGTCGGTGTGCACAATGCGCTCGTGATACCGGCCAACACCTTGTTTTCATTGGATCTTGGCAAACAAGGCTTTGGCCTCGTTTGCCTCGTGCCTGCCTATGGCCCCGTGTTGATGCCCGATACGCCACAGCACCTGCGCATCCGCGACGTGCAGGCCCAAAGCGAACTCACCTCCATACTCGACGCCATGCAGCGCGAACAGAACAGCGCCCGCCCCTTCATGGATGAGGCGCTGAACGCCGAGGCCACGCTTCTCACGGTCTGGCTTCGCCGCGCCATGCTGGCGCACATCGAGGAACCCGAAAAAATGACTGCAGCCCAAAGGCTTGTCACAGCCTACGCAGCCTTGATCGAACGCGATCACACAACCGGAAGAACAATGGCGGACTATGCCCAATCGCTCGGGGTGACCCCCACGCACCTAACACGCACATGCCGCGAATGTACTGGCATGACAGCCGCCGAGCTGCTCACTCAACGCAGTTTGCACGCCGTGCGCGACCTTCTGGAAAGCAGCGACCACCCGTTTAACCGCGTCGCCGCGATGACAGGCTTCAACAGCGCCGCCTATTTCTCGCGCTTCGTTCTGCACCACACCGGCAAAACCCCGTCAGAGCTTCGCAAAGCCGCCACCGACCGGCCCAAGTTTCCGGCCCTCGCAAAACGCTGAAATTACACTGCGGGGATGGTCCTTTC
>PR_CR_10_Liq_1_inCRDRAFT_1001501_pt1 | contig 13056 bp, 14 predicted proteins | sample PRCRCaboRojoPR_3_FD_10241 | JGI IMG/M metagenome (IMG submission 10241) | reverse complement strand
CCCGCCTGCGGCAGCTGCTCGGCGAGCGCCTTCGACTCACGCTGCCGGTGGCGCCGCTGCGGGTGGCGACAGGACCCGTCCGCCCGCGGCTGACCCCCGGTGCCACCGCCGAGGATGACGCCAAAAAAGATGACACCGGAACGGTGCCGCTGGACCGCGACGGCATCGACTATGTGCCGGACCTGACGCGGGGGCACGGCACCCTCTACCTGCCCGATGGCGAGAGCGTGCCGGCACGGGCGCCGGGCGCAGAAGCGGCCCTGTCGCTTCAGTGCCTGCGGCTCGGCTGGGGCGGCCTGCACAGCCTGATCTTCGCGGGCGGCATGGCCGCGCGCTCGCTGCCGCGGCTCCTCGCCGGTGGCGTCTCGCTGCGCGAGGGCTGGCCGCTGGCGCTGGCGGAGCTGGTGCTCGCGGGCAGCGACGCCGAGATGACGGTCCGTGCTGCGGAGCGCACTGCGGTGGCACAGGCCAGGCTGGACCTGGACCTGCACCTGGGCCGCCTCAGCCTGGCGGCGGCGCGCGAGCGCGCCGCGGCGCTGGGCGATGCCGATGGCGTCCTCGCCGACCTCATCCGCAACCCGGGTGACGCCTTGGCGCGCGTGCTCGGCTGGCAGCTCATCGCCGCCGTCCAGAACAGCCTCGCGCAGGATCCCGCTGCGAGCCGCAGCTTTCACGACCGGCTGCTCATGCGCGGCCCGATTCCGGCGAGCACGGCCATCGCCCTGGCCAGCGATGAAGCCACGCTTCAGAGGACGCTGGCGGGGCTCTGCAACACCGGTCAGGCGCCCCCCTAAGCCAACGCGGAGCCGACGCGGAGCCACCCGGTCGCGGCCCCCCGCCGCTGCCCCCGAAGTCCCTTGCAAAGCACCCGGTTTGGGGCGTAGCGTGCGCGCCTTTGCGGGTGGCCGGCCGCATCGGGCCGCGTCGGCATCGGAGCGCGGCGTCGGCCTGAAAGCCGCGCAGCCCCCGCCGTCGTCACCCACAGCCGCGCCGGTCCATACGACAGGAAGCGTCGATCCGCACAGAGCCGGCCGCAGCCGCGAGCGCTACAGCACCATGTCCAAGACGTCCAAACGGCTCAAGCTGCACGGCTTCAACAACCTCACGAAGTCGCTCAGCTTCAACATCTACGACATCTGCTACACGGACTCCGACGAGCAGCGCGCCGCCTACATCGCCTACATCGACGAGGCCTACAACGCCGAGCGCCTGACCGGCATCCTGACCGACGTGGCCAATATCATCGGCGCCAATATCCTGAACATCGCGCGCGAGGACTACGAGCCCCAGGGCGCGTCGGTGACCATGCTCATCGCGGAGGAGCATGCGCCGGATCAGTCGCTCACCAACTCGGCGACGCCGGGGCCGCTGCCGGATGCCGTCGTCGCGCACCTGGACAAGAGCCACATCACAGTCCACACCTATCCGGAGAGCCATCCGCACAACGGCATCAGCACCTTTCGGGCGGACATCGACGTGTCCACCTGCGGGCTGATCTCACCGCTCAAGGCGCTCAACTACCTGATCCACGCCCTGGAGTCGGACATCGTGATCATGGACTACCGGGTACGCGGCTTCACCCGCGACGTGCGCGGGCGCAAGCACTTCATCGACCACAACATCAGCTCCATCCAAAACTACCTGTCGCGGGACACCAAGAACCGCTACCAGATGATGGACGTGAACGTGTACCAGGAGAATCTGTTCCACACCAAGATGGTGGTGAACCGGTTCGAGCTGGACGACTATCTTTTCTGCGTCGATGTCGAAGAGCTCTCGGACAAGGAATACAAGCGCATCCAGCGCCTGGTGCGCCGGGAGATGATGGAAATCTTCTACGGGCGAAATCTGAACCGTGATATCGAGGGGTGGAATGGAAAGAGGGGATAAGGAGAGGGCGGAGGGCTGAGGCTCCGGACTTCTCACCTCGCGGGCGGCCACGGCTGCTCTGGCCTTGGGCGCGCCGGCGCCCGGGACATTCAAAACCCGACGCATCCGCAAACATCCGGGGCGGTCAAGCAATCCAGGGTGCTGTTGTCGAGTATCCAGGAGCGCGGAACAACCGCCCGCGGCGATGCTGCGTCCTGCCCTCAGCCCTGGCCTGTCCAAGACCGGTCGCGCGCGGGCGACCCGGTTGCTCCCAGGTCTGAGACCCGGCGTCAGCAGCCGTCACTTAAACCCAATAAGCGCCGCGGGTCATCACCTTCGAAACGGCCTTCATGGCCAGCTTGACGGGACCCGGCAGCTCGGCACCGCCGGCGGCGTGGGCCACGTCGGCGTGGTGGATCTCGTCCGCTTTCATCTGCTCCAGAATGGCGCGTGTGCGCTGGTCGTCACCCGGCACCTGTGCGATGTGCTCGTCCAGATGGCTCTCCACCTGTCGCTCCGTCTCCACGACGAAGCCGAGGCTCCACTTGTCGCCGGCGAGCCCGGCGGCGGCTCCCATGGCAAAGGAGCCGGCGTACCACAGCGGGTTCAGCAGGCTCTTGCGGGCACCGAGCTCGTCCAGCCGCTGCTCGCACCAGGCCAGGTGGTCGTTCTCCTCCAGCGCCGAGCGCTCCAGGCTCTCGCGCACCTCCGCGAGACGGGCGGTCAGCGCCTGCCCCTGATAGAGGGCCTGCGCGCACACTTCGCCGGTGTGGTTCACGCGCATCAGGCCGCCGAGGTGCCGGCGCTCCTCCTCTGCAAGGTCCACCTCCATGTACTGTTCCGCGGGGTTCTCCCGCTCGGTGAGGCGCGGACGGCCGAAGATGGTGCGCAGGGCCTGATCGAAGCCCATCAGGGCCTGATCGACGGGGGAATAGTCTCTGGTGCTCATGACAATCAGACAGCAGGGCAATCGGTTGTTGGCTGAGGTATCACTGTTGCCACCGATCTGCTGGCGGCGGCGCCGATGGCAAGGCCGAAGTATCGCGCAAAGCCCAACCCTTCGCCGAGGGCCGCAACCCGGGGCCGACGCAGATCAAGAGCCCGCCCAAATCAGGCTTCTTCAGGGTGCTGGCGTTGTCGCCAAACCGTCACACGGCCCCGCGACCCTCGCCGCCCTGCCCGAGCGCCCGCGCCAGCAGCACCACCGGATGCACCACGTCCAGGTCAAGTCCGGCGGCCTCGGCGGCGGACGCCAGGTGGGCCGCACAGCCGGTGTTGGTGGTGGCAAGCCAGCGGGGTGAGAGGCGCCTCAGTGCCGCCACCTTATGCGCCGCAAGCGCCGCGGCGGTCTCGGGCTGATCCAGCAGATAGGTGCCCGCCGCACCACAACAGCTGTCATTGCCCGGCAAGGCCACTACTTCCAGCCCAGGGATGCGGTGCAGCAGCGCATACACCGCCGCCGTATCGCGCAACTGGTTGCGGTGCGAGCAGGGCTCGTGCACCGCCACCACACCGGTGAGGCGCCCCGGCACCAGCCCGGCGGGCCAGGGGCTGTCCAGCACCGCCCGGCACAGCTCCACGGCATCAACCGTTCCGCGCAGCTCGGCCACACAGGCACTGGCGCCGCCCACCACCCGCGCGTCGCCGAGCACAGCCCGGTTCTGCGCCAGCAGGGCATCGGCGGCAGCGGGGAAGCCGTTGTGCCGGTGCATGGCGCCACAGCAAACCTGTCCGTCCGGCACCGCCAGCGGCACCTTGAGCCGGCGGAAGACCACCACCGCCGCCTGCATCACCGCCGGCTCCAAGACCCGGGCGACGCAGCCGCGGAACAGCACCACCGGCTGTGCGGCATCCCCGCCATCCGTCGCCGCTCGGCGCTCGCGGGCCGCCGGCGGTTGCGGCCGATGCAGACGCAGCGCAAGCCCATGCAGCACGCGCAGCTGGGGCCACCGCAGCAGCCCGGCGCGAGGCGCGATGGCGGCCAGCCCGAGCCGCCGATAGGCCAGCGCCGCCCACGCCAGCAGCGGCAGGAGCCAGGTGGCGCTCAGCGCATCCAGCCGCAGGCGCCGCCACCAACGCTGCGGCGCCGGCAGCCGTGCCACCCGTGCCGCGCGGGCGGCATCCATCAGGGTGGCGAACTGCACCAGGGACGGGCACGCCACCTCGCAGGCCCGGCACTCCAGGCAGCCCGCCAGATGCGCATCGAGCCGCGCATTGTCGCTGAGCTGGCCGCCGGCGAGCCCCTGGACCAGCGCGATCCGCCCGCGCGGCGAGTCCGCCTCGTGCTGGTACAGGCGGAACGTGGGGCAATGCGGCAGGCACAGACCGCACTTGACGCACTGGTCCGCGAGGCGCAGCAATTCGCGATCGTTCAAGGTCTTCTGCGCGGTTCAGTGCGATAATGGTTTGGGCAGGGTCGGCAAGGCAGGCAGTGGCGCACTGTGCGCCCCGGCCACATCACAGCGGCATCCGCCCCTGGGGCCACCGAGTTTCACTCGGCCCCCTGGGGCCGCCGAGTTTCACTCGGCCCCTGGGACCGCCGAGTTTCACTCGGCCCCCTGGATAGGGGTAGGGAAGGCGTGCGCCTCCCCTCCCTCCGAACCGTGCGTGCGGTTCTCCCGCACACGGCTCTCCGGTCGGTTGTTTCCTCATCGGGGTTGGCTCGCCCGGGCATGGGCTGCGCTCATGGTGAACAGCCCGTGCTCGGCGAAGAAGGCATTCGGCCAGCGCCGGTGGTCTTGGTGGGAGCGACCGTGACGGCCCTGCTGATGCGCGTGCCGGCGCAGGATGGCCCGCAGCCGGCGGCGCACGAAGCCGTCGATACTTGGGAATTCCGTGCGGTAGGCGTGCTTGAAGTAGCCGAACCAGCCGCGCAGCATCGGGTTGAGGTCGGCGATGATCTCCACCATGCTGTCCCCGCGATTGCGTCGCGTCTTCGCCCGGATCTTGTCCTTGAGGGCGTTGCGGCTCTTCCTGCGTACCCACCGTCGCCCGCCTTCAAAGCGGTAGCCGAGAAACTCGAAGCCCTCGCCCCGCTGCCGACAGTCGCCGATGTGGGTCTTGTCGGGGTGCAGGGTGAGTCGCCGCGCCGCGCACCAGGTCTGCACCTCGTGCAGGGCGGCTCGGGCCTCGGTCTCGTCCCGGCAGAGGATGACGAAATCATCGGCGTAGCGCACGATGCGGTACCCCTGCTCGCTCATTCGGCAGTCGAGTCCATGCAGGTAGAGGTTGGCCAACAGCGGGCTGATCACCGCGCCTTGCGGCGTGCCCCCGGTCGGTGTCCATGGCTCGAGCCCGTCGAGGATGTCCGCCTTGAGGTAGGCGTCGATGAGCGCGAGCACGCGCCCGTCGCTGATGCGCGCCTGCACCTCGTCCATGAGGGCGTCGTGGGGGATGCTGTCGAAGTAGCCCTTCAGATCGGCGTCAACCACCCAGTGGTGACCGGCCTTGAGGGCGGCGTCGACCTCCCGTAACGCGTCTTTGGCGCCGCGTCCCGGCCGAAAGCCGTAGCTCTCGGGCCGAAACTCCCACTCGAAGATGGGCTCAAGCACCCGTTTGAGCGCCCCCTGCACGATGCGGTCCTTGACCGTGGGGATGCCCAGCGGACGCTTGCCGCCGCCGGGCTTGGGGATGTCGGTCCGTTTGACTGCGCTCGGGCGGTGGCGGCCGGCCTGCAGCTCGGCCCCCAGTTCATCCAAGTACCTCTCGGCGCGGGCGGCGAAGCGCTCAATGCTCATGCCGTCCACACCCGCGGCGCCTTGCCTGTGTGGATGCTTGGGCGCGCCACGCCTTCCCAGGACGCTTCCAGCGTGCTTCGGTCACAGACTTTGTCCCACAGACTGTACCACTTGCCTCCTTTGACCCCGTTCACCAGGGCCGCCAACATCCGCTCCGTCCACACCGACGGCTCCACCCAGGTCCACTCGCGCGGGTCTGGGCTTGGGCATGCTTGTTTAGCCCTTTCGGGCACTGACGCATTCGGCATCTCGCCTCCGTTGGCGTTGGCTTTCACGGATCAACCTTCCTGCCCGCCTTCGCTCAGCGCGGGTTTGCTCTCCGCGCCTCTCGTCCGCACCAGATCGACCCTCGGCAGGGGCAGCCCCCCAGGCATCTTTAGGACCGGCGTCTCCGCCATGTCAGCCCTTGGCCGTCCGATCACGAACATGCACTACTATGCGGGCTCTGACTCCTGCCGGCGGTCACCTCCGCCGACAGGTCTCCCCGTTTGCCTCGCACTGCCGTCCGATCATTCCGCCCCCAACCACGTGATGCGCACGACGGTCGTTTGCTCTCGCCATCTCAACGCCGCCGCCGGCTTTCGGGCTTCGCCACGCGGTCGCAGGCTCGCCGCTACACCCCGCCGAATCGGGTTCGTTAACCTACGGACTGATCGTTCGCCTCCAGTTACTCCCCACCCCGCCTCACGACGACGCAGTTACCTTTGGCTACCGGGCCTTGGCATACCCGGACACGGACTTACACCGTGCTGACAGTGCGCCCTCACGGGCGTACGACCGCCGAGTTTCACTCGGCTCCTGGGACCGCCGAGTTTCACTCGGCCCCCTGGGACCGCCGAGTTTCACTCGGCTTCTGGGGCCGCCGAGTTTCACTCGGCGACCCCGGACGGCGCATCCACTTGCACAGCAGCACCGTATCGCAGGCCTACACCCGCATCGGCAAGCCGCTGCGCCGCGCTCAACAGGCCGGCGGCGCTTGCCGCGGCACGGCAGGCGGAGGCGAGCCGGGCAGAGACCAATGGGACTCAGGCGCCCGCGCTGCGCTGAAGACGGCGCGCGGAGCTTGGCTCTCCCGCCCCCGGACGCCACCTACCGCGCCATTGTGCACGCCATCTTAATGATCAGCCGAGACGGAGCGCCAGCGCATGTCCACACCCGCACCCTACTACAAGTACCACGTCTTCTTTTGCACCAACCTGCGCGCGGACGGCAGCCAGAGCTGCGAGCAATGCGGCGCGCAGGCGTCCCGAGACTACCTCAAGCAGCGCACCAAAGAGCTCGGCCTCACGGGCGCGGGCGGCGTGCGCGTCAACAACGCCGGCTGTCTGGACCGCTGCAGCGAGGGCCCGGTGGCCGTCGTCTACCCTGAGGGCACCTGGTATACCTACGTGGACAGCGAGGACCTGGAGGAAATCCTGCAAAGCCACCTCATCGGCGGCGAGCCCGTGGAGCGGCTGCGGCTGCCCGGGTGAGGCGCGCCACACTGTGCATCGCGCGCGCATGCGACCGATGCCAACTCTTCGGCGCATACAAGGTCGGCGCACTTGCACGGACTCTGACCGCTCGGGTATAGTACGCGGCTTTCTCGGGCTTGCGCAGGTCTCCGCGCAAGCCTGACCATTTCGTGATCCAAGCTGACCTGCGGGACGGACATGAGCACAGCGAGCGCAAAGCCGGCAGAAGTGCGGCGGGCCTGGTATCTGATCGACGCCGAGGGCAAGACCCTGGGGCGCCTGGCAACCGAAATCGCCCGTCGTCTGCGCGGCAAGCACAAGCCGCAGTACACCCCGCACGTGGACACCGGCGACTACCTTGTGGTGGTCAACGCCGAGAAGGTGCGTGTCACCGGCAACAAGCGCCAGGACAAGATGTACTACCGCCACACCGGCTACATCGGGCACCTCAGGTCCCGCTCCCTTCAGCAGATGCTGGACGAGCATCCGGAGCGCGTGCTTGAGGCAGCCGTCAAGGGCATGCTGCCGCACAATCCGCTGGGCCGCGCCATGTTCAAGAAGCTTAAGGTCTACGCCGGCCCGGATCACCGCCACCAGGCCCAGCAGCCGCAGCCGCTTGAGGTCTGAGCCCAACGGCGCAGCATCGCTTCGGGCACGAGTCGTGCCCAGCACGAGTCGCCCAGCACGAGTTGCCTGCACAACCGGCCAACGACAAAACACCACGGACACCTGACACATGCCGGACTTTCACTACGCCACCGGTCGTCGCAAGAACGCCGCAGCCCGGGTCTTCCTGAGCCTCGGCAGCGGCAGCATCACCGTCAACGATCACGACCTGGACCATTTCTTCGGCCGCGAAACCGCCCGCATGGTGGTCCGCCAGGCACTCGAAGCCGTGGAGCTCGCAGACCGCGTTGATGTGCGCGCCACCGTCAAGGGCGGGGGCGCCTCAGGACAGGCCGGCGCCATCCGCCACGGCATCGCCCGCGCCCTGGTGGACTACGACGAAAACCTCCGTGCCCCCCTGCGCCGCGCCGGCTTCCTCACCCGCGACGCCCGCGAGGTGGAGCGCAAGAAGGTCGGTCTGCACAAGGCACGCAAACGGCCGCAATACTCGAAGCGCTGATGCGCTTCTCGCAGGGCTGAAGGGCGTCTTCGTACTTGGCTTTCGACGCGCTGCTGAAACTGGATGCATGGAAGCGGCCGTGCCGTTTGTCTGCGGAGGTTTACGCCTTGACAGACCAGTGTCGGTATTATGCATACCGCGCTCAGGTCACAGGTTCCGCCCCATCAGTCGCATCCAACATCGCCGAAGGTTAGGAGCGCGACACCCAGAAGGACAGGGGCAGGTGTCTCTACACGGCAAAGGGATCTGGTGCAGAGTGTTGGACCCAGCTCATGATCGGCATCGAAGCAGGCCTGATTGAGCGCAGCAGAGCCAGGAAGTTTGTTGGATCAGGCACGACAAGTTGCGAGCATGATCAGCGGCCCGATCCGCAGCTTCCAGCACAAGCCCAGCACAAGCCCAGCACAAGCCCAGCACAAGCTTAGAGAGCGTCACAGGCAGCGCCACCTCCGCCCTCTCTTCTTCTTGGGGGATCGTCTAGCGGCAGGACAGCGGACTCTGACTCCGTTAACCTAGGTTCGAATCCTAGTCCCCCAGCCATTTGCTTCCGCGAGCAACAGCGCCCGCCCGGACCGAGTCCGGGTGGGCGTTTTTTCGTGCAGGCTTGAGCGTGATCCGAGTACCAACGCTTCGGCAATCTTCCCGCTCAGCCCCCCAGCGCGCATCGGCTTACGCCGAATCGCTCGCGCATCAGCACTCGACACTGTGGGCTGAGCGCGCCAGGCTCTTGTCTTACTGAGATCTTACCGAGAGCGCCAATGGAGACCACACGATTGTCGTCCAAGGGCCAAGTCGTGCTGCCGAAGGCGATCCGGGATGCCCACGGCTGGGCGCCCGGTACCGAGCTGCTGATCGAGGATGGGCCGCACGGCGTGCTGTTGCGCCCTCGCACGTACTCGGAGCCGAGCAGCCTGGAAACCGTGGCCGGCTGCCTTCGCGATGCTGCAGGTCCGGCGCGAACAGACGATGAGATGGACGCCGCCATTCGAGCGGAGCTGCGCCGGCGCCATGATCGCGGTCGATACTAATGTCTTGGTCCGGCTCTTGACCTGGGATGATCCGGAGCAGGCCGCCGAGGCCAAGGCCCTGTTCAGCGCGAACGACATCTTTGTTGCAAAGACCGTGCTGCTGGAGACCGAGTGGGTGCTGCGCAGCCTTTACGCGCTGGACACCGGGCGCATCGCAGGGGCGCTGCGCGGCCTGCTTGGGCTGCCCCGGGTGCGTTGCGAGGACCGCAACGCTGTGGAGATGGCGCTGCGCTGTTGTGAGCAGGGTCTGGATTTCGCCGATGCACTGCATCTGAGCAGCAGTGTCGGGGCAGGCAAGCTCGTCACCTTCGATCAACGCTCCCGCAAGCGCGGCCACGGCGCCTGCCCCATCGAGATCTTCACGATCGCGGAGGTTCTGGACGGAACATGACGGTGCGGCCGGCGCTTTGTTGATGGTCCAGCACGTTGCACCTGGGCCTGATCGCGGTGAAGAACCGCAAGACCCGCTCACCGGCGCAGATGGTCCAACTGCACGCACACGGCGCTTCGCGAGCATTCTGTGGCCACCGCGGCAGGCTCAGCGTCGAACGACCGAAGCCCGACATTGAGGAATTCCCGTCGGGCGTGAACCGAGTGGACGGCGAGGGGCTGAGGGCTGAGGATCGAGAGGCTCTCGATCTCGTCGGGAAGGGTTCAAAGGCAACTGACGCAGGGAGCACCTCGGGGCGGGCAAGCATAGGGGAGCCATGAGGAGTCGGGGGTGGCGGATGCGCTTTGCTTATCCGTCGTACAGATGCACACTGAATTTCGACAACTTAGAGGCATCCAGCCTCCTCGCTGCTCGCCCCTCACCCCCAGCTGCTCGCCCCTCAATCCCAATCATTCGACGAGCTGCTCAACGGCCAGCCCCATCGCCTTCGCGAGCCGCTGGAGGGTCGCCCTGCGTGGCTGGTTGGCGCCGGATTCCAGGCGCGCCAGCGCCGACTGTTGCATGCCCGCCGCCTCCGCGACCTGCTGCTGCGTCATCCCAAGATGTTCCCGCCAGGCGCGCAGCAAGGGCACGTCGTGCAGCACATGCGCCTCCACCACCGCCTGCGGAATGCCGGGGCCACGCCGTTCGCGCTCCAGCAGCGGGCGCACCCGCTCCCAGTCTTCGATGGGGACCAGCACATAGACCGGCTGCCCGTCGCGGACGACGGTCTGGTAGTCGGCAGGCTGATAGTCAGTAGGTTCGTTCATCACGTTTCTTGACTGCTTCGATACTCACGATGCGCACCGCGTGCCCCACGTCGAAGAAGACCCGATAGTCACCGACGCGCAGGCGATAGCCGAGCCGATGGTCGGTGAGCTGCCTGACGCCGGGCACGTCAGGGAAGGCCGACAGCCCGGCAGCGGCTCTCAAGATGCGCGACTGCAACCCGCGGTCTCCAAGCTTCTTGAGCTGCTTGAGCGCCTTCGGTTGCCATTCCACCTGCATCATGCCGAAAACATAACACAATATAACATGGGAGAGGGCTGAGGGCTGAGGGCTGAGGGCTGAGGAAGCGCACACCGACTCGGGGCCATACTGCTCGTCCCGTTCAGGGGCAGCTCGCCGACCGTAAGTCGATCCTGCCGTCGGCCGCGCGTGTCTTCGGCACCGCTCGCCCCACCTCGGCCATCAGCACCCGCACTCCCCGGCTCCCGCCGCACCACAACCGCAAGCCAAGCACCCGCCCCTCAGCCCTCCGCCCTCAGCCCTACTGCGCGCAGCAGACCAGAGCGCATTTTCAGCCCTCCCCAACGCGCCGTTGTCACAATTACGCAACAGCCCCCTTCGTATGTAGCTTTTTTCAAAAAAATCTGTTGCCAAGTGTCGCATCCTGATCTAGTATTCGGAGCGCAAGACATGATTGCGTCAGCTTGCGCGGTCTTTCGTGTTTTTCACAACAGCGGAGAGCAGCATGAACAAGAAGCTCCTCAGCCTGGCAGTCGCCGCGGCCGTCGCCGCGCCGACCGCTGCCATGGCCGAAGCCGTCCTGTACGGCAGAGTACATGTGTCCATCGACTATGCCGATGTGACGAATTCCATTGCGCCCACCTACGACGAGGTTGAGTACTTCAACGTCACCGGCATCGGCCCGGCGACCGAAACCTCCACAGCGACCAACATCTACGCGACCCAGGCCGCGGCCGCGGCCAATGCTGGTCCGAACACTCCCGGATTCCTCGCACAGGCCGAAGACGTACCGGCTTGGGTCAACAGCACGGGGGGCACGGTCTATGTGCCTCTGGCGGATGGGACCGTTGCAGAGGTCCAGGACGGCACGCTTATCGAAGGTTTCACCTCCAGCAGCACCACAATGATCGTCCCCGGACCTGACGGCGAGATGGTGACCCTCATCCGCACCGACGGCGCGGGCAACCCCATCATCAACAACGACGGCCAGGACTTCACCGGCTGGGGTGTCGCCAGCGAAGGCAGCGAAATCCCGGGCTCCGGGCGCGCCAGCCGCCTTGGCGTCAAGGGCTCCGAGGATCTGGGCAACGGCCTCAAAGCCATCTACCAGATCGAGCTTGGCCTGAACCTGGGCGATGACGACATCACCAGCGGCAGCAACGGCATCAGCTACCGCAACACCTTCGCCGGCATCGCCGGTGACTTCGGTACCCTCCTGGTCGGCCGTCACGACACGCCGCTCAAGATTTCCACCGGCAAGCTGGACATGTTCAGCGACACCATGGCGGACTACAACGGCACGGTCGGATTCGATGACCTGCGCGTGGACAACGCCATTGCCTACATCTCGCCGAGCTTCGCCGGCTTCTCCTTCGCCGGCGCCTTGGTCGCTCCGGGCGGCGGCACCGACGGCGAAGGCGTGAACATCAACTCCGACCAGCTGAACGGCGCCTACTCGTTGGCCCTCATTTACAGGAACGGTCCGTTCCACGGTTCAGCGGCTTACGAGTCCATCAGCAACGAGATGTTCATGGACAGCGAGACTTCGCTGGCCGGCAAGGAGCAGTGCATCGGAGCCGATGGCACCCCGACCCTGACCTGCGGTTACGTCGACAACGACTATGCCAAGTGGCGTCTCGGCCTCGGCCTGCTGGACTGGAACGGCTTTACGCTGACGGCGATCTACGAGCAGCAGGACGATCTGCCCGACGGTCAGACGCGCCAGATGGTCGGATTTGTCGATCCGGACGGCAACGTGACGTTCGACAGCCTGACTGGGGGTGCCGAGGAACAGCGTTTGTGGCAGGTGCAAGCCGGGTATTCCTTCGGTAACAACATGGTCAAGGCCATGTACGGGGCCGTCGATCGTGATGCTGACAAGCCTTTCAGCAGAACGCGCGATACGCTGAGCATCAACAACATCACGGACGACTTGGGCGGCGACCGCGAAACCTGGGCGATCGGCTTCGACCACAACTTCAGCAAGCGCACCAAGGCCTACGCACTGTATGTCGACGTCAGCGACGACAGCAATGGCCTGCCGAACGGCGAGCTCGAGTGGAGCGGCTTCTCCCTCGGCCTGCTGCACAAGTTCTGATCAGCGCCATTGCGACCTGACCCGACGGACCGGGTCGATGAACGGGGCCTTCGGGCCCCGTTTTTTGTGCCTGACGGTTTCAGCTGGAGCCGGCGGGCGAGGCGCTGCGGCCACCGGCCCGTCGTTGCAGCGCGCCTCCAAGGGTACGGCTTTGGGTCAGTGCTGCGGCTCGGCGTCTGCGTCCACCAGCGCGCGGCAGCGCCCCACCACGGCCTGGAACATGGCCTCGGTAAGCCGCCCGGTCTGGGTGTTGTAGCGGCTGCAGTGGTAGGAATCCACCAGCGTCATGCCGTTGGGCAGCGCATGCTCAGCGCCGTGGCCAAAGCGCCAGGCGGACTGGCGCAG
>PR_CR_10_Liq_1_inCRDRAFT_1001500_pt1 | contig 13064 bp, 10 predicted proteins | sample PRCRCaboRojoPR_3_FD_10241 | JGI IMG/M metagenome (IMG submission 10241) | reverse complement strand
TACTCCCTGTACGCAGCAGTGTCTGTGAAACTAGAAACCGAGTACATAATCGACGTGCTCACCAAACACTCCAAAACAGAAGAAATTCCTGAGTCAGTGAAGGACTTCATATACGAAAACACCACTCAGTACGGGAAAGCAAAACTCGTGCTCAAGCATAACCGATACTTCATAGAAAGTGTCTACGAAGGAGTGCTGCAGGACCTGTTGAACATTCCAAGCGTCAAAGCAGCCAAAGAAGCCTCAGAAGGGATGCAAGTTGAACTGGAACTAAACATTGAGGAACACAAAGACGAACTCACTCAACTGATGGACGCAGAAACTGTGGAGGAACCAGAGAAGGTCGAGTCTTTCGAAATATCGCCTTTCAATATCGAACTTGTCAAAAAGGAGTGCCATGACTGGAATTTTCCTCTGCTTGAAGAGTACGACTTCATCAATGACACTAAAAGTCCCAAACTCGAAATCGACCTGAAGCCCAGCACCCATATACGTTCTTACCAAGAAAAGTCCCTCAGCAAAATGTTCAGTAACGGACGCGCCCGCTCAGGGGTGATAGTTCTGCCTTGTGGGGCAGGGAAGACCCTTGTTGGAATCACTGCAGTCTGCACAATCAAAAAGCGCACTATGATACTCTGCACAAGTGGAGTGGCAGTGGAGCAGTGGAAAAGACAACTGGAACTGTGGAGCACTGTGGAACCAACCAACATCGTGAGGTTCACTTCTTCAAGCAAAGACAACTTTGTAGACCCAGAGGCCCCAGTGATTATGATATCCACCTATTCTATGATGGGCTTCAGCGGGAAGCGGTCGGAAGAAGCCCAAAGAGTCTACGAGAAGATGAAAGGAGTTGAATGGGGACTGTTGGTGATGGATGAAGTTCAAGTAGTGCCGGCAGAGATGTTCAGGAAGGTAATTTTTGACGTGAAGAGTCACTGCAAGTTAGGACTGACTGCTACCTTAGTTAGGGAAGACGAAAAGATAGCAGACCTGAACTTTTTGATTGGGCCCAAATTGTATGAAGCCAATTGGCTGGACTTGCAAAACCAAGGCTATTTAGCGAAGGTGCAGTGCATAGAAGTGTGGTGCCCTATGACTGCTGAGTTCTTTCAGGAGTACCTGAGTGCGCGGTCCAGAATGAAGATTTTACTGTACGTAGCCAACCCTAACAAGTTGATGACTTGTCAGTATTTAGTGAGGAAGCACGAACAACAGGGAGACAAAGTAATAGTGTTTTCGGACAACCTTTTTGTGCTGGAGCTGTGCAGCAGTTACTTCAACTTGCCCATGATCAGTGGGTCTGTGTCCGAAAAAGAAAGACTCAGTATTTTGTACCAGTTCGAAAACACCAAAACCACAAATACAATTCTGGTTTCTAAGGTAGGGGACAACTCAATTGACTTGCCTGGAGCCAACGTGATTATCCAGATATCCTCGCACTTTGGGTCTAGGCGACAAGAAGCCCAAAGACTAGGAAGGATCCTAAGGCCTAAGATCAACTCTATGCAAAGTGACTTCAATGCTTACTTTTACTCACTAGTATCACAGGACACCCAGGAAATGTGGTTCTCGGACAAAAGACAACAGTTCTTGATAGACCAAGGGTATGCCTACATGGTCAAGGACTTGCACAAAGAAGTCCAGCGAGAACCTAACCTTTTGTTTTCAGAAAAAACACAACAAAAAGAACTGCTGGAAAAGATCCTTCCAGCCAAAGACATTGAAGACGAAAGGTTTGAAGACCCAGACAACTTGGCAACTGAGTTTTCGAGGGTAAAAGCAAAAGACCTGGAAAGCATGACTACTGCAAGCAACTCCCAGAAGAGCTACACTATTGAGCGTCCGCGTCAGAGACACTGGCTGTTCACCAAAAGGTATAAAGTAATGAAGAAATAATAAAATGAGTGCTTCAGGCGGAGAGTCCTCAGAAACAGACTTTTGGGAAGAATTCGACACCCTTAGTTGCTTAGGTACAGAAAGCATTGGGAACTCCAAAGGAGAGCCAACGCAGCGGACTTTTGAGAACCTGAACCTGGAGACGTTAGACACAAAGAGGTCAAACAACCTGGATTCCAACGAGAATAACAAGTTCCTGAAAGTGCTGGAACACATAAGACTGGCCAAAGAAGAAGAAATCAGGTCTGCTGTGATAATTGAAAGGAAGAAGTTTGAAAAAGAACTCAAAAAGAACTCAAAGTTTTGGAAAAAACAAATAAAGACCAAGTACGAAGACTACGAAAACGAAAGAGTCAGAATGCGCAACGACTTAGTTAAAAAAGAAAACGAAAAAAAACTCCTGCTCAAAAAAATAATAGCTCTTGAAAACTTAGTGACGCAGTTCAGACTCAAAGACAAAGAAAACTCCCAAACTCCCAAAGAAGAAGTTGCTCAAAAGCCTGCTAAAACTGAAGATGAGCTAAAGTACCAGTTAGAGGCCTACAAAGAACTGACTTTTCTATACAAAGAAAGAGCAGATAATGAAGCACTTAAACTAAAACAAGTTACTGAAAAGTACAAGGGCAAAAAAACTAAGTTACTGGAAGAAATCGAAACGTTGAAGAAAGACTACGATGAGAAGTTAGCACAAGCTCAAGAAGAAAAGGAGTCTGTTCAAGCTGAAATGAAAAAAGTCAGAGAAAGTGTCAAGTACGAACTCTGCATCCGAGAAGAAATCAACAACCGACAGCAAAAGTTCATTGAAGCACTTAAAGAAGAACTCAAAAATGTCAAGTATGTACTGCAAAGTCCTAAGCTTAGATATAAACTGAACAGCAAAATGAGTTTTGACGAGAAAAAGACAACTGAAGCCCAAGAAAACTCTCCTCCAAGTACCAAAAGAACCAGACTCTCCATTAAGACTTCTTTCGACACTAAGGCTTCAAAACAAGTGTCCCGGAGGACAGTTTCAAGCAAGTACAACAGGTCGGTGGACTTGAATTCAGAGGATTCTTTTCTCTCAGCACGTTCAATCAACATAAGTTTCCCAGCTAGAAGAAAGTTAAACCAATATAATAAATGACTGATTTCCACAACTTGGACGAGTTAGAAGTGCCCCAGTACCTAGACACCCTTGAAGGAGAACTTGAAGAAGACAAACCCCAAGGAACAGTTCAGGAGTTTGTGGAAGACCACTGGGTAGGCAGCCCCCAACTTTACAAAAAGTCACTTGAAGAACTCGAAGCACAGGATGAAGAGTACAGAAAACAAGTTGCAGTAGTGACAGACAAAGACAAACAAGTAAGTGCCCAACTGCAAATCCAGAAACAAATATACTCAGACTTGCTGGACTTGACTGGGAAGATCACTAGACTCCACTCCTTTTCAGACACAACAACCTTCAAAAAGAACTTGAAAAGCATCATTAAGTCACTTCTGGAAGTCCAGGAACTTACAGGCCAAACAAAACCAAAACTCAAAAGGATAGGAGAGAACTCCCAGGTGCTTTGGAAGTGGATGAGTGAAGTAAGTAGGGAGTGGAGTTCCAGAGTAGACCTCAAAATAGGCTCAGACATAATAAACCAGGTTTTGAAAGAAGCTGAACAAAAAAAGGACTACTCTCTGCAGTCCTACGTTGCAAAGGAACTTAAAACCCAACAAAGCACTTCCAACAAACAAACTATCAAAAAAGCCAAACACAGGGCTTCCAAACACAGAAAACTCAACTACGAAGTCCACGAAAAACTCCAAAACTTCGTTTCTCCAGAAGTGGCTAACTTGGAACCTAAACAGGAAACCCTTATAAAAACTTTGTTTGGGAAACAAGAACACTCCAAGTCAGAAAAGGTTTACTTAGACGTGCCTTTGGTTTAGTGAAAAACTTTTAAATTACGAAGTTTAGTTTTTAAATTGCCTATGTTTGTATCTAGAGTGTCTAGTTCCGTTTCTAAGGTTTGTTTGCGTCTTTTTTGAGCAATGCTTTTGGGGTGTTCAGGCATCTTTGTGAATTCACTTTCAAGTCTTTTTTTGTCAAGTTGGAGAACCATTAGTTTGTTTTCCAAACTGGCCACAGGGTCCCTTGAGTCTTCTTCAAAGCTTTCTTCAGGAACTTCAGAACTTGGGTTGGTTTGGGAGTTCCTGAGTTCTTCAAGTTCCTTTTGGGTTTGGTAGAGTTGTTGTTTGAGTTTAGAAACTTCGTTGGGTTCTTCTCTCCTGGTTTCGTAAGTTTCTAGTTTTTTGGTTAAAAAGGTGACTTGGCGACGCAAGTCTTCAGTTTCTTTAGTTTTTTGTTTAGAACACTCTTCTAGTTTCTTCTGGGACTCTTTAAGGTCTGTTTCCGCACTGAAGACTCTGTCTTCAGCCTTTTCGAGTTGTTTTTCTAAGTTTTGTACTTTCTTTTTGCTAGCATTCAGTCTGTTTTCGAGTTCTTCAGCCCTCATCCTTTCACTTCTGAGTTCCCTAAACAAGTCTTCGTTTTGCTTCTTCAAGTCTTCAGAAGAGTCTTCGGGGTGTTTGGATAACTTTTGTTCCAACTCCTGGTTGCGACTTTCCAGTTCTTCAACAAAGCTGCTGGGTTCTTCTCTTGACTGGAAAGCCCTTACTTGGTCTTCGAGTTCCATGATGGTGTAGTGGGAGTTTTCTAGTTCTTTTTTGAGGTTAGAAATTTCTTTTTCCTTGGACTCAACAACTTCTTGGAGGTTGTTTGGACTTTGTCTGTTTTTCATTTCTTGGTTCTGGATGAACTGCATTTGCTGTGCCAGTTGGGCCTGCAGAACGTCGACTTGCTGCTTAAGTCCAATATCGTAGTGAGGGACAGGCGGGTAGTACATGGGGTACATGGGGTAGTAGCTGTAGTTTTCGTAAGGAGGAGGAAACTGGGGTTGTTGGGTGTAGGGTCTGTTGGGTTGCTGGTTCATAGGAAACTCTTCAAAGGAAGCGCAGTTCTGAGGTATGGGGGTTTGTCCTGAAGAAGTAACTGGAATTTCTCTAATTCTTTCTTGGGGCGAAGGAGTCCTGAGTCTTTCAGCGTAGTCCTGGCCAATGTCTTTGCTTTCAGCTAAGTCGCCTATGTCGCGATCATACCTTCCTGAGCCTTTGTTGGGTTTTTCCTTTAAGTGGCTTTTAGGGTTGAGGAACCCCTTGAAAATTTCTTTGTTTTCTTCTTCTGGAAAGTGGACTTCTTGGTTGGCTGAGATTTTCGGAAGGTTAGTTTTGGGTTTCCTTAAACTGTCTAATTTCTGCTGCAACTCGTTTATACGGTTTTGAATTTCTTGGTTTGGTTCCATATTGTATAATGGAAAGAAGACTCTCCAAGCCTAAACAAGACTTGCTTCCTCGTCTCAAAGACAACCGTCCTCTCAAAGACAAGGACTTCCAAACTCAGTGTTCGAAAAACATCATACGGTTTTTAGTTGCTAGTATTTACCCACACCCTCTTTCTTTGCAGGAACTACTCACTCCAGACTCTAAGTTGTTTTGGACCGTGATTGACTTTGTATTTAAGCAAGTGGACCTTTCCTTTTCGTGCAAAAACGAGACTGAACTTAAGGAGCTTTTGAGGTTTTTGAAGTACCCTTACCTGGTTAATTCCCAAATCCTAAGTGGAGCTCATAACTTTTGGGGACACTTAATTGCAATAATGGACTTTGCTGTGGAACTAGCTAGAGTTTCACAGAACATTGACCAATCTAGAAGCACTCCCATAGTTGAGTACTGTCTGGACGCCTACGAGTGCTTTATGAGCGACACTGACGCTTCAGAAGTCAAGGAAAGGTTTTACGAAGAAATGAACGAAATAGGCATAGTTTCGAAAAACGAAATAGAGATTGTGCAGATTAAGATGGAGGACTTAGAAAACACCAAAAAGACCCTGAGTTCAAACGGTCCAACTCAAAAAGACAAAAAAGTCAGTTACTTAAGCGACTGCAACGAAACGTTGATTCGTTCTTTAAGTGAAGTAGAAGAAACAAGGAACCAGTTACTCCAAAAAAGCAAGGGACTTTGGAACTACTTCAAAAGATACTTTGGGTGCGAAAGCATTGAGGAGTGTCTTTACGGTGTAAAGTCTAAATATGAAAAGTACCTGCACAAACTAAGCACTTTAGAAGAGTCAAAGGACTACTTAGACAACGAGATCCTAGCTAAGTCGAGTTTTGGAACTAACGTAGAAGAGTCGCCTATCCAAACCCAAATAGACGACTTAATGAGGTTCAATTCCTACAAAAAAGAAGAAATGGAAATTTTAGACACTAGAGTGGAACAGCTAGAGCAGAGTCTTTCTGAACTGGACCAAAGACACAACTCTGCTCTAGTGGAGTTTAAAAGTTTAATTAAGGAAGACATCAGCGCAGTCAACCAGCACTTAAGCGAAATTAAAGCACTTATTCAGGACGCAAAGCATGACTGAGATTTACTGGTGACCAGGTACTAAGGACTTAACATAAAATGGGGAACAACCTTACTATTCTAAAACTAGTTTCAGCCAAAAAGGCAAAACCAAGGAGCCGTGCAGTCATTACAGGTGGGAGTTCAGGAATAGGCAGGGAAATAGCTATCCAGTACTCAATGCGAGGGTACAGACTACTACTTTCAGCAAGACAAAGAGGCCCCCTCGAAGAAACCAAAAGAATGTGCGAAAGTTTAGGAGCTGAAGAAGTGCACACCCAAGTGACTGACGTAGACTCCGAGGACCAGTGCAAAGCATTGGTGGAAAAAGCTGTTGAGCTTTTTGGGGGAATTGACATATTGGTGTTGTGTGCAGGAATGGGAGCTCATCAACTATTTAAAGAAGTTACTTCGCTTGAGAGTTACCAAAGATTGATGAAAACGAACTTCTTTGGGTACTTGTACTGCACTTTTTATGCCCTGAACTACTTGAAGAAGTCTAAGGGCCAGATTTTGGTGGTATCAAGTATTTCGGGGGAGATTGGTCTTCCTTTCAGAACAGCTTACTGTGCTTCGAAGTTTGCAGTGACTGGGTTTTTCGAAGCGCTGAGGACTGAACTTGACCAAGACAACGTAGCCATTACTATAGTGTGTCCTCCGTCTGTAAAAACTAAGTTCAGGGAAAACTCCTTAGTGAGGGTGAAAACTCAACACGACAATGAGCACACTATCGATGTGGACAAGTGTGTGAAAGACATACTAGCTGCTGCTGACAGAAGAGCCCGCAAAATCTACTTTCCCTTTAAAGTTTACTTTGCAGCTTACGTGAGGCCCTTTTTCCCAGACTTAATTGACAAAAAGCTAAAGAGAGCAGCTAAACTATAAGTTCTTTACATAACTTAAGTAGTTAAGAAGTCCATCCAGTTGTGCAAAAAGCCTTTGGTAAATGGGTTTTTGAATTTGAGTTTTAAAGTCCCGTCGATGGACTGGAAAGGAGTGAAGAGGTACTTGCACTTATGTCTGTTGAGCACTTCGTTGACAGTCAAAGCGTTAGAAATTGCATAAAGTTCCAGGAAAAGGTACCACCAAGAGTACCACAAAACAGCAACTGAAACTATAACTACGCAAAGGTTAAGGACTCCTTGGCTGGAAAGCAGCAACAAAGCCTTTACTACGTAGGATGAAAGGTAAGACTCCTGAAGCTGGGAGTCCAAGTTGCCCCACTCAAGGTACAAGAACAACCAAGTGCCTGCAACTTGCCAAATGAGTCCCAAAAGGAACTTTCTGTGGTTTTGTTCACTTATGCACTTTCCCAGGAAAAGGCAGTGGTGGTCTTGGACAGGAACACAGGTGTCACAAAGTCTGCAATGCTTAGAACGCTGGGGCCTTTCGATGTGACAAGAACTGCAGATTTTCTCAGGTTTAGGAATTTCCTCGAACTTTTCTAGTTCAAAAAGGTCCCCAAACTTTTGGATGGTGTTGTTGGTTTCTCTGGGAATACAGCCTGGTTTGGAGAGCTTTGCAACAAAATACATTATAGGCATAGTAACTACTAAAGTATTGAACACTAAGGAACTTAGCAAGTAATGTGAAGTGTGAGGCAGCACGTTGTACAAGTACACTAAAAAAACCAATCCCCAGTAGCCTAGAAACACCAAAGAAAATAGCCTGTAAAGCAGACTTTCTTGAGGCTTCTTCATGTTTAGAACTTTCTGACTTGCTTCAGCCGAGTACTCCACTGCTACTTGCATAGGAGTTCTGTCTTTGGTGTCTTTAGCATTCAAAGGAACTTCTTCAAAAAGCAAGTACTCAATGGAATGCACAGCATTTGACATCGCTGCTCTGTGCAGAGGAGTCATTCCCAGTTTGTCAGTTGCTTCCAAAGATAAGTTTAGGGACTTCAGCACTCTGAGGAAAGGCACGTTGTTTTTGTAAGCAGCCCAGTGCACTAGACTGCACCCGTTGTTATCTTTCACGTCGATGTTTGCTCCTCTGTGGAGCAGCACGTAAAAAGCTCCCAACTGGGAAGTTAGCACTGAACTTAGCAAAGGTGTAAACCCCAGGTGGTCTGCAGCCTCGATGTCAGCACCTCTATCCAGAAAGAACTTTATCAATGAGTAACTCCCGCGTGCTACTGCTAAGGCCAAAGGAGTCTGACTGGTTGCGTTGCGTAGATCTACAGGAAGAGCAGCTTCTTTCACGAGTTTTTCTACAGTTTGGTAGTCAAGACGCCAGATTGCTTCGTGGAGGACGCAGTTTCCGTTGGAAGAAGTGAAGTCAGGATCGAGTTTCCCCTGGACTACAGCTTCTACCCAAGGAGCGAGGTTTCCTGCGTGCGCATGGTCTAAAACGTGCCTTATGAGGTTTTCTCTTGCTTGGGTTTTAGAAGTGGTTTCGTTGATGGGAACTTCTGGGGTTTTTTCACTCTTAACTTGGGAGTACCAATCTGCCATTATGTTACACTATTTCTTTAGTGGTTTTTTAAGTCTTAAGAAGCTGGGTTTATAATTACTAGAACGTGGTGACTGGGCTGAAGGGTTTTTTTCACGTGGGGAAGTTTTTTTGGGGGTGGACTTTTTGGAAGTTACTTCTTTGTGGGGTGCTGGGATTCCAACTTGTAGAATTTGGATTTCTTTTTGGAGACTTTGGTACTCTTCTTGCATTTCAGACTTGTTTTGCTGGTACAAGTTGATGGTTTGCTCGAGAACTGGAATGACTTCTTCTTTCATGAAGTTGATTTCGTTAGTGAGTTCCATGATTTGGAGTTCTTGGGCTTGTTCCTTGGGGTCGTTTTCTTCGTCTGGACTTTCTTTTGGAAAGTCGGAGTACTTTTGTTTGATTTGGTTTTTTTTGTTCCTTACAGTTTGTATTTGGTCCTTGATGGTTTGTATTTCTGAGTCGAGGTCTTCTGGTTCTTCTGAAGTTTCTGCTGGGAAGCTTCTTGAGTTGAGTTCTTGTTGGGCTGCCTCTATTTCTTTTTCGAGAATTTGTATTTGGAGTTTGTACTCTTTGTTGCTCTTCTTGATGCTTAAGGTCTCTCCCTGCATTACCCTTAACTTAACTAGTTCCCTCAGCAAGTCTTCTGTTATTCCCTCCATTTTCTTAATACTAATTCACACCATCTCCATGAAGTTCTTGGGGTGGATAGACGCTTCGTACCCGACTTGGGGACTTAAGTTTGCCAACTCTGCTGTCATTATAAGTGTGAAAAACACTGAACGTTCTTCGTTGAAGGCTTGCCAAGTAAGTTGGCTGTGGTCTTCTGCTAAGTCTGGCTTGAGTTGCACTAGAAGTCCGCACTTTTTACTCATTTCGAGGAAACTCTTCATGCGGGGCAGTGAAACACAAGTAGCCTCCATTTCGTGCTTCAAGTTGTAGTCGAAGTAGTGTGAAGGAATCATAATGGGGTAGCTCCTCGAACCTGGAGAAGTTCTTTCAATGTCGAAGTTGCGCACTTCCAAACCATCCCCAGCAAACCTAAATGCCAAAAACTCGTGAGGTGCTGGAAACAACCTGAGGAGTCTGTCTGTCCAAATAGCAGCAGGTGCACTTACCCAAGCGTCACTTTCTATGCCTACGCCTGGACCTCCTCCCTTAGCAAGTTCTCCAACTTCGCCCTTCATAGGAACGCCGTGACTCCCCTCTACTCCTGAGTTGTAGTCAATCACACAGTCTAAGTAGTACTCTCCCCGGATTAAGAACTTCAAGCTAAGTATGCTGTTTTTGTGGGCTTCAGTCATCAACTTGAGGTTTCTAGTGTAAATAGCAAATATCTTAAGTTTGGTTCCAGAGTACTCAGTGAAAAAGTCAGACTTAAAGGAACAAATCATCACAGCGTTGGGGCCTTGGTTCATGGCCATGACTTCTAGTTTTTGCTCTCTGACGATGAAAGTGATGCTTTCGTCAAGCGTAGACAAGTACTTCATTCCTCGCAAAAAGGTCTTGACACTTTCTGACCCCGCCACTTTCCATGTTATAGACTCACTCCACATTTATGAGAGCTAACTGTGTGTTTTGTTCCAAGAAAGCAGCTGAGCAGGGGTACGTGATGGTTTACGAGTCGTTTGACAGCATCAAGGCCCTCAAACTCAGTCCTGGGCAAAAGTTCCAAAACAAATTTGGGATCTTCAAGCACGAAACCTTGACAGACTTAGGTCAGAAAGTAATGGACGACAAGGGCAAAGGCTTTGTGTACACAGCAAACCCAACTCCTGAAATTTGGACTAAGGGCCTCAAACACAGAACCCAAATACTTTACCGAGCAGACATTGCAGCAGTTCTGGGCCATTTAGATGTTAAGCCTGGAGATGTGGTTTTGGAAGCAGGCACGGGGTCAGGGTCATTGTCTGTGGCTTTAGCACGTGCTGTGATGCCTAGTGGGAAACTTTTTACCTTTGAGTTCAACGAGTTCAGGGCTGAAGAAGCTGCTAAGGAGTTCAAGGACCTAGGACTAGATGTTGTTTCTGAATGCAGAGACGTCATTCAAGAAGGGTTTTCGCACCCCCTTTTTGAAAGAGCTGACTCAATATTTCTGGACTTGCCCAGTCCTTGGCTAGCAGTTCCCAAAGCACTGGAAGTACTTAAGCCAGGAGGAGCTATTTGTACCTTTTGTCCGTGCATTGAGCAGTCCCAAAAAAGCGTAGAAGCACTTACTCAGCACGGAGTCCAGCATGCAAGCACAATAGAAACTTTGCTGCGTCCGTACACTTCGCAGTCTTCTCCGAGTTTGTCAATAAAGAACCTGCCTGAGCAAGAAAGAGTGCACACAGGGTACCTTACTTTTGCCTACAAACCTCAGTAACTTAAGATAAATGTTAGAGAAACCCCTTTCAAAAGATTTCATAAAAATCAACAAAAGGAACTTGAAGAAAGTTTCTAAAACTAGAAGATACTCCGAAATACCAAGGACCAGGTCCCAAAGCGTAACTAAGCCCAAGAAAGACCCTCCTAAACAAAGGAACAACTCACAGCAACCCAAGAATTACCTCAGAAGTCAGAATGTCTGGGAAATCCCCGAAGACCCCCAAGAAAACTCCCCAAGCACTAAGTCTTGCAGAAACTCCCCAGCAAAAGTGCTTCTGGACCAAGTATCCAAAAGTGAACTCAAAAGGAAAAAGTCTTCCCAACAGTGTCCTTCCCCCAAGAAAGCCAAAATAGTTTAGTTAATAAATGTCTTGTCCATTCCACTCTTCCAACCCCTCAGACCCAGAAGAGGTCCAGCTGGACTACAGCTACTCAATCAAGGCAATTTCTCCTTTCCAAGACTCAATTGACTACTGCGAATTGCCTGAACTCCACAAAAAACGAATTATCTTCAATTCTTACCCCACTTACCTAAAAAACACCCTCTTCCACGCTTCTCACACGAAACAACTCAGAACTCTTGAACTCCGACAAAGACTAGTGTACTTCAATGAGTTCAAGCGCCAAGGAAACATCCACTTCCACTCTGAGGAATTCGAAAGAGCCCAGGAGTGCTATGAACATGCCTATGGACTCTTGAAGTACTTGGAGTTTCTCGAAGTACACAAAACTATAACTGACGATATTATAAGTCTATGTAGTTTCAAACCCAGGTGCAGTCACGAAGCCCAAATTTATTCAGAATGCTTGAAGCAAATTCTGAGCAATATGAGCAAAGCCTTAATCAAAACAAAGAACTTAGAAGAGGCCAGAAAAGCCCTTGAAGAAGCTGGAGAAGACCCAAGTGCAGTCTTGGTGTTTGACTTAGGAACAGAGTCTGAGACCTTAGAACAGCTAGTTAGTGAAGATGCCAAAAAGAGACTAACAGAAATAACAGACCGAGAAAAGAAGCTAGTCAGCGAGATAATTTCTTGGCTAGAAGAGAACCCCTCTGAACCTGCTTCAAAGGAGTTGGAGTTTGAGTACGTCGTAACTATCAAAATGATGCAAAAGTACTACGAAATACTTAAGTACTACTACTCAGTGCACAACTACACACAAGTGCAGAGAGTGAAGGAGGACATGGACGGAATTCTGGAGATGTACCACAAGATGAAGTTTTACCAAAGCTTGAACTCAGGGCACTACTTGATACAAGAAGCACTTATGCAAGCTGGGATCTTTTTTAACTTTGAGTTTAGTTTGGAAGCTTTCAAAAGGTTCAAAATTAGTTCGGCCTTTAACGAAGCTAAGTACAACGAGAAACTCCTGGACTTTTGCATTGAAAAGTGTTCTGAGGGAAAAAAGACACACAAACCAGCAGAAGAGTCTAGTAAGTCTTTGGGGTGCACTGTGGTGTTGCTTGGAGTTCTTTCAATGGTAATACTTTACTTTTCTATCTTTCAGTTGTAGCTATAGACATTCAAAGATAATTAAGAAATGGAAGAGGGAGGCAAGTACTCAGAACTTTCGAACCCAGAAGTTTTAAGGGGTTTGGGGGACAGTGAAGAGGAGTCTGGCTCTCAAAGATCCCAGTTCCAGCAACCTAAGTCTAATTCAGGCGAAGAACGCCGTTGGCAATGGGCGTTTCCTCAAATTGAAGGAGTGCCGCCATGCCCCAGGGGAGGACACTCTGCCACACTTATTGGCAACTCACTTATGATATTTGGAGGCCATTATTTCGGAGGCAAGAAAGAAGGGTTTGTCTACTTAAACGATGTCTCAGTTTTAGATGTGAATGAAAACAGGTGGTACAAGCCTAGAGTCAACGGAACTCCTCCACAAGAAAGGTACGGACACACTGCAATCGTGGCAGGTGGAAGAATGGTTGTTTTTGGAGG
>PR_CR_10_Liq_1_inCRDRAFT_1001499_pt1 | contig 13065 bp, 12 predicted proteins | sample PRCRCaboRojoPR_3_FD_10241 | JGI IMG/M metagenome (IMG submission 10241) | reverse complement strand
CGGTGCGGCGCCGCGCCGGCCCGCCGCGCCTGCGCGCAGCTGGCAAGGGCTGCGCCGAAGGCGCCGGATGCGGCCGGCTGCGGCCCTGGCAACTGCGCCGGCATGACCTGTGCCCCGGGGCGCAGCCGTGCCGAGCGCCCGGCCCCTCCGGCGCCGTCGCAGCCTGACCTAAGCGTCACATGAGCACGGCGCGCGCTTCCCGCCGCCCGGCGCGCCATGCTCGGCGGCGCGATGGACTCCGAGATCTGTTATCCTGAAGCCTTCGGGTGCCTCACCGGTCGGCACCGCAGCGGCATCAGGCCGCCGAATCCCGCTTAAAGCCGTTCGTGCTGCCGCTCAGCGTTTGACCCGCCGGGCGCCTCCCGTTTCAGCCAAGCAACCCACACACCCGCCCGGACCGGCTCCCGGCGGCGCAGCCAATGCGGCGCGCGCATTCCAGGGAGGGCATTTTTGGAGCTGATCCCATGTCTTTCGAAAACCTCGGCCTCGCCGCCGAGCTGCTGCGTGCCGTGCGCGAGCAGGGCTACACCGAGCCCACCCCGATCCAACGCCAGGCCATCCCGACCATTCTCACCGGCGCCGATGTGCTCGCCGGCGCCCAGACCGGCACCGGCAAGACGGCCGGCTTCACGCTGCCACTGCTGCAGCGACTGATGGCGTCCTGTCCGCCCGGCGCCGCGCGCCGCGGACAGCGGCCCATCCGCGCGCTGGTGCTGACCCCGACGCGGGAGCTCGCCGCCCAGGTGCAGGACAGCGTCGAGACCTATGGCCGTCACCTGCCCCTTACGTCGGCGGTGATCTTCGGCGGCGTCAAGATCAACCCGCAGATCGCCCAGTTGCGCCGCGGCGTGGATGTGCTGGTGGCTACACCCGGCCGGCTGCTGGACCATGCCGGGCAGGGCACGGTGGACCTGTCCCGCATCGAGATCCTGGTGCTGGACGAGGCGGACCGGATGCTCGACATGGGCTTCATCCATGACATCCGCCGGGTGCTGGCGCTGCTGCCGGACAAGCATCGGCGCCAGAACCTGCTCTTCTCCGCGACCTTCTCTGACGAGATCAAGGACCTCGCGAACCGGCTGCTGAACAGCCCGCAGCTCATCGAGGTGGCCCGGCGCAACACCGCCGCCGAGACCGTGCGGCAGACCGTGCACCCGGTGGACCGCCACCGCAAGCGGGAATTGCTGAGCCACCTCGTGGGCGCCAACGACTGGCGCCAGGTGCTGGTCTTCACCCGCACCAAGCACGGCGCCAACCGCCTCGCCGAGCAGCTGGAGAAGGATGGTCTCACCGCCGCCGCCATCCACGGCAACAAGAGCCAGGGCGCCCGCACCCGGGCGCTGGCCGGCTTCAAGACCGGTGACGTGCGCGTGCTGGTGGCCACCGACATCGCCGCCCGCGGCCTCGACATCGACCAGCTGCCGCACGTGGTCAACTTCGAGCTGCCCAACGTGCCGGAGGACTATGTCCACCGCATCGGCCGCACTGGCCGTGCCGGCAACGCCGGCGAGGCCATCTCCCTGGTCTGTGTGGACGAGCACAAGCTGCTGCGGGACATCGAGCGGCTGCTTGGGCGCCCGGTGCCGCAGGTGGTGCTGGACGGCTATGCGCCGGACCCGAGCATCCCCGCGGAGCCCATTCTGCGCGGCAAGGGCGGGCGCCGCGGGCAGGGCGACGACCGCGCCACCGACGGTGCCCGCCGTGGTGGTCAGCGCCGCGGCGCCGGGCGCAGCGAGGCCGGTCCCCGCAAGGCCCGCAGCCCGGCGGACCCAGCCGGGGCGCCGGGCGGCCGGCAACGCCACCACAGCGCCGCCGCAGACAGCCGGGTGGGCGACACCGGTAGATCGGCACCGCCGGCAAAGCGCAGCCAAAAGCCGGGCCATGTGCACCGCAACCCCCAGGCCGCTGCCGGCACCCAGCCTGAGCGCGGCCATCGCCACAACCGCTCCGGTCGTCGCCGCGAGGTGCCGGCCCTGCTCGGCGGTCGGGAGGACTGAGACCTCGAAACGCCCGGTGCAGAGTCCTGGGTGTCCCGCACACACAGGGTCGGCGCCCTGCCCGCCCTGTGCGGTTGCTTGATCCGCTCAAAGAATCTGACCCCATCGGTGTTCCCATTGCAGATGCAGGCAGCGAACGCCTGAGTACACGCAGCGGTTAAGCCCCGGTCCTCGGTGTCAAGCCAGGTGCCTATCGTCGGCACCTGACTTTTCATCAGAGGCCGACTGTCATGATCCGCTCCCTGCCGCCGCTGCTGTGCTGCGGTGCACTCGCACTCATTACCGGCGCCGCAAACGGCAACATCGTGTACCAAGAGACCTTTCCCTTTACGCGTGAGCTGACCCAGGACGCCGAGCTGCGCAACCAGGGCTGGTGCGGCGGCAATGCCGGCGATGCGTTCTGCAATAACCCTCAGGTTCCGGGCCCCGGTTCGCCGAATCAGGGCGGTGAAGGGGCCATCAGCGCGTCACCGGGCTCCACTGTCACGCCCAGTTTGGATATCAACAACAATCCCCAGGGGCCGCTCGCTGTCGATGCTTTTGCCTTCTGGTCGCAGACCGGCACGAATGCGCAGAGCTTCATGTACACCCAAGAGTACATGCTCGATGTGGCTATGCTGGACGCCGTGATGTGGGATCAGCGCGACAGCAGCGCAGATGCGATGCACTTGGCCTTCCGCATTCTGGACGACTGGTACATTTCGGAACAGACGTTTACGCAACCGGACGCGAGCCAGTGGATCGCCCAGTCGGCGTCTCTGGCGTCGCTGAGCTTCTTCCAGATCGACGGCGGCGGTGACCAGACGATCCTGCCGGGTGGCGATTCCGGTCCGTTGTTCGCTTCCCTGCCGGCGGGGACCATCAACGCCTTTGGCGTTTGGTGGGACAGCGACAAGACCCACACGTCGCGCATCGACAACTTCAAGCTGGTTGCGGCCGAGGCCCCGCTGCCCGGAACCCTTTGGCTCGTGGGCGGTGCTTTGGCGGGCATGGCCGGCATGCGTCGGCTCAGGGCCAAGCCCTGAGCGCCGCGCCTCAGCGCTGAGTGGCCTGCCGCCACAGGCGCTCGGCGCCAAACGCCTTAGGCCGACCGTTGTTGGGGATGGCACCCACAAAGTAATGAGGACGGTATACTGAACATCGCTGTTCCAGTAACGGTGACAGTAACGGTGACGGTATGCTGAACTCAACCATTATCGAGGAGGGTACACGCAACTCAGCGCGCGGTCGGCCGACGGCGTCGGTTCAAGCGCTTCTCTACGCGCCCGCGGCCGGGATGAGCCGCTGCTCCGCCTCGCGATATTTCTCGGCGGTCTTCGCGATGATGTCTGCCGGCAGCTCGGGTCCGGGCGGGGTCTTGTCCCAGTCGAGCGTCTCCAGGTAGTCGCGCACGAACTGCTTGTCGAAGCTGGGCGGGCTGATACCGGCCCGGTATTGGTCCGCGGGCCAGAAGCGGGATGAGTCGGGTGTGAGCGCCTCGTCGATGAGGTGCAGGCGTCCTGCTTCGTCCAGGCCGAGCTCGAACTTGGTGTCGGCGATGATGATGCCGCGGCTGCGGGCGTAGTCCGCGGCCTCGGCATAGATGCGCAGGCTGATATCCCGGATCTGGCCGGCCAGGTCGGTGCCGATCAGGTCCGCGGTGTGCTGGAAGCTCACGTTCTCGTCGTGGTCGCCGACGGCGGCCTTGGTGGAGGGCGTATAGATGGGCTGCGGCAATCTGTCGGCCTGGCGCAGCCCGGCGGGCAGCGGAATGCCGCAGACGGCGCCCGTGCGCTGATAGTCCTTCCAGCCGGAGCCGATGAGGTAGCCGCGGACAATGGCCTCCACCGGCAGCGGGCGCAACCGGCGCACGACGATGGCCCGCTCCCCCAGGGTGCGGCGCTCGTCCGCGTCGGGCACGACCTGGGTGAGCGGGATCTCGACGAGATGGTTCGGGACCAGCCCCCGGGTGCGCGCGAACCAGAAGTTGGACACCCGCGTCAGCACCTCCCCCTTGCCCGGGATGGGCTGCGGCAGTATCACGTCGAATGCCGACAGCCTGTCGGTGGTGACGATGAGCATGTGATCGTCATCGAGGCCGTAGATGTCGCGCACCTTGCCGCGGTTGATGAGCGGCAGATGCTTCAGCTCCGAATGGTAAAGGGCGTCTGGCATGGCGGTCATGGAAGTGGGGCCTGGGTGCGCCGGCGCCCGCAGTGGGCGCCGGCTCGAGCTGCGATCGAAGGCTGCACGTCGGCATCGGGCCTCGGCCCGTTGCCCCGCGCGTATGCTGTTGCGACTATAGCAGCCCACGCGCACCAACCCCGCCGTTGAGGCGGGCTCCAAGGACAACCCGGATGTTGCCGAACTGGAGGCATAAACTGGGGCGGATGAACTGGGGCGGATAAACTGGGATGGACACACGAAGCGCATCCACCGGCGCGCCTAAGCCCAGCCGGCTGGTCCTGCGCAGTACGCCAACTTGTGCCCGCGACGAGGCCGTCAACCCAAGCAGTCCATCGGAGCAAACCCCGAGATGCCCCAAGCCGCTGCACCGCATGATGCAACCGGTGGCGATGCGCACGGCGCCGACGCCACCCTTGCCGACCGAGCCGGCGCCCAAGCCAGCGCCGAAGCCAGCGCCGCTGAAGAGCACGCCTTCCAGCAGGCCTTCCGCGGCAGTTTCACCTCCGCCCTGCGCTGGCATCACCTGGACGCCCTCTGGGCCGTGCTGCGCGCCGATGCCGACGGCGGCTGGTATCTGTATGCCGTCGGCGAGCCGCCGCCCGAGGCACCGGCGAGCGCAGAGCAGGTGCACCGCTTCATCGACGAGATGGACGCCCTGCTGCGCCGTGAGCACGACGAGGACTACTGCGGCATCGTCTATGCGGACGACCTGAAGGCGCCGGCCTTGGTCAAGATCTACGATCCGAACAACCTGGGCGTCGTCTGCGGCTTCAGCGACAGCCCGCCGCTGCCGGGCTGGGTCATGAGCAAGCTCAAGCCGGTGGATCTGCCTGCAGCGCAGCCTGCGCCCAAGGGACGGCGGCGCTGGTGGCAGCGCCTGTTCGGCTGAGCCGCGCCGCGGCTGCGTTCTTCGCGCCGCCACCATCATTGACCGCCGGCCAGCGACTGCCTATCGTCCAGCGCCGTCCTGAAGCCGATCCGGAGACTCCCATGGCAAAGCAGATCATCCACACCGACCAGGCGCCCGAGGCCATCGGTCCCTACTCCCAGGCCGTGCGCGCCGGCGACACGGTCTACTTGTCCGGGCAGATTCCGCTGGACCCGGCCAGCATGACCCTGGTGGACGGCGACATGGAGGCGCAGGTGCGCCGCGTGTTCGACAACCTCCAGGCCGTCGCCCGCGCCGCCGGCGGCGAGCTCGCCGACGTCGTCAAGCTCAACATCTATCTCACCGACCTCAGCCACTTCCCGCTGGTGAACGAGCTGATGCAGGCCTACTTCACCGAGCCCTATCCCGCCCGTGCCGCCATCGGTGTGGCGAGCCTGCCCAAGGGGGCGCAGGTGGAAATGGACGCGGTACTGGTGCTCGGCGACTGAGGCTTTCGGCACAGGCGCTGATCGGGTCTTCCGGCCGTCGCCGCGCGGCTCGGCGTTGCCCGTGGCGCCCCCTGCATGCGGGGTGCCGCCCCAGTCCGCAATCGCGCGCACGGCCAGCGCATCGCAACGCCAGGCGGAGGCTCAGCGGCGACGACGAGCGCGCAGTCAACCGCTCGGCCCGCCATTGGTTGACAGCCCGGGGTGGGCACGGGAGGATTTCCCCCTGTTCTCATGCCGCCACTGCCGGCCCGGTATCCGAGCCCACCGTCGCCGCAGCGGCCCTGCCGATTCGACGCCCGTCCCATGCAAGCATCCGTCCCCGATCTGCCCGCCACCGCCCCCGAGCGCCACGACTGGACCATCGACGAGGCCGAGGCACTGCTCGGGCAGCCCTTCAACGACCTGTTGTTCGTCGCGCAGACGGCGCATCGCACGCGCTTCAATGCCAATCGCATCCAGCTCAGCACGCTCTTGAGCATCAAGACCGGCGGCTGCCCGGAGGACTGCGGCTACTGCTCCCAAAGCGCCCATCACGACACCCAGCTGGAGCGCGAGCGCCTGCTGCCGCTGGACGAGGTGCTCGACGCCGCCCGCCGTGCCCGGGACGCCGGCGCGACACGCTTCTGCATGGGCGCCGCCTGGCGCAATCCGACGGACAGGAACCTGGACACCGTGCTGGCGATGGTCACCGGCGTGAAGGACCTGGGTCTCGAAACCTGCGTGACGCTGGGCATGCTCACCGCCGAGCAGGCGCAGCGGCTCGCGGACGCCGGGCTCGACTTCTACAACCACAACCTGGACACCTCGCCGGAGTTCTACGGCCAGGTGATCTCCACCCGCACTTACCAGGACCGGCTCGAAACACTCGACCACGTGCGCACGGCAGGCCTCAAGACCTGCGCCGGCGGCATCCTCGGCATGGGCGAGGGGCGCCGGGACCGGGCCTCCATGCTCTGCCAGCTCGCGAACCTGCCGGCACACCCGGAGTCGGTGCCCATCAACCTGCTGGTGCAGGTGGAGGGCACGCCGCTCTTCGGCACCGAAGCCCTCGACCCCTTCGAGCTGGTGCGCACCGTCGCCGCCGCCCGGGTGATGATGCCGGGCAGCTATGTGCGCCTGTCCGCCGGCCGTGACGACATGAGCGACGAGCTGCAGGCGCTGTGCTTCCTGGCGGGCGCCAATTCCGTCTTCTACGGCGAGCGCCTGCTCACCACGGCCAACGCAGGCAGCGCGCGGGACCGGGCGCTGTTCCAGCGCCTGGGCCTCGCCTTCGAGACCGCCGAGCTGCCGGACCGCGATGCGCCCGGCGCCTGCCACCGCCACACGCCGCCCGAGGCCGAGACCCCAGCCGCGCCTTCCGCCGCGGGATGATGGCCACGGCCCTGCTGCGGCCGGGCAGCACCGGCGACCCGGGTCAACGCGCGGCCGGCAGACGCCGGCGCGACGACGCCGCGCTGCGGGCGGATCTGGAGCGCCTGCGCGATGCCCATCTCCACCGCGCCCGCCGCTTGCTGGACGGTCCCCAGGGCGTGCGCCCGGTCATCGACGGCTGCCGTGTGCTGTCCTTTTGCAGCAACGACTATCTCGGCCTCGCCGCACACCCGGTGCTTGCCGACGCCCTGCGCGAGGGTGCCCGCCGCTTTGGCGTCGGCAGCGGTGCCGCGCACCTGATCACCGGCCACAGCCAGGCCCATCGCCGGCTGGAGGAGGACCTCGCGGCCTTCGTCCGCCGGCCGCGGGCCTTGCTCTTCTCCACCGGTTACATGGCCAACCTCGGCGTCATCAGCGCGCTCTGCGAGCGGGGCGAGGCGGTCTATGCGGACCGGCTGAATCATGCCTCCCTCAACGACGGTGCCCTGCTCGCAGGGGTCCGCCTGCGCCGGTTCCCGCACGCGGATACGGCGGCCTTGGAGCGCATGCGCGCCGGCGGTGATGCCGCCCTGCTGGCCACCGACGGCGTCTTCAGCATGGACGGCGATCTGGCGCCGGTGCCGGCGCTGGCCCGCATTGCAGAGGCCGCCGACGCCCGGCTTCTGGTGGACGATGCCCACGGGCTCGGCGTCGTCGGGAGCGGCGGCCGCGGCACGCTGGACGTCTATCGCAAGCTGGGCTGGGACGATGACGGCTCGGTGATTCTCGTGGGCACCCTGGGCAAGGCCTTCGGCACCTTCGGCGCCTTCGTCGCCGCCAGCGATGCCGTCATCGAGACGCTCATCCAGCGCGCCCGCAGCTACATCTACACCACGGCCCTGCCGCCGGCGCTGGCGCACGCCACCTCCGCCGCATTGGCGCTGGCACAGCGGGAGGACTGGCGCCGCGAGCACCTGCAGGCGCTCATCGCCCGCTTCCGCACCGGTGCCGCGGATCTCGGCCTGCCGCTGATGGCCTCCGCGACCCCCATCCAGCCGTTGCTGACGGGCGATGCCGAGACGGCGCTGGCCTGGAGCCGGTCGCTGGAAGCGCAGGGCGTGCTCGTCACCGCCATCCGCCCGCCCACCGTGCCCAAGGGCGCCGCACGGCTGCGCATCACCCTGTCCGCCGCTCATGCCGAGCAGGACGTGGACCGGCTGTTGGCTCTGCTGGAGCGGTTGCCGTGCGCAGAAGAGCGGCAGAATTGCGAGGATTCGAGCGCATGAGCAGCGCATCGGGACAGCACAAATCGCCACGCAGGCCCCTGGTGCTGGTGCACGGTTGGGGCATGAACGCCGGGGTTTGGGCGGGGCTGCCGGCGGCGCTCACCGAGCGGTTCGAGCCGGTGGCGCTGGACCTGCCCGGCCACGGCGGCGCGGCCTTTTCACTCGAGCAATGGTCCCTCGACCACTGGGCCCAGGCCTGTCTGGAGCAGGCCGCCGAGCGGCTGTCGGCGCAGGACGGCGCCCGGGCCGTCTGGCTCGGCTGGTCCCTGGGCGGGCTCATCGCCCTGCAGGCGGCGCGGCTGGCACCGGCACGCATCGCGGCGCTGGTGCTCATGACCGCCACACCCCGCTTCGTGCGCGCCGTGGACTGGCAGGTGGCGGTGCCCGAGGGCACGCTCGGGCAGTTCCACGCCGGATTGCTGGCTGACCCCGCCCGCACGCTGGAACGCTTCCTCGCGTTGCAGGTCCGAGGCTCAGAGGATACACGCGGCCTGCTGCGGCGGCTGCGGGCCGGCATCGCCGAGCGCCCGGCGCCGGACCCGGCGGCGCTGGAGCAGGGGCTCATGTTCCTGCGTGAGGAGGACCTGCGCGGGCCGCTGCCGGACATCCGCCCGCCCGCGCTCTGGCTCTTCGGCGCGCGCGACACCCTGGTGCCGGCGGCGGCGGCAGAGCGGGTGGCGCTGCTGATGCCGCAGGCGCGGGTGCAGGTGGTGCCGGGTGCCGCCCACGCGCCCTGGCTCTCGCACGGGCAGGCCACGGCAACGGCCGTGCTGGAATTCACTGACGCCATCGGGTTGTGAGGGAGGTCATGCCGGATCAGGTGATGAACGCCATCGACAAGGCCGCCGCGCGCCGTGCCTTCGACACCGCCGCCGACGGCTACGACGCCGTTGCCGTGCTCCAGCGCGAGATCGGCGGCCGCATGCTGGAGCGGCTCGACTACATTCGGCTCACGCCCAAGCGCGTGCTGGACCTGGGCTGCGGCACCGGCGCGACACTGGACCACCTGGCCAAGCGCTGGCGCCGCGCCGAGATCATCGGGCTCGACTTTGCCCACGGCATGCTCACCCACGCCCGCCGCCGCGGTTACTGGCTGAACCGCCCGCGGCTCCTCTGCGCCGATGCCGAGCAGCTGCCGCTGGCAGATGACACAGTGGATCTGGTCTTCTCCAATGCCACGCTGCAGTGGGTCAACGACCTGGATGCCACCTTTAGCGAGCTGCTGCGGGTGCTGCGCCCGGGCGGACTCCTGCTGTTCAGCACCTTCGGCCCCGACACGCTCAGGGAGCTGCGCGCGGCCTGGGCCGCCGTGGACGACGGTGAGCACGTGAGCCCGTTTCTCGACATGCACGACATCGGCGATGCGCTGGTGCGCGCGCGCTTCGCGGACCCGGTGATGGACGTGGAGCGCATGACCCTCACCTATCCGGATATGCGTGGGCTGATGCGGGACCTGAAGCAGCTCGGCGCCCACAACGCACTCGCCGGCCGCTCGCGCGGGCTAACCGGCCGGCGGCGCCTGACGGCGCTGGCACAGGCCTACGAGCGCGAGCGCCGCGACGGGCGCCTGCCCGCCACCTACGAGGTGGTACACGGCCATGCCTGGGTCACGGCCAAGGCCCAGCGCCAGTTCGCCACGGCGGACGGCGTCGCGATTCCGGTGGAGGCCCTCGCCGGGCGGCGGCCGGCTGTAGGTGGCGGGCGATGAGCGGTGTCTTCATCACCGGCACCGACACCGGTGTCGGCAAGACCGAGGTCGCCGCCGGCCTGCTCGCCGCCTTCAAGGCCCGTGGCATCCCGGCGGTGGGCATGAAGCCGGTGGCGTCCGGCTGTGCGCCCGGCGACGACGGGCTGCAATCGGACGACGCCGTCAGGCTCATGGCCGCCGGCAGCCTGGACCTGCCCTACGACGAGGTGAATCCTTACGCCCTGGCGGACCCCATTGCCCCGCACATCGCCGCCGGTCAGGCGGGCGTGGACATCCGCCTCGGGCGCATCCGCAATGCCTATGCCGCGCTCGCCCAGCGCGCCGAGCGGGTGGTGGTGGAGGGGGTGGGCGGCTGGCGGGTCCCGCTGGGGCCGGCGCTGTCGGTGAGCGATCTGCCGAACGCGCTGGGCATCCCGGTGATCCTGGTGGTGGGCCTGCGGCTCGGGTGCCTCAACCACAGCCTGCTCACTGCCGAGAGCATCCGCGCCCGGGGCGTGCGTCTGGTGGGCTGGATCGCCAATGACATCGACCCCGACATGCGCGCCAAGGACGAGAACATCGCCACCCTGGCGGCCCTCATCGACGCACCCACCCTCGGTGTCGTGCCGCGCTTCGACCTGCCCAAGCCGGAGGTGGTGGCCGAGTACCTGGACCTGGAACCGCTGCTGCAGTGATCCCTGCCGCTTGCCGCCGGCATGCGGGGCCGGCCCCGCCCCGTGCTAAGCTCAGGCGCAATCCGGCGACGGGCGGCCCGTGTGCGACGCGCATGCGTCGGGCCGACTGCGCCGACCTGCGTTTGTTTAGATCCAGGAACCACACCATGTCCGATTCGACTTTCCGCCGCTGCGGGGCGGCGTCCCCCGGCCGCCGCCGGATGGGTGTCCATCCCGGCGCTCCGCCGGCCCGGCCGCGGGCGGCGGGCTGGGTGCCGCTCTGGATCGGTCTGTTGCTCATGCTCTGGGCCGCCTGCGCCGCGGCGGACCCCATCGGCCAGGCGCTGGCGCTCGGCAACGCGAGCCTGGTGGTGGAGGAGGGCGGGCGCACCGTCATTGCAGACAACGCCGACCGCGGCATGGTGCCGGCGTCCACCATGAAGCTGTTGACGGCGCTCGCCGCCATCGAGCGCTGGGGGCTCAGCCACCGCTTCACGACGCAATTCCGCCGCGGTGGCGACGGTCGGCTGTGGGTGGTGGGCCAAGGCGATCCCTATCTGGTGTCGGAGGAGCTGGACCAGGCCGTGCGGGCGCTCAGGCGCCAGGGGGTCAGCAGCGTCAGCGGCATCGGCCTGGACGATACGCTGTTCGCGGCCGGCGACCGCATCCCCGGGCGCTCGTCCAGCCACAACCCCTATGATGCGCCGGTGACGGCGCTTGCGGTGAACTTCAACACGGTGAACGTCGTTGTCTCCGGCGGCCGGGTCAGCACGGCCGAGACGCAGACCCAGCTCACGCGCACGGCCCAGCGCATGGGTGCGGCCATGGGCGCCGGCAAGCACCGCATCAATCTCAGGACCCGCGACAACGCCCTGAGCCACTTCGGCGAGCTGCTGAGCGCGAAGCTCAAGGCCGCCGGCATCCGGGTGAACGGCGGGGTCACGGTGGGCCGGGTGCCGGCGGGCGCGACATTGCTGCTCACGCATCGCAACAGCCGCCCCCTGTCCACGGTGGTGGAGAACATGCTGGAATACTCCACCAACTTCGTCGCCAACGACCTCTTTCTGCTGCTCGGCGAGCGCGGCGGGCGCAGCAGCATGGCCCAGTCGCAGCGCGCTCTGGAGGACTGGGCGCGGCGCAAGTTCGGCTGGCGCGACTTCGTCATCGAGGACGGCGCCGGCCTGTCCCGCGGCAACCGCCTGAGCGGGCGTCAGCTCATCGACGTGCTGGACGCCATGGCGCCCTACCGCAACCTGGTGCCGGCGCAGGACGGCAACCCCAATGTCCGCGCCAAGACCGGTACGCTGCGCGGCGTCAGTTGCTACGCCGGCTGGGTGCGCCGCAACGCTGGCTGGACCCCCTTCAGCCTGCTCATCAACCAGCCCGTGTCCTACGGCTTCCGCAACCAGGTGGCGAGTGCGCTGGCGACCGCGCCGACACTGGCGCGGTACTGAGCGGCCGGTGGTATCGGGCGCCGGGAGGAGGTCGCGGCAGCGCGGGGCGACGGGCGCGTGCCGCTGTGTGCGCCGATGGTCGCGCCGGCTGCCGGGGCTCGCGGGCAGCCTGGCCGCTGCCTGCTGGCTTGCCGGCTGCGCGCTGGAGACCTTGCCGCCGCAACAGTCCGGGGGCGGCAGGCCCGAGGGCACTGGCGCCGCCATGGCCGCCACGCCCTATTGGAAAGTTGACGGCGATTATCCGTCGCTCGCCCCGCTGTTGCGGCGGGTGACGCCGGCGGTGGTGAATGTCGCGGTGATCTCCGAGGTGAGTCTCGAGGACCATCCCTTCCTGACGGACCCGGCCTTCCAGCGCTTCCTGGAGCAGTTCGACATCGAGCCGCCGACGCCGGAGGAGCTGCGCCGGCGCGAGAGCGTCGGCTCCGGCGTCATCGTAGACGCAAGCCGCGGCATCGTCCTCACCAACGCGCATGTCATCGAGGACGCCCGCGACATCACCGTGACGCTCAAGGACCGGCGCAGCTTCAAGGCACGGCTCATCGGCCGTGATCCGGGTACCGATGTGGCCGTGCTGCGCATCATGCCGCTGGATGCGCCGGACCTGGCCTTCGCCGACTCCCGCGATCTGGAGGTGGGGGACTTCGTGCTCGCCATCGGCAACCCCTTCGGCCTGGGCCAGACCGTCACCTCCGGCATCGTCAGCGCCGTGGGGCGCACCGGCATCGCCGACGACAGCCTGGGCGAGCTGATCCAGACCGACGCCTCCATCAACCCCGGCAATTCCGGCGGCCCGCTCATCGATCTCGCCGGGCGCATCGTCGGCATCAACACCGCGCTGATCGGCCCCACCGGCGGCAACGTCGGCATCGGCTTCTCGGTGCCGTCGAACCGGGTGCAGCGGGCGGTGGATCGGATTCTGGCGCGCTAGTGCATCAGTGCGGAGATCGCGACGCCGCCCGGGCACACCGGCTTCAGTCGGTCTGGCTCACATATCGGCCACCGCGTTGCGTCGTGGCGCCGTTGCGCGAATCCTCTTGCGAGCCCCAGCCCCAGCCCCAGCCCCAGCCCCAGCCC
>PR_CR_10_Liq_1_inCRDRAFT_1001498_pt1 | contig 13066 bp, 10 predicted proteins | sample PRCRCaboRojoPR_3_FD_10241 | JGI IMG/M metagenome (IMG submission 10241) | reverse complement strand
GTCTGGCTGGAAGATGCGGCGGGTCACACGCTGGACCCCGCCGCCTGCGGCGTCGTCGACGCACCCGCCGCGGCGAGCCGGCTGCTGGCGCAGGGGCGCATTCTGGCCATCAAAGGCGTCGGCGGCTTCCACCTCGCCTGCGATGCGGCCAATGCCGAGGCCGTCGCCGAGCTGCGCCGGCGCAAGGGCCGTGATGTCAAGCCCTTTGCGCTGATGGCGCGGGACTTGGAGGTGATCGCCGGCTACGGCGCGCTCGAGCCCGGCGCGGCGGAGCTGCTGCGGCAACCGGCGGCGCCCATCGTGCTGCTGCCCGCACGGGCCGATGCCGCGCTGTCCGCCGGCGTCGCACCCGGGCAGACGACGCTCGGCTTCATGCTGCCCTACAGCCCGCTCCACCACCTGCTGCTCGCGGACTGGGACCGGCCCCTGGTGATGACCAGCGGCAACCGCAGCGACGAGCCCCAGTGCATCGACAACGACGACGCCCGCCGCCGCCTGCGCGCCATCGCCGACGCGCTGCTGCTGCACGACCGCGACATCGTCAATCGCGTGGATGACTCGGTGGTGCGGCTCATGGACGGCGCCCCGCGGCTGCTGCGCCGGGCCCGCGGCTTTGCGCCGGCGCCGCTGACCCTGCCGGAGGCCATGGCGGCGCTGCCGCCGGTGCTCGCCATGGGCGGCGAGCTGAAGAACACCCTGTGTCTGCTGCAGGATGGCCAGGCGGTGCTCTCCCAGCACCTGGGCGATCTCCACGACGCCGCCACGGCGCGCGAGTTCGAGCACACCATCGCACTCTACCGGTCGCTGTACGAGCACCGGCCCGCCGCGGTGGCCGTGGACGCACACCCGAGCTACCACGCCTCCCAGGTGGGGCGGCGCCTGGGTGCGGAGCTGGGTGTGCCCGTGGTGGAGCTGCAGCACCACCGCGCCCACATCGCCGCCGTGCTCGCCGACAACCAGTGGCCGGCGGATGGCCCGCCCGTGCTCGGTCTCGCATTGGACGGCTCGGGCTATGGCGACGACGGGACCATCTGGGGCGGCGAGTGGCTCGTCGGCGGCTACACCCACCAAAAGCGCGTCGCGCACCTGCGCCCGGTGCCGCTGCCGGGGGGCGCCAAGGCCATCCTGGAGCCCTGGCGGATGCTCTTCGCGCATCTGCATACCGCCTTCGGCTGGGACGCCTTCGTGCGCGAGCGGGCGGGGCTGGCGCTGGCGCGGGACTTGTCCGCACGCCCGCTCAGCCTGCTCCAGCGCATGCTGGCCACCGGCATCAATGCACCGCTGACATCGTCCTGCGGGCGGCTGTTCGATGCCGTCGCCGCGGCGGTGGGCATCTGCCCGGATGCCATCGCCTACGAGGGCCAGGCGGCCATCGCGCTCGAGGCGCATTGCGCGGCACTGGACACCGCCGCCGGCTATCCGTTCGCGCTGACGGCGGCATCCGGTGTCCGTATGCTCGATCCTGCGCCCATGTGGCGCGCCCTGTGCGACGATCTCGCGGCCGGTGCCGATGCGAGCGAGGTGGCGACGCGCTTCCATGCGGGCCTCGCCGATGCGCTGACCAGGCTGTCGGTGGCGCTGGCGGCGGCCCATGGCATCGGCACCGTTGCCCTGTCCGGCGGGGTGCTGCAGAACCGCACGCTGTTCGAGGGCCTGTGCGCGCGGCTGCGGGCGGCGGGGCTGGACGTGCTGACCCACCAGCGCGTGCCGGGTAACGACGGCGGGCTCGCCCTGGGCCAGGCCGTGGCCGCGGCTTTGCTGTCGCAGGCGAAGGCCGGCTGACACCAAGCCCCGCCCCGGGCGGGCCTAACCCAGCCAGCGCGGCGGCCGCGGGCGGTAGCGGTCCGGAATCAGCAGGGTCGGGCTCTGCTGGGACGCGTCGGGCTGCGGGTGGTCCAGGGTGTAGTGCAGGCCGCGGCTCTCGCGGCGGCGTTGGGCGGACTGGACAATGAGATCGGCGACCTCCACCAGGTTGCGCAGCTCCAGCAGGTCGGTGTCGACGCGGAAGTCGCTGTAGTTCTCGATGATCTCCTGGCGCAGCAGGTCGATGCGGCGCTTGGCGCGCATGAGGCGCTTGTTGGTGCGCACGATGCCCACGTAATCCCACATGAAGCGCCTGAGCTCCTCCCAGTTGTGGGAGATGACCACTTCCTCATCGGGCACGGTGACGCGGCTCGCGTCCCAGGGCGGGGCCGCCGGCGGCGCCGGCCAGCGATCCGCCAGGGCTTCGATGTCCTGCGCCGCCAGCTCGCCGAACACCAGGCACTCCAGCAGCGAGTTGCTGGCCATGCGGTTGGCGCCGTGCAGGCCGGTGTAGGCGGCCTCGCCGATGACGTAGAGCCCGGGGCGGTCGGCGCGGGCGCGCGCATCGGTGACGATGCCGCCGCAGGTATAGTGGGCCGCCGGCACCACCGGCAGGGGCTCGGTGGTCATGTCGATGCCGAGCTCCAGGCAGCGCGCGTGGATGGTGGGGAAGTGCTCGCGGATGAACTCGGGCTCGCGGTGGCTGATGTCGAGCAGGACGTATTTGCTGCCGATGCGCTTCATTTCGTGGTCGATGGCGCGGGCGACGATGTCGCGCGGCGCCAGCTCGGCGCGTTGGTCGAAGCGCGGCATGAAGCGCTCGCCGTTCGGCAGCAGCAGCCGTGCGCCTTCGCCGCGCAGCGCCTCGGTGATGAGAAAGGACTTGGCCTTGGGGTGGTACAGGCAGGTCGGGTGGAATTGGATGAATTCCATGTTCGCGGCGCGGCAGCCGGCGCGCCAGGCCATGGCGATGCCGTCGCCGGTGGCGACATCCGGGTTGCTGGTGTAGAGATAGGCCTTGCTCGCGCCGCCGGTGGCGATGACCACGAAGCGCGCCAGGAAGGTCTCCACCTCGCCGCTGGCGCTGTTCAGGCAATAGGCCCCCATGCAGCGGTGCTCATCGGCGCCGACGCGCAGCGCGTCGATGAGGTCGATGGCGGTGTAGTGCTCGAACAGGTCCACGTTGGCGCGTGCCCGCACCTGTCCTTCCAGCGTGTCTTCCACGGCCCGGCCGGTGGCATCGGCCGCGTGCACCACCCGACGGTGGGTGTGACCGCCCTCGCGGGTCAGGTGGTAACCGCCGGCGTCGCGATATTGCTCGCCGCGGGTGAATTGCACGCCCTCATCCAGGAGCCAGCGGATGTTCTGCGGACCGTGCTCGACGACGAGGCGGACCATCGCCTCGTCGCAGAGACCGGCGCCCGCGTTGATCGTGTCCCGCACATGGGACTCCACCGAATCCGCCGCATCCAGCACGGCGGAGATGCCGCCCTGGGCGTACAGGGTGTTGCCTTCGCGCAGCTCGCACTTGGAGAGCACCGCGATGCTGAGCCGGGCGTGCAGCCTTAGTGCCAGGCTGAGGCCGGCGGCACCGCTGCCGATGATGAGCACGTCGTGGCGGTGTTCGGTCGTCATGGGTGGGTCTCGGGTTAAGGTCACGACTGCTTGCTCGCAGCCCGGGCACGTCGCGGAATCTGCAATAACTGCTGTCAGCGTAAGGATTGATCAAGGTGACGTGGCGCGGGGACCGCAGGTGACGCGGCACTCTGTCCGGTCTGTCAGGGTAGGGGTAGGACAAAATTTGGACAGATCCATAAAAAGGATGGTCACGAGCTGAAAAATTGTGAAAGACCCATTTTGATGCAGTGGTTTGCCCGCACGTTTATCGTTAGAGAACCGGTCGGCGAGCCCTGTCGGTGCCGCGTGAATCTGCGCGGCACGGATGTCGGCGATTGCGCTGCGTCAGCCCCAGTGTCGCGGCGCGCGAACTTAACTGTGCTGGTGAGTGTCAATGGCAACATGCAACAGGCGCGGTCGGCATGCCCGCTCATGCGACGCCGGGAGGCGCCATGAGTGAGCGGGAAGCGGACCAGGCCCTGGTAGAGCGGGCGCAGCGCGGTGATGGACGCGCCTTCGACCTGTTGGTTTTGAAGTACCAACAGCGCATATCGGCGCTGATCGGCCGATATCTGCGTGACAGCAACGAGGTCATGGATGTAACGCAAGAGGCCTTTCTGAAGGCCTACCGGGCACTGCCTGGCTTTCGGGGCGAGAGTGCGTTCTACACCTGGATCTACCGTATCGCCATCAATACGGTCAAAAACTACATGGTCGCCCAGGGACGACGACCACCGGGCGACGACGTCGAGGCCGAGGTTGCCGAGCAGATGGACGTCGGCGGGCGTTTGCGCGAGCAGGCGACGCCGGAGCGTGAACTGCTCACCGACGAGATCGCCGACAATGTGCAGGCTGCGCTGGACGGACTGCCGGAGGACCTGCGAACGGCCATCGTGCTGCGCGAGTTGGAAGGGATGAGCTACGAGGAGATCGCCACGGCCATGTCCTGTCCCATCGGCACGGTCCGCTCGCGGATCTTCCGGGCACGGGAGGCCATCGACAAGCGGCTGCGGCCGCTGCTGATGACCTGATGCCGGGGGGCGCCGGTTGAACGAGGACGTAACGGCCCATCAGCCTGCACACTCTATGCCCGAGGGCCCGAGCGCAACGGCCGTGTTGCGTGCTCGACGCCGGAGGCAGTGGCTTACCGATTGAAATGTGTTTTCCGGGGGTTCGATATGAGCACGGAGCAGCAGCGTCAGCGTGTCTCGGCCCTCATGGATGGGGAAGTGGGCCGATTCGAGGCCGCCGCAGCCGTCAAGGATCTCATCGGCTCGGCGGATCTGTCCGGGCACTGGGAGCGTTGGCATATCATCGCCCGGGCACTGCGGCACGAGCCGAACAACATCGCGGCGCGCCAGACCGCCGCCCGCGTGCGGGCCGCCCTCGACGGGCGCGATCCGGTCATGCGGAAGACCATGCCCACGAGGGTCGCCCATTGGCTGCGCCGGCCGGTGGCGGGAGCCGTCGCCGCCGGTGTGCTGGTACTGGGGCTGGCCCTGGTACTGACCCGGCCACTGCCGCCATCCGCATCCCCCGGTTTCGCCGAGGCTGCCGGCACAGCGGAGCGCTGGCAGCAGGCCGACCCCGCCGTGCGTGCCAGGCTCGATCGTCTGCTGGTCACCCATCAAGAGCAGGCGGCGGTGATCGGGCGCTCGGGCGTCGCCGCCTACGCGGCGGTCATCGGTTACGAGCGCCGGCCCTGAGCCGGCCGCCAGTCGGCGCAGAGGACGAACCGCAATGTCAGCCATGCTCAGGACCATTGGCCGCGCCGTGCCAGGGTGCGCGGCGGCGCAGCGATGGTGGCCCGGCCGACGGCGACTGTACGCCGGCCTGCTGCTCGGCGCACTGCTCGGCCTGCCGTGGGCCTCGCCGCTGCATGCCGGCGACGACCCGCAGTTGCTGCTCGAGCGCATGCATCAGGCGCTGCAGCGGGTCGAGTTCGAGGGCACACTGGTGTATGTGCATGGTAACGAGCTGGCCGCTCTGCGGGTGAGCCAGCGCCTGAGCAATGGCAAGCCGGCAGAGAGCCTGCTCTCGCTGACGGGGCCAGTGCGCGCGCTCTCACGCCATGCGCAGGGGGTGACCTGCATGTTGCCGGACGCCGAGCCGCTCTCGGTCCGCAATGCGCAGAGCAGCTTCCTGCGCACCGTATCCTTCGACTTTCCGCGCCTGCGCCGGCACTACGGGATCGAGGCGCAGGGGCGGTTCCGCATCGCCGGCCGCGATACGCACGTCGTGGGGGTTCATGCGAAGGACGGATACCGCTACGGTTACCGTTTCTACATCGATGACGCGAGCGGCCTGCCGCTGAAGGTGGATTTGCTCGCCGAGGATGGTCATGCCGTGCAGCAGATCATGTTCACCGACATCGACATCGACATCGCAGGGCAGCCGCGCCCGATCACCGCCCCGGCGCCGGCCCTCGAAGACGAAGTCCTGCCGGATGCAGACGTGGTGATCACCCAACTGCCGCCGGGCTTTCGGATCGTTTCCCGCAAAAAGCTCGTGCGCGACGACGGTCACGACATCCACCAACGCGTGGCGAGCGATGGCCTCGCGGCGTTCTCCATCTACGTGGAGCCCCCGATGGACGGCGCACTTCGCGGCCGGTCCCAGCTCGGCGCTGTCACGGCGGCCGGCAGACGGGTCGATGGCCACCAGGTGACCGTGGTGGGCGAAGTGCCGCCGGCGACTGCGCAAATGGTGCTCGAGCATCTCGAGGTCGTGGCAAGCCCTTGATGGCGGCGTCCGGGGTGACGCGGCGACTTGCAGTCGGCCTGCTGAGGGAGCGCGACCGTGGTATTCATTGCGTCCGCCGCCGCCTGGCCCTATGCTTGTGAGTCTTGCCCAGTCGGGATCAACCATCGTGCCGTGATCGAAGAACAAGCCACTGTGGTCGAAGCAAGCGCAAGCACCGTGTGGGTGGAGGCGGTGCGCCGCAGCACCTGCGGCAGCTGCAGCGCGTCGGCGGGCTGCGGGACTTCACTGCTCGATCGCTTTCTCGGCCGGCGCCCGCTGCGGTTGGAAGTCGACAACAGCCTTGCCGTTGCCATCGGCGATCGGGTGATCGTCGGCGTGCCGGAGGGGGCGATGCTGCGGGCCGCCGCTGCAGCCTACCTGAGTCCGCTCGCCGGCTTGCTGCTCGGTGCCCTGTGCGGACGCCACCTGCCGGCGCTGTGGTCGGGGCCGGCGGGGCCGGAGTGGCTGAGCCTGCTGGGTGGCGCCGTTGGCTTCTGGCTGGCATTGCGTTGGACGGCACGCTACAGCCGAGCCTTGGCCCGGGATACACGGTTTCGCCCAATCTTGCTGCGACGCGAGGCCGCAGCCAGCGTCAGCGTCTCCTTCGGTTGAGTGGTTCGCCGGTCACCGCCGGCACTGAGGCCCGCCACGATCACCATCCAAGCCCGATGCCGGCCGAAGCCCATCCTGTCACCCGCCCGCCGCCAAACGCCTCGTGATCGTTGTCTGCCCGCCCGGTCAGCGCGCACCGGGCGCCGATGCCGCTAACCTCATCGCCAGCCTACGCGGGTGCCACTAACGCCTCCATGTCCATCGCGATCCGCTCACTGCTGTGTTTGTCGCTGCTGATGCCCGCGATCCAGGGGATCGCATCGGATGCCCCCGCGGCGCCAACGGCAACGCGCTTTGGCCTGCCGGACTTCACCGTTTTGGTACAGCGCTATGGACCGGCGGTCGTCAACATCAGCACCAAGCAAAGTGCACTGTACGGCCCACAGGATTTCAGTGAGGACGGCGAGCTCAGTGAAGACAGTCCGCTGTACGACTTTTTTCGTCGCTTCTTCGGTGAGGAGGGCCCGTTGCCCGAGGACGGCGACAACGGCCGCTCCCTGGGCTCGGGGTTCATTCTCTCGCCGGATGGTTATGTGCTGACCAACGCGCACGTCATCGAGGCCGCCGACGAGATCATTGTGCGCACCAGTGACCGGCGCGAGTTCGTGGCCGAGCTGGTGGGCGCCGATGAGCGCAGCGATGTGGCCCTGCTCAAGGTCGACGGCACGGACCTGCCGGCGGTCGACATCGGCTCTGCGGCGGANTTGCAGGTCGGGGAGTGGGTGNTGGCCATCGGCTCGCCCTTTGGCTTCGAGCACTCCGCCACCGCGGGCATCGTCAGCGCCAAGGGACGGAGCCTGCCCGCCGAGGACTATATTCCCTTCATCCAGACCGATGTGGCCATCAACCCGGGCAACTCCGGTGGCCCGCTGTTCAACCTGGATGGCCAGGTGGTGGGCGTCAACTCGCAGATCTACAGCCGCACCGGCGGCTTCATGGGCCTGTCCTTCGCCATCCCCATCGACGTCGCCATGGATGTGATGGCCCAGCTCAAGGACAAAGGACGGGTCAGTCGGAGCTGGCTCGGTATCCTGATTCAGGACGTCACCCGCGAGCTCGCCGAGACCTTCGGCCTGCGCCACCCCCGGGGTGCACTGGTGGCACAGGTGTTGCCCGGCAGCCCGGCCGCCGTCGCCGGTCTGCGCGCCGGCGACATCGTGCTTGCGTTCAATGGCAAGGAGGTGGCCACCTCCAGTAATCTGCCGCCCATGGTCGGCGCAGCCAGGGTGGGCACCGAGGCCATGCTGATGGTGCTGCGTGATGGCGAGACCATCGAGCTGGCGGTGATGCTGACGGAGCTGCCCGAGGAAGAGGCATTCACCGTCGCGCCGGTTCAGGCGGAGCCGGCGGCGGCGGACCGGCTGGGGCTCGTCGTGGAGGACCTGAGCGCGGAGGCGCGCGAGCGCCTGGGCCTGCGAGAGCGCGGCGTCATCGTCGACAGCGTGGAGAGCGGCCCAGCGCAGCGGGGCGGTCTGCGCGCCGGCGACATCATTATCAGCTTCGATGGTGAAGCGGTGCCCAACAGCAGTCGTTTCCGCCAATTGCTGGACGCAGTCGAACCGGGTGACGCCGTAGCCGTGCTCGTGCAGCGCGGGGACGGGCGCATGTTCTATCCCATCCGCGTCCCCGCAGAGTGATGCGGGCGCCGAGCAGCAGCCATCGCCGAGTGGCCCCGGGGGCCGCGCATCAACCAGGACCGACCGCCTTCATGCCGGACCAGAAACACATCCGCAACTTTTCGATCATCGCGCATATCGACCATGGCAAGTCGACCCTGGCGGATCGCTTTATTCAGCACTGTGGCAGTCTCACCGATCGCGAAATGTCGGATCAGGTGCTGGATTCCATGGATCTGGAGCGCGAGCGCGGTATCACCATCAAGGCGCAGAGCGTGACGCTGGACTATCCCGCGGCGGACGGCCAGCTCTATGAGCTGAACTTCATCGATACACCGGGCCATGTGGATTTCTCCTACGAGGTTTCGCGCTCGCTCGCGGCCTGTGAGGGGGCGCTGCTGGTGGTGGATGCGGCCCAGGGGGTGGAGGCGCAAAGCGTGGCCAATTGTTACACGGCCATCGATCTGGGGCTGGAAGTCCTGCCGGTGCTGAACAAGATCGATCTGCCGTCGGCGGAGCCGGAGCGGGTGATTCGAGAAATCGAGGAGATCATCGGCCTGGAGGCCGAAAACGCGCTGCGCGTCAGTGCCAAGACCGGCGCGGGTATCCCCGAGCTGCTGGAGATGCTGGTGCAGCACGTGCCGCCGCCCACCGGGGAGGCCGATGCGCCGCTGCAGGCGCTGATCGTCGACTCCTGGTTTGATCCTTACGTCGGCGTGGTTTCGCTGATCCGCGTGGTCAACGGCACCCTGAGCAAGAAGGACAAGATCAAGGTCATGTCCACCGGCCGCGTCCATCAGGCCGACAGCATCGGCGTCTTCACGCCAAAAAAAACCGAGCGGCGCGTGCTCGGGGTCGGCGAGGTGGGCTTCCTGATCGCCGGCATCAAAGAGATCGACGGGGCACCGGTGGGCGACACCATCACCGGCGCCGACCGGCCGGCGGCGGCGCGTCTGCCGGGCTTCCGCCAGATCCAGCCACGGGTCTTCGCCGGGCTGTATCCGGTGTCGTCCGACGACTACGAAGACCTGCGCGATGCCTTGGGGAAGATTCGGCTCAACGACTCGTCGCTGTTCTACGAGCCCGAGACGTCCCAGGCGCTTGGCTTCGGCTTCCGCTGCGGTTTCCTCGGCATGCTCCACATGGAGATTCTGCAGGAGCGTCTGGAGCGCGAGTACGACCTGGATCTGATCACCACGGCGCCCACCGTGGTCTACGAGGTGCTCAAATCCGACGGCGAGACCATCAACGTCGACAACCCCGCCAATCTGCCGGAGTCCGGCGCCATCGCCGAGATCCGCGAGCCCATCATCGAGGCGCATATCCTGGTGCCCCAGGACCTGCTCGGTGGTGTCATGAGCCTATGCATCGAGAAGCGCGGTGTGCAGAAACAGCTCCAGTACCTGGGTGGGCAGGTGCAGGCCGCCTACGAACTGCCACTCAACGAAGTGGTGCTGGACTTCTTCGACCGTCTCAAGTCCGTCAGCCGCGGCTATGCATCCTTCGAGTACGAGCTCAAGCGCTTCCAGGCCGCTGACCTCGTGAAGCTCGATATCCTGATCAACGGCGAGCGGGTGGATGCCCTGTCGCTGATCGTGCACCGCAGCAACGCCCAATTTCGCGGCCGCGAGCTCACCGAGCGCATGAAGGATCTGATCCCGCGGCAGATGTACGAGGTGGCCATCCAGGCGGCCATCGGCAGCAAGATCATCGCCCGCACGACGGTCAAGGCGCTGCGCAAGAATGTCACCGCCAAATGCTACGGCGGTGATGTGACCCGCAAGCGCAAGCTGCTGGAGAAGCAGAAAGCGGGGAAGAAGCGCATGAAGCAAGTAGGCCGGGTAGAAATCCCACAGGAAGCGTTCCTTGCCGTTTTGCAGACCGGCAAGGATAATTAAGCGTTTTGCAAGCCGCCCGGCCGTGACAAATCACCCGTAACCGGCCGCGACCGCACAACAACGGCGGCACATCGCAGCATCCAACGGCGCACCCGTGTCTGCGCCCGGCGCACGCCGCCGCAGTGACGCCAACGCGCGGCGCGGCATGTACCGATACCGGGCGGCGCCCCGCGCGCACGCCGCCTCTACTGATCTTTGAAACAGCATGAGCTTCGATTTCCCGACTTTTCTCGTCGCCGCAACGGTGCTCACCGGCGGCATCTGGCTGGTGGATGCCCTGGTGTTCGCCCCGCGCCGACGGCGCCTTGCCGCCGAGCAAGCGACTGGCGGTGACGCCGGTGAAGCGGTGGGCGGCGCCACACCAACGCCCAAGCCGCAGTATCGCGAGCCGGTCATCGTCGAATATGCCCGCTCTTTTTTTCCGGTCATCCTGGCAGTACTGTTGTTACGCTCCTTTCTGGTCGAGCCCTTTCGTATCCCCTCCGGCTCCATGATGCCGACACTGCTGGTGGGCGATTTCATCCTGGTGAACAAATTCGCCTACGGTCTGCGCTGGCCGGTGCTCAATACCAAATTCCTGGATCTGGGAGAGCCGGAGCGCGGCGATGTGGTGGTATTCCGCTTCCCGCAGAACGAGTCCATCGACTACATCAAGCGCGTCGTCGCCGTGCCCGGCGACCAGGTGTACTATCGCAACAAAACGCTGTACGTCAATGGCGAGCCGGCGGCGCAGGTGGCGCTGCCGCCCTACGTGGGTGAGGGCTCGGGGCAGAGCCACACCGGTGCGCTGCGGGCGGTGGAAGCGATCGACGGCATGGAGCACGAGATCCTGATCAATCCGCGTGCCGGCGATTTGCCCCTGGGCTGCCGGGTTTTGGCGGACGGTCCGGTGACGGTGCCCGAGGGTGCCTACTTCGTGATGGGAGACAATCGCGACAACAGCAACGACAGCCGCTGCTGGGGCTTCGTGCCCGATGACAACCTCGTGGGCGAGGCCTTCGCCATCTGGATGCACTGGGACGGTGGACGCGATGGCTTCCCGGTCGCCTTCGGTCGGGTTGGCGATGTCATTCATTGACGCCGTCTGCCGCCATCAGAAACGGCCTGAGATGGCATGAGCGCAAACCCAAACCTGCTCGTCCAAGCGCTGCTCGGTGATGCTGCACACCTGCGGGCCGACCTGCTGGCCCGGGCGCTGACGCATCGCAGCGCCGGGCGGGCCAACAACGAGCGGCTTGAGTTCCTGGGTGACGCCGCCCTCGGCCTGATCATGGCCGAGGCGCTGTGCGCACGTTTTCCGCATGCCGACGAAGGCGAGCTGAGCCGCCGCCGGGCGGCGCTGGTCAACAAGGACAGCCTGGCCGCCGTGGCCCGGCAACTGCGGCTTGGTGATTACCTGCATCTTGGCCCCGGCGAGCTGCGCACCGGCGGCCACGCCCGGGATTCCATCCTGGCGGACGCGCTGGAGGCGGTCATCGGTGCCGTCTATGCAGATTGCGGCTTCGCGTGTGCCCGCGACATGGTGCTACGGTTGTTCGCCGCGCGGATCGAGCGGGTGGCGGGTGCCGACGCGGTCAAGGATCCGAAAACACGGCTTCAGGAGTGGCTGCAGGCCCGCCGGCGCCCGGTGCCCGGATACAGCGTCGTCGAGATCGCTGGCGACGCACACAACCAACGGTTCATGGTGGCTTGCCGTCTGGCGGACACCGGTGCCGAGACCGCGGGGCAGGGCAGCAGCCGCCGACGCGCCGAGCAGGACGCCGCACAGCGCATGCTCACCGAGCTGCAGGCCGAATCCCATGACTGATCGCTGCGGCACCGTTGCCATTATCGGCCGGCCCAATGTCGGCAAGTCGACGCTGCTCAATCGGCTGCTCGGGCAAAAGCTCGCCATTACCTCGCACAAGGCGCAGACCACCCGGCATGCCATCCTGGGTGTGAAGAGCCGTGCTGATGGTCAGATTTTGTACGTGGACACGCCGGGCCTGCACCAGCGCGGCGGCAACGCCCTGAACCGGCTCCTGAATCGCACGGCGCGGGCGGCGCTCGCCGACGTCGACCTGATCCTGCTGGTGGTGGAGGCGTTGCGCTTCACCGACGAGGATGCCATCGCGCTGGATGCCGCCGCCGACGCCGGGCCGCCGGTGCTGGTCGCCGTGAACAAGGTGGACCGGGTGAAAGACAAAGGCGCGCTGCTGCCTTACCTGCAGCAGCTCTCGGCGCGCCATGACTTCGCTGAGGTGGTGCCCCTGTCGGCGCGCACCGGCGATCAGGTACCGCTGCTGGAGGACCAAATCCTTGCGCGCCTCCCGGAAGGCGCGCGGCTGTTCCCCGACGAGCAGCTCACGGACCGCTCCGAGCGCTTCTTCGCCGCCGAGCTGCTGCGCGAGCAGCTGACGCGGCGCTATGCCCAGGAGTTGCCCTATGCCGTCACCGTCGAGATCGAGCGCTTCGAGGATCTCGGCGAGCGCTACCTGATCCACGCCATCATCTGGGTGGAGCGCGAGGGGCAGAAGGCGATCATCATCGGCCGCGGCGGTGAGGCGCTCAAGGCCAGCGCCACGGAAGCCCGCCGGCAGATGCAGCAAATGTTCGGCTGCCCGGTCCACCTGGAGGTCTGGGTGAAGGTCAAATCCAGCTGGAGCAGCGACGACGCCGCGCTGATGAGCCTCGGTTACGGGGACTAGGAGCCTGTCCGACTTAGGCTCAGGATTCGGTCTCATCCGTGTGCTACTGCCAAAAAATATACGAATCGGTTTATTTGGGGCGAAAATTCGG
>PR_CR_10_Liq_1_inCRDRAFT_1001497_pt1 | contig 13076 bp, 10 predicted proteins | sample PRCRCaboRojoPR_3_FD_10241 | JGI IMG/M metagenome (IMG submission 10241) | reverse complement strand
CTGCCGGCGGACCTCATCCGACGTCTTTACTACGACTCCGCCGAAACCGAATGCTTGCGGTGGTTTTTCAGCAAGGCCGAGGTCGATGATCTCTGCAGTGAGGCCCTGCACAGGTATGCTCAGGCGGCGCGGCGATCCGCCTCGACTTGGCGCACAGTGTTGCGGCCTCTCGGGTTTCAGCGAATCCGCCGGCGCCCTGCTGTCCATGCCACGTTGTTGTCGCTGCACAGTCGCGCGGGCAGCTTGCCTAAAACAGACCGCAGTCACGTCATCGCGAGCGTCCGTCTGCGCAATACAGGCAAAGAAACTTGGTATCCCAAAAACTTCGAAACCGGGCGTGTTGCGATTGCACTCTGCGCAACAGCAGACGACGGCCGCCCCCTCACCAGCAATTGGGAATCCCTGCCGTGGCCCGTGGCTGCGGGCGAAGAGCTGTCGATGCAACTTGACTTCTATATCCCCACCGAGCCCCATTACTCGAAGTGGCGCCTGGATCTGATTCGCATCGGCGACTATTGGTTCTCGCAACATGGGCTGTTGTCCGGCGACCGGTCTTGCCGATAGCAGAACGCCCAGCGCCGGAGCGCGCAAAGGGCCGAGGACACCGACGGGGCCCAACTCGTGATGCTGCACATCCCCAAGACCGCCGGCACTTCTTTGCGGGTCATGCTCGAACGCAGCGACAGCCGCGACGCCATCTTGCTCTGGAATGTGGATCGACGTGCGAATTCCCCCTTGGCCGCTCGCATCACCCGAGAGCATACCGTTTCGTCGTCGGGTGTCTCGAAGCGCTTGCGGAATTTTGGCGATGAATGACCCAGAGCGAATGTTGACGACGCGCACTGCCGGGACCGAGATCTCCGCTCGGGAGCCCTTTGATCGCGGGGACTGCTGGGGGGGGCACGCATGGCCGTGCGCGGTGCTTCAGCTCGCAGCAGACGCATGATCCGCAATGCGTATCGCCTTCGATCATCAGGCCTTCTGCCGTCGGCCCTACACGGGCATCTCGCGCTACTTCACACGGCTCGCGGCGGAGCTCCACACCACGGACTCAGCCAACACGCGGGTCTTCGCGCCGCTGCATGTCAATGCCTTCCTTGACGGTGCGCCCGAGAACCTGGTGCAAGGCAAGCGCGTCCCGCGGCCACCGCGACCGCTGCGGCCGGTCCTGCGGCGGCTCAACGAGGTCCTCGCCCGCCGGGCCATTCGCCACTTTGGACCCGACTTGGTTCACGAGACCTACTATCAGCCCCGCTCGACAGCACCGGCACGGGTTCCGGTGGTTCTGACCGTCTTCGATCTGATCCATGAGCGCTTTCCGGACGATTTCCCGGCCTACGACCGACTGCTCCCTGCAAAGCGGCGGGCCATCACCCGAGCGGCGCGGGTCGTTTGCATTTCCGAGCGTACTCGGCAAGATCTACTCAAGTACTATCCAATCCCGCCGGAACGGACGAGCGTCGTCCACCTCGGGGTGGCGCCGCCGCGGCCGTCGCACCCAGCCTCTGAGGCCGTGGTTGCCGCAGCCGCCGAAGACGAGCCTTACCTCCTCTATGTCGGCCAGCGCGGCGGCTACAAGAATTTCGGTGCGCTGTTGCACGCTTACGCCGGCTCCACGGCATTGCGCGGCACCGTGCGGCTGCTTTGCGTCGGCGGCGACGCGCTCTCCCGCGCCGAGCGGGACCAGCTCGCCGCGCTCGGCATCGCCGATCGCGTGCGCCGCGTCAGCGGCTCGGATGCCTTACTCGCCGCCGCCTACCGCCGCGCCATGGCGCTGGTTTACCCTTCGCGCTACGAAGGATTCGGGCTGCCGCTGCTGGAGGCAATGGCACATGGCTGTCCGGTCGCAGCGAGCCGCGGCGGTGCGCTGCCGGAGGTCCTCGGCGACGCCGGGCTGAGCTTCGATCCCGCGGACATCGAGGAGCAGCGCCGAGCGATCGAGACCCTGGCCATCTCGGGCGGGACCCGGGAGCGCCTGCGCGCACTTGGACTGGCGCGCGTACGCGCCTTCACCTGGCAACGCTGCGCCAGGGAAACCCTGGCCGTCTATCGCACGGTGCTGTCCGAGCCCGTCCCGGCCCCCGCCGGCATGCTCCTCCCCTGCACGCAAGTACCGGCTGATGCGACTGCTGTTTCTGAGCAAACGCCGCCCCCAGGGGCGCGACCTGTTCCACCAGCCCTTCGGTCGCTTCTACCACTTGCCGCGGCTCCTCGCAGAGCGCGGGCACGAGGTGGATCTGCTGCTCCTCGACTACGGTCGGGAGCGCCCGCTGCGACGCGATGAAGGGCGCTTGTGTATTCAATCCCTTCCCGCATGGCCGGCCACGCCGCTCAGCTACGCCCGCTGCGCCGCACGCCGAATGCAGGAGCGCCGGCACGATTGGGTGATCGGCTGCTCCGACATCTGGTTCGGGCTGATGGCCGAGCGCTTGGCGCGCCTGCGCGGCACGCGTGTCTTGATCGACGCCTATGACAACTACGAGACCTATCACCCCATGGTGCCGCCGCTGCGCCGCCTCTGGCGCCGAGCCCTGCGCCGAGCCGACGCAGTGACCGCCGCAGGGCCCCAACTCGCGAGCTTCATGACGCAGACTGCCGCACGCGCGCGCACCGACGTCGTGCCCATGGCCGCGGACGACTGCTTCCATCCGCGGGACCGCGCCGCCTGCCGACATGCCGCTGGTCTGCCCGCAGAGGGGCGCCTGTTAGGCTACATGGGCGCGGCAGACCGGCGCCGGAACATGGGGCTGCTGCTCGAGCTCTGGCCAAGGCTCAAGGCCTGGGCGCCAGACCTGCGGCTGGTGCTGTCCGGCCGGCGCGAGCGACATGTTCAGTTGCCGGAGGACGGGATTTGGCTCGGCTATCGCCCGCCGGAGCAGGTGCCGCTGATCTTGAACAGCCTGAACCTCGTCTTCGTACTGAATCGCCGTTCGACCTATGGTGACTACAGCTATCCATCAAAGCTCTACGAGGCCATGGCATGTCGCGTACCGGCGGTTGCTGCCAACGTCCCTGGTACTGCCTGGGTCCTGCGCGACCACCAAACGCTGCTGGCCAGCCCGACCAGCGTGGAGGATTTCTTTGAGAAGGCGCGGGCTGCACTGCCCATGGACCGATGCGATTACGGGGTGGAGCCAGGCTGGACGGCTTCGGCAGATCGACTGGAAACCATCTTGACCGGGGGCTGAGCCATGCCGCGCGCACTGATATTCGGGATATCCGGCCAGGACGGCACCTACCTGGCAAAGCTTCTGCTGGACAAGGGTTACGAGGTCTTCGGCGCCTCGCGGGATGCGGAGCTGTGCAGCTTCAATAACCTGCGGCGGCTCGGCATCTACGAGCGGGTCCGTTGTCTGTCGGCGGCCACCAATGATTTCCGCAGCGTGCTGACCGCCATCGACCAGACTCAGCCCGACGAAATCTATAATCTGTCCGGTCAGAGCTCCGTCGGCCTGTCGTTCCAGCAACCGGCGGAGACCCACGAGAGCATCAATGTCGGTACGCTCAACCTGCTCGAGTGCCTGCGCTTCTTCGATCGGCCCGTGCGCTTCTACAACGCAGCGTCCAGCGAATGTTTCGGAGACACCGGCGACCGAGCAGCCAACGAGCAAACTCCATTCCGTCCTCGGAGTCCCTACGCGGTCGCCAAATCCGCCGCCTTCTGGCAGGTGGCCAACTACCGCGAGGCCTATGGGCTGTTCGCCTGCTCAGGCATCCTGTTCAATCACGAATCACCGCTGCGTCCGGCGCGCTTCGTCACGCGCAAGATCGTTGCCGCAGCGCACCGCATCGCGGCGGGCGACCCGCAGCCGCTGCAGCTGGGCAATATCGAGATCGTGCGGGACTGGGGCTGGGCGCCGGAGTATGTGGAGGCCATGTGGCGCATGCTTCAGCAGGAGCAGCCCGACGATTATGTCATCGCCACCGGCAGCTCCCATCAGCTGCGGGCATTCATCGCGGAGGTCTTCGCGGCGCTGGATCTGGACTGGCAAAAGCACACGAAAACGGACCAAGCGCTGCTGCGGCCCACCGATATCCGCGAGAGCCGCGGCGACCCATCCAGGGCCGCGGCCGAGCTCGGCTGGCGTGCCGAGCGCTCCCTTGCGGACATCGCCCGGACGATGGTCGCCGCGGAGGGTGGTCCCGAAGACTCCCGATGACCAAGACCTCCGCCCCCCAGCCACGGGTACTGCTGGACGTTTCAGTCCTGGGGCGGGCGCTGCACATCGCCCGCGCCCGCACCGGTGTTGCACGTGTCGTACATTGTCTGGCCGAAGCGCTGATGCTGCGCCTCGGTGACTCGCTGCGGCTCTGCGCAAGCCAAAGCCTGCGGGAGCTGATCACGCTGCGGCAGTACCTGGCGGCGAATGCGCTTGGCCCGCAGGCCCCGGCCCTGCTTGCGGATCAGGGCAGCACCGGCAGGCTCGCCGCGGCACTTGCCCCTTGGTATCCGCGGCCGGGAGGCGGCAAGGTCCTGCGTCGTGCGGCGGAGCTGGCGGTCCACAGCCTTGGTTGCCCGCTGCCGCAACCGGGCGGCCCCGCGCTGGTCGGTTGCGATTTGTTCCATGCCACCTATTACCCGTTTCCGGCGAGTACCGCGCAGCTGGCGGGCCTGCGCCGCTGCATGACCCTGTACGACCTCATCCCGATCCTCCACCCGGAGTACTTCCGGGGGGCGCGCGATCATCTCGTGCACCGCATGCTGCGCTCCATCGGTCCCGAGGATTGGGTCTTTGCGATCTCACACAGCACGCGCGACGACCTCTGCAACCATGGCCGCATCGCACCCGAGCGTATCCTGGTCACCCATCTGGCCGCCGCCGAGACCTTCTCGCCGCGTACCGACGTCGACGGACTTGCGGCGGTGCGCGCCCGGCTCGGCATACCGGAGGGTGGCTATGTGCTGGCGGTGGGTACCCTGGAGCCGCGTAAGAACCTGGAGCGGGTAGTCCGCGCTTTCTTTGCGCTGGTGGAGCAGCAAGGCATCAGGGACCTGAGCCTGGTGCTGGTCGGCCCGAAGGGCTGGGACTTCGCCGGCCTGTTCCAGACCATCGCCGCGGCACCGCGACTGGCGCACCGGGTAATCACTACGGGCTTCGTCGACGACGATACGCTCGCCTGCCTCTACAGCGGCGCGCTGATGTTCGTCTACCCATCGCTCTACGAGGGGTTCGGCCTGCCGCCGCTGGAGGCCATGCAGTGCGGGGCCCCGGTGGTGACGTCGAACCGGTCATCGCTGCCGGAAATCGCCGGTAATGCCGCCACACTGGTGGATCCCACCGACGAGGAGGCCATCGCCTCGGCGATGCACGCCTTGCATGGCGATGCGGCCCTGCGCGAGGCCCACCGCAATGCCGGCCTGCGCCAGGCCGCGCGCTTCAGCTGGCAGCGCACCGCCGAGCAGACCGTCGCCGGCTATCGCCTCGCCCTGGACGCTGCATGAGACCCCGACAGCTCGTCAGTCTGGTTGCGTTCAAGACCTATGCCGAGCTGCGTGCCGAGGCATCCCGGTACTTTCTGAGCATCTTCTGGTGGGTGCTCGACCCGATCCTGTCGATGATGGTGTATTACCTGGTCTTCGGCCTGCTGATGCAGCGCGGCGGACCGGATTTCATCCCTTTCCTGCTGGTCGGGATCGTGGTCTGGCAATGGTTCGAGCGCAGTGCACTGCATGGGATGGCATCGATCAACGGCAACGGCGCGCTGATGAACCTGATCCAGATCCCCAAGCTGTTCTTCCCTGCCGTCACCACGGCCGTCGACACGGTCAAGTTCGCCATCGTCTTCTCGCTGCTGCTGCTGTTCGTCTGGGGCTGGGGCTATCCACCGAGCATGGCCTATCTGGCGCTGCCGCTGCTGATGCTGCTGGAGCTGGCCCTGCTCGCTGGGCTGGCGCTGCTGCTGGCCGCCGCAATGCCGCTGTTCCCGGATCTGAAATACTTGGCCGAAGTCTCTCTGCGGCTCGGGTTCTTCGGCTCGGGCATTCTGTTCTCGGCCAGCATGGTGCCTGCGGCCTACCAGGACCTGTACCGGCTGAACCCCATGGTCAACCTCATCCAGGCCTACCGCGACGTGCTGATTCACGGTGTCTGGCCGCAGTGGGCCGGCCTGACAGGCGTGGTTTTGGCGGCGCTGTTGCTGCTCGGTGCCGGACTGACCCTGCTGCGCCGCTTCGAGTACGACTATCCCCGCCTGTTGAGCCGCTGATGTCCTTCGACCAGAGCCAGGCGCCGGTGCTGTCCCTGCGCAACGTCCGGGTCACCTATCGCCGGCCGAGTCCACTCGGGCGGCGCTCCAGCCACACCGCCCTGGCCGACGTCAGCTTCGACCTGTATCACGGTGAATCCCTCGCCGTGATCGGGCGCAACGGTGCCGGCAAGAGTACGCTGTTGAAGCTGCTCGGCGGCATCCTCCGCCCGGACAGCGGCCGGCTCTACAGCACCGGCGCGCGTGCCGCCCTGTTGGCCCACCAGGTGGGCTTCGATCCGCAGCTCACCGGTCGCGACAACATCGTGCTGAGCGCCCTGCTGCTGGGATTCAGCCGCGCCGAGATCGCTCGGCAAATGGACGGCATCATTGCCTTCGCCGAGCTTGGCGACTTCATTGATCAACCCCTCGGGACCTACTCATTGGGCATGCGTGCCCGTCTCGGCTTTGCCGTCAGCTCGCGCCTCGAGCCGGAGATCCTGCTCATCGACGAGGCCCTCGGCGTGGGCGATGCGGCTTTTCAGGCCAAATCGAGCAAGCTCATCGAGGACCGGCTCAAGTCCGACAAGACAGTGGTTCTGGTGACACACAGCATTCCGGCAGTGCGCCGGCTGTGCAACCGCGCGGTTTGGATCGAGGACGGTGTGACCCGGATGGAAGATGACGTGGAGCCCGTGCTCGCGGCCTACATGGATGCGTACGGAGTCAAGAACCCACCGTCGCGGTAGTGCCCGAACGCGGCCAGCGCGACGCCGAAGCCAAAGTCCAGATCACACAGTGCCCGCCGGCACCCTCACCCAGCCCTCCATCAGCACCCGCGCGCTGCGGCTCATGACCACCTTCCCGATGCGCCATGCGCCGTCCTGCTCGCTGGCGGTGGCGCCGACCTTGAGCGTGCCGGAGGGGTGGCCGAAGGTGACGCTGTCGCGTGTACCGCCGCCGGCACACAGATTCACCACTGTGCCGGGAATGGCCGCGGCACTGGCGATGGCCACGGCGGCGGTGCCCATCATGGCGTGGTGCAGCTTGCCCATGGACAGAGCACGGACGTTGAGGTCGATGTCGGCTGCGTCGACCGTCCTGCCGCTGGAGGCGGTGTAGCCCTTCGATGCCGCGCAGATGGCGACCTTCGGGGTGTGCTGGCGGGCGGCGGCCTCGGATGCGTCCGCAATCAGGCCCATGCGCACCGCGGCATGGGCACGAATGGTCTCGAAGCGTGCCAGCGCCGCCGGGTGGTCGTTGATGGCCGGCTGCAGCTCAGTGCCGTCGTAGCCCAGGTCTTCGGCGCGCAGAAACACTGTCGGGATGCCGGCGTTGATCATCGTGACCTCGAAGGTGCCGACGCCCGGAACCTCCAGCTCATCCGTCAGGTTGCCGGTGGGGAAGACCGCTTCTCCTTCGTCGATGGGGCTCACGAACTCCACAGGGACCTCGGCGGCGGGAAAGGTCACGCCGTCGAGCTCGAAATCGCCGGTCTCCTGTACCTGACCGTGGCTGATCGGCACATGATTGACGATGGTCTTGGCGATGTTCTGCTGCCAGACGCGCACAGCGCAGACGCCGTTGTCGGGGATGCGGGCCGGGTCCACCAGGCCGTTCGCAACGGCAAAGGCGCCGACGGCCGCACTCAGGTTGCCGCAGTTGCCGGACCAGTCGACGAAGGGCTGATCGATGGACACCTGGCCGAACAGATAGTCCACGTCGTGCCCCGGCCGCTCGCTCTTCGACAGGATCACGGTCTTGGAGGTGCTNGANGTGGCGCCGCCCATGCCGTCGGTGTGCTTGCCATAGGGGTCCGGGCTGCCAATCACGCGCAGCAGCAGCCNGTCGCGNGCCNCNCCGGGNACCNGNGCGGNCTCNGGNAGNTCCGTCAGNTTGAAGAAGACGCCCTTGCTGGTGCCGCCGCGCATGTAAGTGGCNGGGATCTTGATTTGGGGTGGGTGGGGCATGCGGTGAATCCTCTTGACGGAAGGGCATCGTCAATCACGCCATACACCTGGGATTGACGCACCCGCAGGGTTGCGTGGCCTCAACCCGGCCTACGCGCCTCGGGATGGCTTCTGCGGGGGAAGCCGCGCGTAAGTCCCGACCACGTGCGCAACGGGCCGGTCGTCGCCCTCGGAGAACAGGGAAACCTCGCCCACGATCAGCGTGCGGCCGACCTTGAGCAGCCGGCACTCGCCGATGATGTCGCGATCGCCGGCCGGCATGCGCAGGAAGTTGGTCGTGAGATTGGTGGTGGCCACGTCCGTGGTGAGTCCCAGTTCCCCGCACAGGGCCACGTAGAGCCCCACATCGGCCACGGCCATCAACACGGGGCCGGACACGCTGCCGCCGGGCCTGAGCTCATCGAAGCCGATGGCATGGCGGACCCTGGCGCCGCCGTCACCGACGGCCTCCACCATGACCTTGGTCTGCGGAAACTCGGCGGCCAGAAAGGCCGCCAGCTCTGCCTTGGTGGGCATCTGCGTCGGGGGTCAGGCTACCGCCGCCAGGAAATCCTGCGCGAAGCCCTGCAGCACACCGCCCGCGGCGTAGACCCGCACCTCCTCCGCGGTGTCCAGCCGGCAGGTGACCGGGATCTCCACCCGCTCGCCGCTCGCGCGGTGCATGACCACGGTGAGCGCGGCCTGCGGCGCCGGCGTGCCGAGCACGTCGAAGGTCTCGCTGCCGTCGATGGCGTAGGTGTGCCGGCTCTCGCCGTCTTTGAACTGCAGCGGCAGCACGCCCATGCCGACCAGGTTGGTGCGGTGGATGCGCTCGAAGCCCTCGGCGAGGATGGCCTCGACGCCGGCCAGGCGCACGCCCTTGGCGGCCCAGTCGCGGGAGGAGCCCTGGCCGTAGTCCTTGCCGGCGATGATGCAGAGCGGCTGGCCGCGGTCCATGTAGGTCTCGATGGCCTCCCACATGCGCACCTGCTCGCCGTCCGGCTCCAGGCGGGCCAGCGAGCCCTGGATCACCTCACCGCTGTCGTCCCGCACCATCTCGTTGAACAGCTTGGGATTGGCCAAGGTCGCGCGCTGCGCCGTCAGGTGGTCGCCGCGGTGGGTGGCGTAGGAGTTGAAGTCCGCTTCGGCCAAGCCCATCCGCGCCAGGTACTCACCGGCGGCGCTGGTGGGCAGGATCGCGTTCGACGGGGACAGATGATCCGTCGTGATGTTGTCGCCGAGCACCGCCAGCGGGCGCATGCCCCTGAGCGCGGGCTCCCGGGCCAGGGCACCTTCCCAGTAGGGCGGACGACGGATGTAGGTGCTCATCTCGCGCCAGGCGTAAAGCGGGCTCTCGGCCTGTTCCCGGGCGCTGACCGTGAACATCGGTGTGTAGACCTGCTGGAACTGCTCCGGCTTGACGTAGGTCTCGACGATGGCATCGATCTCGTCGTCCGACGGCCAGATGTCCGCCAGCCGGACCGGGCGGCCCGCGGCATCGGTGCCGAGCGCATCCTGCTCGATGTCGAAGCGAACGGAGCCGGCGATGGCATAGGCCACCACCAGCGGCGGCGAGGCCAGGAACGCCTGCTTCGCATACGGGTGGATGCGGCCGTCGAAGTTGCGGTTGCCCGACAACACGGCGGTGGCGTAGAGATCGCGGTCGATGATCTCCTGCTGGATGGCCGGGTCCAGCGCGCCGGACATGCCGTTGCAGGTGGTGCAGGCGAAGCCGACGATGCCGAAGCCGAGCGCTTCGAGCTCCGGCAGCAGGCCGGCGGCTTCCAGGTACAGCTTCGCGACCTTGGACCCCGGTGCAAAGGAGGTCTTGACCCAGGGCTTGCGGGTCAGCCCCAGCGCATTGGCCTTGCGCGCCAGCAGCCCCGCCGCGACGACGTTGCGCGGATTGGAGGTGTTGGTGCAGGAGGTGATGGCCGCGATGATCACGGCGCCGTCCGGCAGCCTGCCCGCCGCCTCCTCGGCCTTGGCCTGGCTCAGATCCACCGCGATGCCGCGCTCGGCGAGCGCGCTCGTCGGCAGCCGCCGGTGTGGGTTGGACGGGCCCGCCATGGTGCGGCCGACGCTGCTGAGATCGAATTCCAGCATCCGCTCGTACTTGGCGCCGGACAGGTCATCGGCCCAGAGCCCGGCGGTCTTCGCGTACTGCTCCACCAGCGCCACCTGCGCCGGCTCGCGGCCGGTGAGCCTGAGATAGGCGAGGGTCTGCTCGTCGATGTGGAACAGGCCGGCGGAGGCGCCGTACTCCGGCGTCATGTTGGCGATGGTCGCCCTGTCCCCGATGGTGAGCGAGCGGGCGCCGTCGCCGAAGAACTCGAGCCAGGCGGAGACGACCTTGGCGTCGCGCAGAAACTCGGTGAGCGCCAGCACGATGTCCGTCGCCGTGATGCCGGGCTGGCGCTGACCGGTCAGCTTGACGCCGACGATCTCCGGCAGGCGCATCATGGTGGGCCGGCCGAGCATCACGGTCTCCGCCTCCAGCCCACCGACACCGATGGCGATGACGCCGAGGCAGTCCACGTGCGGGGTGTGGGAGTCGGTGCCGACGCAGGTGTCGGGAAAGGCAACAGCACGCCTGCTCCGATCCGGCTGCACCTGGATCACCGGCGACATCTTCTCCAAATTGATCTGGTGCATGATGCCGTTGCCGGCCGGGATCACGTCCAGGTTGTCGAAGGCGGTCCTGCACCAGTCGATGAAGTGGAAGCGGTCCGCGTTGCGCCGGTCCTCGATGGCGCGGTTCTTCTCGAACGCATCCGCATCGAAGCCCGGCGCCTCCACGGCCAGGGAGTGGTCCACGATGAGCTGGGTCGGCACCACGGGGTTGACCTTACCGGGATCGCCGCCCTGCTCCGCGATGGCATCGCGCAGGCCGGCCAAATCCACCAGCGCCGTCTGGCCCAGGATGTCATGGCAGACCACCCGCGCCGGATACCAGGGGAAATCCAGCTCGCGCTTGCCCCCGATGATCTGCTTCAGCGCGTCGGTCAGCAGCGCCGGGTCGCAGCGGCGCACCAGCTGCTCGGCGAGCACGCGGGCGGTGTAGGGCAGCCCGGCGTAGGCACCGGGCTGGATGGCATCGACAGCCTCACGGGCGTCGAAATAGTCGAGCTCGGTGCTCGGCAGGGGCTTGCGGTATTGGGTGTTCATCGTTCCTCGGGTTCTCGCGCGACGAGCCGCAACGGCCTTGGATGTCCGGGGCGGGCAGGCGCCGCCCCGCAGGGCGTCCGCGCTCGTCAGCGCTCGTCGATGGGCGGCCAGGCCCGCGGCTTCGGACCGATGTAGTTGGCGCTCGGCCGGATGATCTTGTGATCCCGGCGTTGCTCCAACACGTGCGCCACCCAGCCCGTGGTGCGGGCGATGACGAAGATCGGCGTAAACAGCGCCGTCGGTATGCCCATCTGCGCATAGGACACCGCCGAGAACCAGTCCAGGTTCGGGAACATCTTTTTCAGGTCCCACATGACCCGCTCCAGCCGCGCCGCGACCTCGAACATCCGCATGTCGCCGTTGGCATCCGACAGTCGATGCGCCACCGCCTTGATCACTTCGTTACGCGGATCCGAGACCGTGTAGACCGGATGGCCGAAGCCGATGACGATCTCCTTACGTCCCACCCGCTCGGTGATGTCGGCTTCCGCCTCGCGGGCATTGGCATAGCGATTCTGGATCTCGCAGGCCACCTCGTTCGCGCCGCCGTGCTTGGGGCCGCGCAGCGCGCCGATGGCGGCGGTGATGCTGCTGTAGAGGTCGGAGTCGGTGCCGGCGACCACCCGTGACGTGAAGGTGGACGCGTTGAATTCGTGCTCGGCGTAGAGGATCAGCGACGTGTGCATGGCACGAACCCACTCGGCGCTGGGCGGCGTACCATGCAACAGGTGCAGGAAGTGGCCACCGATGGAGTCGTCTTCGGTCTCCACGTCGATGCGCCGGCCGTTGTGGGCGAAGTGATACCAGTAGAGCAGCATCGAGCCGAAGCTCGCCAGCAGCCGATCGCCGATGTCGCGGGCGGCGGCCATCGGCATGTCCGGGGTTTCCGGCTCCAGGCAGCCGAGCACCGAGCAGCCGGTGCGCAGCACGTCCATCGGCTGCGCCGACGGCGGCAGCTGCTCCAGACTGGTCCTGAGCGCCGCCGGCAGGCCACGCAGGCTGCGCAGCTTGCGCTTGTAGGCCGCCAGCTCGGCGCGGCTCGGCAGACGCTCGTGGATCAGCAGGAAGGCGACTTCCTCAAACTCCGCACGGTCGGCGAAGTCGAGAATGTCGTAGCCGCGATAGTGCAGGTCGTTGCCGGTGCGCCCGACGGTGCAGACGGCGGTGTTGCCGGCGGCAACCCCGGATAGGGCGACGGCCTTCTTCGGTTTGGGCTTGGGCTTGGACTGGTCATCGGGATTGTTCATGGGGCCCCTCCTCAGTGGTGGTACGCGCCTGCGGCGACATGCAAGCTTAACCGGGATGGGCAGATCTGCGCGCGCCGCGAAACAGCACTCCAGCCCCCTGCGGAGTCCACCCCCGAGCTTGCCACACACGCTCCGTTACCCGCCCGAGACATCACCCGACGGCCGTCCCGACGCCCGCTTTGCGCATCGCGGAATCCGCCCCGGCGGCGACGCGTCCCGGGTCGGTGGCCGCGGCACGACGAACAACACTTGCAAAAACAGGCTTCAAGCAGTCTTCATAGCCGCATGCGCTGCCCAGTTGGCGTGTCTCCCGGCCGTCGACGCTCACAATGCGGTATGCAAAATCGGTGACCGACCGCTTGACAGGGCGGCTCCGTACTATTCCACCGATTTAGCCAAAACTTCTAAGAGACTCTCTAGGCAGTTTCCCCAAGCAGTCGCCGCACTTTGTAGAACACAAGTCTTGCACAGCATCTGTGGATAACTCTGTGGAAGAAGCTTGTGCAAAGGGCTTAAGTGCCTGAGT
>PR_CR_10_Liq_1_inCRDRAFT_1001495_pt1 | contig 13082 bp, 13 predicted proteins | sample PRCRCaboRojoPR_3_FD_10241 | JGI IMG/M metagenome (IMG submission 10241) | reverse complement strand
GCCACAGGCGGGTTCGGTGCGTGTCGATGCGACCGACATCGCGATGCGGTCGACGAGGTCGGTCGCACAGCAGGTCGCGACGGTACAACAGACCCCGAACTTGGAGTTCTCCTTCTCTGTGCGGTCGGTCGTTGAGATGGGGCGCACACCCTATCGCCATCCGCTCCGTCCCTGGCAGGACGACCGGAGCGATGCGGATGCGGTGGATGCCGCACTGTCGCGGACGGATCTGCAGGGCCTGGCCGATCGCCCCATCAGCGCACTCTCGGGTGGACAACAGCAGCGTGTGATCATCGCTCGAGCGCTCGCACAGGAGACGCCCATACTGCTGCTTGATGAACCCACAGCAAACCTCGACATATCCTATCAGGTCGCCACCTTCGATCTCGTCAGCGGACTCGTCCGGGATGGACGCCTCGCGATCGCGGCGATCCATGACCTGAACCTCGCAGCACAGTACTGCGACCGTCTGTGGTTGCTCGATGACGGCAGGCTCATCGCAGATGGCCCGCCTCCCGAGGTGCTCACACGCGAGACCCTCCGGACGGCATACGGGGCGAACACGGTGGTGAGTCAGCATCCGGTGACGGGCTCGCCATACGTGACGGCGGTGGCCGACGCCACCAGTGATGAACCCTCCGCCCGCATCCACGTCATCGGTGGCGGCGGTACCACTGCTGGAATCCTCCATCTGTTGGATGCAGCGGGGTATGAGCTCACCACGGGTGTGCTGCATGAGGGTGACACCGATACAGCGGTGGCTCGGCAACTCGGGATCGAGCCGATCACGGTTGACCCGTACACCCCGATCGATGCGGCAGCAGCCGACAGGGCCCGTGCTGCGGTGGAGGCCGCAGATGTGTGCGTGGTCGGTGACATCGAGGTCGGCAGCGGCAACCTCCCCAACCTCCACATCCTCAGGTCTGCAGCCACCGTCATCTCGACAGCCCAACGCCCGTTCGCAGAGCGCAACTTCGCGGGTGCGACAGCTGCAGAGCTCTGGGACGAACTCGCCGGACGGGTTACGCACTCGCCGCCGAGCGACCTGATCGGCAGCATCGAGACGTTGACGGGCGCTGATTCATTGTGACCTCATTACCACGACAGATTTAAGCCAGTCCGGTACATTTATATGAATAACGTCGGCGATTCTGTCGACATCCATCATTATGAGCCGTATCCGCCCAACCCGACCAGAAGACGAACAGCCCCCCTCCACCCGCTGGCGCGATGCCCGTGCCGAGGAGAAGTCCACCGCGGAGCGTGAGACAGACCGGTACAGTTGTCCGGAGTGTGCCTCTGAACGGCTGATCACGGACAGCGAACGCGGCGAAGTCGTCTGTGACGACTGTGGCCTCGTTGTCGATGAGGACGCGATAGACCGCGGTCCGGAGTGGCGTGCGTTCGACAGCGCCGAGCGTGACCGCAAGGCCCGCGTGGGCGCACCGACGACGAACCTGATGCATGACAAGGGGCTGTCGACGAACATCGGCTGGCAGAACAAGGACGCGTACGGTCGCACCCTGTCGGCCAACCAGCGACAGACCATGCACCGCCTCCGGACCTGGAACGAACGCTTCCGGACACGGGACTCGAAGGAGCGCAACCTCAAGCAAGCACTGGGGGAGATCGACCGTATGGCCTCCGCGCTCGGACTCCCAGAGACGGTCCGTGAGACCGCCTCAGTCATTTACCGNCGGGCACTCGAGGAGGACCTCCTACCGGGACGGTCGATCGAGGGGATCTCGACGGCCGCCCTGCACGCTGCGGCGCGCATGGCTCAGGTACCTCGGTCGATCGACGAGGTCGCTCGTGTGTCACGTGTGTCGCCCGAGGAGTTCGAGCGTGCGTACCGCTACATCGTCCGTGAGCTCTCTTTGGAGATCCGACCGGCCGATCCAGCCGAGTACATCCCACGGTTCGCCTCGGACCTCACCATCCCATCAGAGACCGAGCGCGTCGCACGCGACCTGATCGAGACGGGCAAGCGACACAACGTCCACTCCGGCAAGTCGCCGGTGGGTCTGGCCGCTGCTGCACTCTACGCCGCAGCGAAACTCACCAACCAGCCGGTGACGCAGGCGGATGTGAGTGCGGTCACGGACATGTCGGAGGTGACGATCCGGAACCGCTACCAGGAACTGCTGTCGGCGTACGACCGTGACCACAGTGGTGCCGACGGCGATGCGGTCGCTGAGGCCTGATCGCCGGCTCCGAGCAGAATCGGTTTGAGGGAGACCGTCCTCTTCGGGCTATGGAGGTGCCCTGCGTCATCGTCGATCGCAGCGCCGGCGAGCAGACGCGCCGTCGCCTCGCAGCAGCAGGGCTGCTCGATCGGGCCTATGATATCGACGCCGATGCCGCATCGGTCTACTTGCCGGTGACCGACGCGACCGCAGTCCCCGATAGCCTGCGGGTGGGCACCCACGCGGTCGAACCCCGCGACCAGCAGACAACGGTCGCCCAGCTCTTGGGCTATCATCCATCCTTCGAGCGGATCGGCGAGATCGCACTGCTCCACGAGGATGACCCCGAGACCGCTGCGGCCATCGCCGACGCGATCATGGCCGCAGATCTTCCGGTGACGGCGGTGCTGAATCGCCGCTCTCCGATCGAGGGGACCCACCGTGTCCGGCGGTGGGACCGTCTCGCCGGGGGGTCGACCGTGACGACCCACCGGGAGTACGGATACGCGTACACGGTCGACCTGGCGACCGCCTACTTCAGCCCACGGTTGGCGACCGAGCGACGACGGGTGACGACACAGATCTCCGCCGGTGAGCACGTCTTCGACATGTTCGCCGGTGTCGGTCCGTATGCGATCCCGGCGGCAGACCGGGGCGCGGATGTGGTCGCAGCTGACATCAATCCCGCTGCGACGGCACTGCTCACCGAGAACGCCGCACGCAATCAGGTCGATGTCGCGGTGTACACCGCAGACGTCCGTACGCTCACCGACCGCTTCACTGGATGGGCCGACCGGGTCATCATGAACCTCCCCCACACCGCGGGAGAGTTCCTCTCCGAGGCGCTCGAGGTCGCCGCAGACGGCGCGATACTGCACTACTACGACTTCCAGCCCCGAAGCGATCCGTTCGCCCCTGCGGTGGAGACCATCCGCGCGGCACTCCCCGCAGATGTGACGCTGGAAGTGCTCGAGACACGTGAGGTCCGCTCATACTCACCCGAGCAGGTGAACATCTGTGTGGATGTGCAGGTGCGCAGCTGACCAATCGCAACCGTTTTTTGCCGATTCAGGCTACCTGCGGTAGGGCCGGTGTAGCTCAGCTGGCAGAGCGATTCCTTCGTAAGGAATAGGTCGAGGGTTCAAATCCCTCCACCGGCTTGATAGCGTCGCCGGTTGCGCCTCTTCGATTCCGTAGCCGCAGATAGTTTCTCACGCGATTGATGTGCGCACCTCCTCAAGCAACGGTGTGCCACACACTCCGACCCCTACGATCAGATTCGACCTCGGCGAGGCAAGTGGCGCGATCGGTGATGCGGTGACGGTCGTGCCCATCATTCTCGCGGTCGGCCTGACCGGTGGTTTCGATCTCGGGGTGATGTTCCTGTGGTTCGCCGGCTTCCAGGTCATCTGGGGGCTGTTCTACGGCGTGCCGATCTCTGTCGAGCCGATGAAGGCGCTCGCTGGCCTCACCATCGCGGGCATACTCGTCCACGCAGACGTTGTCATCGCGGGCCTCCTGATGGGCGTCCTCTTGACGGTCGCAGGCGTGACCGGACGATTATCACGCATCGCCCGGGTGGTCGATTCAGCCGTCATCCGCGGGATCCAACTGGGCGTGGGGCTGATCCTCCTGGAGCTGGCTGTGGACATCAGTCTCACCGACCTACCTCTGTCCGTGGCAGGTGCTGCAATCGCAGCGGTGCTCATCGGCATCGGACGACGTCGTCTAGCCCCGGTGGCACTCGTCCTCGTCGGTCTCCCACTCGCACTGCCAGTCTCTCTGTCGATTGCGGGCCCGGTGCCGACACTGTCGGCACCTACGGTCATCGCACCCGTGGCGATCTTGGGCGCGGTCTTGGGACAAGCCGCGATGACGTTGGGGAACGCCACGCTGGCGACGGCTGTGCTCTTGAGCGAGTACTTCGACCGCTCGATCTCCGAGGATCGGCTCGGGCTCAGCATGGGCCTGATGAACCTCATCGCAGTACCCCTGGGAGGCTTCCCGATGTGCCACGGCAGCGGTGGGCTCGCTGGTAAGTACGCATTCGGTGCTCGCACCGCCGGTTCGAACCTGTTGCTCGGTGCAGGTTACCTGGTGGTTGCAGTCGGGGCGATCGCCCTGCTGCAGTCGTTCCCCATCTCTCTGGTCGGGGTGCTGCTCCTGATCGTTGCCGCTGAGCTCGGCTGGACCGCACTCAGGACCACCGACGACCGGTGGCTCGTCATCCTCGTCGCTGTCATCGGTGTCGCGACCAACCTCGGCGTCGCGCTCGTCATCGGACTCATGACTGCTCACCTCCGCCGAATCAGCCGCTGAGGTCGCTGCTCGGCGATGCACCGACAGCAGCCATCAGACCGGTGCGGACCCCATGGCAGCCGAGACCCACTCAGCACTGTCTGCTCCGTCCACTCTCGATCATGATTCGGACATCCGATGCTACATCCCGCCTGTTGCCACCCGGACCGAACGTCGGCTGCATGCGCCCATACAACGACATTTGTCGATGCTTGGTGCGTGGATTGCGGAAACCCTATTGGGGCGCGTCGTGGCTTCACGCACCATGGAGCGAGTGCACGCATGACCATGGATGAGCGGATCGAGGAGCTCCGCGAGCGGCGTCGTGCAGCCGCAGCGGGTGGCGGTGCTACCCGGGTGCAGCGACAGCATGAGAGGGGCAAGCTCACCGCGCGAGAGCGGATCGACTACCTCTGTGATAACGGCAGCTTCGCGGAGATCGACGCACACCGCACCCACCGCACCACCGCATTCGGGATGGATGAGACCACGGTCCCCGGTGACGGCGTCGTCACGGGGACCGCTCGTATCGACGACCGCCCTGTGTGTGTCTTCGCACACGACTTCACCGTGTTCGGCGGCTCCCTCGGCGAGGTCGTCGGCGAGAAGATCACAAAGCTGATGCAGATCGCTCGGACCAACGGGCACCCACTCATCGGTCTGAATGACTCCGGTGGGGCACGCATCCAGGAGGGGGTACGCGCGCTCGGTGGCTTCGGTGAGATCTTCAAGGCGAACACAGATTGCTCCGGGGTCATCCCACAGCTGTCTGCGATCATGGGCCCATGTGCAGGTGGGGCTGTCTACTCCCCAGCGATCACGGACTTCACGTTCATGGTCGACGCGACGAGCCACATGTTCATCACCGGTCCGCAGGTGATCGAGACGGTCACCGGCGAGGAGGTGAGCTTCGAGGAGCTCGGTGGTGCGACCACGCACACCGAACGATCGGGGGTGGCGCATCGTCGTTTCGATGACGAACACCAGTGCCTCGATGCGCTCCGGGTGCTGTTGTCGTACCTGCCATCGAACAATCTGGATCGTCCCCCCAAGTTCGCGGGGACGCCACCGGTGGGTGATTCCCCCGGTATGGTCGTGCCAGATGCCCCATCGAAGCCGTATGATATGCACGCGGTCCTGGACGGGATCATCGACGCGGCGTCGCTCTTCGAGCTCCAGCCCGCGTACGCGAGGAACGTCATCACAGGGTTCGCACGGCTTGAGGGACAATCGCTCGGCATCATCGCGAACCAGCCGCAGGCACAGGCGGGCACGCTCGACATCGACGCCTCCGAAAAGGCAGCCCGGTTCGTCCGCTTCTGTGATAGCTTCGGCATCCCCATCCTCACCCTGGTGGATGTCCCGGGGTTCCTCCCGGGAACTGACCAGGAGCACGGCGGCATCATCCGCCACGGGGCGAAGCTCCTGTATGCATACGCCGAGGCGACGGTGCCACTGCTGACGGTCATCACCCGGAAGGCCTACGGTGGGGCCTACGATGTGATGGCATCGAAGCACCTGGGAGCGGACGTCAACTACGCATGGCCCACCGCGGAGATCGCGGTGATGGGCCCACAGGGTGCGGTGAACATCCTCTACCGTGATGAGTTGGCCATCGCAGATGACCCCGATGCCCGCCGTGCGGCCCTCGTCGAGGAGTACCGTGAGGAGTTCGCCAACCCCTACTCGGCCGCAGAGGCGGGGTTCATCGACGCGGTGATCGAGCCCGCGGAGACCCGCGAACGTCTCCTCGCCGACCTGGAGCGCCTCGACGGCAAGCACATCGACTCACCCGAGCGTCGCCATGGGAACATCCCCCTCTGAGCAGCCGCGGATCGCGATCCGTGGGGCCATGGAGGTCGATGCTGCGACCACCGCGGCGATCGTCGCTGTGGTAGCCACGCTGCAGGCCCGTCGCGCGTCCCACGGCGATGACGACCTCCGACCCTGGGCAATGCACGCCCGAGAAACAGCTGTCAGCCGACGCTGAGCCGCGGTGCGAAGGGGCGAATCAGGCAGACTCGACCTGATCTGCGAGCTTGCGGGTGATGTAGCCGGCGACGCGATTGCGGACGGTCTTTGACTCGACGTTGGTCAACGATGCGACGGTCTCCTTGTTGCTGTCGAAGTCTGTATCGAACGATTCTGGGTATCGGTCAAGCAGCACGCCTCCGAGCTGCTTGATGTACTTCGGCTTGATGGGCATACCTTTCCCAGGTCACCGCCTGAGCAAAAGCGAATCGTTCCCCCTGCGTTCGCAGCCGTCATTCACGCCAGTGCGTGAGCGCATCGATCTCCGCGAATGCGTTCCGATCGCTGTCACTGCCCGTTCGTGCGACGATATCCGCGCACCGTTGCAGCTCGGCGCGGAGTGCTGCTTCGTCTGCCCCAGGGACGTCCAAGCGTGAGGCAGCGACGGTCGCATCGATCACCGCCATTCGCCCCCGTCTGTACGTCGGCAGCTGCCACTGTCGGATGTTCGCCCACACCGGTTGCAGCTCCCATCGCGTCATCTCCGTGGTGTCCTCGGTCCACTCACGGATGGCCGCTGCGGTGACTTCGACGACCGCCGCGGCACCTGACAACACCGCAGTGTCCGGTTCATACACACTCAGTGCGGCCCGCACGAACTGCACGGGATCGGTGGTGAAGTTGATCACCCCCCGCCCATCGGCCTGGAGGTTCCGCCAGGTCCGCGTCCGCCCGAACGTCTGCGCGGTGACCACCGTATCATCTCGGTGTAGCCCCAATGCCGCAGCGTTCCACCGACCGTTCGGCCCTCGTGTCGTCACCACCGATTCGGTGATCCCTGCCAGTGCGGCAGGCCACGTTGGGTCGGCGATCATCGCGGCCGCCTCATCGCTCGGCCATCGCAGCTCCTCACGTCCCATCGGTGTGCCCCCCTCGCCGCATCCGCTCGATGAACACCGCTGCAGTGACGTGATCGGCGGTCGCACCGGGGCTGATCGCACGCGTCCGCAGCTGCGCATCCAGGTGCCATCGTGACCGTGCGTGCTTCGCGAGATGTTGGACCCAGCGTGCGGTCCCCTCGCCATGGGCGGCGATGATGTGGCTGTCGCGATGGGTCTGTAGCGTCTCAGTGAACACCGCGGGGATCTGCGGTCCCAGTGGAAGCCCCCTGGCGAACCGGTCGGCCGTCTCGAACACGGGGGTGAACCCCGACTGCCAGATCGCTGCATTCGCATCGGTCGGGCTCGCGGCCAGCAGCTCCGACCAGGTGAGCCCATCGCGTTCGACCGTCGCGATCGCACGCTCGGGGTCGGTCGCATCGAGTGCCCTATCACCAGCATCGATGGGCGCGAGTCTGACGTCAACGATCTGCAGTGCCTCGAGGAACACCACCGCGTCCGCGACAGTCGTCGCCCCGATCACAGATGCCAGCCCATCTGGGTCGAGATTATCATCTGCCGCTGCCCGCACCAACGGGACCAACAGCAGCAGCGTCCCGAAGTGGGTGTTCGTCCCCGCCGCATCGGCCATGCCTGCCACAGCTGAGTAGAATGCCTCCCCGAGCGGACCATCATCCGCGGCCGCGGTCAGGCCGTCTAACGCCCCCACCGCCCCGGCAACGAACTGGTCCGCCCGAACATCCGGATGGTCGTGGTACCGGTCGACCGCCCCTGGCTTCGGGCCCACCGCGGTGTCCAAGACGAGCACCTCGAGTGCACGGCGCACCGCCGGCTCCCGTCGGCTCATGGATGTGGGAGCGCCATCGAAGCTGCCCGTGCGATCTGCCGCATGGCAACCGGGTCGGTGCTCGGTCGTCCAACGCTTACCGCTGCTGCACCTGCGGCCACCGCCTGTGTGATGTCCTCCGCCGTGCGGATACCGTTGTTCGCGATCACACGCAGCCCGGTGGCTGCGGCGATGCGGCCAACTGCAGCAGGATCGTCCATCGCATCAACGTGGATGAACGCCCCGCCGGCGGCCTCCACGACACGCGCGACACCCCTGAGATCGACCCCATCCACCTCTGCCCGTACCTTCACCCCCACCGTCGCTCCGGTGGTGACAGCTGCACGCACCAGCACTGCGAGCTGCTGTGGCGCATGGAGGAGCTGCTCGCCCGCCCCCGCCGCACACATCTCTGGTTGACGACAGTGCGCGTTGAGCTCGATCCACACCCTCGGGGTGTCGATCGCCGCACCGATCGCCGATACCGCAGCTGGATCGCAGGCACGGATGTTCACGCCCATTGGCACCGCCCGCGGCGCGCGCGTCATCCTGGTGACCCATCCGATCGGGTCCGCCGGGAGGAACTCAGCACGCCCACGGTCACGCAGTTCTGCCGCAGCTGCCCGCGTCTCCGCATCGATGGCGATGCCGCCGATGATCGCGCGACTGACGACCGGTGCAAGCCGTGTGGCCCAGCCCCGGTCGGCCACCCCTGACAGCGAGGCGGCATACAGGTGGACCCCATCGGTCATGTCAACACCACCGCCCCGTCGGTGTATCACTGTGTTGCTGTGGCCGCTTCCTCGACGGCGGTCCGGACCCGCTCGGCATCATCGGGTGTCTCGATGGTGATGTCAGTGCGCACCGTGGGCCGTTCGAGCTTGGTCGCATCCGCTGTATCCAGCACGAATGCATCGGCGAACGGGTACGCAGCTGCGACACCGGCTGTCGAGGGCGCATACCCCATCGCCTGCATCAGTGCGCCGGCCGGTCCGCTGAAGACCTCCTCGCCGATGAAGGGGGAGACGACGACGACCCGTGCTCGCGTCAGCTGTGCGGCGATCGCATCGATCTGCAGCATGGGTCCGATCGATGTGATCGGGTTCGCTGGTCCGATGACGATGGTCTCAGCCTCCAGGGCGGCCGCCGCAGCCGGACTCACCTCTGCGTCGCTCGCTCCCCGGTACTCCACGGTCCGGACCGCCGGTGCGGCCCGTCGGTCCACCCAGTACGTCTGCAGGTGCATCGGCCCCTCATCGGTGTGGATGATCGTCGCCACCGGGTCATCGCTCATCGGCGCGACCAATGGCGCGAGCTCCAGTCCCTCACAGATCTGTGCGGTCACCGATGACAGGGATTCGCCTCGTAACAGTGCCGCTGCCCGCACTGCGTGTAACGCGCGGTCGCGGTCGCCCAGCTCGATGAAGTCCACATCGGCGTCATACCGNCGCCAGCGGGTGATGCGGGGCCCTTCCCGCTGTAGCGCAGCGGGGAGATAGCCATCCCCCGCTGTGGTGTCCAGGATCTCGTGCCATCTGTGCACCTCTGCATGCACCGCGGTCCCATCGTCGGCGATGCCCCACCATCGGTCTGTGTCGAGGAGCCCGGCGGCGCCGAAGAGGACACTGTCGAGGTCGGGCGCGACGTAGAGGTCTCCGATGACCACGTCGTCACCCGTGTTGGCGACGACCGCATCTGCTGTGTCATATCCGCCCCACAGCAGTTTGGGTGTGCCCGTCCCCCCGGCGAGGTAGGTGACCATACTCCCCCATCGGTGCGCGCTGCAAAGAGCCCGCCCCTCGGCGGGTCTTTACCCCCCCGGGCCCATCTGCCGGTGATGCCGACGATCAAGGACAGTGTGCACGATCATATCGAGGTGACCGGTGTCGCCACCGAGCTGCTCGACACCCCTGCGATGCAGCGGTTGCGGCGGATCAGCCAGCTCGGCACGGTCAGCCTGGTCTATCCTGCTGCGAACCACACCCGTTTGGAGCACTCGATCGGTGTGTATGCTCTCGCTCGGCGGGCATGTGAGGTGCTGTCAATCGAGGGGACCGCCCGGGATGAACTGGTCGCAGCAGCACTGCTGCATGATGTCGGTCACCCCCCGTTCAGTCATAACATCGAGGGGCTCATCCAACAGGAGACGGGGAAGCTGCATGACGACGTGCTCGACATCGTCTCCGCGGGCCGTGTGGGGGAGACATTGCGTGCGTACGGGCTATCACCGACGCGGATCGCCGACCTGATCCGCGGCGAGGGTCGCTACGGGCAGGTCATCTCAGGCGACCTCGACGTCGACCGGATGGACTACCTCCTGCGAGATGCGCACCACACCGGCGTGGCGTACGGGACGATCGACCATGAGCGCCTGGTGCGTGCACTCCGCTTCGTCGATGAGACGCTCGTCTTCGCCGCCGGTAACCTCCAGACCGCAGAGTCGTTGCTGCTCGCACGGGCGCTGATGAACCCGACCGTCTACCAGCATCATGTCGCCCGCATCGCGCGACGCATGCTCTGGGCTGCATCTGAACAGCTGCTGGCGAGCACCCCGATCGATGCGTCAACGCTGCGGCGGATGGATGATGTCGACCTGCGAGCACGGCTGCGTGGGGAGTCATCGACGGCGCCGATGGTGGCGCGGATCGATGAGCGGCGCCTGTTCAAGCGAGCCATCTGGGCTGAATGGACGGCGGTACCCGCACCGGTGCGGGCAGCATCCGATGCCGACCAGGCGGCACTGCGGACGGCGATCGCCGAGCATGCGGAGGTCGCCGTCGAGGAGGTCCTCCTGGATATCCCCTCGGGTCCGTCGATGCCGGAGGCGTCGACCCAGATCGCCGTGGGTGATGCGATCGTCAGCATCGCTGCGGCCTCGCCACTGGTCCAGGCGCTGCAGCAGACGAATGAGGCGAACTGGCGCCTGGGTGTGTACACGCCTGCGACCCATCGTGAGGCGGTCCAAAGCGCCGCGATCGAGGTGCTCGGGCTCGACACAGCACAGAGCATACTCGCCGACAGGGCAGACTCGGCGATCGCACGCCTCGATCAGTTCTGAGCTCACCCTGCACCGGCGCGATTGAAGAGCCCAGTCACCGAGGGTGCGGTATGCAGTTCGAAGGGACCATCCTGTGGGGTCGCGAGCTCGAGGCGATCGAGGGGCGGGTCCACATCGAGGATGGCCGGATCGTCGACCTCGAACAGACGGCTGTCGATGCCACAGATATCATCGTGCCGGCGTTCGTGAATGGTCACACCCATCTGGGCGATTCGATCGCGAAGGAGGCCGGCGCAGGGGTGCCACTGAAAGAGCTGGTCGCCCCACCGGATGGACTGAAGCATCAGCTGTTGCGCGCAGCCGATGCCGAGACCATCATCCAGGCGATCCGCGGCTCATTGCAGCTCATGATCGACTCCGGCACGACAGCGACGATCGAGTTCCGTGAGGGTGGTCTCGCCGGCGTGGAGCGGCTGTTGGCAGCACAGGCTGGACTCCCGATCGAGCTGCAGATCATGGCCCGTGCCTCGGTTGCGGCGCTCGAACGCGCCGATGGGTTTGGCGCTTCGAGTGTCCGCGATGAGGAGTACGCCGAGTTCCGTGCGGCAGCCGAGGAGCTGGGCAAGCCCTTCGGGATACATGCGGGTGAGCGCGACCCCGATGATATCGATGGAGCACTGGCACTGGAGCCGGATTTCCTCGTGCACATGGGCCATGCGGAGCCCTCGCATCTCCGCGCCGTCGCCGATGCGGACATCCCCATCATCGTCTGTCCTCGCTCGAACCTCATCACCGGGGTGGGGATGCCACCGATCGCCGACCTGCATGCGGCGACCACGGTCGCCCTCGGCACGGACAATGTGATGATGAACGCCCCCTCGATGCTGCGAGAACTCGAGTTCGCGGCAAAGCTGACCGATCTGGACGCTCGGACACTACTGCAGATGGCGACGGTCAATCCAGCATCGATCGGTGGGTTCGATGCGGGTGTCCTCGAGGTCGGGGCTGCTGCCCGACTCACCGTCTTCGATGGGATGTCTCCCAATCTGAGGTACTCGAAGGATATCCATCGGACGATCGTCCGGCGGGCGACCGCAGCCGACATCTCGCAGACCGTCACCGCGATGCAAGGGGAGGGATTTGAACCCACGGACTCCTACGAGAGCGGATCTTGAGTCCGCCGCCGTTTCCAGGCTTGGCTACCCTTGCGCAGGTAATCAGAGTCAGTCGTCCCCATTAACCGTTTCAGGTTCGGGATGCGTGGGGGTCCGAGCATCGACCTGTAACTGCTGACCGGTGATCGATGCGGGCTCAGCACACGCCCGCAGCAGTACCGCCCGCACAGCCGGGATGTCTACCCCGTAGAAGTCGCTGGGGACCCCAGCGAGGTACTGCAATGCGGTACTGCACAGCGACCGTGTGCCCTCAGGATCTCCGTGGGCGGTCCACTTGTAGGCGCCAGCGGCGACCTGCACCATGCCGTGGCAGAACGCGCTCTCGGTGCTCCCGGCGCCGTAATTGAACCATTCGTCCTCGAAGCAATCATGAGCCGCATGGAACGCACCGGTGTTGAACAGGCCGACCCCCTCCAGCACAGCCGCTCGGAGCGTCCCATGCTCCCACCCGTTCGACCGTCCCCGACCGGGATCCCATCCAGTGGGTTGCCCAGCAAGCGGTGGGGCAACGTCGGGGTCGACCGTGTGGGCATCACGCATCAGTGCCAGTCGTGAGCCCATGGACAAATCATTTGACCCCACCCGTGACATCTGTGAACGATGCGGGTGTTCGATTTAGGTGATGGTGACCCCACCGTGGCGATCGTCGGTGCAGTCCACGGCGATGAGCCATGCGGGGCACGGGCGATCGAGCGACTGCGCGCGAGCCTGCCCGACCCGATCGCCCCG
>PR_CR_10_Liq_1_inCRDRAFT_1001494_pt1 | contig 13083 bp, 15 predicted proteins | sample PRCRCaboRojoPR_3_FD_10241 | JGI IMG/M metagenome (IMG submission 10241) | reverse complement strand
GTCGCGCAGATGCGCCTCGGTGGTGCCGGCGATCTCGGTCGGGGTCTTGATGGCCTTGGGCAACACGCACGGGTCTTGGTCATGCGCCACCGCGACACCATGTTCCGCCAGAGTGTCGGCCACGATCTGCGGGCAACTGGCCGGGTCCAGCCGCACCGGGCCGTCCAGATCGGTCAGGGCCGCGAGGAAGGCCTCTTGCCCCAGCACTGCCACATCCGGGCCGAGGTGATCGGCCAGCGCCTCCGCCTTGCCGGGCCGCGCGAACAGCTGACAATGGCCATCATCGAAAAGCAGGGCAAAGCTTTGCGGGACCGGGTTGCGCGGGATATCCGCGCCGCGGATATTCAGCAGCCAGCCAATGGAATCGGGCAGGGTCAGCACCGCGACACGGTGCCCTGCCTTGCATAGCTCTCTGGCCAGCCGCGCCCGCTTGTCGGCCGCACTTTCCCCGGCCAGGGCGGTGTCATGGGCGAAGAAGGGCGCATCGGGCGGGGCCGGGCGGTCCTCCCAGACCGCATCGACAAGGTTGTCGGTCGGCACCAGCGCCAGCCCGGCGCCCGAAAGCGCCCCGCGCAAAGCTGTGACCTCGTCCACCGTGTGCAGCCACGGATCGAACCCCACCTTTCCCTCGGGCAGGTGCTCGCACAGCCAGGGCCCCAGCTGGGTTTCCGGCCAGTCGACGGGCGTGAAATCGGACAGCGCCACCTGGTCGCGCACCTGCACCCGGTAGCGGCCATCGACGAAAACGCCGGCGATGTCGCGCAGGGCCGCGCAGAACCCGGCGGACCCGGTGAACCCGGTCAGCCAGGACAGGCGATCGTCGCAGGGGGCCACGTATTCGCCCTGGTGGGCATCGGCCCGCGGCACGAGGAACCCGTCCAACCCCCGCTTTGTCATCTGGTCGCGCAGGGCAGACAGGCGCGGCGGCCCCTGGTCAGGGGATGCACTGGCCTCGAAAGACTGGAACATCGGCTCCCTCTTCATCTTGGCAAATAAACTCAAAATCGATCCGCCGCACCATGAGCCACGGCGGGGCAGGGCGCAAGCCGGCGTCAGGCGACCTTGCGCATCCCCATGACCCGGGCGCGCTTGCGCGGGTCGCTGTCGAACAGGCTGGCCAACTGTTCCGTCATGGCCCCGGCCAGCTGTTCCACATCGGTGATCGTCACCGCCCGGTCGTAGTAGCGGGTCACGTCATGACCGATCCCGATGGCGGTCAGTTCCACGGCGCGGCGCTTTTCCACCATGGCGATCACGTCGCGCAGGTGTTTTTCCAGGTAATTGGCCGGGTTCACGGACAGGGTGCTGTCATCGACCGGGGCACCGTCGGAGATCACCATCAGGATCTTGCGGGCCTCGGGCCGACGTTCAAGCCGCCGATGCGCCCATTCCAGCGCCTCGCCGTCGATGTTTTCCTTCAGAAGGCCCTCTTTCATCATCAAGCCGAGGTTCTCGCGTGTCCGCCGCCAGGGCGCGTCGGCGCGTTTGTAGATGATATGGCGCAAGTCGTTGAGGCGGCCCGGCGCCTGCGGGCGCCCATCGGCCAGCCAGCCCTCGCGGCTCAGCCCGCCTTTCCAGGCGCGGGTGGTAAAGCCCAGGATCTCGACCTTGACCTGGCAGCGCTCAAGCGTGCGCGCCAGCACATCGGCGCAGATCGCGGCAATGGAGATCGGGCGCCCCCGCATGGAGCCGGAATTGTCCAACAGAAGCGTCACGACGGTGTCGCGGAACTCGGTATCCTGTTCGACCTTGAAGGACAGTGGCGTGGTCGGGTTCGCCACCACGCGGGCCAGCCGTCCGGCATCGAGGATGCCCTCGTCCTGGTCGAAGGACCAGGACCGGTTCTGTTGCGCCTGAAGCCGCCGTTGTAGCTTGTTGGCCAGCCGGCTGACCGCGCCCTTGAGCGGTTCGAGCTGCTGGTCGAGATAGGCGCGCAGGCGCTCCAGCTCGGCCGCCTCGGCCAGATCTTCGGCGCCGATCTCCTCGTCATTGTCGGTGCTGAAGACCTTGTAGTCCGGGTCGGCGTCGGAAATGGGCTGCGGTGCGGGCGGCTCCAGCGGGGCCTCGCCCTCGGGGCGTTCCATGTCCTCTTCCAGCTCGTCGCTGGCATCCTCGTCCAGGTTGACCTGCGCCTCCGAAGCGTCCTGGGTCTCTTCCTGGCTCTGCTCTGGCTGGGCCTCGGCCTCGTCGCCGTCATCGCTGTCGTCGTCGCCGGTGCTTTCGGGCTGGTCCTCGTCGTCCTCGCCGGTTTCCTCATCCTCCTCTTCGGGGGGGATGTCGTCAGGGTCGTCGCCGAGCTGGTCGCCATAGCCCATGTCGTCGATCAGCTGGCGGGCGAACTTGGCAAAGGCCTGCTGGTCATGCAGGCAGGCTTCGAGGTCGTCGAGCGTTTCGCCGCATTGTTCCTCGATATAGCCGCGCCACAGCTCCATCACGTTGGCGGCGCCACCGGGCAGGTCGCGGCCCGTGGCAAGGTGGCGGATCAGGTAGCCGGCGGCAGTGGCCAGCGGTGCCTCGGACTTGTCGCGAATCTGGTCATAGCCCTTGCGCAGGGCCTCGTTGCCGATCTTGGCGTCGATATTGCCGGCGGTGCCGGGCATGTGGCGCGCGCCCACGGCCTCGACCCGTGCGTTTTCCATCGCCTCGTAGAGGTCGCGCGCCATCTGCCCCTGCGGCAGGTAGCGGGCGGCGACGGCCGGGTCGTGGAACTTGTGATGCAGCGCATAGGCGTCCGAGGTGCCGCGCGCCAGCAGCACCTCTTCGCGGGTCATGCGGCGGCTGACCTGCGGCAGGCGCACGGTTTCGCGCGTGGCGCCCGGCGGGTCCACGGTGAAACTGACGGCCAGATCCGGATCGTCGGCCATGACCTTGGTGGTCTCGGCCAGGGCCTTCTTGAACGGATCGGCGGGGTTGTCGCTGGGCTTTTTCATCAACTCTATCCAAGCGCCAATCGCGCAATCTGGCAAGCAGACAGCCGACGGGCCCCTGCCATTGTTACCCCAGGCTTAGCGATGCCGCGCTCTCGGGCAGTTCCTCGTCGAAGCAGCGCTGATAGAATTCCGCCACGGTCTGGCGTTCCAGTTCGTCGCACTTGTTCAGGAAGGACACGCGGAAGGCATAGCCCACGTCACCGCCGAAGATGCGGGCGTTTTCGGCCCAGTTCAGCACCGTCCGGGGGGACATGACCGTGGACAGGTCGCCATTCATGAAGGCGGTGCGGGTCAGGTCGGCGACCGTCACCATCTGGCTGACGATCTTGCGGCCCTTCTCGGAATTGTAATGCGGCGATTTGCCCAGCACGATGGCGGCCTCGGCATCGTGGCTGAGGTAGTTCAGCGTCGTGACCAGCGACCAGCGGTCCATCTGGGCCTGGTTGATCTGCTGGGTGCCATGGTAAAGGCCGGTGGTGTCGCCCAGTCCGACCGTGTTCGCCGTGGCGAACAGGCGGAAATGCGGGTTCGGCGTGATGATCTCGTTCTGGTCCAGCAGGGTCAGCTTGCCGTCATGTTCCAGCACGCGCTGGATCACGAACATCACGTCGGCGCGGCCCGCGTCATATTCGTCGAAGACGATGGCGACGGGGTTGCGCAGGGCCCAGGGCAGGATGCCTTCGTGGAATTCGGTGACCTGCTTGCCGTCGCGCAGCTTGATCGCGTCCTTGCCGATCAGGTCGATCCGGCTGATATGGCTGTCGAGGTTGACACGCACGGCGGGCCAGTTGAGGCGCGCGGCGACCTGTTCGATATGGGTGGATTTCCCGGTGCCGTGATAGCCCTGGATCATCACGCGGCGGTTGTAGCCAAAGCCGGCCAGAATCGCCAATGTCGTGTCAGGATCGAACTTGTAGGTGCTGTCGATGTCGGGCACGCGGTCGCTGGCCTCTGCGAAGCCCTTCACCTTCATGTCGCTGTCGATGCCGAACACATCGCGCACCGAGATCTCCTCGGTCGGTTTGCTCATGGGATCAAGCGTGCCGTCAGCCATCGGGTCTGCCTCTTTCGAAAATCACCCTGCGGGGATGCACCATATCGCGGGGGCCTGCAAGGGGCCGGTGGGGAAATGGGTTGCACCCGTGGGCGGGCTTGGTCTTGATGGGGCCAATGACCGATCGAGCCGATCTTGAGAATATGCTGGCACGCACGGCCCTTGGGGACCGGGACGCGTTCGAGGCGTTGTATCAAGCGACATCGGCGAAACTTTTCGGCGTCTGCCTGCGTGTCTTGAAGAACGAAACCGAAGCCGAGGACACCCTGCAAGAGGTCTATCTGCGCATCTGGGATGCCGCCGTGCGGTTCCGGCCGGGGGCGGCCAGCCCGATGAGCTGGATGATCGCCATCGCCCGCAACCGCGCCATCGACAAGCTGCGCGCGCGCAAGCCCGCTAGCGAAGCGAGCACACGGGACGACGGAACCGACCTTCTGGCAGAGTTGCCCGATGACGCGCCCGGCCCCGAAGCGGTGGCGATGGCGGGTGATTTGCGCGCCCAGGTGCTAAGATGTTTCGAGGAATTGCCCGACGACCGGGCCCAAGCCGTGCGCCGCGCCTACCTGGACGGTGACAGCTATGCCGATCTGGCCCGTCATTTCGGCGTGCCGCTGAATACGATGCGAACCTGGCTGCGACGCAGCCTGTTGAAACTGAGAGACTGCCTGTCCCGATGAGCGACCAGACCACATATGACGACGACTCGGTGCTGGCCGCGGAATATGCTCTGGGCCTGCTGGACGGGCCTGAACTACAGCTGGCCGAGGGGCGGCTTGCCGAGGAACCGGGTTTCGCCGAGCTGGTTCATGCCTGGGAGATCGAGTTGGCCGGTATCGCGGATGAGGTTGAGCCTGTTGCGCCGCCTCCGCGTGTGCTGGCGGGGCTTCGGCACGATCTCTTCGGGGAACAGGATCGCCGGTGGTGGCAGCGGATCGGTCTGATCCCCTCGGTGGTGGGGGCGGCTGCGGCGGCCGTGCTGGTGCTGATTGCGGTGGAATTCGGTCTGATCGACACCGGCTCCGCGCCGGTTCCGACCTATCAGGCGGAACTGGCTTCCGAGGATGCCGAGCTTGTGGTTGCCGCGGCCTACCTGGAAGAAACCGGCGATCTCGTCATCGAGCGACGCGCCGGTGGCCCGCGCCCGGATCGTGCGCTGGAGCTGTGGCTGATCCCCGAGGGCAGCGCGCCGGTGTCGCTGGGCGTGATGCCCGAGGATCGCATCGCTGCCGTGGCGGTGCCGCGCAGCTTGCGCCCGCAACTGGCGACGGGGGCGGCGCTGGCTATTTCTGATGAACCCGCCGGCGGATCGCCGACCGGCGCGCCCACCGGCGAGGTGCTTGCCGTGGGGCCGATCACGGCCCTGTGACCACCTGGGCGGATTTTTTTCGAAACTCCCTGAAACTTTCCTGCGGTCTGCCGCGTGGCTCCTCACATCTCCGGCAATCCTGCCGGGTTAGACAACATCGAGGAGGACCACCCATGTCCAAGACAACCATTCTTTCCGCCACCGCGTCGCTTGTTCTCGCAACCGCGTCGATGGCCTGGGGCGAAGCTCACGAAATGAGTGACAACCCCACGGTGGGCGGCGCGCCCATGATGGCCGATATGAACATCATCGAGAACGCGGTGAACTCTCCCATCCACACCACGCTGGTCGCCGCAGTGCAGGCGGCGGACCTTGTGGAAACCCTGCAGGGGCCGGGGCCGTTCACCGTGTTCGCGCCTACCGATGACGCGTTCGGCATGATCGCCGATGAGTCGCTCAACGCTCTGCTGCAGCCCGAGAACAAGGCCCAGCTGACCCAGATCCTGACCTGTCACGTTGTGGGGGCCGAGGCGTTTTCGGATGCGATCATGGGCATGATCGCCGATGATGGCGGCGCCCACCCGGTAGAAACGCTGGGCGGCTGCACATTGATGGCTGAAATGTCGGGGGACGAGATCACCCTGACCGACGAAAACGGCCGTGAAGCGACCGTGACCATCGCCGATGTGGATCAGTCCAACGGTGTGATCCACGTGATCGACCGCGTGCTGCTGCCTCAGCAGTAACGGGCCCATGGCCGGGGACCCCTGACTCTCCACCGGTCACAAGCCCGTGCGCCACGCCGATCCAAGGTCCCATCGGCGTGGCGCATCCATTATGTTGACGGGACATTCCCAAAGGAGGGATCAAGATGAACCGCCGAGATTTTTCCATGCTGGCCCTGGCCTCGCCACTGGCAGTCGCCCTGTTCGGCAAGCGGGCTGCCGCCGCCGAAGGCGAGTTCGAAGTCACCCGCACCGAGGCCGAGTGGCGCGAGATGCTGACCGACCTTGAATACCGCGTCATGCGCGAAGAGGGCACAGAGCGCGCCTTCACCAGCCCGCTGGACGCCAACTACGCCCCGGGTCTCTACCATTGCCGCGGTTGCGACCAGGCGCTCTATTCCAGCGAACACAAGTTCGACAGCGGCACCGGCTGGCCCAGCTTCTGGCAGGCCCTGCCCAATGCCATCGAAACCAAGCCCGACCGCAAGCTGCTGGTGGTGCGCACGGAATGCCATTGCGACCGTTGCGGCAGCCATCTGGGCCATATTTTCGACGATGGTCCCGACCCGACCGGCAAGCGCCATTGTATCAACGGGGTCAGCCTTGTGTTCCGCCCCGCCTGAGGGGGTGCCGGGCGTTCGCGAAGACGGTATGCCGATCCGAATAGGTTTGGCGCATTCGCCCTCCCGTTGTGAAAGCGAAATGTCGCAAAGCCGTCTGGTCTTCGCCGCTCAGCATCAGAAGGCGGCGTGTGGTCCTAAACGGCCTTGCTGACGTCACCTTCGTGAACTTCGTGGGTCTCGGCGTCGATCCCCAGTTGTGCCATGCGGTTGAGGGCCCGCTCTGCCTTGCACCGAAAAACCGCGTATTCCCGGCCATCGTCCCGACAGTGACAGGACAGACTTGCCTGTTGGGCCTGCAGCCCGACCAGGCCCGCGGTGCGTTGCAGCGCGACCGGGGAAAGCGTGAGAAAGGTTTTCGCCCCATGCGCCTGAAGGATCCGGACAAGGCCGTCGATCGTCAGGGCAAGGCACTGCAACCGCCCAAGCCTGGACGTCACCGTGTCGGAAATGACCAGACGTGTGCCTTCCCATGTTTCCGGTCCACAAAGGGAGGGGTCGAAAAGCGTTTCCGGGATCCCCTCCAGCAGGCCCCTCGCGGAGTCGTTCAGCATGTTCGTATAGCTGCCCCAGGACACTGTGGTCGGCACACACCGCGCACCGGCAATGACCGTCCCCTGATCGACGACGAGGGAGTAATGCGCATAAGGCGTGTCGTACTGGTCCATCTCGGCAACACCGTCATTGGGTATGTGCCACCCAAGACCGTCGACGAAGAACGACTTTCTGAGCTTCAAGAAGCTATAAAATGCCGAGCCATGCTTATGCATGTCCGACATGTCGAACGTGATGTTTCGCAACTGCTGCCTCGTTTTTTTTCCTCCAGTTAAACTGCAGGCGAGCCAGAACTGTAACTAAAGTTTTCCACAGAGAGTGACTGGAACGGCCAGTGATGCACCGACGACACGGGGGTCAGATCAGGCCATAGCTCGACGCGATCGACACCGCGTGCGGTGTCGTTCTTGCACCCAGCTTGTCTTTTGCATTGCGAATTCGCTGTTTCACGGCGCCTTCAGTAATCCCCAGGGAGTGTGCAATCTCCTTGATCAGCTGACCGCTCCTGATTGCGGCCAGAACCTCGATCTCGGCGGCGGTCACATCGTCCGGGGCGGTCAGATCGGCGAACAAGAGCTCCATTTCGCGTCGAAGCGTTGCGATCTCCTGGTCTGTCATTTCGCGATCCGAGCGGCAGAAATTGCCAAAGCTGCGGACGTTGGTGTCGTCCTGGTCGCGTAGAGAAATCGCTGTCCCGTAGTTCAGGTCATACGCAGCGGCTTCGATCAGGATCGCTTGCGGATCCGGGATGGTGATCTCGCTCCAGCGTATGGTGCCCGTATTGCTGTAGATCCAGCGCAGGACCGGGTCGAACATCAGCAGGCCTTGCTGCGTGTACTTGTGGATCCACGGCCGAGGCATGCTATTGTGTTCGAATTCCGGTAGAAGGAATTCAAGCCGGAAGGCGATGTAGAAGCCAGCATTGGCAATATCGGAGAAGGCATAGTCCTTGAGACGGTCTTCGAATTCAGTCAATGCAACATCCCCCTTGCCTTTGGTAATGTTGCGCAAGGGTTAAAGATTGGGCTAGCCTTATTTTGGGAAAGAAATCGTGAGTGGCTCGAATCCAATGCGCATGGAGCTGCCGACCTGGGAGAACAGACATGGATCGAAGCGATGAACTCGCGGGCTTGTTCGAAGGACTGTCGGACTTGAGCCCTGCAGGGTTTGCCATCGGCCTGCACCTCAGCTTCACCACCTCGAAATACATTTTCCAGACCTACTCGAAGGAATGGATGGATGAATACTCCGAGAAGGGACTGATCCTGCATGACCCGACGGTGCGCTGGGGCCTTGAGAATACCGGTTGGATTCGCTGGTCCGACCTGCGCGCCAATGATCCGGGTCATGTTATCGACGCCGCGGCGGACTTCGGACTTCGCTACGGCGTGTCGATTTCTGTTGCGAGCGATGACGCGAGGTCGCTGGGGAGTTTTGCGGCGACCGAGAAGGATTTCGACGAGGCGGATATCAAACACCTTTCGGACCGGCTGCGCCAGATGCACGATTTGACGGGCGACATTGAACCGGACTCCGCCGACGACCACAAGGTCAAGCGTCTCGCCGCGTCCATTTCCCACACCGGTCTTCATGGTCTCTAGCTTTCGTCCGGGTCGACCGTCGTACTCGTTACAAGGTTGAANCCAACCTTTGGGTCAGAGTCGTCAAGATCACCGAAAACGTCAAGTATGGTAGCGGTGGAAAGGCTCAAGCCTTCGACCCGGTGTGGTGGACCGAAAAGATAAGGGTCAGCACGCACGATGCGGACGGCCTCTGTCGAACCGAACCCATTCTTGATCAGGGTTTGCGCGAGTTCGCAGGTCGCCCGGCGCGGGGCAATCATGGTAAAGCCTTCACAGGTGGCAATTTCGACAGTTCGGCCGTCGATTTCGTGTTGATCGTGGAGAATGGTAAGCATCGCAAGACATCCAAAAATTCATCCTGAGAATTGCCGCATTGCGTGGCCAGAATGGGACCAACATTGGGCGTAGCTGCGGTTTCTTGGTGATCCGCCTCGGGGGGCGTGCCATGTCCTCGTCAGTCATTTTTGCCCTGCAGCGTTGGATGCTTTGCGAGCCGAAACGCTCGCACCGGGCGGAGGCGCGTATCGGCTGCGCTAGCCCCCGGATGAAAGGCCGAATCCCAACATCGGCTCATCGGTGATTGTCCATGAAGTCGCGTCAAACCGGGTTGTTTGGTGAGATTGTCCGAGAGCCCCAAGCGCCTGCGGACCATTGTTCATGTCGGAATGTTCACCGCATTTCACTAAATTCGTCTCACCGGACGGTATTGGTGCCAACTTCTTACTGTGGCTGAAGAATCCGGTCAGGCAAGGAACCGTAAAGTTGACCGATATAGGAAAACCGCTAGAAGAAAGAGGGTTTTTGAATCTGGTGCCCCAGAGCGTTCTCGACGAGCAAGGGCGGCACCGGAAGGGTTTACGAGTGATGCGGTCACGCACCAAGGCAGTTTCGAAGCGATCGGAAGGCGAACGTGCACGTCTGCTTGCCTATGTGCTCATCGCAGCGCTGGGCATGGGGTTAGGATACCTGGCCGTCCTGCAATTCAACGATGGCAGAGCCCTGATGATGGGCATGTCCTGGTACGAGACCTGGATCGTGCTGGCCGCAGGGCTGGGGGCCATGTTGGCCCTTTTCCTCGCCGGTGACAGGGTCGGGCATCATGGGCCGTGGACGATGATGCGCGCGGTCTCCGGGCTGATCTGGGTCAGCCTGGTCGGGGCGATTATCGCCGGCACCTTGTCGTTGCCGCTATACGGCACGATGTTCGCGCCTTTCACCCTGGTTGTCACGCTGGCGACATCCCCGGTGATCGCGGTCATCTGGGCGGTGCATATGCTGGCCGTGAACGTGCTCATGGCCATCTACCGCAGCGAGCGCGACTCGGTCTTTACGCCGGAACGGATGACGCTCGCGGAACACCCCGACAGCCTCTCGGTGCGGGTGCGCGGTCACTTCGGCTGATTTTTAGTCCTTGAAGCTGCGGCTGGCCTTGATCTGGTCCCAGGCCCAGACAACCTCGGCCAACTGTTCTTCCTGGCTGCGGTCGCCGCCATTCATGTCCGGGTGCAGCACCTTGATCAGCTTCTTGTAGGCCTTGCGGATCTCGGTCTTGGTCCAGTGATCCTTGGCCTCGAGAATCTCGATCGCCTTGCGTTCCGTGGGAGGCAGGCGGCGTGTGCCGTCGACGGACTTGCCGGGGTTCTGCGTGGCATTGGCACCGAGCACCTGGTGCGGGTCCTCGATCCCCAGCCGCGCCCAGGCGCGCTCCTCCGCGGATTTCTTGAACGATTTGGTGTCACGTTCCCAGACCCGATCCTTCTGGGCCTGTTCTTCCATCTCGGCCTCGGTCGAGGTCTCGAAGAAGTTCCATTTCAGATTGTATTCGCGCACGTGGTCCTTGCAGAACCAGTAATAGTCGTCGAGCGTGTCCGGGTTCTTGGGCGCACGATACTTGCCCGCCTCTTCGCAGCCGGGATGTTCACACACCCGGGTCGAGGTTTCGAACGCCCCCGACATGCCGCGGCGGCCGCGGGGCTTNTTCTTCTTGGAGGCCGACACCGAGATGTCGAAACCGAAAGGATCATCCTTGCGCATACCGTCACCTTTCCGACTCGGAGCGATGAGTTTAGTCCTTGGGACGCAATATTGAAGGGGGTCGGCGAAAATAATGGGACTTGAACCGCAGATTCGGCAGAAACTGGAGGAGGCCTTCGCCCCCACGCGGCTGGAGGTGATCAACGAAAGCCACCTGCACGCAGGTCACGCCGGCGATGATGGCAGCGGCGAAAGCCATTGGCGGGTGGTGATAGAGGCGCCGGCCTTTTCCGACATGTCGCGCATCGCGCGTCACCGCGCGGTTCACGCGGCGCTGGGGCCCGACATCCTGGCCCGCATTCACGCGCTGGCGCTGGATCTCCGCTGATCTTCGGACGAGATGTCCGGGTCCGTCGGGCTGTCATGCGCGGCCTCTTCGGAACCGTTCGCCTCTTCGGACGGGACGTCATTGGGGCTGTCGGCGCTGTGATCCTCGATCAGGGGCATATCGTCGGCCGCCCCGGCCTCATCGTTCAGCAGGCGGCGGAAGATCAGGACATGGCGGAACTGGGTGGTCTTGCCGGTCAGGCCCTGGCGTTCCTCGCAGGGGAGGGTGTCGGTGCGCTGGTATTCCCAGCCTTCGGCGCCCATGTCGTTCATGACCAGTTGCAGCGCATGGGCGAAACGCGCCTCGGGCCCCTTGACCCCCTTGGCCTTCACGCCCTTTTTCGGGGCCGGGACCACCTTGTATTCATAGGCTTGCATCGCGTCTTCCTGTCTGCATCGACCCGATCCTAGCAAGGGGCGAAGTCTTGTCCAATCGGGACGTTGGCGCCGCGTCCGGTGTTGCTAGAGCCCCAGCTTCTTCGAGACGATCTCGTTCACGGCCTTGGGGTTGGCCTTGCCGCCGGTGGCCTTCATGACCTGGCCCACGAACCAGCCGGCCAGCTTGGGATTGGCCTGTGCCTTTTCCACCTGTGCCGGGTTGGCGGCGATCACCTCGTCCACGGCCGCCTCGATNGCACCGGTATCGGTGACCTGTTTCATGCCGCGCTCTTCAACGATCTGCGCCGGGTCGCCGCCTTCGGTATAGACGATCTCGAACAGCTCTTTGGCGATCTTGCCGGAAATATCGCCCTTGGTGATAAGCTCGACGATGCCGCCCAGCTGAGCGGGGCTGACCGGGCTTTCGGTGATGTCGTGGTCTTCCTTCTTGAGGCGCCCGAAGAGCTCGTTGATGACCCAGTTCGCGGCCAGCTTGCCGTCGCGGCCATCTGCCACGGCCTCGAAATAGGCGGCATTCTCATGTTCGGCAGTCAGCACGCTGGCATCGTAATCGCTCAACCCGAAATCCTTGATGAAGCGCGCCTTTTTCTCGTCGGGCAGTTCGGGCAGGTTGGCGGCGATCTCGTCCACCCAGTCCTGTTCGATCTCCAGCGGCAGCAGGTCGGGATCGGGGAAGTAGCGGTAATCATGCGCCTCTTCCTTGGACCGCATGGACCGGGTTTCGCCCTTGTCGGGGTCGAACAGCCGGGTTTCCTGCACGACCTCCTTGCCATCCTCCAGCAAGGCGATCTGGCGGCGGGCCTCGTAGTCGATGGCCTGCTGGATGAACCGCATGGAGTTCATGTTCTTGATTTCGCAGCGGGTGCCCAGGTGACCGAAATCCTGGGTTTCCATGTAGCGTTCGTAATCGCCGGGCCGGCAGACCGAGACATTGACGTCGGCGCGCAGGTTGCCGCTTTGCATGTTGCCGTCACAGGTGCCCAGATAGCGCATGATCTGGCGCAGCTTGGCGATATAGGCGGCGGCCTCTTCGGGGCCGCGGATATCGGGGCGGCTGACGATTTCCATCAGCGCCACGCCGGTCCGGTTCAGGTCGACGAAGGACATATGCGGGTCCATGTCGTGGATCGACTTGCCGGCATCCTGTTCCAGGTGGATCCGTTCGATACGGACATTGCGCGCGGTGCCGTCGCCCAGTTCCACCAGCACTTCGCCCTCGCCCACGATGGGGTGGTAAAGCTGGGAAATCTGGTAGCCCTGGGGCAGGTCGGGGTAGAAGTAGTTCTTGCGGTCGAAGGCGCTGAAGAGATTGATCTCGGCCTTCAGGCCCAGCCCGGTCTTGACGGCCTGACGGATGCAGCCCTCGTTGATCACGGGTAGCATCCCCGGCATCCCGCATCCACGAAGGCCACGTTGGAATTGGGTTCGGCCCCGAACCGTGTCGAGGCGCCGGAAAACAGCTTGGCCTTGGTGGCGACCTGGGCATGGACCTCCATGCCGATCACGAGTTCCCAGTCGCCGGTGGCGCCGGACAGGGTCTTGGGCTTGGG
>PR_CR_10_Liq_1_inCRDRAFT_1001493_pt1 | contig 13087 bp, 11 predicted proteins | sample PRCRCaboRojoPR_3_FD_10241 | JGI IMG/M metagenome (IMG submission 10241) | reverse complement strand
GGGCGTAGGCCTCGACCAGGTCGATGGTCTCCTGGTCACGGCCCGAGACCCGCAGATACTCGATGGTCTCGTTGTCGACCGGGAAGATCCCGCAGGTTGCCCCGTACTCCGGCGCCATGTTGCCGATGGTGGCACGATCGGCGAGCGGCAGGTTATCCAGGCCATCGCCGAAGAACTCGACGAACTTGCCGACCACGCCCTTCTTGCGCAGCATCTCGGTGACGGTCAACACCAGATCGGTGGCCGTTGCACCCTCGGGCAGCTCGCCGGTGAGCTTAAAGCCGATGACTTCGGGAATGAGCATGGTGATGGGCTGGCCCAGCATGGCGGCCTCGGCCTCGATGCCGCCCACGCCCCAGCCCAGGACGCCCAGGCCGTTGACCATGGTGGTATGCGAGTCGGTGCCGACCAGTGTGTCCGGGTAGGCCAGCGTGCCCTCATCGGTTTCCTTGGTGAAGACCGTCTTGGAGAGATATTCCAGATTGACCTGGTGGACAATGCCGGTGCCCGGCGGGACCACACGGAAGTTGGAGAACGCCTTCTGTCCCCAGCGCAGGAACTTGTAGCGCTCTTCGTTGCGCTTGAACTCGATCTTGTGTTGAGATCCAGCGCATTGTTGCTGCCGGCATGATCCACCATGACCGAGTGGTCGATCACCAGATCCGCCGGCTCGAGGGGATTGATCAGTTCGGGATCGCCACCGAGACGCTGCATGGCGTCGCGCATCGCCGCCAGGTCAACCACGGCCGGCACACCGGTGAAATCCTGCAGCACCACCCGGGCGGGCATGAACGACACCTGCTCGCCGGGGCCGCCTTTGGGGTCCCAGTTGCAGAGCGCCTCGATCTGCTCGGTGGTCACATTGCGTCCGTCTTCCTTGCGCAGGAGGTTCTCCAGCAGCACCTTCAACGAGAAAGGCAGGCGGTCGACGTCGTAGCGTTCCTTGAGCGCATCCAACCGGTAGATTTCGTATTGCTTGCCCTTGACGTCCAGCGTCTGGCGGGCGTTGTAACTGTTACTCATGGTTCCTCCCGAAATCGCAGTGCGCGCAAGGCACGTTGCTTTATACTGAGTATGCTCGCCGTTGGCGTGGCGCCGGATTATACATGATGCAGCGCCGCAACGGCAGTCCCGACGCGCCGCTCGATCACCCCGAGGGCACCTGGCTGAGGGCGCGGCGCGCGGACTCGATGATTTGCGGCCGACCGAATATCAACCGCAGCCGGCCGCCGCCGTTGACCTGCCACAGTCCCGCGGCGCGAATGGCTGCCAGCAGCAATGCCCGGATGGCCGCGGCGTGGCGTTCGTCTTCGAGATACCGACCATGGCCCTGCACGATAATGCGCGGTCGAAGGGGGCTGATCCGGTCTTTGTAGGTCTGGGCCACACTGGCGATGACGCTCGGATGCGTGACATCGCCAAAGTAATCCATCTGTCCCCGGGCCCGTTCCAGCCCGTTGCCGACTTCGGCAAGTTGGCCGCGATCCCGTCGCAGCTTGCGCTCGAGCTGGAGTACGCTGACCAGATAGCGGGTCAGCTGCATGTTGCGCGGCTGCGAGAGATGGTCGGCCAGCAGGCGAAGGCCTTCATCAAGACAGCCCGGCTCGCCGTAGAGTGTCTCCACATCGTTTTGATAATGCCCCAGCAGACCGCGCAGGCAGACGGCAAGCGCGGCGTTGTCGGTACGCCCCTGCTCGGCAATCTCGCGGACTTGCTTGAGCGCGAGGAACAGGGCGCCGAGGGCCATGGCCCGCTCCGAGTCAGGCGACGCCACGGCGATTCGGCTCCTCGAGCGGTAGCCGCTCGGCGATCGTCCCGCCCCCCAGGCAGGCGACTTCGTCGTAGACCACCACCGACTGGCCCGGTGTCACCGCGCGCTGGGGGCGCTCGAAAACCACCCGGTGACGGCCATCCGGCGCCGGTGTGAGCCAGGCCTGCTGCTCGGGCTGGCGATGTCGCAGCCGGACAGTGCAGGCCATCGGCGCAGCCGGCGGTTGACCGGCCACCCAATGCCAGTCGTCGGCGATCAATCCGCGACTCATCAACGCCGGGTGATCGTGGCCCTGGGCGACAATGAGCCGGTTGCCGGCCATGTCTTTGTCCACCACGTACCAGGGCAATCCCGAGTGCCGGGCCATTCCGCCGAGGTTGAGTCCCCGCCGCTGTCCAATGGTGTAGAAGGCAAGGCCGTGGTGCTCACCCAGCGTCTCGCCCTCGACGGTGACGATGGGGCCGGGATCGGCGGCGATGTATTGGCCCAGGAAGGCGCGAAAGTCGCGCTCGCCGATAAAGCAGATACCGGTGCTGTCGGGCTTGTCGAAGTTGGCGAAGCCGGCCTCATCGGCCAGCTCGCGGACCCTTGCCTTGGTCAGTGTCGCCAGCGGGAAGATCGCCGGTGCCAGCTGTGACTGGTCCAGCGCGTAGAGGAAATAGGTCTGATCCTTGTTGCTGTCGACGGCACGAACCAGTCGGCGCGCCCCCGTGGGGCCGGTGACACCGGCGTAGTGCCCCGTGGCGATCCATGTCGCGCCCAGCCGGCGGGCATGATCGACAAAGGCCCGGAACTTGATGTGCTGATTGCAGAGAATGTCCGGGTTGGGAGTGCGACCGGCCCGGAACTCGTCGAGGCAGTGATCAAAGACCTGCTGCCGGTAGGCGGCCGCAAAGTTGACCCGATGCAGGGCAATCCCCAGGGTGTCGGCCACCTGTCGGGCGTCGGCGTAGTCGGCCTCGGCACTGCAGTGGCCGCTGTCATCGTCGTCTTCCCAGTTTTTCATGAAAAGCCCCTCGACCCGGTAGCCCTGCCTTTGCAGCAACCAGGCGCTGACGGCGGAGTCCACACCACCGGAGAGGCCGACGATCACCAGGGGGTCATCATTCATGTGTGAGAGGATAACATTGGCGGGGCAGGCATCAGCTTTTAGAATTGCCGCTCTGACCATTCATTACGCCGCAATCCCGGGGTCCGTGCCCATGAGCGAAGAAAACGAGCCGCTACGGGAGGACGACCTGTCGGTCCAGGAGGCCGATCCCGAGGTCAAGGAGCCGCCCCTGTACCGGGTCATCCTTCTCAACGATGACTACACGCCCATGGAGTTCGTGGTAGAGATATTACAGACCTTCTTCCGCATGGATCGGGAGCAGGCAACGCAGGTGATGCTCCATGTCCACACCCGGGGCAAGGGGGTTTGCGGGGTGTTCAGCCGCGACGTGGCCGAAACTAAGGTTGACCAGGTCACCGAGTATGCCCGCGAGCACAATCACCCGCTGATGTGCACCATGGAGCCGGCATGAACAGGAACACATCCGCCGCCGGCGGGTCCAAGCAGGCAGCAAGCCAGGTGGGAGTCCGATGCTGAGTAAAGAGCTGGAATTCACGTTGAACCTGGCCTTCAAGGAGGCCCGGGAGAAGCGCCACGAGTTTCTGACCGTGGAGCATCTGCTGCTGGCGCTGACGGACAACCCCGCGGCCCTGGAGGTGCTGCGCGCCTGTGGCGCCGATCTGGATAGCCTGCGCAAGGATCTGGAGGCGTTTCTCGACGAGACCACGCCGCTGCTGCCGCCCAACGACAACCGCGAGACACAGCCCACGCTGGGGTTCCAGCGCGTGCTCCAGCGCGCCATCCTGCATGTCCAGTCCTCGGGCAAGAAAGAGGTGAGCGGCGCCAACGTGGTGGTGGCCATCTTCAGCGAGCAGGAATCCCAGGCGGTGTACTTTCTGCACAAGCAGAACATCTCGCGCCTGGATGCGGTGAACTTCATCTCGCACGGGATCTCGAAGGTCTCCGACGAGGAGGCCAGCTCGGATGCCGAGGGGGCGCAGGAGTCGGGCGAGACGGATGAGGACGGCGGCAGCGCCAAACCGCTTGAGAGCTATGCCACCGATCTCAATGCCCGCGCCCGGCAGGGCCGGACCGATCCGCTCATCGGCCGCAAGCACGAGGTGGAGCGGACCATCCAGATCCTCTGCCGTCGGCGCAAGAACAATCCGCTTTATGTCGGCGAGCCCGGGGTGGGCAAGACCGCCATCGCCGAAGGCCTCGCCAAACTGGTCGAAGACGGCGAGGTGCCGGATGTGCTCGCCAATGCGCAGATCTATGCCCTCGACCTGGGAGCGCTGGTCGCCGGCACCAAGTACCGCGGCGACTTCGAAAAGCGGCTCAAGGCGCTGCTGGCGCAGCTCAAGAAGTCGGACAACGCGGTTTTGTTCATCGATGAAATCCACACCATCATCGGCGCCGGCTCGGCCTCGGGCGGTGTGATGGATGCCTCCAATCTGCTCAAGCCCATGCTTGCCAGCGGCGAGTTGAAGTGCATCGGCTCGACCACCTACGAGGAGTACCGCGGGATTTTCGAAAAGGATCGGGCGCTGGCCCGGCGCTTTCAGAAAATCGATGTGCCCGAGCCCACCGTCGATGAGACGGTCCAGATCCTGCGCGGGCTGAAGGATCGCTTCGAATCCCATCACGGGGTGCGTTACACCCACCCCGCGCTGGAGAGTGCGGCCGAGTTGTCGGCCAAGTACATCACCGATCGCCATCTGCCCGACAAGGCCATCGATGTCATCGACGAGGCCGGCGCCAATCTGCGGCTGCTGCCACCGTCAAAGAAGAAGAAAACCGTCGGTGTGGGTGACATCGAGACCATCATCGCCAAGATGGCCCGGATTCCGCCCAAGCGCGTGTCCAGCTCGGACATGCGGCTGCTCGAGACCATGGAAAAGGATCTCAAGCGGGTGATCTACGGCCAGGACGAAGCCATCGACACGCTGGCGGCGACCATCAAGATGTCGCGGGCCGGGTTGCGGGATACCGAAAAGCCGGTCGGCAGCTTCCTGTTTGCCGGGCCCACCGGTGTCGGCAAGACCGAAGTCACCCGACAGCTCGCCGAGATCATGGGGATCAATCTGATCCGGTTCGACATGTCCGAGTACATGGAGCGCCACACCGTCTCGCGGCTGATCGGGGCACCGCCGGGGTATGTCGGCTTTGATCAGGGCGGGTTGCTGACCGATGAGGTGCTCAAGCACCCGCACTCGGTGGTGTTGCTCGATGAGATCGAAAAGGCCCATCCGGATGTCTTCAATCTGCTGCTGCAGGTCATGGACCACGGCTCACTGACCGATAACAACGGCCGTCATGCAGATTTCCGCAACGTGATCCTGGTGATGACCACCAACGCCGGTGCCGAGGAGCAGAGCCGGCGCAGCATCGGCTTCACGCCCCAGGATCAGAGCAGCGACGCCATCGAGGTGATCCGCAAGCAGTTCACACCGGAGTTCCGCAACCGGCTGGATGCGATCATCCAGTTCAACAGCCTGGTGCCCGAGGTCATCCAGCGGGTGGCGGATAAGTTCATCCGCGATCTGCGCCATCAGCTGGCTGAAAAACGCGTCACACTCGAGGTCAGCGAACCGGCCCGTGCCTGGCTCGCCGAGCAGGGCTACGACCCGGTCATGGGCGCCCGGCCCATGGCCCGGTTGATCCAGGATCGGCTCAAGCGCCCGCTGGCCGATGAGCTACTGTTCGGCCGGCTCACGCAGGGCGGTCACGTGCAGGTCGAACTGGATGAAACCGGCGAGGCACTGACGTTCCGGATCGATACCCCGGAGCCGGTCGAGTAGGGCAGGGCGCGCGGGCCGTTAGCGCGCGCGGTAGACGATGCGGCCTTTGTTGAGGTCGTAGGGCGTGAGCTCGACGGTGACCGTGTCACCCCGCAGGATGCGGATGTAGTGCTTGCGCATCTTGCCGGAGATATGGGCGGTCACGGTGTGGCCGTTCTCGAGTTCGACGCGGAACATGGTGTTGGGCATCACCTCGGTGATGGTGCCCTGCATCCGGATGTTTTCCTCTTTGGACATGCAGCCTCTCGCTTGCTGTAAAACCCGATAGTCTACCGGAGGCGTTGCAACGGCACCAAGCGGTGATCACAGCGCCGGGAAGCGTTGCCACTGCCCCTGGATGTAACGCTCGTGGGGCTGAAATGCCGTTTGTAGTCCATCCGGGGGGCCGCGCCAATCCAATAGCCCAGATAGAGCCAATCCCGCTGGCGGCGGCGGGCCTCGTCGATCTGCAGCAGGATGGCAAGGTGCCCAGACCCCGATGCGCTGCCTCGGGGGCGTAGAAGGTGTACACCGCCGAGAGGGAATGGCCCGTGTCGTCGGTCACCGCCACACCCAGCAGCTCATCGGTATCGCACTGACGCAGCTCGAGAAAATCGGTCGGGCACCATGGCGCGGTGAGGAACTGCCGGTACATATCCACATCCACATCATCCATGCCGCCGCCTGGATGGCGCGCGTTGACATAGCGCTGGTAGAGGGCGAAGTGCTCGGGGTTGTGGCGAAACCCGGCATTGACCAGCCGGATGTCGTGGTTGCGCCGCAGGCACCGTCGGTGGCGTCGCCGCGGCGCGAACGCGGTGACGGGGATGCGCAGACTCTCGCAGGCCTGGCAGCCGGGGCAGCCGGTGCGGTAGATGTGTTCGCCGCCGCGACGGAACCCGGCCGCCAGCAGCTCATCGTAGAGCGCGGGTGTGCAATCGAGCCGCGGGTCCACCACATCAAAGCGCGACATCCGGTCGTCGAGATAGGGACAGGGCTGGAAACCGCCGTCAAAAAGCCGGATGGATCGATAGGATGTCGCTTTTGTCATCCCAGCCACGCATCCAGGTCGTCGGCGCGGATTTCAAGCGACCAGGGCCCGGGATGGGTGGAGGCGCGTTGACTGGCCGCCAGTGCCATCAGAAAACGTTTGCGGGGCATGGTCTCGGCGCCCAGCCGCATCAGGTGCTCGGTCGGCATCTGGCAGTCGAGAAAGTCAAAGCCCCAGTGCTCGAGCTGACAGCACAGCCAGGCCATGGCGATCTTGCTGCCATTGACCCGGGCGCTGAACATGGATTCGCCAAAAAAGGCCCGTCCCAGCGACACGCCGTAGAGCCCACCAACAAGGTGCCCGTCCCGCCAGATTTCGATGGCGTGGGCCAGCCCCAGAACATGCAGCCGGCTGTAGGCGGCATGCATCGCCGGGGTGATCCAGGTCTGCGGTTGACCCGGGCGGGGGGCGGCGCAACCGCTGACCACTGCATCGAAGGCGGTATCCAGGGTCACTCGGTAGTCATGCCGTCGCAGGGCCCGGCGCAGCGAGCGGCTGACATGGAAGGCCCCGGGACGGAGGATGGCGCGGGGATCCGGGCTCCACCACAGGATGGGTTCGCCGGGCGAGTACCATGGAAAGATCCCTCGACGGTAGGCGGATTCCAGCCGACGCGGCGATAACGACCCACCGATGGCCACCAGACCATTCGGGTCGGCCATTGCGGTCTCTGGGTCGGGCAGCGGGGTGGTTTCGTCATCCGCTGCCAGCCAGGGCACCGGAAGCCGGGGCTCAGTCATGCGGCAGTCGCTCCATGACCTCGGCGCGATAAGGCGTTTCCCGGGTCAGCTGCCGTGCATAGTCCTCAACCGCCGGCCGCTCCCGGGCCAGAAAGTCGTCCACGGCCACCTGGAAGCGTTCGTCCAAAAGCGCATGGGCCGAGTGGGTGATCACCGGCAGAAACCCCCTCGGGATCTTGTGCTCGCCTTGCGCCCCGGGTTCGTAGCGATCGATCCCGTGGCGGATGCAATAGTCGATCCCCTGGTAGTAGCAGGCCTCGAAATGGAGTCCGTCATAGTCGGCGGCCGCGCCCCAGTACCGTCCATACAGGGTGTCGTCGCTGCGCAGGCAGATCGCCCCGGCCACCGGGGCCTGGCCATGATGGGCCACAAAGGCCACCAGCCGGTCGCCGAGGCTTCGACCCAGCGCCTCGAAGCAATCCCGGCTGATTACCGGCAGATTGCCGTGGGCCCGGAAGGTATCCACATAAAAAGCATGCAGCGCATCCCAGTGCCGGGCATCGATCTCATCGCCATGCAGGGTCTGCAGCTCAATGCCCTGGTCAGCGACCTGGCGACGCTCGCGGCGTATGTTCTTGCGCTTTTTCGAGCTCAGCCCGGCGAGAAACGCATCAAAATCGGCATAGCCGGCATTGCGCCAGTGATACTGGCAGCCATAGCGGTGGGCGTAGCCGCTGGCCTGCAAAGCGGCCTGGTCCGAGCGCCGGGTAAAAAGCCAGTGGACCGAGCTGATGCCCATTTGCGCGGCCATCTCGCGGGCACCGTCGGCCAGCGCCTGGCGCAACGCCTCGGCGGGATGGTCGCCGTTGAGCAGCATGCGCGGGCCATTCACGGGGCTGAAGGGCACCGCAACCACCAGCTTGGGGTAGTAGTCCATGCCGTTGCGCTCGTAGGCATGGGCCCAGGCAAAGTCAAAGACGAATTCACCCCAGGAGTTGAGCTTGAGATAGGCCGGCGCCGCGGCCAGCAGCGTGTCGCCGTCCTCGAGCAACAGGTGATGGGGGATCCAGCCATGGTCCTCGCCAACGGCGCCATGGGCTTCGAGTGTCGACAGGAACTCGTGTCGAAGGAACGGGTTGTCCGCCCCCTCGAGGGCGTTCCAACGCGCGGCGGCGATCTCGTCGATGGCGGGGATGGCTTTCAGCTGCATGCCTCGATGGACCCTGGGGTGCTCTGGAAAGTGCCTTTGAACCGGCGAGCGCGACGCTGCTAAACGCCAGATCCCTACTGTACACTTCGTCCTATGGCAAGCAAGACGACAGCCCGGGCCGACGCCACGCCCATCGCCCAGCAGCTCGGCAGGATGCTGCGCGAGGCATCGCTGCTGCTGCTCATGGCGGTGGCGGGCTTTCTGCTGCTCGCCCAGCTGACCTACAGCCCGGCGGATCCGGGCTGGAGCCGCGCCGGACCGGCGAGCGGTATCGCCAATGCCGGGGGCGTGGTCGGGGCCTACTGGGCCGATGTCAGCCTCTATCTTTTTGGCTACCTGGGTTTTCTCTTCCCGGTACTGATTGCCCTGCTGGCCTGGCTGGCCTATCGCTGGCAACGGCAGGACGGGCGCATGCAATGGGGCGTGATCGGCGTGCGTGTGGTGGGGTTTGTCCTCACCCTGCTGGCCGGTGCGGTGCTGGCGCGGCTGCATATCGAGCCGGTCGCCGGTACGGTGCCGCTGAGCTCGGGCGGAGCGCTGGGCAACCTGCTTGGCGACTGGGTGGAGCAGGGATTCAGCTTTACCGGTGCCACGCTGCTGACGCTGGCGATATTCCTGGCGGGGATTACCCTTTTTACCGGCCTGTCCTGGATTGCGCTCATGGACCAGCTGGGCCGACTCGTCCTCGCCCAGGGCCGGCATCTGGTCGCGCTACAAGCGGCGTTGCAGGATCGGCTCGCCGCCCACCGGGCCCGCAAGGCCCGGAGCACCGCGCGGGTAGAAGAAAAGCAAAGGGCGAGCCGTCGACCCCGGCCGGCGATCGCACCGCCGGCGGAGGATCCCAAACCGGGCGAGAAGGCCAAGCGCGAGCAGCAGATCCAGCTTTTTCATGCGCCCCCCACGCCGGGTGAACTGCCACCGGTCTCACTGCTCGACCCACCCCCCACCGAGAAGGCGGGCTACAGTGATGATGCGCTCGAGGCGATGTCGCGGCTGGTGGAACACAAGCTGCGCGATTTTGGCGTCGAGGTCGAGGTGGTCGCCGTCCAGCCCGGCCCGGTCATTACGCGTTTCGAGCTCAAACCCGCCGCCGGGGTAAAGGTCAGCCAGATCACCAATCTGGCCAAGGATCTGGCCCGGGCGCTGTCGGTGACCGCCGTGCGTGTGGTCGAGGTGATCCCCGGCAAAGCCGTGGTGGGGCTCGAGATCCCCAACGAGCATCGGCAGGTGATCGCCCTTGCCGAGATCATCCAGTCCGAGGCGTTCGAAAAGTCGCCATCGCCGCTGACCCTGGCCATCGGCAAGGACATCGGCGGCCACACCCAGGTGGTGGATCTTGCCAAGATGCCCCATCTGCTGGTCGCCGGGACCACCGGGTCGGGCAAATCGGTGGGGATCAACGCCATGATCCTGAGCCTGCTCTATAAAAACGGGCCGGATCAGGTCCGCACCATCATGATCGACCCCAAGATGCTGGAGCTGTCGGTCTACGATGACATCCCCCATCTGCTTGCGCCGGTGGTCACCGACATGAAGGAAGCCGCCAACGCCCTTCGCTGGTGTGTCGGCGAGATGGAGCGTCGATACCGCCTCATGGCCAGTCTGGGCGTGCGCAACATCGCCGGAGCCAACCGCAAGATCCGCGAGGCCCGCGAGCGGGGCGAGCCGCTGACCGATCCGCTGTGGTCCGGACCGGACGAGCGCATCGAGCCGACGCTCGACGGCGAGGGCGAAACGCCCCGTGCGCCAGAGCTCGAGACCATGCCGTATATCGTTGTGGTGGTGGACGAATTTGCCGATATGATGATGATGGTCGGCAAAAAGGTCGAAGAACTCATCGCCCGGCTGGCGCAGAAGGCGCGCGCTTCGGGGATCCACCTCATCCTGGCCACTCAGCGGCCTTCGGTGGATGTCATCACCGGGCTGATCAAGGCCAACATCCCGACCCGGATGGCCTTTCAGGTCTCCTCCAAGGTGGATTCGCGGACCATTCTCGATCAGATGGGCGCCGAGTCGCTGCTCGGTCATGGCGACATGCTCTATCTCGGCCCCAGCAGTCGGGGCATTCCCGAACGGGTCCACGGCGCCTTTGTCTCGGATGCCGAGGTCCACCGTGTCGCCGAGCATCTCAAGCAAAGTGGCCAGCCGGAGTATGTCGAGGGCATCCTCGAAGAAGGCGGTGGCGATGCCACGGCGATTCCCGGACTGCCCGGCGAGATGAGCGCCGATGGGGGCGAGGCGGATCCGCTTTATGACCAGGCGGTGCGGATTGTCACCGAGACCCGCAAAGCCTCGATCTCGGGGGTGCAGCGGCGGCTGAAGATCGGCTATAACCGGGCCGCCCGGCTGGTGGAAGAAATGGAAGCCGCCGGTATCGTCGGACCGCTCCAGTCCAACGGCGGGCGCGAGGTGATCGCGCCGCCACCGCCCGGGGATTGATCATGCGGTGGCTGCCCCGCTGTCTTGCCATGCCGGTGTTTGCGCTGGTGGTCATTGTGCTGGCTGCGATTGCCATCGCCCGGGCCGCCGAGGCTGCCGGTGAGGCGTCGACGGCGTTCGACGGGCCGGTCGCCGAGCTAAGCCGGTATTTCGAGTCGGTGGAGACCCTCGCCGGCGAGTTTCGTCAGACCACCCGTGATGACACCGGCACGGTGATCGAACAGGCCAGGGGTCGGTTTGTCATGGCCCGGCCGCAGCGGTTTGTCTGGGATTACCGGACGCCGTGGGAGCAACTGATCGTCTCCGACGGCGAGCGGCTCTGGGTCCACGACGTGGGGTTGGAGCAGGTCGTTGTCCGGCCCCTGGATGAGGCGCTGGGTGTCGGTGCGGCGCAGTTGCTCAGCGGTGATATGGCGCAGCTCAAGCAGAACTTCTCGCTGACCGCGGCGGGTGAGGACGGGGTGATCCTCCAACCCACCGATCCGGCCTGGGACTTTCAGCGGGTCCGGCTGCAGCTCGACGATGGCATTCCAACGGCGATTACGGTCGAAGATGGCCTGGGGCAGCGGGTCGAGGTCCGGCTGCTGGATCTGACCCGCAACCCCACGTTCGAGGCGGATCGCTTTGAATTTGACCCGCCCGCCGGCGTCGACGTCATCGAAGGCTCATGATCGATCAAAGCCGCCCCCTGGCCGATCGCATGCGTCCGCGGACGCCCTCGGAATTTGTCGGCCAGACCCACCTGCTGGGGCCGGGCCGGCCCCTGGGCGAGGCGCTTGCCGGTGGCAGGCCGCACTCGATGGTGCTCTGGGGGCCGCCGGGGACGGGCAAGACAACGCTGGCCCGCATGGTCGCCGCCACGGCCGAGGCCGAGTTTCTCACCCTCTCGGCGGTCATGGCCGGGGTCAAGGATATCCGCGAGGCAGCGGCCCGGGGTCAGCGCAACCGCGAGGCGGGGCGCCGTACGCTGTTGTTCGTCGATGAGGTCCACCGCTTCAACAAAGCGCAGCAGGATGCCTTTCTGCCCTACATCGAGGACGGCACCCTGCTGTTCATCGGCGCCACCACCGAAAACCCCTCGTTCGAACTCAACAACGCGCTCCTCTCGCGGGTGCGGGTCTATGTCCTGCGTGCGCTGGAGGCCGAGGACATCGGGCGGCTGGTTGATGCGGCCATCACCGATGCCGAGCGCGGCCTGGGCGCGGAGGGCGTGAGCCTTGCCGATGATGCCCGGGAGGCGCTGACACAGCTTGCCGATGGCGATGCCCGCACGGCACTCAGCCTGCTCGAGGTGGCCGCTGATCTGGCCGGCGATGCCCGGCGGATCGATCTGGCGTTGATCCGCGAAGCCGCGGCCGGCGGGCGCGCGCGTTTTGACAAGGGTGGTGACGCCTTCTATGACCTGATTTCGGCGCTGCACAAGTCCGTTCGGGGCTCGGCACCGGATGCCGCGCTCTACTGGTATGCACGCATGCTCGATGGCGGCTGTGATCCGCTCTACATCGCACGCCGGGTGGTGCGAATGGCCTCGGAGGACATCGGCAATGCCGATCCCAGGGCGCTGCATATGGCCCTGGATGCCTGGCAGGCGCAGGAGCGACTGGGCTCGCCCGAGGGTGAACTTGCCATTGCCCACGCCATCACCTACCTCGCCGCGGTTCCCAAGAGCAATGCGGTCTACCGCGCCTTTAATGCCGCCATGGCCGATGCGCGCCAATACGGGTCACAGGAGGTGCCGGTCCATCTGCGCAATGCGCCGACCCGGCTGATGAAGTCGCTGGGGTACGGACACGATTACCGCTATGCCCATGACGAGTCGCACGCCTATGCCGCCGGCGAGACCTACCTGCCCGATGCACTGGCCGGCACGCGCTACTACCAGCCCACGGATCGCGGCCTGGAAAAGCGTATCGCCGATCGGCTGGACTGGCTCGCCCGCCTCGACGAGGCAGCCCGTCGAAGTTAGCCGCTTCGATCGGCCATCGGATTCGCGTACACTCCCAGCGCTTCGCGGGCGTGGTGATCTGCCTGGCCGCTGCCCTTGCCGGTATCATGATGGCCCGAAATTTCTAGGACGCGATCGAATCCATGCTTGATCAAAAAGC
>PR_CR_10_Liq_1_inCRDRAFT_1001492_pt1 | contig 13090 bp, 11 predicted proteins | sample PRCRCaboRojoPR_3_FD_10241 | JGI IMG/M metagenome (IMG submission 10241) | reverse complement strand
AATATACACCATGCTGGACTTGTACCGGGAAGCCTTTAAGTACATTGACGACGAGCCAGACAACTTCGAAGAACCAAACGAACCTCGAGAAGAAAGCAAATTCCCCAAAGAAGAGTGCCCAAAAACACTCCAGATTACTGATCTATCAATCATAGAGCCTTCTGGATATATTTAATTGAATAATATTAATCATCAGACCAGTCACTTCCAGAGTCGTCCCCACCCATTGCATATGTTCCAGTTTGGCCAATTCCACTAGACTTTGGTTTGTTTGTTACAGGAGGAGCATGGAGGTCCTTAAATCTAGTAGCAATCTTTTCCTTCAGTTCCTGGAAAGGATCCTTTTTAACCTCTTGCTGAGGCTTTTTTTCCTCAGTAGCGACTTTTTTCAGTCTAGCAAGTGGGTTCTCAGTTCTGAGGTCAGATAAAAGTTTGGTTCTGTCATTAGAAAGAACTTGGGGAGGAACGTCTTTAGGAGGAGCAGGGGGGTTATCGTTTTTGGGCAAAGGAGGGGGTTTTGGAGGATTTGCTTTAGGAGGCAAGGGAGGAGGAGTAGGTGGAGTTTGTTGAGTTGGTTTCTCAGTTGGTTTGGAAGGTTCTGCTGGCTTTTGTGCTTTAGGAACGCTGGGAAGTTTGTCTTGCTTAGGAATCTTAGGAAGGGCTTCTTCTGTTTTGGGAAGTTGGGGAAGTGAGTCTTGCAACCCAGACAAAGAAGGAAGTGCGCCTTGGTATTTGGAAGGAGCTATTGAGAGTCCAGTGCTAAAGTCTTCTGAGTCAAGGTCTTCTTCCCAGTTGAGGTTAGCTATTCCAGGTATGTTGAGTTGCTGAGGCATTTCCATTTGAGGCCCGTCTTGGTCGGTTGACTTAAAGTCTAGCTCTTTCTCTTGGTACATTAAGCCTTTGTCCTCTAAAAGGGAAATTGGGGCTTCAGGTAAAGAGTCACTTCTTTGATCTGAAAATGCTTCGCTGGCTTTTTTAGTTTTGATCTGGGTAAGGTCAACCTTGTAAGGGTTTTCAGTGGAGTTGAACAAAATAAGCGAAGTCAAGTTGGAAAGTTGAGGCATCTCGCCTAGCCCAATTTCGTCGTGAGGCTGGTCTTGGTCAAGCAAAGAAGGAGTTGGAATCTGCACTGACTGGTACATGGCGTTTAAGGTCCTGATATCGTACACTGAGCCATAAGGAGGCAATCCTGGGTTTTGGGTCTCGTGAACTTTAGGGTGGTACTTAGGCATGTACTGCTGAACTGGAAGTAACTCGTCGTCTTTAAGAGGGATTTTGGGGAACTCAGGGGCAGAGTTGATGCTAAGGGCTCTGTTGGAGCCTTCAACTCCGTCTACTTTGCTTTTGGCTTTTTTAATGCGTTCAGAAAGGTTGTCAACTCTTTCCCTGGAACTTTTCACTGACTCAGAAACAGAGTCCATGGTGTCATTAAAAGTCTTTTCCAGGTAAGCCAAAGCCTCAATTAGCCTGTCGTAAGACTCGTAGCTGTAGAGGTCAGAGGGCAAGATCGGCACTATGCAAGACATTTATATTTTCAACTACTTATTAAATTTCTAATAAAGCTTCTTGTTCTATTAACAAGTACATGTGCTTGAATCTGTAGTGAACTTCCATAGCAAGTATTTCAACCAGTGCGCCTACTAGAAGCATTATGTAGGTCCAAGCGTTTTGGTAAGAAATCAAAGGATATAGCCTTTGATAGCTCAAAGTAACTGGCAAGTTCACACAAAAAGCGTACACAAAACTCACTGCAAAAGGGTAACCCCAGTGGGACCTCAAAATAACAATTCTGCTTAAGCAGCAGTCTATTACCAAAAGTATTAAGGGAAGTCCATGCAACATTAGCGAAACAAGCAAGTTGATTTTGTAGTCAAGAGGAAAAACAGCTGTCCAGTAAGCCAAGGTTATAAGCCACTCTAAAGGCCAACTGATTTCAAAAAGTATATAAGCAACTCCGTCCAGCACTGGAAAGCAGTAACCCAAACTCGCTATCAGAAAGAACAAAAAAGCAAAAAACATCCCCCAGTTCGAAAGGTACAGAAAGTACTCCTCAGGAATAGCTACTAAGTTCACTAGAAAGTTAACTCCTAAACCTACAGCAAACAGGAACCTTTCGGCTTTAAGTAGCATCTTGTGTGAGGAGTCTTTTGGACTTGGAGCGTAGGGTGGCAATAATTTCATTATATTACTTTGTAGGACTACCTAATGATTTGGATAACTTACTCAGCATGGTTAATAAATGTTCTTTCGAACAGCCAGGAGAATTCTAGCAAGTCTAGCACAACCCAAAGTAGTAAGCGACCACCTTTCTAAAACGTTGCTTACAGCAGCAGGGGGGTTCCTGGTATACGAAAATCGCCAAAAAATCCTACAAAACTGCGGCATCATAGGCTATGTGGGAAAAAATCCCATAGCAGTCAACGTCCTTTTGGAAGGCCTTGAAGAACTCCAAAACCGAGGCTACGACTCTGCAGGCATTGCTACTAACTCCGAAAAAGGAATTGTAGTTACCAAGCACGCTAGTGATCCTAACTTTGTTTCAGACGCCATCAAGAAACTCAACACAGAAGTTAAGCACTCAGAGCAGAGAAGCTGCATTGGAATTGGACATACTCGTTGGGCCACACACGGAGCCAAAACGCAACTCAACGCACACCCACACACAGACCAGAAAAATAGGATTTACCTTGTACATAATGGCACTATCACTAACACCAGCGACCTTTACGGTCTTTTGAAGCAACACAACATAGACACAAGCACTGAAACTGACACGGAACTAATTGCCCAACTCATTGGTCTTTACTTAGACCAGGGAGCTCCTTTGGAGTCAGCTGTAGAAACTGCACTTGAAAAACTAAGCGGCACTTGGGGAATAGCTCTTATGAGCAAAGACAATCCTTCGCAGTTAATAGTTGCACGCAAAGGAAGTCCTATGTTAGTGGGGATAGGAGACCACGAGTACTACATAGGCAGTGAGGCTTCAGCTTTTAGCAAGCACACTAAAAAGTTTATTCAGTTGTTGGACGGAGAAATCATGACGCTAGACCCAACTCAGAAAACCATTGACGAAGCCCGAATTCAGTTTTTAAAAGAAGACCAAGGAGCAGTGAGCAAAGGAGACTACGAGCACTGGACTCTCAAAGAAATAGAAGAGCAGCCCTCTGCTGTAGCAAGGGCAATGAACTTTGGGGCAAGAATCTCACCCTCTGGAGCCAAACTAGGAGGTCTGGAAGAGATAAAAGATAAACTACTCCAAGTTAGAAACTTAGTTTTATTAGGCTGCGGAACTTCTGAGTTCGCTTGTATGTTCGGAGCTCACATTCTGAAGCACATGGGAATCATGAACACGGTGACAGTAAGGGACGGGTCTGAAATGACTGAAGACGACATACCTAAAAACTCTCCTGGGTTTATAGGTATTTCCCAGTCAGGCGAAACCAGAGACATAGTAAACCCAGTGCAGAAACTAAAAGATAAAGACATTCCAGTAGTTTCAATAGTAAACGTAGTGGGGTCGCAACTAGCCAGACTAACAGGCCACGGAGTCTACATGAACTCAGGCAGGGAAGTAGCTGTAGCTTCTACTAAAAGCTTCATGAACTCCTGTGTGGTGCTTTCAGAAATAGCTTTGTGGCTGTCTGAACACCTAAACCCCCAAGACGTACACCGAAGGAGAGCCCTTGTGAACTGTTTGTTAAGACTGCCCATGCAAATAGGCTCCGTGATTGAACAGAACAAAAAAAGAGTTGAAGAACTAGCAAAGCAAATCAAAAACCAAGAACACGTCTTTGTCCTAGGAAGGGGTTTGGGAGAAGCTGTAGCTAAAGAAGGAGCCCTTAAGATAAAAGAAATCTCCTACATCCATGCAGAGGGCTACCCTGGAGGAGCCCTTAAGCACGGGCCTTTTGCTTTGATAAAACAAGGAACCCCTATTGTTCTGATTATACTAGACGACGAAAACAAGCAACTCATGAACACTGCTTTAGAAGAAGTCGCCTGCAGAGGCGCAAACACCATTGTAATCACTCCAGATCCTTCTTTGATTACTTCCAAGAAGCCACCACATACAATCATTCCTGTGGAGGAAAATGGTCTCCTCACAGGGTTGCTAGCTGCAGTTCCTCTGCAGCTACTTGCTTATTATCTAAGTGTCCAAAGGAACCTTGACCCAGACCACCCTCAGAACTTAGCCAAAGTAGTGACAGTAGATTAATACCCAATTAATTAATTTTAACTCGATTATTAGGTTTTTGAGGTGAATCTTTTTTGAAAGGACTCGACATATAGGGCGACTTCCCGTTTTTTTTACAGGACCTGGAGCGGCCAGCCTCAGTTTCTCTGGCGCTGTTTTTTTTTCTGATGAACCAAGGGCTCTTATCGTTTTCCGAATCCAATGTAGGACTGGTATCTCCACTGAGTGTTCTTCGCTTCATCCGCTTGTTCCAGTCAGGAGAAGTGCTTGGAAACCTTGTGTCACGCACCAGGTGATTCCCGATGTAGTAAAAGGTATTGTCGCCAGTTTGCTTATCCCCGGAGTAGGTCTTGTAAACGTGAGTACCTTTGATTCGGGGAATGCCATTACTCAGTGCTGGACAGGTGTAAGCACCTGGACCTACACGGTACCCAGTCTTTTTAGACTCGATATCGTATTGGGGGAATCGTTTGGACAACGGAAGAGAAGTTTTTTTAGGAGAAGCTCTATTGAAGAGCGATTTCCCTGTGAAGGTTTGCGAAGGGTAGTAAGCGTCGGGGGTTCTTTCTTTAGGACTGCGAAAATCTAGAACGGTAGGCCTCATTGACAGTTAAATTATGAAAAAATGAAATTGTTAGTTAGATAGTTTATTAAGAGTTTGCTTGATGCAGGAGATTAGATAAAGGTACTCGTGGTGCAAGGCTTCGGCATCCATCATTTCAGAGTCTGAGGGGGCTGCTAAGTTTTTCATCTTTTGCAAAGAGTCTTCTATTTCTTGAGTAATTGACTTGAGTAGTTGTTTTCTGTAACGAGTGTTTTGTTCAATAGTTAACAAGCCAACGTCTCCTGTAAGGATTTGCTTGAAAGCCTGTTTGGACTTTTTCAAAGTCTCTGCTTGTTGCATTTCTTTCAAAGTTTCTCTTTTTTTCTGTTTCTGTAAAACAAGTGGGGGTTCAGTTTCTTCGTCTGACTCGTAGCCTTTCTTAATGGGCCTTTCTCTTAGGGACCCAAAGCCTTCTTGGATTATTGCAATGAAGATGTTGTGCACTACGCATATAAAGAATACAATAAAACTAAACATGTACAACTGACCTATAAAGTTGTTTTCTCTAACTGCTGCAATAAAGAAGTCGTACACCGAGTCACCTAACAGCACAGCAAATGCTGCTACCATTGAGTCTGTGGTGCCTGTGTAAACGCCTGTCTTCCAAAACAAGCAAAACCCTAAAAACACGTAAGCCATAAAGATCGGAAGGAGTCCTATGATGTAAGGAATTATCACGTTGAAACTCCTTTTGAGTGTGTTGATGATTATGTACGCGTTAGATGTGTGTTCCAGGAACCTCGTAAGTCCTACCCAAGCACAAAAGCACCCTAGACCTATCAAGGTTTCCTGGACCTTTTGAATGATTTCTTGGTTGTAAAGAAACATTACAGCTCCGAACATCTGGCACAAGTTCCCAACCACTGTTAAAATCACCCACATATCAAAGAACCTAAGTTTTTGGCGGAAAGTAAGTCCTTCCCAGGAATTTCTGAAACCTCCAGTGCTTCCTTGCAAGCTCGCCACTAGTTGTGCCCTTTGCATCAAATACATGCAAACAATCCCTATGCTCACAAGTGAGAGCCCAAACACGAAAATGTTGATCCAAATGTAGTTTTTGAGAACATTGAAGGTGCCTTTTGAACAGTTTGAACGCTCAGCATCCATATTCACATGGATAGGTCCATGTTTGGAGTAGTCATAATGCTGCATGATGTGCCATTTAATGCAAGTAGACTGCAAGTCTAGGTTTTCATCTAAGTGGTGAATAAGCGGCACTTCTAAAGTAAACCGACTAACTAGGTTTAAATAGGCTTTGGGAGAACTTCCTTGAAAGGGACCTAAGTCAGAAGGAGTCACGCTGTACTCTTGCAAGTAGCCCAGTTCTTGGGCTTTTTGGGTGTCTAAGTACTTCACGTAAAGTTTAGCGGGTACAATGTTGCCTTCATCGTACTCGTAGGCATACTGGGCCATGGTGTAGTTGTTGATGTTGTAGTACTTGTGGAGAGTCCCATGGAAATATTCCAAAAAATCTGAAATATTAAAAATCAAGTATGGGGTGTTCAGACTGAGACTACTGTCCCCTGCTCCTGGGTCCACAAAAATCTTGTACCATTGAACATATTGATTTAGTGAATAGGTTGTAATTGAATGCACTAAAAGTATAGTTTGGCAGGTCGTGAAAAACACTAAAAGCAACTGAATGACCACTTTCCAAGGGAACCGACCATAGTGCTCGTACTTGTCAATAGGTGCCATGTAGAGTCTGTCTTTAAGAGGCATTCCGCCGCTGTGAGGTCTTTGGGACACCGGGACCATTTAATTCTAATTTAGTCAATCCATTAACTAACCTCAAACGAAGATTAAAAAGAATGTGTAAGAAAAGCCAGTGATCGTGAAAATGGAAGTGAGGTACATGTACAGCATGATACTTGTAGCCTCTTCAATTCCATTGTTGAGTAACTGGCACATTATGAGAACAGTCACTGCTGTAGGTGAAAGGAAGCTTAAGAATCCTACGTAAGCCATCACAACGTCTCCTTGAAATGCACCTGCCTCCCAAAGAGCCCAGGTGTAAAGCATCCCTATTAAAGGAATTATCACTGTTCTGAGAGCAACAACAACTACTGTGTACCAGTTTGAAACTTTCCTTTCAGCTCCTTTTGTAAGGATTAGGTTGCTTCCTAGAATCATCTGTGACACAACTATTCCTGTGAAACCTATTGTTTCTGCTGAATCTGACAAAGGGAGTAAGGGAGCTGAGGAGTCAAAAAACACACTTTTCAAGCCAGGAATAAGACCTAATATGAACCCGAAAGCTGAGCAAATAGGAATAGGGCTTAAAACGTTCTTTTTGATGATTTGAATAGTAGTTAAAGAGTCGTTGCTTTGGGTTTCTTCTTGGGGTGTGCTTTTTTGACTCTCCTCTGGATCGTCTTCTGCGTTGTCTTCTGCGTTGTCTTGAGGCATCTGGTACCCTGGACTTTGCTGGTTGGTGTTTGTGTTAGTAGGAATTAAGTTAAACTGGTTGTGCACCTTCTCAGATTTGTGCCTAAGGTCAAGTTGCATAATTGAGTAGCCATACACCCAAATAAGCAAGTTAAAGGTCATAACCTGAATAAACACATAAGCATCTGCTTCGTCACAAGTTTCCTCGTCACCCAAAGGTCCATAAGAAGCACAAACTCCTTTAAGAATGAGTACAGGAATGTTTCCTGCGTTATTGAAGGCAATTAAAGAAACCATAGTGAACCTTAAGGACTTGGGGGGCTTGAATAGAGGTATGTGCAGAAACCCCAGCAAGGATGCTATTGCAATACAGACTAAGGGATTAATTAGGAGAGGCCAGTACTCTCCAAGTCTGTCAAGTTGAATACTAGAAGCAAGCTGCACAAAAATGAATATCGGAAAAAAGAACTTTGCACAGGCGTGGGCAATCAGGTCGTTAGTTTCTGAATTGAATATTTTCATCTTAGTGAGAACAGTCCCTGTAGAGGTGATTATGGCAAGTGGAGCCATTGCTGCTATGCTAGACCCTAGAATTACAAGTGCGTCCATATTACTGTATTATCCATTCAGACTATAAGACTTATGAATTAAAAATGCTACACGAAATTTTACTTGGACTTTTGGGTGAGTGCGGAGGAATAATTCATGAAGTAGAGGGCAAGTTCAAGGTCCGGAAAGACTGTTACTTCTTAAACGGGTCTGAACAACAACTAGTGAACATGATTTTGCAAGTAGCTTCTCACTACAAGTACCTTTGCAAGTTCGTATCTAAGTACGGAGCTATGAGCACAGGACTTAAGTACATCCTTTCTAACTCTGACGAAGAAGAAGCTCCAGGTCTTTACTTAAAAGCTTACTCCCGAGGAATCAAAAACCTTTTGGACGAATACCGCTCACGCATTGCTAGCATTGAACAAGAATACTTGCAAGGCAGAACAGTCACTATTCCTAGCTTGCTAGAGTACCTTGCTTGTGAGGACCTTGAAAGCATTGCTAAGATGACTCAGATTATCCAGGAGCAAAAACTCAGAGGTACCCAGATAATTGACTTGGTTTGCTCAGAAGAAAGGTGCATAGCTTTGAAGCAGAAACTCCAAGGAATTCGCGAAAAGCTTCTGCAGGTGTTTTTCCACCAACTGGGGTGCTGGTGTGTGCATGGGCAGTTACTAGACACGTTTCAGGAGTTCTTTATAAAGGAAAGAGAAGGCGAAGAGTGGAGTAGCAAGTTCATACTTAACTTAGACATGATAGCTGACTCAGTGATTTCGCCCAGACTTGCAGAAAAAGCCCTTTTTATAGGGAAAGCCATTAGGACTTTAGGAGACTCACTTCCTAACGAAGAAGCTAATACCTTTGCAAGGGCACTCCAGCAGGTGCAAACTAACTTCTCTAAACTGATGCTGGGACAAGTTTTAGAAAGGATCAGACGTTCTGTGAGTAATCGACTTTGGAACTTAGTAGTTGTCAAGTCAGACTTGCTGGGTCACATCAAAGCACTCAAAAACTACTTTTTGCTATCAAGAGGTGAGTTCTTCTTGACTTTCATAGAAGAAAGTTCAGTTTTGATGGAACTACCTCCTAAGCCTGGAGCAGCTGAAAAAGAAATAAACCAAGGACCCTTTATGCAAGCACAAACTATGACTGAAGAAGACCTTTATCTCGAGTCTTTTAAACTTTCAATCCACCACTACGGGTTCAACTTCGAAAGATTCAAAGAAGCAAAGCATTTCTCTATGCTGAGGCAGTGCAAGATTTCTGAAGGGTGCGCTAAAATAGCTTTTAAAAAGTTCAGAAGCAACCCTGGAGCTATTTGGGTTTCAAAGAAGCAACAAGTACTGCCTGGGTTCAGCACTCAGTTTACTTTTAAGCACAACTCTTTAGTTGACATGGGTTTTATGCTCCAGAGTGAAAAAGAAGTTTCTGGACAGTCTGAAAGTCACCCTGTAGTTCCTGAAAACCTTAAAAACGGACTTGTTGTTAAAATCGAAATCAAAGAAGGAAACATCAGACCTAGAGTTGTGTTAAACGGTAACTCAATAGCTGAAGGCAACCTGAGTTTCGAAGAAAGCACTGTAAAAGTTTCAATCGACTTTGAAAACGAAAGTTTAAGAGTGCGCATTGAAGGACAAGTTGTGTTAGAAACTGACTTAAACTTTAGTTCCGTGAAACTAGACACAGACGCTACAGCTTTTGTAGGACTTAGTTCTAAAAACAACATTGAGATCCTTAACTGGGGATTTACTCAGTCAAAAATAGGAATGCAGCCAGGAGTGTTTGACAGTTGGAGTGGACTTACTCTTGAGTACGAACCTAAATGGCCACTCAACTTGATGCTTTCTCCACAAATCCTGGACAAGTACACTTCTCTTTTTAGGTTTTTGTTTGCCTTGAAAAGAGCACAGTTCAAACTCCACAGAACCTGGCTTGAACAAACCAAACGCTTAAACTACAGCTTGCCAGCAATGCAGCTGCGTTCCCAAATGAACTTTCTGCTCGACAACTTGATGTCTTACTTCCAACTAGACATCATTGAGGCGCACTTTGTTTCTTTGAACAAACAAATCAACGAAAGCCAAGACTTTGAAGAAGTCAGGAGGTACCACGACCAGTACGTTTCAAGCATCGCTAGTCACTGCTTCTTAAACGCTCCTAAAATAGTCAGAGCTATCCAAGAAATAGTCAGAAGCTGCCATGAACTGTGTTCCGCTTTACTAGCAAAAGAAGACCTCGAGCAAATACGCAGAAGGTTCGACCAAGAAAGTCTTTACATCTTCAAAATGCTTTCTGGTGTGAGGAACCAACACTCAGCTTTGGGGCAACTTCTCCTCAGACTTGACTTCAACGGTTTCTACACCAAGCTCAAAGAACGCGAAGCCAGACCTTTTTAAGAGTTATTAAGCACACCTTGTTCTACTAAAATAGGTACCTCAGCAGCAAGCCACGGACCAAGTGCTAACGCTAAGGCGTGAGCAATTCCGTAACTCGGTTGTTTGCGCGACCAAAGAGGAGAAAAGTGAATATCCAGGCAGATTTTGCCTCCTCTGTACATCTTTGGAGTTTTTCCGTCTAACTCAGGAAGTCTCAGTTCAATAGGAGTTGCAGGGTACGTGGCTGGAATGTCGAATTCTAAAGTAAACTCGTATTTTACTAGTTCGTAGATGTACCAACACTTCCCTTTCCAATGCACTCCTGAGTCGTCTGGTTCGATTGTAAACCACTCGTTGTCTTCTGTTTGGTTAATTTCTATGTACTGAATGAGAGCCCCGTACTCTTCACGCAGTCTTTCAGGCCACTCAGGGTCTCTCGGCCCTGCGTTTGTTGTGAGCTCTGGAATTCGCTCTACTGCACTTTCCATTATTATTTACTTCTTGGAAATACATAACTGGCTAGGGGGTGTTGACTTGCCTTGGTTCTTTCTTCTCTGGGTGAACTTGCTTGGTCTTGTGCTGTCTCCATGTAGTCTGGTTTGTCTTCGATTTTTTTTGCTTTTGGCTTGAAGCACTTACAAAATGCTAAGCATTTATACATAGTTTTTATTGTTAATAATGTTTTAATTATTAAAGATTCCTTTGTAAAGGTTTTTTTGTACCTGTCTAAGAGGCTCCAAAGAAGCGCTAACTTGTTTTTTGAGTTGGAAAATTTGTTTGTTGAAGGGTTCTAATTCAAAGGCTAGTAGTATAACTTTCTGGGCTTCTTCGTAATCACCTAAGAAGTTCAGGGCTTTGGCTTTGCGGTAGTAAGCTTTTGCACAAGGCTTTATCTTTAAGACTTCGTTGCAGAACTCAACAACTTTCAGAAGGTTTTCTTTTTTGTCACAAGAAATGCACAGTCCAACTGCTGCTAAGTTAAGCAAAGTCTTAGTCTTTAGAGCTGTGTATTTGGTTTTTAGCCCAGATTCTTGAAGTAACTCAGACTTAACTTCTAAAAAGGTTTTCGCAGTGTTGTACAGAGTCCTAGCTTCTCCATACTTGCAACTTCTGAAAAGTCTGTTACCGTCGCTTAAAAAGAGTTCTGCTTGGTTCAGTCTTTCCTGCAAGCTTTGGTCTTTGCTAGCCTTTTTGGGGCGTTTCTGGAGGTACTCTTCTATTGTTATTTTAAACCATAAGGTTTCGTTTGGAAACTTAGTGAAGATGTGCGAACCTGGAGGCGACTTTACCCAACTGACTTCTCCTTTGAGCATCTTAGGAACTGCTAACTGCCAAGAAGCACTGTAAAGACTTAAGTTTTCAAAAACTATTTTCTTTTCTTTTTGGATCACTTCTCCATCTTCTGTGTGTCCTTCCACAAAAGCCCAAACCTTAGACCCTTTGGGAATGCACTCTGCACCTTGTTTTATGCCTATTTTAACTACTCCTAAAGCCTCATCCAACACTTCTTCTCTACCGTATCTTAATTCCATTTATTAGTTCCCACAGTATCCGCAACTTTGCTCTGTGAAAGAGTTGTTGTCGATACAATGGTAGATTTGACAATCGTCACACACAGAATGCTTGCATGGCATTTCCCCCATGAACTTTCTTTTGTATTGTCTGCAGATCGAGCACTCGCAGTATAGGTCTTTTTCGTTCGGCTCAAACTCACAACCCTCGATGATACACCTTCCAAGGTCTTCACTAGCTCCCCAGCAAAGCTTGCACATCAAATGCCCTGAATGGCAGTTTTTACTTAAGAACTGCTTTAGTGGCAAGTAGTTGAAACACCCTAGACACGGAAAAGTTCTTCCTTGTTTTAAGTCTAAGTCACAGTTCACGCAGTTTGCCTTATTCATTATCAAGCACCTGGAACATTGGCCTGAGTTGCATTCAAAGCAATGATTGTGGTCGCTTTCTGGAAGCACTTCTGAGCAGCCTTTGCATTTGAACCTGTTTGAGTTCTGGAGGTACAGTTCAAGTTCTCTTGTGTATTCAGGAGTTTCTTGAATCTTTATCTCATTATTGCAAAACCAACATACAGGAATACTGCTTTCATCATAAATAGTGGCAATTAGGCATTGGAAGCAAACTCCTCCGCAGTAGCATTCCAGGCTTTGGTCACTTTTTCTATTTTTGCACAAAACACACCTTTTTGCAAGCTTCAATTTGTCTTTTTCTGGTAACTCGAATTGAATTTGGTTTCCGCTGCATTTTCTAAGCAGTTCTTCGTGTGATTTTTGGGGTACTTCTAAGTTTTGACTCTTCAGGATTATAGAGTATAGCTCTTTTATGTGGTCCAGCAAAAAGTTCGTTAGTTCTTTACTTTCTTGAGTTTTGGGTATTTTTTGGGGTTCTAAGTAAGTGTTTTGGGAAGGATTGAGTAGTTGTGGAGGTTCTGGATTAGATGTACTTCCAAGACTAGGTGGCTGAGGTGATTCAAAGCTAGACGAACTGCCAAGGTTGGGAGGTGCTGGATTAGATGTACTTCCAAGACTAGGTGGTTGAGATGATGATTCAAAGAAAGACGAGCTGCTAAGGTTGGGAGGTGCTGGATTAGATGTGCTTCCAAGACTAGGTGGTTGAGATGATGATTCAAAGAAAGATGAAGTGCCAAGGTTGGGAGGTGTTGGATTGGATGTGCTTCCAAGACTAGGTGGCTGAGGTGATTCAAAGAAAGATGAAGTGCCAAGGTTGGGAGGTGTTGGATTAGATGTTTGGGGGTTGGGTGGTTGTACTCCATTCGTAGATTCTGGTTTAGGCGTACTGAGCTCTTGTATCCTTTTCTTGACCTTCTTAACTTTTGCTTTTTTCATTATCTATAATCTATTTATTTATTTATTTATTTATTTATTTATTTGAGCTGGTCCAAGCCGCCTAGGCCTCTACTGTGGTCGTTGCTTTTGGTTGGAAGTTTCGTTTCTAGTGTGTTTG
>PR_CR_10_Liq_1_inCRDRAFT_1001491_pt1 | contig 13094 bp, 12 predicted proteins | sample PRCRCaboRojoPR_3_FD_10241 | JGI IMG/M metagenome (IMG submission 10241) | reverse complement strand
CCCTCAGGCTAGCTCGCCGGGTGGGGCCAAGGAGGGGCTCCTACAGTGCGATGCGCTCACGCAGCGGGGTGGTCGACGCACACACCGGTTCAAACCACGGGTAGAAGGCAACGTCGATCAAATGCTGGGCAAAGAGTTCCTCGGCGGCCTGGCGTTCGTCGTGGGTGACATAGCCGCTGAAGGCCTCGGGCGTGGTCAACACCTCTCCGTCTGGGCCCTGATGCCGAAGCCCCTCGAACCGCCAGCAGAGCGGGTCGGGGGTCACGGGGGTGTCGAGAAGGGGAATNTCGACATCGCGCAGCGCCCAAAACTCCCGCGGCAGCGCCCAACGCTCAGCGTGCAGGGCGAAGGGGAAGTCGGGATCGGTCGACGCGCAGATTGCTCCCGGTCCTCCGGGGTGGGCACCATCGAGCAGTGCCCGATCCTCAGCCAACAGCGTCACCAGGTGGGGATAGTGCGGCTCTCGCACGATTTTCAGGGCAATTCCCTGAATGACATAAACGTTCATAGTGTCCTCCGGCCAGGACCCGCCACCACACAGCGGCAGCGGGGATAGTCACGACGTTAGAGGCCACCTCCGACACTCATTGCTCAGATGGCCCTGCCAGACTGGAGGTACTCGGCGACAAGGAGGTCACCAGGTGTCTGGTGCGAATACGGCAACGGTCTTTTCAGAGCTCACCCACTCGAGGCGAAGTATTCGGGATTTTGAACCCACCGTGGTGCCCGCCGAGCTTGTCGATGAGATCCTCNAGGAGGCNCTGAGCGCCCCCAGCTGGTCGAACACCCGCCCCTACCGGGTGGCGGTCGCCACGGGTGAGGTGAAAGAGCGCATCAGCCAGAAACTGCTGGGTCGCTTCGACGACATCATGAAGACCCGGAGTCCGAAGCTCGGCACGCGAATCAGGGGGATGCTCAGTGCGCTGAGCCTTCTGCGCAGTGACTTTCGCATCCCCGTTGTGTACCCGGATGACCTGCGCAGGCGACAGATCGACCTGGCCAAAGCCCTCTATGGGCACCTGGGGATCGAACGCGGGGATGTTGAGGGGCGAAACAATCAGATTCGGGCCAACATGGAGTTTTTTGGTGCCCCCGTCGGGCTGTTCATCTTTGCGAGAAAAGGCATGGGGGTGTATTCCGCCCTCGATGCAGGGCATTTCATGCAAACCCTGATGCTCGCGGCTAAAGCCCGCGGACTCGATACCTGCGCTCAAGGGTTCTTAGCGTTTTGGTCACAGCCCATTCGCGACGAGTTCGAGGTTCCCGACGGCTACAAGCTGCTCTGTGGAATGTCCTTGGGGTATGCGGCGGATAGTCGCACAAACGAGTTCGTCCCGCCGCAAACCGACCTCGAAGACATTCGGCTTGGCCTCCACACCTCCTAATCCGGCTCTCGCTTCCGTGTCGGTATTTGGAATGACGGGCTCGCCGAGCACGCATTGCAGGCTGAGCAAAAATTCCTATACGATATAGGTCATGAGTGATTCTGCGATAGTCAATATCGAAATCAGGGCCTGCCGCGGCGAGGACGAGCTCAGTGAGCTAGACGCTGTTGAGGCTGTCCAACTGCCAGGCGGTTCACGGCCCGACTTCACTGTCGTGACGGTAACGACCTCGGACGGTGTAACCGGAACCTCGTTTGGCTTCGGGGCGCTTGACGCCGTTGCGGCTGCACACACCATGAAGCAAGTGAAGCCTTTCTTTATGGGCCGCGATGTTTTTCACAGTCAGCAAAATCTCAAAGATTTTGAGATGTTCGACCGTAAGTGGAATCTTGTTCCCGTCTATTCGTACGGCCCGTTTGACAATGCTTGCTGGGACGCGGTGGGTAAGACTGTCGGCCAGCCGGTGTACAAGCTGCTTGGTGCTGCAAAAACCCAAATTCCCCTCTACGTGAGCTCGATGTTCTTGCCGGGCCCAGAGGAATATGTCGCGCAAGCCCTGGAAGTGAAGGAGCGGGGATTCAAGGGCTACAAGCTTCACCCTCCGGGGGATCCAGATGTCGATATTGCCTGTTATCGTGCCGTCCGCGAAGCCGTTGGAGATGATTTCACGTTGATGGCAGATCCGGTCATCAGCTACACATACGAACAAGCTTTGGTGGTCGGACGTGAGCTGGAAAAACTTGGTTATCGTTGGCTTGAGGAGCCGTTGCTAGACGTGAACTTTAATGGTCTCCGAAAGCTTCGGGAAAAACTTGACATTCCCATCTGTGGGACCGAAGTGTTAGCCGGGGGCCATTACTCGACCGCCCATTACATTCATGAGGGCATAGCGGACATCGTGCGAACCGACGTTTCATGGCGCGGCGGAATCACCTCAGTGATGAAGACCGCGCACACTGCCGAGTCCTTCGGAGTGCAGTGTGAACTTCACACCACGATTTACCAAGCGCTAGAACAAGTCCAGATCCACGCCTCGCTGGCGATTCCCAATTGCGAGTTTTTCGAGATGCTCTATCCCTTTGACGACTTCCAATTTGGAACCCACTCTCAATTGGAAATCAAGGATGGGATGGTTCACGCACCTACTGGCCCGGGTCTGGGCATTGACTACGACTGGGACTTTATCGACAACCACACTGTGGCCACTTTTTAACGATCGAGTAGGGCCCCACCATCTGCCACCACGCTGGTCCCGGTAATCCAACGGGCGTGGGCTGATAGCAAGAATGCGATGACCTCGGCAATGTCCGACGGTTGGCCGACACTTCCTGATTTCACTCCGTCAGCGAGCGTTTGCTGAGCTGCCTCTGAGGAGCCCGTGTAGTCGACGAGCCATTGCTCAAGCATCGGCGTGTCAACACCGCCAGGCATCACGGCGTTGACTCTGACCCCCTCGGGTTTGAGCTCGAGCGCTAGAGAGCGGACAAGGTGGTTGAGTGCCGCTTTAGATGTGTCGTAGAGGGCATTGTTGCGGTTGACCCTGACCGCGTGGGTGGAGCTAACAAACACGATGGAGCCCTGTGAGGCAATGAGCTGCCCGGCGAGGGCTTGGCTGAGAAAAAACGCCGACCGGAGGTTGAGAGAGAACACTCGCTCCCACTCGGAGACCGACACGGTGCGCCAGGGTTGATGTGAGGGGGTTGCCGCGCAATGAACAAACCCGTCGAGGGATCCGACGACCTCAGTAAGCCGTGATGCGAGGGTTTCCGGCGCATCTTCCTTCAGAAAATTGGCCTCGAGGTAGGGCGATTCGCTGTTCTCCAGGAGCTCCAGGAGTTCGGGCCCGAGCTCCTGCCTGGGTTCATGCCCGTGAAAGATGACCCTTGCTCCACGCCCGAGTAAGAGCTTTGCGGTGGCCAAGCCGATCCCGCTCGACGAACCAGTTATCAGGACAGTTTTGCGTTCGGGGCTTTCGCTCATACTTCAAGATACTATAGGATATTGGTTAAACGGGAGGGTCGACGATGACCGAAAACATACCTCAGATGGATATCTCGGAGCAGGTGTCGCCGCTTCCGGACTGGGCACACCAACAGCAGGATCTCATCGAGCGGTTACGCAGCGCAGCGAAGGAATTTGTGGCGCGCTATGTCAGGGCCGATGGAACGCTCGTGTGGCGAGATCGCTGGCCGGGTATGGACGGATCTGATGACCCTTACGAAGCCTTCCAGTACTTTCCTCTCTTCTACGCATTGACGGGCGATGAGGAAATTTACGAGTTGGGGCGCAAGATTTGGAACGGGATTACTTGGCAGTGGACAGAGTACGGACAGATTCACCGCGAGTTTGACGGTTACTACGACTGGATGCACCACGGTGAAGCCAACCTCTTTCTTTATTTCTTCGGCCTCACCCGGCCAGAATCTCTTCAAGACCGTCAGCGCGCTGCTCGCTTTGCCGCGATGTATACCGGGGAGGATCCGGAGGCGGACAACTTCGATACTGAATTAGGCATCATCCGCGCTCCGATGTCTGGTTCGCGGGGCCCACGTTTTGTTACCACCCACGAAGACTGGATTACCCACCGAGGCGTACTAGATGACTACCACGCCCCGTTTGAGGACATGTCGACCTCTCCGTTTGAGCTGGGCCGTTGCAACTGGTCAGATGACGCCGTATTCGATGAAGTCGTCTCCCTCATGAACCAGCGGATGACCAGGGGAGATGTCCCGGTCAATATGAATGCCTCAGGCCAGATGCTCCACGCGTATATGTACCTGGGCGATGAGAGGTACCGTCGCTGGGTCCAGTCCTATCTCGCGGGGTGGCTTGAGCGGTCCCGCCAGAATGACGGAATCATTCCAGACAATGTTGGGCTCTCTGGAGAGGTCGGGGAGTACCTCGAGGGGAAATGGTGGGGTGGCCACTACGGCTGGCGCTGGCCACACGGCTGGCTCACCATCATTGAGCCAATCGTAAATATCTGCAGCAACGCCCTGTTGATGACAGGTAATCTCTCGGAGCTCGAACTCGCTAGAGAGCAGCTCGACCGTAACTGGGGTCTGGGCCGTGACGAGCAGGGCCGATGGCATACCCCCCACAAGCATTTTGATTCCGGATGGACCGACTATCGTCCGGCAAGCCCCTTTCACGCCATTCACCTTTGGGCTCGCTCTCTGGCTCACGAAGATCGTGAGCGAATCGAGCGGTGTCGCGTCGGGGGTGTTGATTGGACGGCGGTGACAATCGCGGAGGAGCCCTTTGGTGTCAAGCACTACAACACCAATACTCTGCCCTGGTACGAGTTCATCACCGGACGCCTCCCGGACTATCCGGCGTTGGTTTTGGAGGCCAACAATCGCTTACTCGACCAGCAACTGGCCAGGCTTCGCTCTGACCACGGTGATCCGAAGAATTGGGACAGTGTGGAGCAGATTAATGACTACCCAGGCTCGCGGAGCATGCAGGTGGATGGCTATGCCATTCACGCCTGGCAGGAGTTTAATCCGCTATATTTCGAATCTCTCGTTCAACTCCAATGGGGCTCTCCGATGCACATCTCCCACGGAGGGATGCAATTCGCCTCGCTGCGCTATTTCAATCCGGAATCTCAGGCCCCGGGCCTTCCCCAGGGCGTGAGCGCGTTGGTCTCCGAAGTCAGCTCTGATTCCACAACCGTGACGTTGGCAAATACCAACTCAGTAGACTCGCGAGTCGTCATTCAAGCGGGGGCTTTTGCCGAGCACAACTTGCTCGGTGTACAAGTTGGGGGAGCGACAGGACACCACAAGCCCCTTAATCGCCCGGGTCCTCACATTGAACTCGCGGTTCCGGCATCCTCGGCGCTCACCCTCTCCTTGGAGATTGCCCGTCATGTCAATTCTCCAACTTACGAGACACCGTTCTCTCGCCGAGAGCAGTGGGATCCGCTGATTGTCGGTAGAGACCGTTCCTCCGCGTGAGGTCAGCTGGCGGGCGATTGCCGGGTAAGTCGATTGCGGTGCTCATCGCCATCGGCATTACCGCTGGACTCTTTTCCGGACTCTTTGGTGTTGGTGGCGGAATACTCTTAGTTCCCCTGCTCATGTGGTGGGCAAGAATGGATTTTCTGCGTGCCTCTGCCACCTCGCTCGCGGCCATCCTTCCAATTGCCGCTTTCAGCGCCATTCCCTACGTTGCTGCGGGATATTTTTCGCCACTAGTGGCGTTGCTGACCGCTCTCGGGGCTGCCGGCGGAGCGCAGTTAGGAGTGGCGCTGCGCGCAAGGGCATCTGTCTTTGCTCTCGAACTCAGTTTTGGAGTTTTCTTGGTCGGCATTGCCATCGCCCTCACCGTCCTTGAGGTTTCGAGGGGGGCCGAGCTTGAATGGGATTTTCGGACGGCTTCGCTGCTGGCGGCATGCGGGGTTGCGTCAGGCCTTGCGGCCTCTGTATTTGGCGCGGGAGGCGGGGTGTTTCTTGTCCCCTTGCTGATGATTGTCGGAGTAGGGGACCTGGCGGCAAAATCAGCATCCCTGATCGCCTTGATTCCGGCGAGCATCATTCCCAGTATCCAGAATCTCCGATCGGGCACTACGCTGCTGCCTCAGCTCACCGTTATCGGACTCTCGGGGGTGGTGTGCGCGCCGCTCGGGGCGCTCTGGGCCCAGGTACTCGACCCTCGAGTGTCGGCAATCACCGTGGCGACGCTCGCGATAATCTTCGCTCTGATCGTGCTCGCACGCTCTCTGGTTCGCCTCAAGCGATCCTGAGTTGGCAATGCGTCAACGAGAGCGTAGACGTTTTTAGCTCTTGACCGATCCGGCGAGCACTCCGCGGACGAGTAGCCGCGCAGATGCGAGGAAGACCAGCAGGATGGGAATAGCGACCAGCAGACCCGCTAACGCGATTTCGGGCCCTCGAATCGGTAATACATTTGCTCCCACCTGCGGGTTGAGGGCTGGGGTTGAGGAAAACAAGATTCCCAGCCCGACCGGAAGGGTAAGTACATCACCCGAGGTCACCACGATGTACGGCAAGAAGAAATTGATCCAGTTGACCTGGAAGCTAAAGAACGCGAGCATCCCGATGAGGCCTTTGGACAGCGGCAGCGCAACGCGCCAGAAGACACCCCAATCTCCAGATCCGTCGATTCGCGCCGCATCATAGAGCTCGGGCGGAATCGTGGTGGAAAAGTAGATGTATGCCAAAAACACCCCGAACGGAAAAAATGTTCCTGGAAGGATGATGGCCCAGGCTGTGTCGTAGATGCCGAGTGTCGTGATTTCAATGAACAGCGGGAACACAAACGCAACCTGTGGCACGATCATGGCGATCAGCGTGGTGATTAACAGTGACTTTCGGAAAGGCATCCGGGTGGCGGCCAGAGCATATCCCGCCAGCAAAGCCACAGCGCTGGCTACCACAACCTGAATTCCGGTGTACCAAATCGAATTCCACAGCCAGGTCAACAGACGCCCGTCTTGAAACACCATGAGGTTGTTCCATGCGTCGATGTAGCCCTGGAAGGAGCCAAAGGACATCGGGGCTTCCGATTGCAGTTCTACCTGGTTTTTCGAAGGTGCCAAGATGAGCCAGGACATCGGAATCACGCTGAACAGCGCAAAGAGAATCATCACAATCCACGCCGCGGTCTTCCCCGAGATTTCGCTCACGGTGAGCTTCCGCCGGTGACGGGTGGGCGCCACAGTCGATGCTGCCACGGTCATTAGCGGGCCTCCTTAATTTTGCCTTTGGCTTCGTCGAAGAAGTCGGTTCTGAAGATGACAAATAGCGCAAGGATGATCATCACGATGAGCAACATCAGTGACAGCGCCGTCGCAGCCCCCAGGTTTGACCCGAGGAATGCGAAAGTGTAGGCCAACTGGTTCAGCGACCAATCTTTGGCGATTCCCGGATACACCGATGAGGAGATTAAGTACGGTTCCACGAAAATCTGAAGGCCCGCAGCCATGACCAAAATGAGCATGTAGACCAGGTATTTGCGGATCAGTGGAAGCTTGATTCTGAAGGCGACCTGCCAGACGTTTGCGCCGTCAATTCTGGCAGCCTCGAGCAGTTCGTCGGGGATCGACTGCAGCGAGCCGTATTGAATCACAATCCAGTTTCCAGCGCCGGTGAAAAACGTCATCAGCGCAAAAATCCACACCAAGTTACTGGTGTTGAACAGGTCATTACCCTCAGTCCAGCCGACTTCGGCGAAGAGCGCAGCGAAAGGTGAGTAGGACGGCTCGAGCATGAAATACCAGACGAGAATCGCCACCGTGCCAGTGATGCCAGCCGGTACAAGGTATGCCAGCCGCAGGGGGACCGAATACTTCGCCTGAATCGTGTCAAGCAACAACGACAGGCCCGCGACTACGATCAGCATGGCGGGGAGGTAAAGAGCCAAGAACAGAGAAACGTTCAGCACAGCGGGCAGGAATCGAAAATCCTGCAGGACAAAGAGATAGTTCCCGAATCCACCATTCGGGTTCGTGAGCGAGGTCTCGAAAGACACAGAGATTGCTAGGACGATAGGAATAATCGCGAAAGTAATGAGGAGAATCAAATAGGGCAGGAACATCAAGATTCCATTTATCTGCCCCATGAGTCGAGCCCTATGCTTCAACATTCCCCATCCTTTGCCAGTCAGGGCTTCCCGGTGGGACTGATTGCAGTCCCACCGGGAAGCCGATTTAACTTACTGCGACTTACTCGACGACGGTGTAACCGACGCCAGGGGCGAGTTCAATGAGGGATTGCATGAAGGTACGCGTTGCGTCCTCAATGCTGGCACCACCATTGAGCTCGGTTTGGAGGACACCAATCTGGCCCCGCATGTCAAAGCGGACTGGGTTGTTGTCCTGTCGGATCTTCGAGGCCTGCTCCACCATCGCGACGGTGGGGTCAGAGGCGTAGTAGGGGTCAGCCCCCACACGAGCCGCCCACTTTTCGAAGGCGGGCTGGTACCCGGGGAAGGTCACCTTGTCCTCGCGCATGTCTGGATCAGTGGCCAGGTATACAGCCGCGTCGGCTGCATCCTGGGGGTTGGCTGCGTGAGACGAAGCGACCCAGATTCCACCACCCCATTCACCGGACCAGGCTGTGTCCTCGCCGTCCCACCGCGGCATCGGAGCTGCAGCAACACGGCCCTCGGGGGTGTTGAACGAGTCCTCTGGACGCCAGACGAACTCGCCGAACCACGAGGGTCCAATNGTCATCGCCAGCTTCTGCTGCTGGGCCACATCTGCAAGGAATCCCGCGTCAAATATCGACCGGGTCTCAATAACTCCAGCATCCACGAGGGGCTGCATGAGCTCGAAGACTCGGGTGCACTCAGGTGCGTCGGGATTGATCCGAACAGTGGTCGGGTCCTGAACATCTGCTACCGGGCAGCCACTTGGCCACAGGTAACCCGCGTAGAATCCCTGGTCCCCGATAGCGCCGCCGCTGTAGCCGGTGCCCTGAAGCGCCAAAGCCGTCTCGGCGTATTCGTCCATGGTCGTGGGAACGGTGAGGCCCAACTCGTCAAAGATGACCGTGTCGTACCAGAACACTGTCTGGGCGAGGTCGTTCTTCAAGCAGTAGTAAGAGCCGTCAATCAGGCACCAATCATTCGCGGTGTTGTATCCCTCAAAAATAGCCGGGTCCACATACTCGCTGAGGTTCAACGCATATCCGTTGGACTCTTCAGCATAGATCGCCGCACTGTTCGGCGGGCTGAAGACAACGTCAGGCCAACCCTCTCCTGCGGTGTTTGCGAGCTGAATCTTGGGCAGAATTTCTTCCTGACCCACCACCTCGCACGTGACGTCGATAGTTCCAGCAACTGACTCCTGGTAGGACTGACAGGCAGGTTCACGAACTGTGTCAACCCAAATCAGCAGCGACCGGTCTCCTGAGGCCTCGCCGCCACCTCCCGAATCTCCTCCACCGGCATCGGTGCCGGCGCCTCCTCCCGCACACGCGCTCAAGGTTAAAGCGCTTGCGAGGAGAAGCGAGCCTAGAAGTGATTTCTTCATTCCAACTTCCCTCCAACGGTAGTTTTCGAAGCGAAGCTGGCGAAGCCTCTTCGCTTCCGTTGTCGCCAACTATATATCAGTTTTCGACGTTTCGTATAGGATACAGGGTATTGTTACCTTTCCGTAGTCATCTCACCGAGGAGTGCACAGTGAAACTTGCGCGTTTGGGTCCAGCTGGTCGGGAACGACCGGGAATCGTCCTGGGCACCGATAAGTTCCTTGATTTATCGGGCTACGTCGATGATTACGATGAGGACTTTTTCCGTCAGGAGGGTTTGCTCGCGATTGAACAGCTCGTGGATCAAGCGCGAAACGAGGGGCGCGAACCCACTCCCATCGGCCGCGAGCGCTGGGGAGCCCCCATCGCGAGACCTCACCAGATTGTCTGTATAGGGCTGAACTACGCGGACCACGCGGCTGAGACAGGTGCCGAGATTCCGAGCGAACCAATTATCTTTACGAAGTCTCCTAACACCATGATTGGTCCGGAGGACACCGTGCGCATTCCTCGGGGGTCGACCAAGACGGACTGGGAGGTCGAACTGGCTATCGTGGTGGGCAAGCGCTGTTCCTACCTCAGTGGAGAGGATGAAGGGCTCCAGGCCATTGCCGGATACATGATTTCCAACGATGTGAGCGAAAGAGAGTTCCAGTTGGAGCGACAAGGGCAGTGGTCAAAGGGCAAGTCCTGCGAGACGTTCAACCCCGCTGGGCCATGGCTTGTGACCCCGGACGAGGTGCCAGACCCAACCGCACTTCCGATGTGGCTGTCGGTTAATGGTCAAGTGATGCAGAACAGCTCGACCAATCAGATGGTCTTCACTCCAGGATTTCTCGTGTCCTACCTCAGCCAGTTCATGGTTCTTGAGCCGGGAGACGTGATCAACACGGGAACGCCACCGGGTGTAGGGATGGGACAGAAACCCCCTCGATATCTTCAGCCAGGCGACACAATGGAGCTCGCTATAGAAGGACTCGGCCAGCAAAGGCAGATAGTCGAGGCTGCTGCTTAGTGCCCGTCGCCTAAAGAGAGACTGCCTGTCCAGACTCAATCGAACGGTAGAGCGCGTCGACGACAGCAATAGTCCGCACGTTGTCCGATATCGGACTCCGGGGCTGTCCCTCACCGGCAATGGTCGCGAGAACTCCCCCCATGGTTCCAATGAAAGCATCGGGAATCCAGCGTTGGGTCACCGGATAAGGAAGCCAGCCATCGGTGGGAAGGATGTGGCTGCGCAGCTCCAGCGTGTCGACCCTTCCATCCGGGTAGTCGTAGAGCAACCCCAGTGTGCCCCGGATGGAGCCCTCAGCACCATCAATACGGAACTCTGCAGAATTGTCTCCGCCGCGATTAACGTGATTGGCGTGTACCAGGGCGAGAGCCCCGCTCTCGAACATGAAGGAGCTTACGGTGCGGGTTTCTCCCACAGGGGCTTGGCCCTCCGTTCGCCCCGCAGCAGCAAAGACAGTGTGGGGCTCTCCGAGAAACCACCGGACAACGTCGTGGTAGTGAATCGAGTGCACCATAATTTCAAGCCGCTCCATCGATTGGGCCCAATCCCACAGATGCCAGGGGGTGTCGAGATTCACGGTAATTGACATTCCAGAGACCTCACCAATCCACCCTTTGGCGACCATCGCGCGTGCCGCGGCGATGCCTTCATCGAAGCGCATCTGCTGATTCACACCCACCACGAGGCCACTGTTTGCCGCGGTGCTTGATAGCTCCTGTGCCACCTGCAGGCTTGTGGCGAGAGGCTTTTGGGCAAGGACGTGTTTTCCTGCGGCCAGAGCAGCAGTGAGAATGGCGGGTTGCTCTGAGGCGGGAACGGCGATATCCACCACCTCAATAGAGGAATCGGCCAGCAGCTGTTCGGCCGATTCATAGACCACTTCGATGCCGAAGGTTTCGGCCGCCGATTCAGCCTTGGCTCGATCGATATCGGTGATCGCGCGAATTGGCAGGCCTGCTTTTTCGTATGCGGGCAAGTGAGCACCCGTGACGATTCCGCCNGCTCCAATCACCCCAATGGTGCGGTGATGGTGGGATGGAATCTCAAGCCGACAGCTTTCGGAGATTTCCCGGAAGACATCAATCATGACCGCTCCTTCTCGACGCTCTCCCTCGTACCTTTCTTGGCCTCTATCGGGTCTCGATATTTCACCGTCTGGAGGTGTTCACAGTAGAGGACAATTTGTTCGTCATCAGCGCGGAAGACCTCGTAGCTCACTTTGAATAATCCCATGTCGTCGTATTTGGGCTCTTTGCTCAGCAGAGTGCGCATCGTGTAAATCGTGTCGCCAACAAAGACCGGCTTAATAAACCGAAGCCTGTCGTATCCGTAGCTGAAGGTGTGGATGTTGTTGTGTGCCATCAAGCCCATGCCGTAGCTGAACACGAGTGCGCCGGGAACAATTCGCTTGCCGAAGAGTCCTTCTTCTCGAGCAAAGATGTCGTCGGCGACATAGGGGTGCATATCAAGCAGCAGCGAGTTAAACACCATCATCTCGCCTTCTGAAATGGTTCTCCTGATTGAGCGGTCCACCTCACCGACGGCATAGTCTTCATACATCTTGTCGTCCTGGTTCCACACCGGAACCGAGTATCGCTCAGCCTTTTTGACCTCCGCGTCAGTCATCCAAGCCTCCCAAGAATTCAGCAGTGATCTCATCGTTGTGCTGGCCCACTCGCGGTGCGCCGTTTCTGCTGGTCAGTCGTTGGCCGTTGAATCGTACGGGCGCCCGTGTGGTCTTCAGAGTGAGCGGCTGGCCGTCGGTTCCCAACCGGGTGAAGTCTTGTGACATGCCGATTGCGCTGAAGCCCTCGTGGCCAACAAGTTCCGGGAGGGTGAGAACAGGAGCGCACCAGAAATCAGCCTCATCGAGAAGAGCCAGCCAATGCTCGGTCGACTGGCTTACGAGGTGCCGAGCAAGTAGGGCGGTGATCTCACCCTGATGTGACCACCACGTCTCGGGGTCTGAGTAGTCAGCAAGCTCCGGAAGTCCGATAAGAGCGCCCAGTTCCGGCACTGACCCCATAGCCAGGGCGATGTAACCATCAGCAGTGGGGTAGGTGCCATAGGGCGCTTGGAGGAACGCGTGGGCCGAGTGTTTGGCGCCGCGCTGGACCATTACTGAAGGGTCGGTTAAGTGGGCGCTAATCAATTCAAACTGGAGGTCCAGCATTGACTCCAGCAAGCTGGTCTCCACCAGGCTGCCGTCCCCGGTGCGCTCGCGGTGGAGCAAGGCTGCGGTGATTCCATGAGCAAGGTGAATTGAGGTGATGATGTCCGCGAGAGCGATTCCGACCGGGATTGGCGGATCGTCTGCGCTGCCGTTGAGCCATGGTAGGCCGGAAATAGATTGAGCTAGAAGGTCTTGGCCGGGCCGCTTAGAGAAAGGGCCCTTTTCTCCGTATCCAGTAATGGAGCCGTAGACGATGGAGGGGTTGATTTCGGCAACCGCGTCATAGCCAAGCCCCAGTCTTTCCATGACACCGGGACGAAAGTTCTGCACAACCACATCAGCCTGCTGGACTAGTTTCTTCACCCGAGCCACATCATCAGAGTCTTTGAGGTTGGCTGCGAAACTCTGCTTATTGCGGTTGGTGATGTGAAACGACAGTGTGTCTCCATCAGCCGCAATTCCGCCGAAAGCGAGGCCTCTGCCGATATCTCCTTCTGGTGGGCGCTCGATTTTGATTACCC